>JAAUXT010113967.1_pt1 | contig 15498 bp, 13 predicted proteins | sample 7278171 | NCBI WGS metagenome assembly JAAUXT01 (sample SAMN14350112, study PRJNA611818) | marine sediment metagenome | isolation source: surface marine sediment (1.8m) | place: French Polynesia: Moorea | collected 2018-08 | reverse complement strand
TGTTGCAATGGCCAAGCACTGAATACAAATCAAGAATGCTGTGGAACCCCTGGCACCCCTGTAACTTCTGGGAGATGTTGCAATGGCCAACCACTGAATACAAATCAAGAATGTTGTGGAAACCCTGGTACCCCTGTAACTTCTGGAAGATGTTGCAATGGGCGACCACTTCGTGCGAGTCAAATGTGTTGTGGCTCTCCTGGAATACCTTACAATCCAAGTTCACACGAGTGTTGTGCTTCTTCAGTTGTCGTGAGAGGGCAGTGCTGCAACATCGGAGCTCTTCAACCTGGACAATCGTGCGATGGTGAGTTCTTTGCCTTTCGTATTCGAGGCATAAGCGTGGAAATCAGTGGCCGTCTTTTGCTGAACGCGCCAACCGCTGAAAGAACAGTCACTTGTTGTTGCAGGCTGCGCGAACAACTGCTCGCGGAACGCCGTGTGCCGCGGGAGGCGGGGAGGGGGCTACGCGTGCTACTGTCGGCGGGGCTACTCCGGGAACGGCTTCATCTGCCTGTGTGAGACATCAAAACACTTGTACAATACCCAGCCAACCAGGTTGGTGCGGCGTCCCCGTTCTTTCACACGAACGGGTGCGTGTGGCACTGAGGTCATAGACACCAATGGTCCATTGGGGAAAGGGTTAAATAGGACAAAAGACAAGTCCTCGAATTGACCAAGTTTTGAGTTGTCTAATTGGACGCGATGCGCGCTTCCTCGATGAGGACGCGCTGACGCTGTGCAGGTTCGTTGAGGTGGAAAGCAAAAAAGTGGTCCTGGGCTTTGATGATGCCCGATCTGACCCCCGAACTGCTTGCGTCTCTGGTTGAGCTGTTCGATTTTCCTTGCAGCGAGGACGCAGCGGATCGCGTTCATCCTCGTGCGCTACTGGATCCGGTTCCTGCCGTCGCGCTGCTCGAGTCGAGGCTTCCTCGAGGCGCTGCTGCTCAGGGTAAGTGAGAGCCTTGGGCGCGTTCGACGGCCGCGCCGAGCACACTGCGCCCTCTGAACTTTTCTGATTCAGAGGCTTTGGCAGCTCAAACATACCAGTCAAGTTTATTTTCGACCTGAGTAAAAATTTTTTTCATTTCCAGCTTGTCCGTATCTATCGTCTTCCACCCGATCTCCGTCTTGAGATATTGGACTGCACGTGAGTGAAGAACGCAGAGAGTGGCAGGAGATGGGTTCCGCGCAACGTCCACGAATCCATCCTCTGCCTCTTTGCACAAAACAAGAGAAAACAATTGTGGGCTAAAGTTGTCTGTTTGGCAGTTGTTTCCTGTATTTTTTGCATTTTTTTTTTTTGAAAGATGATTCTTTCTTGCAGGCCGGGCAGCTCCATTGTTCGGTTCCAAATCCTTTCTGACTCCGGGAGTCTGACGGAGGAGCAGGTCGGGGTGTGCACGGCGCATCTTATCAACGCCCTGGAGAACTCGCAGAACAGAAGCCTCTGGGTCGGCGACGAGCTCATGCCAGTGTTGGGGAAACCGTTTCTGCTCCTGCAGCCCGAAGGCGTTGACGACGATGGCGTTGAATCGACAGGTTCGTTGACCTGACAACAAGACTTTAATGTGGTGCAAAATGTTTGGTTTTGTCCCTTGATGATGATGATGATGAAAAAGCACGAGTACGTGTTGGTGCTCAACCGAACACAGGACAGAGCTGGAGTCTGCCTTCCAGCAGGAGATTCACGACTTTGTCACTGATCTGCCCTGCCAGTCAGACTCCACTCCTGACGAGGCCACTTCACATAGAGTGGTGCCCCGCCAGGGACAGATCTAGGGGTGCCTCCTGACTCCAGCAAAGTTCTTTGTAACCCCCCCCCTTCAACTTTGTTCCTCGGGTGCACTTTTCTGAAAGTTTCTAATGTTGCTGCCGCGGCAACTTTTCTTCCTCTTGATGTTGGACTCTCCTTCATGAGGAGTGGTGAACTCAGTACCCATGCTCACCACCATTTGATAGAGTCGAGAGTTGCCAGCACCCAGAGGGTCCAGTCATGAACAAAGAAGCACCGGCCTTGTTTCAAGCATGCGGGTTCCACACCCAGTGCTTCAGCTTTCGGCTTCCTTCGTTTCCCTGTCGCAACTTTTTGTCAAAAATATTGTCATTTTCTTGTTTCGCAGTGGAGCTGGACTCGGCCTGCTCCTTCTACTCGCGGTTCTCGACCTGCAGGAACAACGGGTCCTGCGTTCTGGGTGCAGACGGCATGCCCAGCTGCAGGTCAGTCCCACTTGCAGGCAAAACGCCTGCAGGGTCTCCAGAAGGCCCACAGGGTATCAATCAAAATACCTGCGGGTACACCTTCCAGGGTCTACAGAACCGTCACAGCTTGGTAGAAAAAACTTCCATGGGAACAGGAAAACCGAGCAAAAATATGAGCTCGTGAGGTCGGGTGTAAACTGAAGGTGGTAAAATTTGACGCGTTGCAGTTGCGCGCCTGGGTGGACGGGTCCGTTCTGTGAGGACGTGGCGGACGGTGAGGACGCAGAGTCCCGGCTCGGACCCATCCTGGGCGCCGTTTGCGGGGCGGCCGTGCTCTGCCTCATCGTCTTTGTCGTCGTGCTCCTGATCTGCAGGTAAGAACCGCCAAAGAGCCCTCCGGACCTCTGGTCCAGGGATCAAAGAAGGGATCAACTGACCACAAACAAGCTCCAGTGGTTCTGATATGTCTGAGTAAGCAACACGACCCAACCGCTGGAGAGCTCAACGAATTTCAGGTCGGGGGAATGGGGAATCTCTCCCTGGTCCAAGCAGCTGTCCGAGCACGATCCAAGCAGGATTGGTGCAACGCAACCAAATCTGAGCATCATATCCTTTTGCGTTCACTTTCCACCTGACAGCAGACAAAAAAGTGAAGGGAGGCTTGGTGGTCCTGGATTTTGGGGTGCAGGCCTGAGGTCTGTGGAGAAACCGGAGACGAAGGCTCGTATTCCATGTGGACCACTGAAGGGACAATCGATCTTTGATTTGTTTGCGGTCCGTTCGCAGTGCCTCGAATTCTGTGTTTCAGACGCTGGCGGCGGAACGAAGGCTGGACGTCCTATTTCTCACGGGAACGCGGAGTGATCCACCCCCAAACGTTCCCCTTCCGCAAGCCTCGAACAGAGTAAGCCACTACGAATTGGTCGCTGAGACACGCGTGCAATTTCCTTTTGCTCCGTAATTAATTTGTGCCCAGAATTGCGTATGTTCCTCTGGAAAGAGTCGGTCAACACACGCACAAGAATGCCACACTTGGCGATGTTGTTTCAGGGAGCCGATTTTCCACACGCCGGGCACGCCTCTGAGTGGGCGAGCCAATCGCGTGGCCAACGCGGAGGCGCCGCACTACGGGGGAGCAGCGGCGTCGCACCGCCCGGGAACAGCGGCGCACCGCGTGGAAGCAGCGCTGCGGTCGGGAGGAGCCACGCCCTCCGACGGCGGGGCCACGAGCCGGACCAACGCCCTGTCCGCCCGGTACCCGACCTTCTACTGAACCCTGTCCACACAGGGCCCCTGCATCAGAAATAGGTTGTAGATCGACAGGGTAGTGGCGCCGTGATTTTCAGAGGATGATTCAGGACTTGGTCAGAGGGACGGACTGGTCAGGGTCAATGTGTTTCCTGAACTGGGCGGAAAGGGGTCCGTCTCCGACGACAACGCCTCAGTTTCCTTTCTGTCACACAAGTCAATCCAAAGTCGCATTTTTTCTGTCAACTGAACAGCATAGCTCATCTTTGCTTTGTGTGCTTTCCTTATGTGGGTGTGTTTGTAGACTTTCCAGCTGTAGTGTGCTTAGTGCCACCCACATGACTTTCACTCACGGAGAAGGTTGAGCTGAGAGGCCACAATGAACCGAATATCTCTTTCATAACCCGCTCATCCACCCCCACCTTCCCAAACAAGAACCCATACCGAATTGAGCCGTGTACCCAATGGGTTCCCGCCAAACACTTGACCAATGGGCATGCACACGTTTGTGCTCAGAGTCACTTGCATCAATCAAAGAGGCCTTGATCTCAGTGAAACGTGCGTGCCCATTTGGTACAAACTGTGTACATTCTGTTGGTGAACTTCCCGGTGTCCGTGGCGAACGCCCAAGCCCGCCTCTCGGGGTTCATTTCGATTCGGACAGGTCTGGGTGACCACCAGGACTCGCCTCGGATCACATCGTGTTCGTCGCAGTGTTCGTGTGTAACCTCTTGCTGCACGAAGAGCCAGCTGCAGAAAGGGTGCGCCCACACACCCCTCATTTCTTTTGTCAATATGTTTTGGTGAACAGGCTCACACTTTCTTGTCTGCCTTCTGTCTGTCTGATGACATCTTCAAAACAGATATTTGCACGTTTGTTTGTTTTCCTCTGGTGGTTGGCCTGCTGATCTCCCGCGGCGATAAGATGCGCTCCCAAGCGATGCAAATTTCTCATTTTCTGGTGACATCTCACTTTTTCTTCCCGTCTGCTTTTCAGTTCATTTTAACTGAGTGTTTAACCGCGTTGAGGAACATCGTCAAGGGCAACTTTTGTTTTCCACCACGGATGAACTGTCAAGAAAATAGGACAATTACATCCTCGGCTTTGCTTCCGATTCTCCTGTTTTCTGTTCAACAAATACTTCAAAGAAACGACTCTGACAAATGTATCACTCGAAAAGCGAGGGAGCTGAGGGGATCCGGTGGTGCCCGGCCTTTCTTGGTGTACGAACAAGGACGTCTGTGTTTCGTTCTGTTGGGGAGCAAATTGACCCTGAACAAAGGCCCTCAAAGTCTTCGATGTGCGTTTTTTTTGTTTTGTTTTTCGTCGCTTCCTACTCGGACATTTGACGGACTGCGGGACTGCCAAACACTGCGTTGGGCTTCGGTGCGAACATGCATCACACGCGGAATCTGCGCCGGACAAGAGGGACACATCCGAAGTACGGGTCGAAGGAAATCAAAACTTCACGAGCTCAGCGGAGCCACTTTTGAGTTTGGAAGGATTGACGTCATTCTTTTCCGTTGTGGGAAATGTGTGCACGTTGTTCTTCAAATGGAGACCGAACATCTGCGGTGAATATTGAGAATTTGCGTCACCAAATGTCTAAAGGGGAGATGGATGGCACATAGAGTCCAGGTGATCGAGGCTGCTTTCGTCCTTCGTGAGAATGTGCATTTTTTCTTCTCTTCGAATGTGACGTGCGAACACATGTGTGTTTGAAGCTCCGGTGCGTTTGTGCCGTTTGTTGCCGTTTTGTGGCAAAACCCAGACTTAATTTTGTGCATCCCGTTCCTCCTGAAGTGAACAAAACGTTTTTGCTAACATTGACTTTGGTTGTGCCAACATTGTTGGATGCAGAGTTGCAGGTTGCTCAGAAATCAACAGAGAATTTGTTCTTCCTGAAGACGAGTTGGATGTGCGCGCGAATCGGTCGCGCATTCGTGCTGGCCACGGATCCTGTCAAATGTACTGCGTTGTGACAATCCTCATTCAAGCAGAAATACTCGTACATCTCACTGGACATTGATTTCTGCTGTGACATAATTTCCACATCTGGTGTGGCCCACCTACGTTGAATTCAATTCTTGAGGATTGTTTTTTGTCGCGCGATAATTTGTTCGTATGCCCGGTGTGCCCACCACAACAACGACAAAACTGTTGTTGGCGGTTCCTGTTGGTTTTGGTTCTTTTCTTCCAAGATTTACAACGACGCTGTCCTGACCAAGTTGTGAAACGTAAAACGCTCTGGACAGTTGTGACATATGATGCGCTTTGGAATGTGATTTGTTTGAAGACAACATTTTTTTTGCTAAAAGAGGTGAAGTCTGGTGACGCGCACGAGCAAGAAAACTCCTGTTCAATTCCTTGCATTTTCGGTTTGTTTTTGTTTTCGTTTGTGAGTCCTTGAACTCAACTGGACATTGTTTTGTTGTTGTTGCTGCTGTTTGTATTCATTTCATGTGGATTCCAAATAATGTTGTGTCGTATGCTGCACTTGTCAGTCTGTACGTATTCAATCGCCAAGTTGCACGCACGTCTGTTCCGGTGCTAGCGACAGGCAGCAAATGCGATTCTTTCCGTTCTTGCACCGCTGGCCGGACTGCGTGGTTGTCGGTTAAAGTGTGTGGGAGCTTGATCATACGGAGTTCGCTGTTTTGCACAATTTTAATGAAGTCAGGATCGTTTTACAACCGATGACTCCGACTTTGTTGTACCCATGTAGTTTTGTAGCCTTTGTAAAATTGTGTACAAAGACCTAAAAAGTGAACGAATATAAAACAATTTTGTTTTTCTTGACCTCAGTTTTTGTTGTTCGTCCCTTGTTTTGAGATGCGAGCCGGAAAGTTCGCTTCGGGTGCAAAGTGCCACGCACCACATTCAACCCGTTTCGCCCCTGACCCAGGAAAAAGCAACAACAGAGCACCTCAACTCAACGCCAGGCTCAAATGTGTGAATGTAAATGTGAGCACATCCTCTCTTACAACAGGCAAAATTGGTCACATACAACGTTCAAACACACTAGATTTCACACAGGCGCCAATCCGTCTCGGAACGCTGTGCGCTGGCACGACTCCCTCCCAAATTCCCGAGACACGAAACAAGGTGCGGAGTGCGGCCAACAGTGGTGTGGGGACAAATCAAAACCTTCAGTTTGTTTCTACGTTCACAATCATGGTGCATGTTGTCAAAGCCGCGACACACAAAAGGAGCCAACAAGAAAGGGGACATCCCAAGTTTGCATGGCGCTGCAGGCCGGTGAAGACAGCTTAAATTCTCAAATATTTGGGCCCACTGTCAAGGCCCTTGGGTCCGCATCCGAATCTCGGGTCTGCTCCCTGAGACCAAACACTCAATTGAGGAGCTTCTGAAATCGAACCGGAAGTGTTCTCGACGAAAAACAGCGAGTGATGCTCGGTCCTGTTCGGTCGGGATGCGTTCGCTGCCAACTCACGTTTGGTTCACCAGCACTTGAATTTGCTGACGCATTGCAGTGTTGTCACTGTGGGAAGAACTGACCGTCAATCTCACACTTGAAGCAGTTCGCACTCAAAGGTCATTTACTTTTCTTATGAAGCAGTTTCCCATTCGTTCCGGAGCTGCGGGTGAAGGTGAAAGTTTCTCAGTCGCATCACCTGTGGCACAAAAATGAATTTCAAAATGTTTTTCTTTGAGCTGAGGTGCGGACAATTTTCCTGAACACGCAGAAAACAGCCCGGCGAGACGCACAGCGCTCCCGGTGCGGCCACCTTCGCCCTAACCGCTGAATCTGTGCTTTCTTTTTCACATTTGTGGTCGGGTTTGTCCCGATTATCTCAGACCCACCTGTGCTGACTTGCACAAGTTTTCCTCCAATCTCCGTGACGTACTGAAAACACATATTAAATGTCAGGCGTACCCCACCGTGGTTGAGTGCCCCGGGTTCCGCATCATACTTTTTCTCAGCCAATGTCGAGCGTGATCTCAGCGCTTTGGATATATATATTAACTTACAACAAGTGTATGAAACCCTGTCACAACCATCAATGATGGTTGAAAGCAGAAGCTAACTCTGCGAGGAACTTCGTTTCTGCCATGAAGATGCGGGTTCGACTAAGGATAGCAGTTTGCGCTTTGGTTCTCATCTGTGCGGCACAAGGTAAGACGACTGTACGCGTGTCAAGACAAAACCGCCGTTAAACTTTGAAAACTCGTAGGAACTGACGAACACTCACCGTTGTTTGATGCGAGATATAACACATCCCTGTGCGTGTGTACGAGCGCATCAGTGCACGTGTGGCTGTGTCTGAAGACTGCACGTCAGATGCAACGCGCGTGGTGACCCAATTTGCGTGATCAGACGCCGCACAATTCGAACTCTGCTCACGGATTCGGAACAGAGTTCGAAACAGATCCCTTTGATCAATTTTGTGAAATCAAATGAACATTTCTCAACCATTCGAGCATCAGTTCTCTTGTGGATGACACTTCGAATCTGGCTGGAAACATCCAGTTCTCAGGAGAGGTTGTTACACACGTTGTACTCCGAATGTCAGTTCAACGTTTTGGTGACAAATGTGACAATTCATTCATTGTTGATAATTCACTGATAAATATCATGAATGGCGGGGATTGATTTGTGTCATTGATATTTCGTTTTCATTCGAAAATCTGAGGAAGAACGAGACTCCCAGGTGTCCGAGAATTCCCAGATGGCTTCAGGACTTGTTTCTAGCAATGGAGGTAAACACTCACTGTTGCCTGATGAGGTCAGAATTCAGGGCTGATCCTGTGCGCGCCGGGGCATGCAGACCGAGCGCTATGGCTTTGTCGATGTCCTCAACGGGGGCATGCACACTGTCAAACACCTGTTCAACTCCGAAGCGTGTTCGTGTGTGGACTGCAAGGGAACTGGAAACAAAGCAATCTGGGGCGGTAACAACGCGCAACGGCATGTCATTCCAAGAGAACTCTCGAGTGCGATGTTCTCGAAGATGTCCCCACCTGGTTCCAGACAATTGAGGCCTGGAACCAAAAATTTGACAGAGATGTTCAGAGGACTCAACACAACAAAGGAAAGAGAAAATTTTTGCTTTGTCAAGGCAAATCTGCAGAAAAACAAACGGAACAACCACCTGCATGTTGGCAGGGAGCCTCAGGTATCCATGACCACTTGTCTCGGCAGATCTGTACTTCATCTCCGAGCTTCGTGCGAGGAGATAATTTCAGAATCGTGGTCATTGATCAGCTGTCTGAAATTTTGAAAACAGGACGTAATAGAACAAAGAATGTCATGTCAAAATTTCCATCTTGTCATTTTTCGTTTGAATCCGCCGAGAGCAAGTGAACGTGCAACGTCAAGGTCGAAGAGGTTCGGGTCAAGTTGGGTGGTGATCAGACAGTTGTGGACGCACGCAGAAGATGGTATTGAACTTCATGAGGACATATAGTTTTTATCCAAACAAAAACGCACCTGCGAAAGCGTGCACGCTTCGCTCAAAGTACACAATCGCACGCTGTAAAATCTTTGCTCTTTGCCGCCCATTCACAGCCATCCACACTCGAACGCATAGATGCGAGAAACGTGCCTGTGTCCTGAACAGACGCCAGTATTGATTTCACTTTGCTTTGTGGCACGGATCCTGGAGCGTGACTGCACTTTATTTTGTCAGGAAGTACTGTTCAACAGACTCCCAAACAAGTCTTGGACCTCTTTGCAATTGAACAAGGACTTCGCGTTTCAAATATCCAGGTTTCATTGAACAGGTGCACAGTGAAACACGGGACTCAACGTCTGACTTTCACTCATCAGGGTAAAGCAGACTCAGTTTTCCGTGATCCACAGAGCTTCATAAGAGTCTGATTTACTTGTGATTTTGCTCACAGATTTTGAACACGGAGGTCCGAAAAAGGCTACGACACCGGTTCTCGGTGGTGCACGAAAGTTAATTCTCCTCGTGCTCTCCTCGCAAACGAGCTTCCAACAGACAAATTTTGTTTTGTTCTTCAGGTACACGTGTGTGTGGTTGTTTGTGTGCGTGTGAAGAGAGAGCGCCTTCGTTTGTCCCAATGTCATGCAGTGCAGTGGCTTGCCATGACCCTTCGATCTCAGTCTTTTGTGGGGGAGGGGATTCAGGGGATGGACCGATTGTCACCTCAGAAAATTTATTTTGTGCTGGGTCGTAACCTGCCAGTTCCACAAGTAGCCCTGGATGGAGTTAGTTACTGGACCCAACCCCCTTTGTGAAGTCGCCTTTGTCGTCTGAGCCACAGATCGTTCTTTGCCGAAAGAACCTGCACTGTCCACAGTTCTTCCAGGCGACTTTGGAGGAGAAAATACCTCTCCATTCAAGACAATTTACACTTTCAAAGTGGATGCCGAACCTGTTCTCGTCCACAGAAAACCAGTGGCAACTCCCATGCAACGAAGGCGCGATTCGTTTGGAGTTGAGAGGACAGCCAACTCACATTTTCATTTCTTGACAATTAGGAGGGTTGAGAACAACAGGAATGTTCTGTTCAGTCAACTCTAGCCACTCATCCTCAGATCTTGGGGTTTGTCAAATTGAGCAAACCTCAGCGAAGACACGTTCTGTCAAAGGACGTGAGCAACACGTTGGACCCGTTGCTTCAACTTCACGCCTGAACACGACAACAAAAAAAAACACAGAATAAAAGCAAACAAAGCTTGGGAAAAGCACCGAGAGTTCAGATGAGGATACTTTCAAGATGTTTCCGTTTGAGTTGATGATAACATCGTTTTCCCACCTCATTCTCGGGCAAAAGCTCCCGCGCGTGAATCAAACCGTGCGGGTTGTTCGTGACATCCTGCCACAACTTGACCAGATTTCTCGACAAAGAAAAAGCGTCAAATTTCTGGCCTGAGCCGCAAGGAAGTTGTTGTGCAGTTGAGTCTCTTTACTTCATTGCTTCCATTTTCCATCTTAATTCACTCATCTGGTGAATTCAGCACCACTGAGCCCCCAAAACGAACCCAAAATGGCTGAGCAATTTCAAATCATTTTCGCTTTGCCGTGCATATTTTTTCAAAGTTGATTTGTCCCCCTTCTCCACTTCGGGGTCAGGTCTCAGTCAAGGTTGGGTCGTGCCCCCATGAGTTTGCCCGGATAGATCTGAGGTCCACCGATCAATGATTGTGATGGTAACTATATCAGCATCATTGATTCCTCTGACGGACTCAGGTCTGGGGGTTGTGAGTTCGTTCAGTGAAGAACATGACAGATCAGTCTGTGTCTGATGGCGCAATGTTGGGGCGTGGGGAGTTTGTCGACGGTTGTATCTGTTGGGCCCCACCAAGGAGCGGACTTGTAAGTTCCACGCTCTGCCGCAGACGGTTTGTGCAGTTTGTTCATGTACGGCGCACTTAGCGGCAAACCTCAAAATGTCCCGACTCTTGCCACAACAAAGCTCGTAGTAGAGGAAGGACAAGATTGTTGAGCAAAGCCAAAATTGTAATCCAACTACCCAAATGGCCACATCAAACACAAATGTCTTCATGTGTGTCAGCAAAGAAGAAGAGACAGCGATGAACTTTTTTTGTGTGACGAAGGTAATTCAACCCCCAGTCATTTTCGCAAAAAGGCTGTTTCTTCAAACACTCCTGAAACTCAATCTTCAGTGTCACATCTTTGAACAGACGAATAAGCAGAAGATGCACAACCTCCAAACTTCTCAAAGAGGGAGGAGTCGCAATTGTCTCAGTTCTATGGTCAACGTTCGGTGTGACTCACGCAAAAGGATTTTCAAACCCGTTGTTTGCCATTCACGATCAGAACAATAAATATACCTCCAGTTTAAACGTGCGATGTGCAGTAGTATTCGTTTCCGTGACGCAAGTTGCCCTTGTTCCACACGTGTGGGCTCCTGCAAAATATACTCGTACCAGCCTTTGAGAGGGAAACTGCAACCGTTTGATCAAAATGTTGAGGCTGAGTCCTCCTTTTTTGTCGATGTCTGGCCAGGATTCACCGAGCCACTCTGGGGCCACACCGGTCCACATGGTTTCACTCGAGTACGCAGGAAAAATTTTATTTGATTGGCTTTCGCGGAAAGTGCCATGCGATTATTTCGTTGTTTCTTTGTTGTGTTGTGCAAATATATGTTGGAAACACTGTGTGTCAGCAACTGAAAACTGATCTCCACATTTGTCTCAAGTGCAAAAAGTGATTCCACATCATCCAAAAAGACAGTTTTTTGCCTTCTATCCAATCAAGCACAAAAGCAACCCTCTTACCCTGCCAAATGATAAACAAATGAGTAAAAACAGAACACATTTCAGAATGAGTCAGACCACCAGCAAAACTTGACACTTTTTACCCTGAAACCAAATATCAAAATATCCTCACACAAGTGACCGAACCAATAACTTTGTAAGATCTGAACACGAAAATAATTTTCTCCTCGCCTGCTTTTATCAAACTCAATTTTGTGTGGCTTAACTTTTACGGCGTGCATTTGTCATTTTTGACACAAGAGGTGCAGTGCATACTTTACAACACAAAACCAGGCAATCGAATCACAAGACAGTTCAGAGTGTCTTTTGACGTTATTGGGACTTTTTGAAGAGTTTTCTCCACAACCTCACTGTTCATGCCCATCCTGTTCCAAGGACGAGAAATCCTATTTTCCAAACGAAACGCAATTTTGTTTTGGTTTTACGAAATTAACAATGATTGTCTCTGCAAACAAAGGACATTCTCCAACTTTTGTACCTCTTTTCTCAGACTGAAATCACGTTTCACTTTGAGGAGTTGTTGGGCCACCCCCAGGACTGCTGAAAACTGCTTTTGTCTTTGGAAAATGGTAGACTGTGCAACTCCTGTGCACAGAAAACCACAAAGAGAGCCATGCTCAGGCAACCTGAGCCTGTGTCATGTCCAACGTCAAAAGTTTTCACTCTTCTTGACATCACTTCTGTTTTCAAAGACTGACTGACCTAACTCAGTGGTCAGCATGAGGAACAAGTTTTCGGCATTGGCAACAACTTTTACTGACCAGGTCCGATTTGCACGACGTAAACAGCATTTGGAAATCTGAGAACCTCAGCAGAAGAGGGTGACAATATGCACCAAAAGAGAGGGGCAGGTGATGATGCACCGAACTGATCGGCCGTGGGACCGACACGTCGCTCCAACCAGAAGACCAAAACGTTGTGTTGTTTTGCCCAAACGCTCTGAGGGTAACACCTGGCCCCGAGTCAAAATTCCTTCCCATATATTCTAACTCGCAGAGTCCTCGTAGAATCAGATCGAGGAGTCAGAATATAAGGAGAAGAGTTTTCAATTCGGGATGGGAGCATTCTGAACTCAGCACTACGTACCTCTCAGATCTCGAATCGCACTCCAGCAGGGCTTTGCTCAGGTCATCCACTGTTCCTTGAAGAACCAACCGAGTATCAAAAAAACTGGCGAGAAATGGGAAAACGGAGAATTGTCGCCCCTCCGATAGAAGATGAGGATTCCCTTTTTGTAAACAGCCTCTTTTTTGACCAGACGATCCATCAAACTTGTTTTCGCCACGTTGCGGTCTCTGCGTGGTAAACTTGCCAGGTGGGTGTGCGCACAACCTCAGTTGTCCCCACCCGTCGGGCAAAACAACCAGGCAAAGACCTTGATCTTCTGACAGGTTGAGTGATCTGTTGTTGTGCCAAACCTTCCAGGTGTGAGCTGCACCTGCATTGCGATGACGCCCAAGAGTCGCACATCGCGTCACGTCACGCTCGGCTGAGGAACCTCGCGCTCAGCAAATCTCCTCATTCAGTTGAAGTGGATGTTATTCCACGATAGACACCCCTCCCCGGTTAACAGGCTTCAATCTTTCATTTCAAGCGCGCCATCGCCTTTGTTGGGGAGGGGGCAGACTCAGCCAAAGATTGTTGGTCGTTCTACGTTCGTGCCTGGGTGTCGTCCGCTGTTGAGCACCAGGGATCGCGCCCTTGAATGACTGATTTCTCAATTGTCAGGCTCCTTGCCCCCATTCCTTTGTTTATCCACTGTCCCTGTGTTTTTGAAATCCCAAAATGGTAAATACGAGAGGTTTCCTGGCAGCCGATTTCAAACTTTCTGGGCAGATTGTCAGATGCAGAGTCAAGACTGACTTCTGAATAAAAATTAAATTCGGCGGAGCTGTGGGTTTTCCGATGGTCACTTTGTGCACGTCCCAAGTTACACCGAGTTCGCAAAATGTGGACTCACTGAATCTCCCTTCGGCCGTGTTGTTCGACTCATGTTTTTCTCCTTGTCTTGTCCATGTCCAGCAATCCGAATTGTTTGAGCACCCATCCAGAGTTCGATCGCGCACTTGGTCACGGGTAATTCTCCTTGTGTGCGCGTGGACATGTTGCTGGTTGGGGGAGGGGAGCAGCAACGTTCATGCCGTGGTCAGAAAGTAATTCCCGAGTCAAATTCAAAAATGTTCGCACATGAGTTGATCCTCACCACTTTCAGGTGGGTTTCTTCTCCACTGCAACAAAACAGCAAATTTTGAGAAATGGCGACTTTTGTGAAGCAACTTTTTCAAAACAGATGCTGAAGCCCGGATCTGAATGACCAAAGTAATGACCAGACGTGGAAGCACCAACATTCCTCGAGAATCTGGCTGCTTCGCCTGTGATCTTGAAAATTTCTCTCTGTTTGTGCACATGTCTGTGGGTCGACAGTCTGCACGAGGCTCACACACAGTCTCTCAACAGTGATCCCCTTGTGCGATCCTCGGATACCTGCTCATCGTAGTAGAAAAAACATGTCGGGTATCTTGATCACTTTGTCACTTTTATGCACCAGCAAATCACAGGGAAGTGTTCACCTCTGGGGGTCAAGATGACAAAAGCGATCCCAAGGTTGTAATTTGTCGGGTGAAGTGCCAGATTGTGATGCTGGTGCTCCATCAGCAGAAGTGAGAATCTCCTGCCGAAAAAGATCTCGGCTCCTGCAATAAAAAGGGTTGTGTCGAGTGTGACTCGTACTTCGTGTGTGTTGCATGGGGGAAGCAGTCTTTGATTTTTTTTGTCTCCAAAATTCACATTTTCACACCTTGCGCTTTGCTCATGATGCTGGATCCAACTCACCCCTCAACGGATTCGTTCGGTCCAGAACAGGTGTTTGCTGCTTCACTGGGCTTTCCCTGCTGAGTTGCCTGCCCAGTGCTTGAAAGCACAACCCCACGTACCTGAAACCTCCGATCGAAGAAACGTACTCGTATTGGAGGGGGAGGGTGCGACACGAACAAATGTGCAGGTTTTTCTGTTGAGGATGATTGGGGTCTTCCACAGAAATTGTCCTTTTGGACTGGCCTGTCACAACATTCTACAACACGCTCGTTGTGACAAGACACAGCCCAGGTGGACACCAAATGTGAAGGGCTCCTGAGGTTTGTGAAAAGAGACCACTTGAAACGAACTTCTTGAAATAGAGCAAGATCGTCATGCAAAGCGTCACGGCCTGTAATCCTGGCTCCACCCTTGTCCCATTGTGATCTTGATGGAAGGAACTGGGTGAAGAGGGATGAGGATCGCGGGTCACTGAGGCGCTCATGCAGGGCGCCGATCAGGGCCACCGAAAGCCAAGCAGCACACAATCCGTACCGTCTCGTGTATAAGACGCACTTTTTTACCCCAAAATCAGACATCAAAAGAAGGGGTGCGTCTTATACATGAGCATATTTTTTGAGATACAAAATAGGAAACATGGCAATACAGTGAAAATCAACTTTCTTTCTTTGATGAGTTTCAAAAGAGCTGTGAAGGTTCAGCTTTGGACAATTATACAAGCCAAAATATAGCATTTATACTCCTTGGGCCTCACTCACTGAGGAAGACTGGGAAGAATTTTTTGGAGACAGTGATGATGATTCTGAATTTGAGTAATTTTGAGTCAAGTTGAATGATTTTGAAAATAAACAATGAGAGTTGAACTTGGGGTGCGTCTTATACATGAGTATGTTGAAAACATGCAGTTTGTTCCCTCAAAACTTGGGGTGCATCTTATACATGAGTGCGTCTTGTACATGAGATGGTATGGTACTCATAGTCAACTCCAATTTTTAAGTGC
>JAAUXT010055071.1_pt1 | contig 15505 bp, 19 predicted proteins | sample 7278171 | NCBI WGS metagenome assembly JAAUXT01 (sample SAMN14350112, study PRJNA611818) | marine sediment metagenome | isolation source: surface marine sediment (1.8m) | place: French Polynesia: Moorea | collected 2018-08 | reverse complement strand
CCCCCCCCCCCCCCCCCCCCCCCCCCCCCCCCCCCCCCCCCCCCCCCCCCCCCCCCCCCCCCCCCCCCCCCCCCCCCCCCCCCCCCCCCCCCCCCCCCCGGGGGGCGGGGAAATGTCACTTCTGAATCCACCCCTGCAACAGTCGATACATCTTATAGAGATGACTAGAATGACCTTTGTGCCCATGAACATCACACGCGTTGTTCTCTTGCAAGTTGTGAAAATGAGAGGCTATGAATTCTAAGGCTGAGTTCACACCGGATGCGTCACGCGCTGCGTCCCAGACACGTCACAGCCACATTCAACAGACATCGAGCACCGGCCGTGGTGACCTTGTTTCGAGTGTCTTTTTCGAAGACTGCTGATCACGCAAATACGGTTGTGATCCGCACAGCCAGAGTGCAATGCGCATATTCCCCTTCCTTCATTTCGCTGAGCCCCCCCCCCCCCACCTTCTTTTCAGCATGCACCCTGAATCAGGAAGCACTGTGCCACGGTGGTGCCACACCTTGACCCCATCTTGAACACGGCAATGTGGTGCGCTGGGCACAGGCATCGAACACCCTCAACATTCCAACCTTGAGCACAAAAGAGCAGCACAGCACCAGATTCGCTTGTGCAGGAACGCAGCGCACGACGCACCCAGTGCAAGGCACAGTGATGATGAACGCTGATACACGACCACGCCCTGTGAACCTCAACACGAAATCTACATCTCGAGTCCACTGCGTTACAGACATCACAAAAAATATTTCACAAATTACACCAGCATCAAGATCGTTCATTTTTCGCAAGAAAAACTGTTCAAAGCGATTCTTGTCACTTTTCGGACCGGATTTCCGGGCAAAAAATCACGTGACTTTGAGCAGCAAAGTGCGGGACACAACGGCATCACTTCCGGTCCGAAAAAACAGTGTCGGGATTGTTTTCGGATGAACACTGGCCATTTCATGTCGTCACGCTTTCCGCAGTTTGCCGTGTCTGACAATGAGCGTCGGCGCAAAGGAATTGTTCGTTGTCATGACACTTACGCGAGCGCGACTGCGCCACAAACATAGAAGGAGACGCGAAACCTGGGCTCACACATGATGCACCAAGCTCTGCGTCGAGGGGCTTTTCCTTTCGTATGAACACACAAGATTCATTGCCACATGAAGGTACGGACACGGACGAGACTTCACCCGAACTTCAGACGAGCAGACGATTTGAAATGTTTACAATTCCCACGGTGAAATCACCATGGAAACGGAATCTCAGCAAAGTTGCAGTGAGTCAGTCACACGTGATGCGCAGCGAGCGATGCTGCACCGCAGCTTGTTGCATACTCGATGCGTCGTGCTTTTGTGTCCCTGAACAAGTCGGGCAGCGATGGCTTCCCAACTGCAACTTATCCAGGGACGCAGCCTGTGTTTTACAGAGACGCAAGCACGACGCATTCAGCGTGTGACAACAGCCCTCAGCAACCAAGACACACTATTCGGTGGAGTTGCCGTTGCTATAGTAACTGTTGTCGGAGTTGTACTCCGGGGACGGACGCTCCCGGAAGCTGTGGTCGAACGGCTGCTGTGGTTTGCGCTGGTTCCAGTGCAGGCAGCCGACGAGCGTGTCGAACCAGTCGCTGATCTGGTCCCCGCGGCAGATGGAGGGAACCGGGTAGATGGACGTGCTGATACGCACCCTGCGACGAGAACCACGTGTCATGACCAAAAGGCGTGCCACGGATGTGAAAACCACGCACGCGTGTACTATACCACGAGGCAATGTGCGCGCGCGTGTGCACTGTCGTTTTACACGTGGTGGAACCCGAACGACTGACACCACCTTGGTATATGTGTGTGTGTTGTGTTGTGTGTGTGTGTGTGTGTGTGTGTGTGTGTGTGACTCACGTGTCCCCCACGCCGATCTCCTGTCGGTTCCGCCCGTCGAACGAGACCCACGCGTTGCTCCGCGCATCGTCACTCACGCAGATCTGCACAAACAAAACACGTGACACGACGAAGACCACGTGCTCAACAACCATGTGGGAACCACAATCAGAAATCTGAGCCAAGGGTGAGGCGACAGAAGGATCTGTACCTTGATCTCGACGCCCGCTGGCACCACGATGGGCCGGAAGCTGAGCGAGTGCGGACAGACGGGGGTGATGACGATGGCGGGCACGTTGGGATGCACCATGGAGCCGCCGGCCGCCGCAGCGTACGCCGTGCTGCCGGTAGGGGTCGCGATGATCAGACCTGAAGATAAACAAGAACTTGACCGCGTTGATACGCGGCTTTGTGCGTGCTATGCTGCTGGCAAGGGTTGTGAGAACCTTACATGCAAACGACTTCGCTGACTTTATGCCCTATCGCCACACAAGGGAAGTGTGTGTGTGTGTGTGTGTGTGTGTGTGTGTGTGTGTGTGTGTGTGTGTGTGTCTGTCTGTCTGTGTGTCTCTGTCTGTCTATGTCACGTATGTGAGTGCGGGACGCACCGTCTCCCTGCACGCTCGTGACGTATCTGTGCTCGATGTACAGGTCGATGTTCGTTAGGTAGGAGCTCGGTCCCCGGTCCACCACCACCTCGTTCAGACACTGCCACAGATACAAAATGCTTCACAGTCAGAATGCGTTGAAAGCTGAAAAGTGGATGTGGACTGGAGCGTGGACTTGTGGTGCATCAGTTCTATGTTCATGGACACAGCTTGTTATTTCAGATGCTCTTCTTGTCTTCCTGACGTAGCTTGCCAAACGTCAAAACCACAACGGAACGCTGCTTCATACTGGATGTGTTGACGATACGAACTGCGTCGACTTGGCGACGAGGGCACTGCGCACGACACAATCTGCCGCCTGCACTAGGAACCACGCACACGCACCAGAATGTGTTGTTTGCTCTCGACGTCTCTGAGCGACACTCCGTCTACTTCCGGTGCCCCACATCCGGTTCCGGCGCCGCCGCTCTGACGACACACGACGGCCTTGAGGCGAGTCCGCAGCACCAGCCCCGCGTTCCCTGCCACCGATCAATACAGCAATCAGTCAGTCGGTGGAAACGTCAGTGGATCAGCCCGTCAAAACTTGTTGACTGTCCTTCCGACCGGCGTTGTCCCTGGTACGTAACTGGGAGTCGCCCCAACCCAATTCTCGACTCATTTTGCACACAAGCACAGTCTCTCTGTCCCAGTCTCTCTCAAGCACAAACACACACCACACTCTCTCTCTCTCTGTGTCTCTCTTGACTCACCCTCGAGCACCTGCGTGACGTCCTTTTTGAAGTCTTTGAATTCGAAGGGCGCGAGAAACCCGAGCGACCCCCAGTAGAACGCCATCACCGGGGGGATGCTTTGCTGCAAAGAGAAGGTGAGAATGTGGACGTGCACACTGAGATGGCAAGTGAAAGTGTGAATCTGTTTGACAGCACAAGCGTGCATGACTGCAGCAGGCAGCGACCCGAGGCGACAATGTGACGGCGACCAGATCTCAAAGCTTGCAGGTCTTTGCCTTGGGTCGATTCAGCAACGCTTTTTGCACACTGTCCATTCGCTGGCAGCAGGATAAGGCAACAATTGGTTGGTTATTAAGAGCTCGAGAGATTTCGCAGACGGTTGTAGTTGGGCGAGTTGCCTTCGGGTGCACGATGGCCTCTTCGCACCGTCCCTGGTTGCAGTTTCACGCACGCGCACGTGCACGCGCACGTGCACGCGCACGCGCGCACCGACGGTGACCTTGACGCACCTGAAACAGCGACGACGCGTAGAGCAGAGTCCCGTCGCCGCCCAGACAAATAATGAAGTCGATCTTGTCCGTCAGGTCGTCCTCGTCTGAAATCAATCGACAGGAGAATCACAGATCAGTCAACAGGTTGTTGAACAAGAAAGAAAAGGTGATTGATGAACAAAGCACCTGTCGGCGAGACGCGCGCCCCGTGCCACTCGATTGTGGCCACGGAAACACGTGCATTGCAACGGAAACCAGGGCGCACGTCAGCCCCACCCTCCAGGATATGCCACCACCCCTACAACTTGCACAAAACTTCACGTGCTTGATTTTCGAAGTTGGGTCCTGCCCCCCCTCCCGGAGCAAGCGCCGTTTCCATGGCAACACTCACTCTCTTTGAAGACGCAGAGCCTCGACTTGATGTCTCGGTAGGTGGCGTTCTCCAGCAGCTCCTCGTGAGAACGAGACTCCACGAACACAACCATCTTCTTCTGCAAACACGTGACAATCATGTGATAAGTGGAGTGTCTGGGAGACACGCGTTGCGTCATTTGCGCAAGTAGATAGACGCTGCGTTGCTCGCTGGACGCAGTGCCCAACAGATCTCAAGTGACACCACGTACAAAGAAGCGGTGCTCCACTGAATAGATGTTCATCCAGCAGGCGAATCGTTCCGGTCCCTCGTGAACGAGTCACGCGAATCTTTGACCAAAGCTGGTTGTCAAGGCAAGGCCACTCACTGATGCGAGTTTGCTTGCATCTGACCCTGAACGAGTCTCGCGGACACGTGACCTGCTCACCTGCACGAGCCACGTGATGAGCTGCAGGTACGGCTGGATGACGTCAGCGTCGAAGATCTTCTTGATGACGAGGACGCTCAGCGGCGGCTTGTACCACGTGAGACGCTGACTGCGCGGGTCCTGGATTGTACTGCGCAAGCGCGTGCGCAAAGACAACAAATCAAGGCGTTGGCTCACACTGGACCGTCAACATTTGAACTTTTCCACCAGAGGGAATTTCTGCCCTCTTTTGAGCAACTCTGTTCTTTCCATCTGAGGCCAAAGAAGTTTGAACTACACAGCGCCCACTGATGTGCGAACCAAACCTGAGTCCGCGTCGGTCACAGGGTTGTTGTGCCCCGCCAGATTTTGAATTTACAAGCTTGGGATTTCAGCCAAAACTGAAAAATATTTTCGTGTTTTCGTTTTTGGAACACACGACTCTTTCTCCACGTATCAAAAGAAGTCTTTTCTTCTTTTCCTTCAGCCTCGGAGAAACTGATCTTTGTGGGAAAAGTATCCAGCAACATACTCAGCGCCAACTTGGTCGCTTTGGTTGGCACTGGTGAAAAATGATGTTCGACGCCGCACACATGGCAAGTTTCACAGTCACACTGGACGAGCCGTGCTCTGCACGCACGAACAGGTCACTGCGTTAACTGACAGACGCCTTGAAAATTTACCATGACACAGGCGCACGGAACACTTGGCGCAGTCAGTGTGAAACGTGTTTCATTTGACTTGGCTCGCACTGATCAAGTTGGCGTCTTCCTTCAAGCCTCCAACTGTATTTGTTTAATATACTTTTGCGCTTCTTCCTTTTGGGGAATTTCCTCACTGCTCAGCCAAAATTCGTGATACCCTTCAATGTGTCAGAGTTGCCAAAACCGGTGCCGCCAAAACGAACATCTGGCTTTCGAATCGGTGTGAATCAGCGAAGATTCGAACAAGAAGTAGACGTGGCATTGCGCCGAACTGTTGTTCGCTTGGAGTACGATTTCGACTTTTGCGAGTTCGACTTTGGTGGGGTCTGATGCAGGCTTGCAATTTCTGAGGCCAGTTATGTGTTTTTGGTCTTCTTGGCAAACAACATCCACTTCTTGTGTAATTTCCAAAATACGTGACGACCCCACCAGAAAAACAAGTGGGTGCGTCATGCAATGCATCCCAGAAGAATGCAACGTCAATGAACAGCGACGCAACGCTTCAAAGAAATATCCAGTGTGAATCCAGCTGAGCGACAGCATCACAGTGGGTGCGACGAGCCTCGCGCCTTCTCCAAGTCATTGCCCCGTCAGGTCAGTCACAAGCGGCGCAGCGCCCACTGATGGGTACAGGGCACGACGCTTGCACGACGCATCCACAATTTGTGTCAACTGGAACAGTGGAGCTGTACTCACAGGACGGCCGACTGGCTCTTCATGATGGACGCCTTCGGGCCGAACTTACAGTTGGGACTCGCGCCATACAGCGACCGCGCCCGTCTGAAACAGAAAACAGAAATGTTGAAAATGTCCGCCAGAGAGACGCATGCCCATGTTCACAATCCGTCTGAAACTGGAAGAGCAGGCGGGTAAACAGGTTCCCAATCCAAAACAGTGGGGTGCGCAAAGAACGCAAGTCCCTTCCCCCCGACACACACACACACACACACACACACACACACACACACAGACACACACACACACCAAGAAAACTGGAGATTGTCACGCGAGAGAGAAAATCATGTTTCCAATGGGCGGATCGGTTCCGCCGAATGCGAACGTGTCCTTCCAAGAAACATCACTGTCACAGTTGGTGCCAAAACAAACACAATGTGTACGAAACCAAAACGGGAACTGAAGAATACGGTGCAAAACTTCCTCGACACTGTGGAAACATTCCAACTGGAGTAAAATGACACACACACACACACACACACACACACACACACACACACAAGTCTCCTGAGGACACACATACCGGTACGCACAACCAACTGCGCAGATGTGTGTCCTTCACACATGTACTCACAGCAGACACACATGTCCACCTACATACACTGCACAGACAGTCTTCCAGGACACACATGCGCACACACAAATGACACTTCATGCACGTCAGATGCACACGTGCCAACACACTTCACACGGATATGCAACAATGAAACACAGTGACCAGCTCCAGAAATCCAACCGTCAAGCAAATCACAGCAGAATGTGTCATAACCAGGCGACACACAATATCCCCAGGTTTTCCAAGCCGCACATACTTTCAGGGCGTCATCGAAACCCTGACTGCACGTCCACGACGTAAAACCTGAAAACGCGACATCAACCACCGTCCAATAAACTTTCACACTGAGGTCACAGTGGATGTGCCACGCAAGCGACCACGAACTTCCGCAAACGACAGATCTATACGAGTACAATGCCTGACGCTTCCATTCACTGTGGGTGCGGCGCACTTCACGCACGTCTCAAAAGTGCTCCAGCGACGTTTGGACGCAGCGTCGTTGTTGACGACGCCGTTCGTGTCCTTCTCGGCTATTTCCGTGGTTTTGACCCGATCCGTCAACGCCCACATTTCCTCTGTGACGCCAAGCAACCAGTGCGCAAGAGAAACACTCCAGTCAACTGTGCCCAAAGTGTTGTGTTGTCATCCCAATATATACCACACGGGAGAACTTCCCTGATGATCTTGTTTGGGTATTTTTGAGGCCAATTTTGTGTGACCATTCGTTCTGCATGCTCTAGTAAATTATCATAATAAACAGAACAAAATTCCTTTCGACGACGATGCGTCGTCACACGACCGTGCAAAATCAAATTAATGATACATCCAAAGCTCCACACAGGGCGACTAAATTTAACTTCTCCGCTCAACCTGACAGTCGAATACGAGTACTTCCGTTTCACACATTGGACAGATTTAACATTGAATTTGTCAAGCACTGAGGCCTGATCACGTGAGCCGCGGCCACTCGACGCAACGCGTGACGTCATCAACGTGAAACACGTCAATCGGAAACTTCTGAAACTGTTCCAGTCAGATCGACGTCCCGCTTTGGCAGACAGGATTCTTCTTGCGTTTGGTGCGAGCACAGCACGAGACCTTGGAAAGTAGATCCAAAAATAGTTCCAAATTTTCACTTTCTTTCTTGTATTTTGCGAGTTCAACAGAGCAGGCAGTTTTGCGCAACACCATTTTGGAATGTAACCACGTTTTGAGTTCATTCAAGTCGTTTGTGTTGTCAAAGTTTCACTCTCTAAATCTCTGCCATCAGCTCCCCACCCCAGTTCTTACCGAAATAAATTGAGCATGTGGCTTCTGCACATGAAAGTTCCTTCAGTCGAGCCGAGGTCCCTCTGGGGGTTGAGCCCGTTCTGAACGAACCCTGGATCCCCACATCGCACGTCACCTTGATCCGATTCGCATCACCAGGTTGCACTGACAACTGTACCACCAAACCGCGATTAAAAACCAGATCTGCAGCTGCAACTATCAAACGATGCATCTGAATAATGGATGAAGTGACTTTTCAATTGTGCAGCCGGAGGTTTTCCACGAGATTTTCCACTGATCACAGAACCCAGTGTCGGTCAACTGATCTCAGAGTGTCCGTCACACTTCACGTCGTTTCACTCGGTTGGTGCGCGTGAAGGAAACGAACGCAGCCACTGGTGAGGAACGCATGCGCGTGAGGTGCGCGGCCACGTGAGAACGGGCGAGGCGTTCACGAATTGTCCGTGGTATAATCGGCACCACAGGGTTCGTGGACTTGTGCACGAACGCAACACGCTTGGTATAGACAAGGCCTCAGACCCTGAAAAATGACTTTGCAAATCACAAATCTCTCTTCTTATTCCTTGTTTTGAAGGGTAAAACCCCTCACCACAGACGTGCATGAGGACCAAAGAAACTCGAACATCCTCCTTTGATCCTTTTGCAAAACATGTTCACAAAATGCACAGTAACTGTGACCGGCAGTTTCTTCTCCAAGTCGACATCAGGACGCACGGGTGAACTTCCGTGACAAACACGCCAAACCTCGCGCCAAAAAACTTCCTGTTTGTCGCAAACCAGTGAGGTTCCAGGGGTGGACCCGACAGTCCCCTGTGCAGTGACCCCGAAAAAGAACACCACGAATTAATTTTTGCACTGTCAGGTCAATCAGCGTTTCCTCACTTTTCCGACTCACTTTCTATGCCGCTCAGAACGCTCAGCTCCATCACACCAATCTCCCTGAATGGCATGAATGGCACTCTGTCCTGCAACTCATTGCACACACACGCTTTCTCTTGGGATTTAGAACCCAGCCACAAATCAACATCAAAAACGTGCAAAGTCTGAGCTTGCATTTGACCAACGCATTCGGCCTTGAGTGACCACCCTGCATTCGTTCACTTCGTTCTGTTTGGTGATGACGTGGAACTTGTCCCCGAGATTCGCGCTCAATGTCAAGCTGACATCTTCTTTTGGAAAAGGGGCAAACAGAGGAAGTTTGCAAGACGGGGAAAACAGTCGAAAAGGCCCCAGTTTTCAAGTGTCTTGTCAAGGAAATGAATGGGCAGAAGCACCGGTAGCTTTCCGAATGGTGTCCTGAATGAACGTCCTCTTGGCGCGCCGTTGTTTTGTACAGGAAAAACAACGCATAACACACACACACACACACGCACATACACACACACACACACTTCATTGTGCTCAGAAAACTGGCCCTTCCAGACAATCTCTTGTCATTTTCATGCATGACAGACACAAGATTTTGTGTGACAGAACAGTCGCAACGAGTGGACCAGGCCACAAACGTCAGACAGACCAAAATCTGAAGCTGCTGTGGGCCCGATGTGAAAGACCACACACACACACACACACACACACACACACACACACACACACACACACACACACACACACATGCAGGGGCCCGACGCAGTAAGATCCCTCCACTCCCAGCGTTCATCTCGTGCGACCGAAAAATCTCTCTGGGCCAAACCAGAAACGAAACGCCATCAGCGTGCAGCAGTGGAACCCAGCACTTGACCTCATCTCGATTCGTCCTTCACCTTTCTGCACCGGAAGCCCTTTGCTCCAGTCTGGATGATCTCATGAAACGTAAATCGCGTTCCGGAGCAGAAGCCTTGGTGGATGCGAACCACTTGTTCCCTGCGTCTGCACCCTGCGCCTGGTTCACAGTGGATACGTCGTGCTGTACGTCCCTTGCGACGCATCACGCAAGGCGCCTTCAGTGTCAACCCACGGCAAGTGAACCCACCACAAGTGGTTGCGATCTTCAGACACGCGTTCCTAACGCCTGCATCCCTGTGCCAGAGACGTGTGACGCAGCGCCCACTCAGCTGCAGAGACACAGCGCGTGATGCACCCCGTGCACAACAGCCTGACGCCCCAAACTGGACACAACGAACGGAACGCAAATGAACTGGCGACTGAAAGAGCGCCGCACCACGCCACTTCCATCCTTGGGCTACATCATCGCAGCATTTGAATTGCAGAGAACAACGACGTGTGGTGCGTCCAGTGTGAACCAAGCCGACTTTGACATCAAAGAAGTGGCACTGGCACGAAGACTTGAGCAGGTAGACGCGAGTGAGGCCACGTTCACACTGGTTGCGTGCACTGACTGGTGCAGGAGCGCAAAGACCACGCATCCTGCAAACTACGACGCACGGCCCGTCGATAGAACAGTTGACGCTTCAGTGTGAACTCGGCCTGAGAAAGCATCGAGCCCTTTAATTCGCTGCGAACGCACTTCCTGTTTCTGGACTCAAGCTGTCGCGTCGGAGGCGAGTCGCTTCACGGCTCGATGCGATCTGGATGCGTCTTGTCTCGCTGGTCGCACCAAACCAGCCAACAGGTTTTTTGTCGACAGACAGACAGACAGACAGACAGACAGACAGACAGACAGACAGACACACACACACACACACACACACAGACGGACTCTTACCCCACAGATTAAACATCTACGGAGCCTCACACATGGAGTGTCAGAAGCGATTTTTACCTTGAAGCCCAAGTTGTGCAGCATTCTGCCATCAATATTCAAGTGGAAAACTCATTTGCGTCGCTGAAACAACACCCCACTCCATCAGGCTCGACTCCAAATCAAACACGGCTCAATCCTCACTCTAAGACTGAAGCTGAACCATTTAGAGAGCGACGCCTCTGTCGCTTCTGCTGTTACAGCTCGAAGCAGTTTGACCCGATTTCACGACTCTGTTCCTCACTTCCCGCGCACGACCTTCGAGGAGTGCTTTTGGCTCCGGGGTGGGGAGGGGTGGATTGGATGACGGTACCCCCCAAGCACGCCGAACCTTCCGCCATAACCAAATGACCCATCTGCGATACTCGTCACCTGTCTGTATCAATGATGTCCCAGGTTGCCAGGAAACGCTCGGAGTCTTCGAGCTGCGCGTGCGCACTGACGCGCTCCAGTCGCGTCGGGGTGTAACTCCTTCCGCGCAGAGGCTGCGCAGCTGGGGAGACGCCGCCGTTGAGCACGTGACGCCCTCCGTGGCTCCCTCTTCCGTGCGGCGCGTTCCCCTCGCTCACACGACGTGGCTGCCTCGTTTCCATTTCGGACGCGCTCATTGGCTGTGAGTCGACTGTCCTCATTGGATGACTGTCACCCGCGCCGTTTTGGCCCTCGTACTTCTGGTTTTGGCTCCTGTCTGCCCACGCCGAGACAGCCTCTCCTCTTTTTGCTGGTGAAGTCAACTGACCTTGACTATCCATTGCCAAAACTAGTCTCCGTTTGACTCCACACGTGAAACACTGAAAGATCTTTACAATCTTCTCTCTGATCATCCGAATTCACTCACGTTCCTTCACACTGTGGCGCACACAGCGAATTGGGCGCCGTCACGCCTCTGTCCGGTGTTGAACTGCTGACCAAGTCAAAAGCACCATTCAAAGAACGCGGCGTCAGTTCTCAACAGGAACGTCGTGTCAACTCAAATCCACTTCTCGCTTGACGCGATCTACCTTCCGTCACTTCACAAGTCAACAAGCGTTCAACGAAACAAGCCAAAACAGGACAGTGTCAAACGTTCTGCAGACAACAACACTCCCGCTTGGGCCCACTTCACACCAAATGCGTTGTGCACAAGCCAATGGTCTCTGGCTCCCTTTGTCTGCACAGCACCCGGTGACTCGTGAAGAGACGCAACGCGCGACACGTCCAGTGTGAACCAGGCCTTACTGCAGGTGTTGATCCCAGTTTCCACAGACAGTTCAAACAGAAGAAGCTCCAACATCTGATCACACTGTCTACACGCCGTGACCTCTTTGTGACATATCATATGATCACGCGTGGTCCTGATCTACATTCAAGTGTATTGATCCATTTAAAATCTGATAGCCTTGTGCCCTGCATGGCGTGCACTCGGGAAGTCTCTGCTTCTGGCGGTGAAGACCTAGTTCTGAGTGGCTGTGCCACGCTGCTTCACGTCACCACCCAACGCGACGTCAATCCCCAACCTGGACGCTTCGGGCGCTGCGTCCCTGTGTTTGTACGTCACTGACCGCACAGTCGCTCTGTCCAGGCACGGAGCTCATGGCCTGACGCATTCAGTGTGAAACGGGCCCACACAGTCACAAAGCCAACACTCCGCATGTCATAAGATAGGGACCACGATGGTATGTCCCACTTCAATGGAATATATCCCGATGCGGTGTGCATAAACAAGGAATAATAAACACAGATGCTGTCCTGTCTCGGCGAAAGTCAGGTGCCGGTAAAGGTGGTATTTTGCCACGTGCTCGGCAGAGTCGGATCCAGAATATGGGCGGAGTTGTGATCTTGCCTGTGGGCACGGATCCCAGCTTCAACAAGAGCACCACGGTTTTGAAGACGCGCGGTTTCCGTGAACGAAAAAAGCGGAAACAGCACACGGATAACAAACGTTGTAATGATGTGGTTCTGCAAGAAAGCAACGCCTTCTTGGACAGCTGTGTGAAAACTGACCAAAAACTTTTTGTGAGCAAATGAATTTGGGTGTAAGTTAGTCAGGCTCCCTGAGCCCCACAAACATGCGTTCATGCAAACACACACACACGGGCACACACACACACGGGCACACACACACACACACACACACACACACACACATGCACGCAGCACACAAACACATTGGAACAACATTTGTACAACATGAATGTGTAATTTCATTGACAGAACACACGGCAAACACACACAGCACAAAATCAAGTCAAACTCAGAAAGCAGAGTAAATCACCAGAAACTGAGACCCAGAAGCTTCAGAACTGGCCGCGCCACACAAGTTCCGATCCTCAACAATCGTGATCGCTTCCACAGCGCGATCAGGATTTGACCCCAGATTTTCATGTCGCGGGAGAAGCGAACTGCGCACAAACAGAGGATGAATCGAAAAATGAAAAACACACACAGTCCAGACTCAGCAGGTCGAAAACGCGCCTCGTTTTCTGTGTTGCTGAGGCCGGTAGCACCAGTATGTAGGAGATGCACAGCACCAACAATTGTGCAATCCGACAACACTCCAACGGATCCAGGATGCCTCTGAGTGGAGACGAAAATTTTGTGTAAAATTTGGCTGGCAAAAAATTTTGAACGTGAGGGGCGCTGGCCTCTCGGATCCGCTGGAGGTACATGTAACGCCATGCACAACAGTGTTACGCGCACCACGGTGCAGTCTTCTGTACGTACCCCTTGTGCTCCGAAGGTCCTGCCGCTGAGCTGATGAAGCGTGAAATTTACCACAGCAACATGTGAAATTTGAGCGCAGATTCTACTTTTCTGAGTCAATATAATTTCCTGTATCAATATTCTACACGCGCACTAAACATAAAAACACATTTGAGCACAGTCGGCGCTTGAGCAGGGTTCACACCGGACGGGTCCATGTTCACACAGCTCCAACTGTGTGGTCCGTGTTGCATCCCGGTTCTGGTCAGTGGGCGCCGCGACGCAACGCAACGCAACGCCTTCCCACTTGAGCGTGGACGAACACATGTGACGCATCCAGTGTGACCCCCAGCACAAGTTCCACTCAGACGCAACGCACTGATCAGTCTGGTGTGAATCCGGCGTTGCGCTGGGGCCGCAGCTGCGCGCTTCACGAGTTTTTCACACGACACGAACGCGCATGTCGGACGGCGCACAAATGGCCAAACGCTTCGGAAGAGGAAGACCTGGGACCCCGTCAAGAAAGAACCGGGTGCGGGATGCATTAAAAGCCTGTTGTGAAAACAACAGCAGCTTCACATCCAGGTGTAGCGCGCATTGTAACAGCTGCGCACGTCTCAGCGTTGATGCAACTGAGCCCAGTTGCAACAAAACAACACAAGCCGTTGTGAACGGTCCACACAAAGTGGCTGGGGCGGATTCAGGCGCAAATCTCAAAAGTCGGAGTAGGTTCCAACCACTGGTAGCAGGGAACCCCGTCTCAAATATTTTTGAATTGCAGGAAAAATTCAGTCTGGGGACGGGCTTTTCTCAAGGTGAAAGGGGGGGGGGCAGGGCAGACGACTTCGCTCGCCCAGATTCACGTGCCGCGGTTTTGGGGCCTGTCGCCTGACCACAGAAAATCACTGATGTCACCAGACCCCTGCACTCGTCCCGTCAGACGTGTGGTGTTGTGGGTCACAGATGGGGGCGGGGGGGCGACACTCGCCAAGGAAACCATTCTCACTCACCGGTAGGGCGGCCGTTTGCTGTGCGATGTGCCTGCTTCGTCACTTCCGGTTTTCACGTGTTCACTTCCGGTTCCGTGATGATCGTTTCCTCCTTTGTCGTGAAGGTCACTTTTGCTGTGGTCATTTCCGGTGTCATGAGGGTCACTTCCGGTTCCGTTGTTCGCGGTGGTGTCGTGGAGCTGCATCTCGGCCACGTCCGTCTCGAGCTCGGACATACTGCTGCTCGACTCGCGCCTCACGACGCGTTTCCTTCTGGTTCCTGCAGCGGGAAAGAAGGAAACGACTCACCATCTGACGTCCGCTATTGGTACGTGTATTGGGATCTGCCACATGAAACTCGAAGTGCGTGGACCCTGCAGATATGTCTGCAAGTTGATGTCCGCTGCGTCGACAGTGTCACAACACACAGGAAATCACCCAGGTTCGCAACGCAAAAACCACGAATTCTCGACTGCTGCCAATGGTGCAAATTGTTGCACTGCCCACACGAAAACGCAAGAATGAACACACTTTTCAGTGCAAACGAACGATGCAACTGAATTTGGAACAGTCGCAACAGCTGCAACATCTGTGTGAGCCCCACAACAGACAAAATGTGGAAATGTTTTGGACCGTGTCTACGATCAAACAACTCACCCACAAAAAGTCAGAAACAATACAAAACTGGCAAGCGCCTTTTTCGAGAACAAAAATCGAACTTGGTGTTGTTTTAGTGATGCGTCCAAACTTCCGCTGATACGGAAAATAAACGTTTGTTTCGAAAAGCAGGCGCACTTGTTGACATCTGGAGGAAGCCTGAAACTTTGTTCAGGGGAAAAACACCTGGCTGGCGGGAGTTCTAAACTCAAAACTGTGACATGTAAAACCAACAAGAGCCTGGCGTGTTAAAGGCGCGCGGTGACAACCCACGACTGAGGACTGAGAAGCCCTAAATTCCAACGTGCAACAGACGTTGCCCTGACACAAATGCGTGTCTTCAGATGTTTGCAACTTTTGGAGCGCACATCTGGTTTGTTGCTTTTGGGGGGGGGGGGAGGGGGCGTGCCCGATTGTGTTTGTCCGCCATGTTTATTCTGCCCTTTACTACAGATGTCGCTTTACGAAATGTGCGATTTTCGGATATGCACGGTTTTGCATGGTTTCGGCAATGCACGGTTTTGCATGACCTTCGAACATCTCCTCTCTTTGAAAGCTTTGAACCTACAAAGGTAAAATGAGACAAAATGAAGCAAAATGGGCCAAGACGAGGCACTTTGAGTTACTTTTAAAATTTAAAAAATTTTCTAAAGTTCACAGTTTTGTTCATCTCTCTTCATGAGGCTTCTTTTCACGAAAGTTGGTAGTCTCTCT
>JAAUXT010066595.1_pt1 | contig 15506 bp, 12 predicted proteins | sample 7278171 | NCBI WGS metagenome assembly JAAUXT01 (sample SAMN14350112, study PRJNA611818) | marine sediment metagenome | isolation source: surface marine sediment (1.8m) | place: French Polynesia: Moorea | collected 2018-08 | reverse complement strand
GGGGCACTAGGCCTCTGGACCAATCAGAAGGCTGGATTTTGAATTCTAGACCAATCAGAAGCCTTCCCGCCCAAAAATTTGCTGCCCCATAGTGGGGGGCTCTTCTCTCTCTTCAGGTTCGCACGAAGTGGGTTGATCTGCTTTGACACTAATCAACTGCTAATGTCTGCAAATCTCTCCGCTCAGTGGAATTGCCTGGGTGGTTTCCTTTATCTTTCGTGAGATCAGCTGGTAGGAAGTTGTCTTTCCTTTCAAGGCTTAATCTCACGATTTGTCCCGACATCTTCAACACGCATGGCTTCGTGCACGATAAAATCAATGAGCACATACGGCCTGTGTGAAGCAAGATCCGATGGGATGAGTCAGTGGGGGAAGATCTGCACTTCGGACCGTGCCTGGGATTTGTGAAATATGGCGCTGCCCACAGAATGACCCACCCGCATGATTGGTTATGATGTGAGCAGGTGCTGAGAGCCATTTTTCAATGTAGACGCAAAGAAAGATCACTGACAACTGTGTCCTTTCCTGAGCTTGTCAGGTCAAAGGGTCACGCGGCGAGATAGATTGGGATTGGAGGGATGGAACGGCAGTTGCTTTCGTTGTCACATTGGCTTCTCCAGGCTGAGCAGAGATTGCAGTGGATGACACTCGCCAGCAGACAGCACGAGTTTTCTCGTGGACGCGTGGCTGTACGCTGACAGTGGAAACCACTTCAGCACCAGACAAAGCGAACGCCTGCGAATGTTGAAGGCATCACAAGAAGCGACTTGCTGGATCCACCTGGGGATCTTGAACTCGACAAGGCGAGGTCGCCCTCGGGTTGCACCGAGGTGCGGCTGGAGGAGCTCAGATGCTCGTGAGGGCGCTTCGTGCACAACGCCCAACTCTCAATGATGCCTCTCATGTTCATTCATGACAGAGGCAGCCTGGGACGGTTCACACTCTTTGGCCTGCAGGTTGAACTGTTCCATCTTGGCCGTGCTCACCTGGAGGCTTTGCTCACGAATGCGCATCTCGCCTCTCTGTGGCAGAAAGCAAGAGGTGCAGAGAATGTGTGGAGTCGAGCCCGAACGTTTCACTTCGGGGACGCGCGACCTCGGAAAATGAAAGTCTATTGCCTGTTGTCCTGACACATATGTTTCCTCTGAGCGAGGTGGTGCAGAATTTAATAATTCAAAACTGCAATATTCATGATTCTCATGCATTTCCATACATTATTTACACCTCATTCGTTTGTAATTAAATACAAACAGTTGAAAGATGGTATCAGTTTCTCCGAAACCAGGCGAGAGATGCGGCTTTTGTTCTCTGCAATGTGATTAATTCAATTATCTATGACAAGCCTGATGCCTGTGAAATTCCCTAAGTTGAATGAATGGCGTATGCAGTGGGGCATCAGTGATGGGTCTTGATGAAACACTGAAGGCAAATTTGAAAATATAGGCAAAGCCGCAGACCCTGTCCCCGAAGAATAGGAACCCAAACCCACAACACACATGTTCGGTGCACCATCGCCGAAAAAAGTGGCGCCGGGCAAGATTCGAAGCTGCTTTTCTCCAGTCTTCAAATCTGGGCTCTGAAACAGATGTTCAAAGAAATTTACCTTCTGCTTGCGTCAGTTGACAACCAACCAACCCTCCGTGTTTCTCTTGGCTCAGACGGATCGCCGCAGACATTATGTCTGGTCTCAAGAGGCAAGTGGCTCTCAGTGCCAGTTCTTGAACGCGGCGTGACAGCCAAAATTTGATCTGTGGTGCACTGGACATCAACAAACACTTGTCAACAAGACAAAAATCATTTCAGCTGGCTGATTATGGCACAAAACAGTGATCGTGCCACTTCGTACAATGCCGTGCAACCCGCCAATAAAAAACGTGCTGCAACCCACTGCCAAACACCAGTCCACACACCAACAAAACGAACAATGCCGAAAAATAAAATCGCGTGGATTTCTTATGCAAGAGTGATCTTTATGCTAAAATATGCGAGCATAACTCTCACATTGCGGTGGCATCGCATGCCGAATTAATGATAAGATCGTTTAGCGTTTAGGTTCAGGTGCCAAACACAGCGCCGCAATTGCCGCTGACATGGAAGGCGTCCATCAGACACGCTGCCCGCGCGGCGGCGGCGGCGGCGGAGCTCTGCTTGCGGCGAGTTTCTCTCAGATCTGCCGCGCAGATAATCTTGGATCCTCTTCTCAAAAATTTAATTTTCAACACAGCCACTGCAAAATAAGCAGACGACTGAACCACAAACACCCGTGTGCGCGTGAGCGAGTCCTTTGTCAAAGAAAATGGGAACTGATCTCAGCAGAGGTTTTAGGGCGGAAGAGTAATTGGGATGCGAGTTTTTACTCTCAGTACCACACTGCGTATGTCTTGAAGAATGACATCAAAAGTGACAGACACATCCAGACGCGTATTTCAGAACACTACTCAAGTGGGTGGGACTCCAACACCTGAAGAGGTCCCTCGTCCGGAGCCACGAAACTCTGGTGTCTGATCGACAATTCTGATGTTGCAGTGACGGCAACGACGCCTCGTCCCGATGCCTCTGCTGGAGCCTCAGCCGCCTTCTGAGGCCCATTGATTTTGTGTCATTTGTCTTGATCTCTGATTATATTTCCAGCTGAGCTGATTGACGGACACTCGCTCCGCCACTGACCTCAACATGGACGACCAGGTCGGACTCCGTGGGAAAAAACACGCTGTTGCAAACAAAAAACGAACAAAACTGGTAAAACTATTGCTGTCTTCTGAATCGCAACATGTTCTCCAAAGGAGCGCAGCTCGTAATTCGTGCCAAAGGGGTTTCATCAGAAGATCTCTTTCGACGAATGCTTCTCCAAGAGAAAGAGTTGAAAGCACCTTGGACATGCAAATTGTTGAAAAGTCAATACATTCATCCTTGATCGTACTCCAATCGACAAAGCAATAAACGTTACGCCTTGTGAATGGCAAAAAGCGTTCGTTCGATTGATTTTGCCCCGGATTAGGCGTCACGCATACTCAGTAATCCCCCACACTAAGCTGCTTTACGACTGATAATGTTTCCACGTTTAAAGCGGGTTTAACGGTGGCGGTAAGCGTGGCCGAGGGCACTATGCAGGATCAGTGAGAGAGAGAGAGGTGTTGCCGTTCGGCTGGAGCAACGCGTCGCAAAACAACCAAACGTGCACGTTTTGAACGACGTTGACGCTTCCTCATCCACCGAACCTGCTTCAAAAAGCCTTCGTGTGACAGTTCTCACCTTTCTGTTGTGCAGTCAACACTTGAACAATTTGTTCCACACTTGGACCTCTTCGTGTACGAGTTGTCCGAATGAACCAGTTCAGTCCATGGATTCACTACGCACGCATTTTTGCCTCTGGACAGCACAATTAGCAAAAGCGAGCGTCCATGACAGACAGGTCCTTCAATTTCAGGGAACAATTGACCCCTCACGTGCAGGCGCTGTCTCAATGCGCCGATGCGTCCGACCCATCCATTTTTCATGCTGTCTTTCATGCGTCTGAAGCGGCAGTGGGATCAATAGTTCAGTAGAATTAGTTTTCATAAAATACAGAAAGGTAAATATTTCATGTGCAAGGATGTTTCACGACAGTAACATGCGGAGGCTCATTTGAATTTGCACAAGAAGCCTCATGCTGGGTCAGTCAGTGGTCAGACTTGCTACAAAAACAAACCTTGATCCCATTTTTCGTTTGTTCTTTTGCCATTCTGCTGCACTCTGCGTGAAGGCTGCCACGAACACAAAAATTGAAGAACGGTGTCTTCATCAAGTCCAAATTTAGTGAGCTTACCTTTTTAGATCATTATGTGCAGTGGCTGTTCCCCTGAGCACCGACTAATCCAAAGCGTGCGCACGAAGATTGTGTGTTGGGTGTTGCACTCGAGAGTGCATCCTGCTCCATTGACCACAAGTCTCCACTGAGCATTTCTGAGGAGGTGACACCTCGCGCGCGATGCACCTGCTGCATGGAGAGCGCGGCGCCGCCTCCCTCCGTCCGTCCCTGCCGCGAGGCGCAGCAGCAGCAGCGCTGCAGAGCTCCGGGACTTATCTCAATCTGTCTATTGTTTCATCAAAAAGTCGCACAAATGGTCGCCAGTGCTTTGACAACACTTAAATTCAATTTTGTGCGCAAACACTCGCACAACTTGATTTACTGATGCATTTGCAGCAACAGAGTTGTCCAGTTCAGAAATCCTCATCACAACGTTTCAATTGTCTCTCTAAACTCTCGTCCAGCCTGAGGCGAGTCTCGTTGTGGCCGCGACACGGCGCAGGAGGAGCGCCCCTCATGCCCGTTGAAATGAATGGCTTGTTATCCCCAGATCATGGGGCTTCCCGTTTAAATACACATTTGGGATACGTCGACACCGCCGCTTTGTGAGCTCTGAGGGAAGAATGCCAGAGGGTCGACAAAAGACGTGTTTTGTGCTGCAGACGCACAAATACCTTTGCATGTCATTTGTTCATCTGTGACGGCGCACCGCGCGCACGCATGAACTGGTTTGTTTCCGATGAATGGGTCGGGGCACATTTCTATTGGAACAAGGCGCGCAAATCGTTTTTCCGTGGTCACTTCCAGAAAAAGTGATGACTGAATTTGCATTCACAAAGCGTCACATTCTCAGGAACTTCTCTTTGATGGGTGGTCCGTGTGGTTTTTCAACAGGACTCTGAACACTTGGCGCAGATACCTTTGCACAAAAGCCGCCGCCCTGTGTGGAGACTGCTCGTTTTGTTGAATGCAAGCGAACAGGCAGCTACCTGTTCGTTTTTAACTTCAAGAATCCAGAAGAAAAACGAAAAAACTTCAGGAAAATCCCATTCTTGACAATCGCACTTTTTGACAAATTGCGGCGAGGCACTGAGCCAACTTGTCGCACTGAAGTCTGTGAAGAAAGGAAAACCCCGATATTTCATTAAAAATGGGTTTCCCCACAAGATTTAAAGTAAATACAGCTTCCTACTCATCAAATAAAACAGTTGCTGCGGAACGTGGAAACGTGAGTTCATTAGATTCCGGCGGATCCCTGCAGAGCTCATGCAAAAAGCAGCTGCGAAACTCAGCACTTTGTTCAATGTCCGCACAGTTTTGGTGTCGGTGTCAAAGAATGCACAGTTGAGTTGTCGCTTTTGTTTCCTTCTCTCTCAGATCAACACCCGTGCAACTGCGCAACGTGACCTGTGAACTGCCTGCGTCTCCAGTGCGGAGGAAATCCACCTCAGAGAGAACAGCAGCAAAACGTCTCACGAGTGAGTGTTCTGCAAAAAAAGATTTTTGGAGAGAAGGAAACTCGAGGCAGAGACCCAGGTGGCTTTCTGCCCTTTTGTGGATCTTCCGCCGAGAGATATTCCTCCCCGAGCACTGGTTGGGATGAGACATGTCGCTTCTTTTGTTACTGATCATGTTCCGATCTGCCAGGAATGCTGGATCGGGAAGAAATCTATTGGCTGTAGAATTGCGGACTTGCAAAGGAAATCCAGATTATTGTTCGTGGTCATTTTACAAGGACAATTTCTAATACGCGATCAGTTTCAACACGGCACGTAGACACCAATTTGGGACCTGGACACAGCTCCATGTCCAGGTCTTTCACGGTCACGTCCTGTTCCGTGCACGAGCCCCACGACGACTCGAGTTTGAAACGGGAAACGCGCTCAAGTCCCGTCATCGCGTTTTAGTTTCTTCACAATGCACAAATTAAAAGGGAAACTCCTGTACGAGTAATTTTTCACACTTTCCTGCTGCGATGAAAGTGCGCGAGTTGGCAAAGACGTGCAGAGTCTGCAGAATTCGGATGCGCTTTCGTCAATGTTGCAAGATCACTCGGGGGATTCTTTCAGAAATCCTTGCCAAGTCTTTGCAACACACGGAAACCTCGCGACATCGCAAACTAAAGTTTCCTCACGAAAATATCTTCCAGCTTTTGATACTCTTGCTTGTTTCTAAGGCAGCACACAGCTAATGACACCACCGACTGCAGTTTAATTAGGAAATGAGCTGTGAAATGTCAGGGCGGGATCCAGTCTCCGGGCGTGACAAACTTACGCACACGTCGTGACAGCCTCGTGTCGGCGTCGTGCAAAATGTCTCATTCACAGTCACAAAGAAAACGAGCTCTTCAATGGTCTTCCATTCTGGGCCCGTTCAACACGTTTCCGCTCAGTTCTGCGTGCATGACCATTCTTGATCTGGTACCTAATGTGATGTAAACTAAGCACAAATCCGAACAAGTGCTGTATTAATCATAATTTCACGGCTTCGTACCCAGTACATGCATTTCCCCCACTACGGCTCTTGCTGCTCTGAGAGCATATTTTCCAGTAGAGTAGGTGTCAAACGTGATTGGCAAGCTCTATGTGAACAGGCTCCTACAGGAGTCCAGCATAATTGTGCAGTCTATTTCAGCTCAAGAAGCAAGCCTGGCCAACACGGCCTTACACGGGGTCTTCAACCTTACCTTCGTTACAACATGCACGGAGACAGCAGTCGCAAGGTGATCGCAACATACGTAAACTGCGGGAAGATTTCAATGAGGCAAAGACTGATTGTTGACTGGTGAACGTTGCTGAACGTTCGTTGTCTCATGTCAGAATGTCCCTTGTGTGCAAGTCTGGCAGACAGACATGCTTCAACCAAAACGGCAAAAACTTGCCAGGTGTCTGAAAACATGTTTCAATTTGTGTTACTGCAAGCCAATAGGGCAAGGGGCACAGAGGCCAGACACGTGTTGGATCCACCTCCTCAGTCTGGCGTGGGGATCCAAACTTTTGCTGGAGGCCCCGGCTGTTCTTGCTTTTTCCGCTCCGTTCCGGAATGCACCTGCAGAATGTCCTCAGCTTAAAAAAGTGAGACCGTGCTGAGCACTCAGACTGTCTGCTGGAGCTGCCGGGCGGTCGTGTCCTTGATCCGAGCTCCGAGCATTTGTGCCAGATGTTGCCCCGAACAACACTTGCCCACACGGACAATCGATGAACTCAAAGCTGTAGCCGACAGGTCCTCTCATCAAGACAAACTCCCCTCAAACCATGGTGCAAAACACACTCTGAAACAGTGCAGCAAATGTTCAAAGTTGGAAGTGCAACCTCAGAGGAGACGAGGCCAGAAGTCCTGAGACTTTTGACGGACCCAAGGCGTGAGTTGTAAATTCAGCCGGAGGACTCGTCACACAGGGACTCGAGAGGCAGTTCGCACCCACCCTGGCAAACTTCGGGTCTCGAGCGCGCAACTCTCAGAGTGAAACCTCCACCTCATCTTTCCGGGGAGACTCTCTCAGTCTAAGTGCCGCAGCCTCAGGAGCCACTTTCTATCAGCATCAAGCTACTCAATACAAGTCAAAGTTGATTCTCGCAGCGCCCTGTATATGGGAGGCAATCAGTATCCATCTTCAGTCAATCTTGCCGCATTACTCTGAATAACGGGTGACCCCAGTGATAAATTTTCATCAACCGTGTTTGCGGTAACTGCCTCTTCTTCAGGGGGCAAATCATATTTCCAAATATAAACCTCATTGTCAGCACTTTCCGCGCATAATCTCCAAAACGGTGAAGAAATTATCGAACTTTGTGGAGGTACTCTGCACAATTGATTGTTCTTCGTCGTTTCAGGCGGCTTTTGCAGTTGATATACATGCACACCAAAATTAGGCGTTCGAAACCAAAACTGATGAAACACGCACCAACAGTGTTAAAATCGATTCCTATCTCTTTGTCACCTGAGGTCATGCCCCAAACAGAAACCTCTAAATTATACAGATGCAATAATTTGCTTCGTGTCGGCCTCAGATAAGGGCGACTGACAACATTGTGATGGTGACAAAGTTGACAGAACAAAGTTCTTCAATTCCGCCCACACATCCAGGGGTGTGAAACGCGAATTGATACAGGTGTTGCTTTGTGTCTTTGCGCTCAATGCGTCCGACACTGTCTTCATTTAAATAATTGAAAAACAGTTCAACAACTGATGATTCAGCTGCAGACTCACTGAAAAATAATGTTTCCGGTATTTTTGCTCCACGGAAGCTTGATCTGATGGCGTGCTGTCAAGTACTCGTACGGTTCAAGGAAACTTAAGTTCTACAATTGCTGCTTGATGCCTACCTTGAAGTACGAGTTGTTTTCGGACGGCTGAGTCGAGCCTCTCATGCGAGCACAGACGATGACGGGCTGCAGCACTCGAATCCGCGCTGAAATCACACAGGCAAGGCTCGTGCTCATGTAGGAATTGAGGATTTAATTGCGCAAAAATTCACTATGGGACAAAATTATCACGGTGTCAAATTGTCCGCAATGCTGTCACTGAGGCGCTCACAAGACGACGTGAAATCCTGCGTGCGCACCGCACAGTTCTCAAGAACCACGTAAATTGCTCGCAACGGTATTCTTCTCACAGCGCTCGGTTCAGCGACTCTGTCACAGGTCGTTAGCTGCAGGATTTGGCTCTTGAAGCCGTTTCACGTGGAGCTAATCTCAAGTCCAATCAATGCTGCATTAACAGTTGATAAATATTCATTCCATTGTAACGATTACAGAACAATGGCGCGTGCATGCAGGTGCAGGCGCTCCCACAGCTTCATTGTTTCATTCACGCCATCGTGTTTTCAAATGTTCACGCAGTTGAGCCGTAAGTGAATAGCTTTTTTCCAATCCACCCTGAAGTGCGCTGTTCCCGTAATCCTGGCGGCGCATGTGTCGGGATGCGCCGACGAGCCGACTTCAGTCCCGGGGATTTGTGGCCGTGTGAAGGAGGTTTCCACCTGGAGCCGAGTGGGAACAGGCTTCACTCGGCGGATTAAATGACCATTTGAGTGGAGTTGGCAAATTTCACACGCCTTTCGTTCGTGGGAGCCATTGTGTGACAGAGAAAAAGCTTCATTTCTGTAGCAAGGCCCACACACAGATGAAACTGACCACACAAGATTTCTGAGGTGAGCGAAAATCACTTCTCTGGCATCATCAAGTAAAATGCTGGACGTCAAGAGCTCGTGGTCAGGAGCAGCACAGAGCGAGACTCGTTCACTGCTGCCTCAGGTTCCCAGAGGCTCCCGGCGCGACTGTCGCACATTAAACCCATTACACTGAATAATGTTTCCATCATTCCGCTCTGCGTGAGACGGGGACTTGTCAGGGTTGTCATGCCATCATTACGCAACCAAAGATTCCTCTTCCATTTCGAATATTTGAGTCTCGTCTCATTTCAATTAACAACGGGAGTTAAACGGTGAGATTTTCCCCGTGAGAAGTCTTGTTCTTGACCATTAGATTTCTGTTCCTTTCAGTTCTCCCAACAAAGACGGTTGGAAATTACTCCCAGGCATGCACGAGGCCTCGAATTACAGTCTCGCAATGGAAATGACAACTCCAAATGCTCAAGGCGAAACCGATAGCTGCAGTGACAAGAAGAATTTACTCCAGCGAAGAGTGTGTCTGTCACGTGTGGACGTGGATAATGGGGAACAAGCTGATCAGGTGGTGTGGACTGCACGTTGTCTCCGCCCCTGGGCAGCGACAGCGGAAAGGCTTCGCGCACACTCAGTTCTGCAGTTATCGGGTTTCTCGTTTTTGGCGTTCAGTTGCGCAACTCTACTGCAGCCTCAAGGGCAATCGCGCTGGTCATTTGTTGCGGCTTTGGCAGGACGTGATCAAATTTTCCAAGTTCCACGTTCACGTTCCATGCCAAGTCAGACGTTTTCTGAGGCCCAAGATTTGTTCATGATGCGAGAAGCTGTCACAGAAGGGAGTTAAGCAAATGCTGGTTGGTCAAATACTTGAGACCACGCACGAATTGATACACAGATCAATAAATAATTGATCGGCAGTTTGGGATGTTACTTGCAGAAGTTCATCAGTGCAAGAGGTCATCCCAGGAAGGGCGAGTCGACACAGCGACGCTGACAAGTTGATCCAGGTTTCAACAAGTTACCTGGCGACAAAGGTTGCGAAAAGTTGGCTCATTTCTGAAGCAAAGCACTTGAAACAGTTCATCAGATGAGACAACCCGTACAGTGCGGAGCTTTTGAATCGCAGCCCAGCAGGAGCCAGACTGAGAATGTGCTTCAATTATTCAATCGACAGCAGACTTGGAACCTGAGCAGAAAAACGATTCGTTTGGGTTTGTTCGTGTCAATAGCTTCTACAGACGAAGACAGGGACAGAAAACGAGATTTGTTCGTGAAACTGGTCGGCAACAGAGGTCCTTGCGTAGCAAAGTTTTCATTCATTGGTGTCAAAACCGAAAGGTATGTCCGATTTGTTGTGCTGCAAAAGAATCCCCGACACAATGAAGACCACATCTTGAAGCCTCAAGCAATTTCCAAGTCTCGTCTACTTTCTCTGCGCATTCTTTGTACGTCTCAGTTGCTGCTCAGTTTCCTCAAAGCCTCGCTAAGAATGCCGCTGACCCCTCACCAGGTGTTTCAGTGCAAAGCTCCGCACGAAATAATGGACTTTTCAGAAGCGCGTCACAATGGGGAATCGGAGCCCTGTGTTCGTCCTCGGAACGCATTTAGCGCGGAATCCATTGAGACCCTGCATCTATTAGCTTCATACAGAAACGTGTCATCATTGATCAGGGTATAAAAATCCGCATGTCATTTTTCTGTTGATGGATGGGGTGGTTTGATGGGGCTGATGACCACAGGGCGTCCTATGTGCGGACGGCAGCTCACTCTCCATGGGGCTCCCGGAGAACATCTGCTGACGCTCCACAATGTTCAATCATTCGGCAGCGGCACTGTTGCGAGCTGTGTGAGCTTCACCGCGTGGTTGACTGCGCCATTTGTTTTTGTTGTTGGCAAATGCAGCACAAAGTCGATCATGAAAGCGACTCGCGTCTCACACAACACGAACATACAACCAAAACACTATTGCAGTTGGACAGTCTTCGATGATTGAAAAAGAAAAACACGTTTTCTTGTGGATCACACCTGAGTCCTTCACTTGTGCCACGAGCAGCTCGGGACATGACGGCGGCGCGCAGTTGCTACAGCAGCGCGAGCGAGGCGCGCGGCACTGGAGGCATGAGCCACAGTCGTCGCATCCCGGGGAGACAAATCACAGTCATCCATTTTGACAATGATGACGATGTCGGTTCCGCCCGGTGCGCGCGCGGTGCTGAGCGGCGCGAACCTCGCGCTGACCCGGCTGGTCGCGCTGCGGCGGTGCGCGCCGAGGCGCGAATCCATCACCGCCGCGTCATGACGACGTCTCCCACGTTGTGGACCCGCCGAGGGTAAAAAACGGATCGCAGTGCTTTTCTTCAAGCCACGACAGTTCCGCAGTCTGAGGCAGGTCACAAAGTGTGTTTCTGCTTCACAGACGTTCTCGGGGACTCTGCGACTGTCATGCTGCACGCGCGACGCGAACACGGGACGAGGCCTCGGGAGGCGGCGGCTCCGAGTCCGTCATCCCGCGTCATCCGCCGCAGATTACCTCATCATTTACCCTCGTTTACAGATCCATTTAGATGCGCGCCTAATGAATTGCCGTCTTTTGCCCCGCTCTCAGGCAAAATTGTTAATTAAGAAGCCAAGGAAGTTTGATTAAGTCTCACCAAATTTTCCTATTAAGTACGTTGAGCGCATGATACATGGGCTCGTCAGCTGATACAACAAAGACATAAGGAGGACGACGCTCGTCACGATGTTGCAGTTTCTGCGATGGCGACGGGGCGGCAACCTCGCGCAGGTGCTGGATTCTTCCGCAAAATGTTGTTTCAAAAGCAGAATGCTCCTCTTCCCGTCACGCATCACGCAACGTGCTCCATGTTGACGTATCTCTTCTCCACTTTCCTGCAGTCGTGAGACGCTGTTTCACATCTGTGACGAACAATGGAATTTATCTCCCTTTGTCTCGTCACACGTTGGAAAGACACGACCAAAAACCGGGGACTGTGAAAAACTCACATTTTGCTTCTGCCAAGCGACCAAATCAGAAAAGTGATCACATTCTGTCACAGTTGAAAACCCGTCCACCTGCTTTCACTGCGCTGCGAAACAAACCAGCGGTTGCCATGGAAGGCATCACCCTCCACGTGTCTCGTGTTGTTTCGCAGAAAATTAGTTTCCCACTTCCACCCACGACTGACGGTCCCATTCAACGCAAAACTCATAACTGCGGTTCAGGGAAGTTTCAGATGGAAAGATCAACTGTGCTCTCACTGAGAGGCTCCCAGTCTCAGCATTGTTCAACACTTTCTTCTCAACGTTTCCGCGAAAAAAGGCGTGCATCTCGCACAACGTCAACTGTCGACACGACGTCAAGAAGCACGTGTTGTTTGTGCCGGGGTTTGGCTGGTTGAGACCTCAGAACCAGTTGGAGTCCACAGTCCCGGTAAATCGTCCAGCGGTTTCTCCGAAGTGCTCGGACCTCGGTGGAAAAGCGGAACAGCTGAGAAAGAAACACAGGGAACGGAAAACGAGGCGGACTGTAATTGAGGAATTATATCTTGGTTCATAAAAATAAAGATTTCCATTAATGAGGCTTTACTCTCCGTGTTGAGTTCAAGTCGCAATTACTCAGCGGTGCCATCGATTCCGCCGCCCTCCCAGACACGGCGAAAAGAACGACAAGAAATTCCGAGTCACACATCTCGTTATGTTTCGTCGCGGTAAGTCAGTCAGATTCACAAACGGAGGTGAAGCGGTGAAGTTGGAAGGGGACTGTTCATCAGGGCGGCCATGAGTGTCGCGGTTGGAACCAGGCTTTTCTCCACGAACGGTCACTTCTGCTTTCATCGCCACTTCCATGGAGTCCACAACCCGCAAAGCTGGGATCATCTTCCTTTTGCCAACCTTCTTGTTTGAACATGAAAGCCGAAACTCACACGGACTCGCACTGTGGCGTCCTGAGAGCAAATGATGGCGATGGAAATGAAATCCTCTTCACGCGTCGCGTCCGAAAGTCCAGGGTCAATGAATCAGTGGAAATTAAGTTGCAGAGGAGGATTTCTCCTCTTCCTGCCACGGAGATGAAGCAATGAAGATGAAGCGATTCCCATTGGAAAGCCAAAAATAAACGTTTCTTTATGACTTTGGGTTGGAAAGGAAAAGCCCCAGCGGACTGTGACCTCGGCCCGGTTGAAACGTTCTGAGGCTGGGAGGCCGAGGCATTCTGAGAGCACAGTCTGCCGCTTCAACACTGAGAACTGGAGATCGCTGCAGACGGGGCAAAGCTCTGACACCAGGAATCTGTCTGACCGTCAACGCCAACCTTGTTCGTATCGTGGGATTTGGCAGTTTCACTGATGTGTCTCGCCAGAACGAGAAACAACTTAGCGAAACAGTTTCAATGGTTCACCATGGTCAGTGGCGCTCATTCAAGGTCTGACACCTCGATCGTATTCCAACCACTTGAAGCTGACTTGGTTTCTCTGCCAGCTGTTCTGAATGCCACAAGCACAACAGCCTTGTCCACAGAGAACAGCCAAAAGACTCAACTCAGACATTTGTGGCCAAACAAGGAAAATGAACAGGACAGTAAAGGTGTGTGTGTCTCACAAGTGGAAATGGTTGGGCTGCCTCTCGTTCCAGTCGGGTCCAATCTTTCAGCCCAATTTCACTCAGATGAGAAGAAACAAACAGAGCTTCCGACAGGGATATTCGCTCGGTGTTTATGCCAACTCAACGCTTTTGTGAGACTCACTCTTGCGACAGAAAAAACTCGGAGCGCAGCTTTTGTTTACTGTTCAGTGGATTGAAGCTCTTCAAGTTTGAAGCTGAGATCCCCGAACAACGGGTCTGGCTTCATTTCCGCAGAGAAAACTGTGCTGCATTCCAAGGTGTTGTTGAGTCACTGAACTGTGCAGGAACGAAGCAAATTTCAACCTTCACCACAAGGAGGTTGTTTCAAATGCCTTCCATAATCGATGCTTTGCTCGACAGGTAATTTACGTTGCGTGAATATTGACGTTGCGCAACAAAGAATCGCCCAGCAGCAATCTTACACGAAATTTGTCTCGGAAGACTGAGAAGCAGGAATGTAAATTGGTGCACTGAGACACCGTGGACATCAATGTCCAAATTTTGGGAAGAAGGTCTCTCTCTTCCCGTGCCGTCACCCAAATCTGTCTCATCGCTGTTGTTTTGTGCACTTGCAGATTATCCAGGTTGGTGCAGAAGAGAATATTGTTCCTTTGAGAATCTGGAGAAGAAGAATCGCGAGACATTGGAGGCGAAGATGTGCCATTCTGGATAGCTTCTTGATTCGCAACAAATGGTCCGACCCGACAGTCAGAGTGCGTGTGCGGTGAGTTCAACGAGCGGCAGTTCTGACATGACGCGATCCCCTCTTTGATGCTCTCACAACCCTTGAGCAGATCAACGCTTTTTTGTTGTGGGAGGTGGGGACCTACGAGATCCTCTGGTGGGTCAGGGAGAACCGTTCTAAGTTTCCCGCACTTCTGCGCCTTCGTCTCAACCTTCAGCTCTTCCACGTGTCGCGCTCGGCGCGGCCGCGCTGACGTTGGGGACTCAATGTTGTCAACGTAGCTGCGGTGAATCTGTCCGTCACTTTGAACGCACAAAATGCCTGCGCGATAAGGTTGATTCCGCACAAATCATCACCTGTGCGTTCACCAAGGAGCGTGTCAATCACCTCCCTTCATTCAACCTGGGGGACAGACGGATTGGTCCTGATTGCAACACAGTGCATGACAAAACAAAAAATATAGAAACGACAACCCATCCTTTGGGATGCCAGATGTGATTGAAAGACACTCGACTCATGAATCTCATTTTGCGCACCCGGAAGGGCAAGTAGACGGTTTCCGATTCACAGTCATCGCTTCAAACCTATCCGCTGAGGCGAATTATCGTGTCGGCACTGAGGGGACGAAAACAAGACCATTGCTCCTTTCACCAAAAACAACTCCCACTCACCGGACTCGGCTTTATTGCCGCGGAATGGTCGCATCTCAGTTCACCCAAACGACACCAACTGCCCGAGTGAATTTGATTGCGAAGTCTTTATTGCTTCTGCAATGGCGACTCAACACTTGCAGTTCACAAGCAAGCCTGTTGGAAAACCCTGGAAATACGCTGAAAGTGGAGGGGATGTCAGCACGGGGCAAACGTTGTGGTGTTTCATAGAGGGAAACTCAGACACTGGACAAGGAGCAGATGACCGAATCAGACGCCGCTGCTCAGCCTCCATTATCCAATCAGTGTCGGACTCGAGTCTCCGGATCGAGACCCTCCCGCCGCCGCTGATGAATTGCTCCAAATTTGTTCGGTCCAAGTCTGCGTTTCGTAGAATCCCTCCCCAACACAGAGCGAGTGCGTAAAGCAATTTCATCTCATTAGGAGGGCAGGGCATTGTTGTGCTGCCGCCATAAGGCTTGATTAAAAGTAAAGGTGAATTGGATGTCAGAGCAACGGATCAGCGTTGGTGCGAGGTTTTATGCTAGGGCCGTGCAACTTGCAAATTGGGGTGCCTTGACTAGGATAATTTTGAGTGGCGTACTTCTGTCCAAGTTCTGATGCTGAGCGTCAATGCAT
>JAAUXT010020965.1_pt1 | contig 15509 bp, 16 predicted proteins | sample 7278171 | NCBI WGS metagenome assembly JAAUXT01 (sample SAMN14350112, study PRJNA611818) | marine sediment metagenome | isolation source: surface marine sediment (1.8m) | place: French Polynesia: Moorea | collected 2018-08 | reverse complement strand
TGGATACCAGGCAATTCTTTTGGTTGATATGTGGATATTGTTGTGAAATAATGTGTAAAAGTTCCATTTGGTCAAATTTGCTTCATTTGGGTGTGTGCTAAATGAGTTCCTAAGTTGAGAATATTGAGTGAAAAAAGTAAGAATTTTGACAAAAAAGTGACCCAAATCAGAGCAAGCCAAATCAGAGCGAGCCAAATCAGAGTGAGCCAAATCAGAGTGACCCAAATCAGAGTAAGCCTAATCTGAGTGATCCAAATTAGAGTAAGCCAAATCAGAGCAAGCCAAATCAGAGCAAGCCAAATCAGAGCAAGTGAAATTTCCTCAAATCACCGCGAGCTCCATGGAGCTATTTTTTCTTCTGAAGCTGAAGTATTTTGTTCTTGACACAAGTTCACGGAAAATGTCAAACTTTCACAGCGATCTTTCTCGTCCCAATCGTAGGTCAGTTGATCAAACCATCATCAGATGTCATGGAGTCATCATAGAATCCACTTTATCTTCCTATTGATCACTTGAATGAGCAAAACACACAGAAGATGCCCCTGTCTGCAAGCGGTTCTGTCCGTCTGCGGTTCTGTCCGTCTGCGGTTCGGACGAGTCACGCAGAGTTCAGAGCTCTGCGGCTCAACCTGCAGCGCCTGTGGTCAGTCAGGAGACGCACTCACCCTCCTGACTCGGCTCCCTCCAGCGGATCCAGGGTCGGGGCCGGGGAGGCGAACCTCGGTCTTGGGCTGGGGTCCGACCCTTGGGGTTGCAAAATGGAAGGGGGGTTCAGGTCAGTGGGGTCAACAGCACCAACAACCCAGAGAAGAAACAAAGATGTTTTTTTCTGCCTGCAGCACCGAGTGCTTTTGGGTTGAAAATTTTTTGATGGGTCAAAGGGACCAAGCCCCGGCCTCTCGGACGCCTGTGGTCAGACAACGTCAATGCTTTGTCTTCCATATCTGCAATCCAATCCTTGCTTTGTTTTTGCAGGGAACTATTGGACGCTGGATCCGGCGTTTGAGAACATGTTTGAGAAGGGGAACTACCGGCGGCGGCGGCGGATGAAGCGGCCGGGTCCGTACCGCGCCCCCGTCAGCCTCCCGAAGCCGCTGTTCGCCGACTCCTGCGCCCTCAACCACCTGCTCGGGCCCAAGTACGACCAGGGGTACCCGGGCCAGGGGTACGGGAACTACGGGAGCTACTTCGGGACGTCGGCGTACGGGAGCAGCTGGCCGCCGTCGCTGCCCGGGCACTCCCCGGCAGGGTCCGCCCCGGGGCTGGCCGGGGCCACGGGGCTCGGGCAGCTCAACAGCTACGCCGCGTCGTGCCAGCGTGTGCCCAGCCTCAGCTCCTACTACTCGCAGATGTCGGCCGGCTTCGGCGGACAGACCAGTTACACCCCGTCTCAAGTGACGCTGCCGGAGCTGAGTTCGTCCGCGCTGAGTCCGTCGATCAGCGGGATCGCTGCCGGGCACCCCGGGATGGGAGGCGGGGGCGGCGGCGGAGGTGGCGCGGGCGGAGGCGGCGGGGCCCCCGGCGGAGCCACGGCCTCCCCCGCCGCAGCCTTCTCCTTCCCGGCCGCTGCCGCGTGTCGCCAGCAGGACAACGCGCCCCCGTCCATGCCGCCCTATCCGTACTGGTCCGACCGCCAGCAGCTGTAGACGCGTGTCTGCAGATGTGGAGAAATGCACAGGTACGTTGATGCGTGTGGAAGTTCAGCGCCCTGTGCTGACCGCACGTGCACGTTGAATTTTTGCACGTGCGGTGAGCACGGGTGCTTCGTTTGACCTGCAAATGCTGCTGTAGCAGAACATAGACAACACGATGTGATTGCTCAAATTTGGCCCACGTATCCCCAAAAGAAAGTTGCATCGCTTTGCGTGTCAACAAAACAAACTTCGGCACCGTGTGTTTCACCCCTGAAAGGGCCCAAAAATGACGGAAGAAGCTGTTCCAGTTCTGTCCCATTGAAATGTTGCCCTTTTGGCCACGTGTCTTGTGAAAATTTTTGATGCGAGAAAACGAGAAAAGTTGTATTTTCGAGAATATGGTTCTTTTCCTTTGAAACCCGACAAATCCCAGAAAGACGAGAGTGCGTCAAAAATATTTCCTTGAGATGGATGTGAATCAACGGCTCGTTTGTGCAGCTCACATCGCGATCCTTCTCAAAGTTGCAGGGGTGGTGGGGGGCAAAAACAACAATCTGGAAGTTGATTTTGATTTTTTTCCAAAAATGCGAGTTTTGAGCGAATGAAATCCGTGAGTTTTTGGAGACAGCTGCTTGAGGCGGCGAAGGCCTCAGCCGCAGCAGCCCCGACTCCCACCAGCTGCTCCCGAGTTCGAACTGCGGCGTTTCATTGGGTTACCGCATCCTCAGATTACGTAATTACGCAGAGTGGATCCAGGGGGCTCGTGAAATCCCGGCCCCACCAGAAAAAAGCCACTCCAATTTTTTGCGTCACAGGCGATCTTGCTCAGTAGAATATTTTTCACGTGAATTTTTTTCAAAGTTCGAACCAAACCCCCCACCCCTTGGATGCGGCAAGCCCCCCACGATATTTTGGCTCTCCGAGCGAATACATCCTCCGACAACCAGGGCCAGTTTTACCCGAACCTGTTTCGCACCATTTTTCTTCCTGCCTGCCATCGGGGATGAGTGACTCCCTACCGCGCTGAAAGCGAACTGCCAAACACCTCTCACGCTCACAAACACCGAAATGGAAAAATGTATATTTTGCGAAGACTTCCCAATGTTTGGACAGGGAAGAGCCTCTTATTTATGTATCAATCATCGATACTTTAGGGCAGTGGGTTGAAACGGCAATCATCGGTGTTTATACTTTCTCAAGCCTTATGTTTCCCACAACCATTAGACCAAGTAAAAACATCGAGCGCACTTCAGTGCTCTTCGTTCGCGAGCTATTTACATAGGATAAAGTGATTTGTTGCTTTAGAGCGGCTCGTTTTGCCTGAAGAAGCGTTGAAGACGCAGAAATCAACAAACAGGGGCGCAGATAAAAGCCCGCGGTGGATCAGGGGAACGTGCGATATTCCACCGGAGAAAAGTGTAGCGATACGGAACGCACCTTGCGGCGGGATTCGCGCCGGGTGCGTCACGCGCTGCGTCCCTGGACGCGTCCACGGCGCAACGCTGTCGCTATGGAGACGCAGCGCGTGACGCGTTGGCTGTGACCTCCGCTCGAGGCCCTCGACCCCAGATCCCTTTGTATCACGGCCCGGACCCCTTGATCCGGACTCTAGTTTCGCTTTCTCCAAACACTTTTGAAGATGTTTTTTGACGGAAACTTCTTGCTGTGGCCCTGAGGTTTCTTTGTTTGTGCGTGGATGGTCCTTTTGTGACTTTCTCTCGGCCAGATTCAACACCAGAGAACAAGTGGCTCAGTATTCACTGATTTGTATTTTCAGGATTGCGAAGTCGAATTGCCAAGCATACAAGCGCGCAGCACCAGAACAGGAACGGGAGCGACAATTTCAGCGTGTTGACCTTCAGAACGTGTTCGTCGAGTCACTGGCTTTTGGCTCAGAGTGAATTGTCAGGACTCTGTCTTCATCAAACACTCGTCTCCGAACTCAACTTCCCTGGAGGTTTGCAATTCAAGTGGAAGAAGCAAATGCGCGCAAGGACTTGGTGAAAGACGAGCACTGTGACACAAAGCAAATGTGTGCGAGTTTCTGTTTGTCTGCAAGTTTCAGTGTGGAAAGCTGTTGTTCACGTGCCTTTCTGGTCGCACCGAACTCCTGAAGTACGTGTGCACAGTTTTGTCGTGTTTCTGCTGACGGACTTTGTGGTAGACGCGATAGTCACCCAGTGGAGGGTGGGGGAGCATCCAGCATCAAGAATGCATCCTGCGGATGGAAAAGTGTCCCCGTGGCAACAGTGCTTGAGATATGCCTGTAAGAACTCGTGTGTCTACCCATGCAGGAAAATTGTCCATGTGTGTGTCATTGTGGATCTTGGTGGGTGATTGGGTGGGTTGGGTTTGGGTGGGTGGGTGGGTTTCGTGCTTTTGACCATTGAGGGATAAAGTTTGGTTGGGCGGTAAATGAGTGAGTGAGTGAATGAGTGAGTGAGTGAGTGAGTGAGTGAGTGAGTGAGGGATAAAAATACAGGCAACACACTGCTGTGTCCATGCTTGGCCAGTGTCGTCTCCGTTGAAGCAGGGTGAAATGTGGTTGTGAGAGACTTGATCGTCTGTTTTGTACTGAGGATTTAAATGTTTGGCAGTTTTTGTTTCATACACGCGTGAAGTGCTTCAAAAAGCAACGCTAAATAAAATGCATCGTGAAAGCACTTTCTGTCTTGATGAGTCAGGTTGTTTTCTTCACCAAACTGATTGTTTTTGCGCAACTCAAAAATTTTCCGGTTTATTTATGAATGAACGCGTTGTCGTTACAAGCCAGGAAAGGTGCTGTCCAGTCCCGTTGGCCAGACAGAGGCTCTTCCCTTGACCTCAATCCCAGATCCTCCCGAGAAGCAGTCAGAATAAACGCCACCACATTTCCATTGCTGGGGGACAGAACAACGAAGAAGAGATGAAGACAACCCCCACGTTGGAACGATCTCAGCATTTTTCGCATGGGGAAGGGAACCCAGCGGCGGACCAGGGTCGGGCCCAACTTCGACTTTGGAAATGTGACCTATTCAGAAGAAAATTTTCAGCCTGCAAAATTGGAAGTGTGCATACGGGGTAAATTAATTGGGGCATGGGCCGGGACACCCATTGATCCACCAGAGCGCCCCACACACGAGGTCAAACTGTTGCAGGAAAAAATGTAGATCTTTCCGGGGCATATGTCACTGAGCGAGTGTTTGGACTGCTGCTGAAAAGAAGGGCAATGATACAATTAGCAAAACGTATGGTTGGAGCGCAGAAATATACTGACCAAAGATGACAACTGCGGAAGGCATCCATCACAGCGGAGCGGTCTCGCAGGGAGCGCGATAGGCGATACCGGTAACCTTCTCCCCCTCCCGCACACGATCCCAGTTCTGACAGTTCCACAATTATCCAAGTAATTTGGTGAAAATGTCCGTGAAACCTGATGTTCGTTCGGTCTGGAGAGGATTCAGAGGCAAGCAGGAGACCCACACTTTGATCCCCACCTCAAACCCCTACCCTGTCACCTCCGCCAATAGAAAGCCAATTCTTGCGCCACAAAGGAAAAGCACAAACATCTGAGTGTTTGGACTTGACCCCACATACGCTTGGACAACAGTGGACCAGATCACCGCCCCACACTCGAAACCTGAATCCGCTTGAGAACCATCCCCACCCCCTAAGTTCTTCTGTCTGTGCAATGAGAGGGTGTGGTGGTCCTGTCAGGAGGGTGTGGGGGTCCTGTAAGGAGGGTGTGGGGGTCCTGTCTGGAGGGTCCGTGGTCCTGTCAGGGCTGAATTTGGCTGTAAGTTGAACCACGAAAAGACGTGTTCAGTCAGGAAAGCAGCAGTTTTTTTGTGATTTTTCGTGGCCTCTTTCTCCGCTTGTGTCCAGACCAGACCCCTCGCACGCACCAACAGTTTACACAGAGCTTTGGGGGCCGGTGAAATGCGGTGATACTCGTGCAAGAAAGACCTTCGTGCAGGTTTGGGAACAGACGCAACTTTTCACCTATTTCATCCTGCAGCGGACAAAGAGTCAAAGTGGCCCTGGTCCTGGCCTCTTTCCGTCAGGCACAAGTTGTTTTTGGCTAGAATTCAGCCCCTTCCCCCAACGTCCGACCTCAATCCTGGATCGGCTGAAATTTGAAAAATGAAAACGTGGAAAATTTCGTCGAATGGAGACATAACAAGAACACGCATTTTTTGCTTGGCTTTGACATGTCGCGCAAAAAGGCAATAATTTAGGGTTTGCAATAAAACCAAAAATGCTGCAGACTCGACAAAACAAGAGCTGATATTTCAATTTGTCTCCGAGAGACTTTTTGTCTCGTATCTCTTGCTGGCGGGTTGATAGAGTCTATTTGGATTCTCTGCCCGGTGATCGAAGCTCTCCGCTCAGGGAAGAATTGGAGCAAAATTCCATCAGTAGTGGCGACAAAATATTTTCCATGTTCGAGTGGAGATGGTGGTCAGGTTTCTTGTGAGGGAAGAGGGCGATTTCGCTTCAACCCAACACGGAATCTGAAATTTCATCAAACGCAGGCCGTGTCTGGACAACGAGAACTTCTCTTCCTGCAAACCACCATGTGCGCACTGTGGGCACAGCGAGACAGCGCAGGGCGGGGGACCTCCCTGCAGGCAGCGGTGGGAGCGCTGAGAGCCCCGCGGCGACCTGCGGCGGGGCGGCCGGCGCCTCCCTGATGAACACTCCCGCTAACTACATGTGGCAGCTGGCGACTCGCAGCTCCCCACTTAACGCAACAGCTGGCTGCCGAGAACTCCCAGAGAACACCGTGAACTTCTTCTGCAAATTGCAGAATCTTTGTGCAATGGTCTCTCAGTGTGAACGGGTTTGTGTGGATAAATCTGCAGGGGCCGATTGAGGGTGAGGGGGGGGGTCCGGCCTTCACCTCCTCCCCCCACAAATTTTCACTGCAGGCACAAAATATTTTGCTTTTGACAAACACGGAGTTAGGCCCCTACTGACCAAATTCCAGACCTGCCCTTGCGATGAAATTCCTTCCAAACATGTTTGCGTGTCTTTTCTCGCTCACGCGACCACTCTCAGCTTTGGACCGAGATAGCGGTTTCTGTGATGAGAGTTTTATCTTCACTTCAGAGTCGCCGCCGGTCAAAATTCCAGGACTTCAACACTTTGATTGCTCAGAAAAAATGACAGAAAAGATGTCGGGAGTCTCATCGCATTCTTTTTCACGAAGGTCACGAGTATTCGGACGCACCCTGTGACATCCCCACAAAGATGGAAAACGACACAGAATGTGACAGCCTTGAAAATTAGTACTATGATAAACCTGCTTAACTGCCATAGTTTAGTGTGTATTTGCATGAAAAAGAAACAATCTGACATTCTTTACAGCATTTTGTTTTATATACAAGTTCTAACCAAGGCCAAAACACGTACAAAAAATGAAGTCAAAACCGAGCGTATCCAGAAATATTTCTCCCTCTGATGATGTACGCCTGAGACATTGTTTGGACTATGCGTGAAAAATGGGCTAATGTAACTAAAAACACAAAATATGACAGAGGTAAAAGAGCGTACTGATTGATGTGCGACTGCTGTTGTACTGAGAGGTGTACATCACCTGCATACTTTTCTCACAGTTTCCTCCGGCGCACCCAGGACTGACCTCGATCAGAGGTGGGAGGGGGGACCGTGACGAGTCCAAACTCCAACCTTGACAAAATTTACGTGGACAAAGTTGAAAAAATGTGCCTGCGGTACAAAATTTGCGGGGTGTGTGTGGCAAACAGGATATTGGAGACCAGCCCCCTGGCCCCCTGGATCCGCTGGACATACTTCATACTGCATACTTCCTCCGTTTCTAGGCGCGGATGAGGCTTTTCAGCAGATGGTCCCGCGATAAAGAATTTTTCTAATTATCCGCCGCTGTTTAACTTCGCACAAAGGTGATGAATACAGGAGCGAAAACCGCCAACAGCAGTCCGATTGTTTCGCGCGATTTCTCGAGAGATAAAATCGTTTTCCCAACAAGCAGCTCCGCCCAACCAGGAAATGTCACAGGACACTCTCGTGCCGGTGAGTTTTATCGGCTCGTGGACTCCCTTCAAAAAGTCCAGTGAATCCCACGGTTCCAAACACAGACACCAGGCATCAACTTGAATCAGTTTGTCAGACGTGGCTTTTTTTGGTTCCTCTTGCACTGCTTTTCGCTGTCCGATTTGTATCTCAACAACCAAACTGTCAAACGTGAACAAACACTTGGGAACTTCCATTGATCAGGTTCTCCTGAACCAAACAGACTCTCGTCTTCAAGACGGACAGGTAACTAAATGTGCACTTGATGCGGACGCGATGGTCACTGTTTACCTGTCCGTGAAATAATGTTGCTGCAAACAGGGCGGCTGTTATGATGCAGGTGTCCGGCGGGCGTGAAAACAGCGGTAACCAGGGCTCCGGCCGCAGCGGTCAAACTCGCGCACCGACCCTGATTGATGGTCGCCGAGCGGTGTTGGGCTCGTGAACCGCTGCAGGCCTGGATCACACACACACACACACACGCGCGCGCGCGAGCGGCACGCACCATCAAGAATATGTTGGCCGCATGCAAGCACACGTGCACGCACACACACGCACACACATGTACACGAGCAGTACATAGCACACAAACGTACACACAAGCACATTCTGTGATTACGTGCTGAGTACTCAAAATCAGTTCTCAAAAAGTCAAAAGAATCAAACTCTTGCAGTTGGCCCTTGAGTGCCTATTTATTTCTCACTCAGACTGGAATGGGTGCTTTCAGTTCACAGCTCTGTTTTTGCTTGCAAACTTTCTCTTTTTTTCTTTCAAGTGGAATCGGTGCTTTTTGCCGCAATTTGTTACGTTTGAGGTGCTTGTTGTGTGAATGGCAGACTTAGAAAGGATGCGATACCCACAATATTATGCAGAACTCAACCCGAAGTTTATAAACTCAGTTCTCTGGTTTGTCAAATGAAGTCTGCCAACACCCAATAACAACTGCGCGCTTTTCCTCGGCGCTGTTTACGCCACTCGAATGGCAAATTGTTTGATACTTGTAAATATTTAGGAAGCAATTACTGGTCGGAAAACACAACGGGACCTCTGGATTCTTTTCCGGGTCGCGTCTGTCATCAGGGTGCGCTTCCAAATTTGGGCGTGCGCGCGCACCCGAAGCGACGACAAAAATGCAGAGCTGAAGTGCGTGAGTTGTTCGACACACGCACATTTTGGCGTCTGTGTAAGCAATGGGCAACGTTTCTTTTGTCAGTATTTCGCAGCACAGAGATAATGCCACGTGTACTCGTTTGTTGGTGTGTGCGCGCGTGAGTACGCGTTTGGTGTGCGTGTGTGTGCACGTCTTGACGTGTGTGTTCACGTGTGCGTGCGTGCGTGCGTGTGCGTGATTCATGCACGGCGCTGTGATCTGTAGGTGCAGGATCCTGATGTTTGGGCCTCGTCTCTCCGCGCATCTCCAGCCGGGTCGCTGACGCCTCAGGCCCGGCGCCGCGCACCCCTCGACGTCGCTCCGCGCGCGTCCCGGAATGCCTCGGCTGTCTCCGGGTCCCAGCGCGCGCCAGATACGCGCACTCCCCTCCAGTCCGTCCCGCTCTCTGAGCGTGATTAGCAAGCTATTTACCCGTGATTAGAAACCTATCTACCACTGCTCTTCCACCGAGAATCAAAATATTGTTTATTTGCGCAGAGGGAACTATAATAAACCGAACCCCTGTATATCTGAGAGGTAAAGGTGGATGCGCTCGAGTTTCTGGTCCTCAGATAGGCACGGTGGCAGAACCGGGATTCCGTGTTGGTTTTCTCTGTAGGAAAATGACAGATAAAATTTCATAATATTTCTATTTGCGACCGTTTGTAAACATAGCTGGCATTTTTATCGGAGCATATGTTCGCTTCTCGTTTGCCACGCAGACCGCCTGGCTGTTTGAAAATCAGATACTGAAACTTACCACTTGCAGTAAAAACAAAAGCTGTGGATATTTCTCAGAGACAAGGCGGTGTTCGCTTACCGAGGGACGGGTCTGTCCCGCTCACCTCAGGCTCCGTGCGCGCTGAAAATGCACAGCTGTGGGAACCCTGACTCAACAGCGCAACTTTGAAATCTTTGCTTCCGTTCAGTGCTTGGTATGCGAGTGCTATGATGCACAAACGTTTCTCTTCAGCAAAATAGTGAGTGCGGCATGAAACATTCTTGTGCTTGAAACTGTTTGGATTTTGAATTGAAACGTTCCTGAAGCAAAACAGACAGACAGACAGACAGACAGACAGACAGACAGACAGACAGACAGACAGAAGCAGAGGAAGAGAGAACCTGAACCACAGATGGACAGAAGAGATGAACTGGGTGAGGAAGAGTGAGAAAAGGGAGAGGGGACAGACAAAAAGTGTGCGTGCGTGTGCGTGTGTGGGTTTGTGGTCGTTCACAGACAACGAAGGCGTCTTTGACACGAGACAGGGTGGATTCCTTCTCCTCCCTCCTGAAACCCATAAATTCCTGCAGCCCTCCCATCAATACAAACCCGAGTGGGATGGAAATTCAATAGTGACAGTGGAGTTGAGGGCTCGCAGCGCCCGGGCTGGTTCATCGTCAGGCGAATCATATAGGATTGCCTCGCTAATAGCTCTCTGAGATGGGTTAAGTGAGTTCCTCAATACCCCCGGCTCTACCCAAGCCTCTTTACTGCATACCCCAAGCAAAGGTCTGGTTTGTTTAAGACTCATATGTCACATCAGTATCTGAAGGCATCCTCCAGAAGAAGCGGATCAGGCTCCGCGTTGTTTAGACTTGCGAACCATCAATGTTTTACTGCAAAGGTGAAAATGTACCACAACAGACTTAAACGCGATACTAAATATTTGGACTCAAACTTTGCAAATAACAATCAACTCATCAAATGTGATGAAAAGATTCTGAAAGATTTAAAAGCTGGTTGATTGAGACTCTCGATGAGATGTTGGTGGAAGTTGTTGACAAGACAAGTCAAGTCCAAGTCCCTCGTTCGCACGTCCTTCCAACACAGTAGATTTGACCTCCATCTCCATGAAGAAACGTTGTTTCTTTCTCTCCAACCCAACTGGAGGTTAGACCCACAACCTCTGGACCCCCCCCCCCCCGACTTTTGCTACACACGGGCACAAAATGACCAGCAACCCCTTTTGTTGACGCCAATGCTAACATCACGCTTCACCCGAATCAAACGCGGACCTGCTCTTGTCAACAATTGCCCATTGAAAAACCGAATGATAAGAAGACAACCCGGAAACCTTGGCAGTTTCCGAGCGGAACGTTTCCTGATGGATCGAGTGCGACTGAGCTGCGAAACCTGGAACAACACGGGGGTGATGCTGACGCGGTGCGCACAGTGCAGCGAGGTCGGTCCAGAGCAACACCGAGAAGCGGAGCCAGGGCACGGGAGTGCTGCCCCTCCCCCCGAAATCACGTTCAATTTTTCAACGCAGGCAGGAAATAGTTTTACTTGAATTCCGTTGAGCAAAGCAACAGAATTCTCGGGATTTGCTCATCTGACCTCACCCAGTGTCGCACAAGCCCTGCAGTGACCCTCCCCAACTCCGACCCAAGATCTGCTGGAGGTTCCCCTCAGCAACCTCAGATCCCAATCAAGGCTCTCCCCCCCCCCCCCGACCCCGATCCTGGGTCCGCTGGGGAACGCCGAGATTCCAGCTGGAGTTCCGAGCTGGTCGTATTGTGGCGAACTCGAATTTCGCACGAAAATTTATCAAATTTTGATCACTTTGTCCTTTCCAAGGAGATGCAGGTGCAGCGTGGGGAGACGCAAGGATCTCGAAAGGAGTCGTTCGATTGGATTGGTTGATTTGAACCTGCGTCAAAGTTCTTGCATGCGGACCTTCACCACTGCCGCTGAATGGTGCGCGAGCGGACGAAAATCTGACGTGACATGTGGCTGTTCCCGACCCGCCGGAGCGTCGGGTCCTGTCTCTCTCGGTAAGCACACGTGTTTATGGGCGATAATAAGCTGTTGATTACGTTGTCTCATTACGCTGACACGTGCATCACAACACGGCTCGATGTTTGTGGCAACACTGCCGCTCTGCGAGGAAATAACCGCAAGAAACACACAACAAGCATCCCGCGTGTAAACTGGTCAGCTGATCGCGTTGGCGGCACCCTTCGTCGTGCGTTCTGACGTCCGACCATCGGACACGTTCACGTGCACAGACCTACGCCCGCACAGACACGCACGCACACGCACGCATACCTTCACATGCAAAAATTCAGTACGAGTGAATCTGTATTCTCTGTTCTGGCCTGTTTGGTTCCAGATTTCTTGTGTGAAAAAATTTTATGTTGCTATCCAGCCGAACATGTTGCGAATGTGTGTGAAAGTTCGCAAAACAAGTTTATGCACTTCATGATTGCTGAGCAATTGAAGGGCGTTTGCACAACTTGGGTGTATTTTTTGCTGCACGCGCTTCGGGAAAGTAACACGAGAGATGTATCCTTTGGTTTGGAGGTTTAAGTATGTTTAAGTACTTCTCCTCGGCTCGCGTCGGGAGGCAGCTGCTCCAACAGCTGCACCGTGTTCTTCACAAACTAGACCATCAAAGCTTCGCTCGCCTTCTCTATGCATCCACTCATTAACCTGTGGCCTATCAGTTGTCTTATTCTCGTTTACACTGACTTTAAAACGTCTTCAACTGTTAGGCTCTAGGATCCTAATTTTGTTCCCAAGACAATGTATGATAAAACCACACACACACACGCCGGCACGCGGAGCTGCACCTTTTAACTCGATACGCCAACGTTTGCGCGCAGGTGTCCCGCGTTTCCTGAGGTCCGGCGCGGATCCAGGGATTGAAGGGGGACCGAACCACCCCAGGTGAACTCACAAGTTTCTGACGTGTGCAAAGAAGAAAACACTATGCGCGTACGATACCCACAACTTAGTTCGGGGGGATGGCGCACAGACAACCCCTTGCAGCTCGAGGCAAAACGCCTTTCGTTACAGCAGGATTGGGACAGCTGAACTGAGAGGAAAGACTTTTGAAACGTTCAGAACCAACGCGACGTCCACTGTGAAATCTTCCTTTGGGCCATTGGTCTTTCCTTTCACCAAAACTTGCTTCCCAATCAGTTTTCAAACAACTCGATCACAAGCTTTCCGCCAAGCCAGTTTCAACTGGAGCAGACGTTTGCAAGGGTCCGGGACCCAAACTTCTTTTGAGGAATGTACTACACAACCAAACGCTGACAACCTGGGGAGTCAGACATCCATGAGGTCAACGATCGAATCACTTTTTTGCACTCAGTCTTTGGGCTCAAAAACGAACCACCCGATTCCTCAACAGCAAAGTTCTCCACAGCCCGCTTGAGTTGCAGGAACTTGGTCCGGGTGCAGCCAACTTTGAGATGGAATCTGGGGGAAACAGAGAGATATAGATAAGATTAGAAGTTCGTGGGGGAAAATTTTCCCCAAAACACCGAAGGGACAGGCAGGTTTTGGGGACTTGAACTCCTCAGCCCCCAAAAAGCCTGTTTGTGGCAACAGTTCGGTGTCACGTTCACGTAAAAGAAATGGTTCTTTTGGTTTTCTCTTGGTTTTCCCGAAGAACGAGTGAAGGTAACCTGTTTGGTTCTCCGTGGCTGAAATAGAAGTTGAGCCGAATATCGGAACATTCGATCCTTCCAAACAAGTTCCGAAACACTCAAACGGTTCTGCCCAAGTTCGCCCGGTTACTGCATGTCTGCCTCTTCCGGACAAGAATCCGAATCACGCAGAATGCCAGCGCTCCAAAAAACTTCTCCCTTTTTGCTTCTGGAAAAAGTGAGTCGCTGGCATTCACTGCCTATCTCGCCTCTCGGCAGACTGGAGACAATGTTATGACATTCCGGGGGCAATATTGTGGTTATCAGGAGCATAATTGTCAATCTGTTTTGTTTTAGATTGTGCAATCGCAATGATACCAAGTTGTGATTTACTAACTCATGTTATGACAGCTTTCAACAAACGTTTTGAGCTTATTTTATGAGTCTATACCGAACGTGTATTTTACAACTTGGCATTTTGCATTTAAACAGAAATGTGTAGTTGTGGCTTTCGTGTTTGAAACAAACTTTTGAAAATTTCAAACAATCTTGCGGTCGTGGATCCGTCCAGACAAACAAAATCTTCCTGAGTGCAAGCGCCAGTGCTCCGAAAGTGAAACTCTGCGCTGCAATGTCAATTCACAGACACGCACGCACGCACGCACGCACGCACGCACACACACGTACTCTCTTTCTGACACACACACATACACACACACACACACACACACACACACACACACACACACACACGACTGAGCGCGAACATATTTCTTATATTCTGGACTGAGATTCGTCTTATTGCACATGGAAATGTCGGAAACCCTTTTGTTTCTCAAACAACCTGGGCGAAAAGTCGCTGCCGGTCCGAAGAATCCACAAGCGTCAATCTCGTGGGAAGTCGATGTGGTTTCTTTATCGTATCTTGTTCTGCTTTTTAGTCTCCCAAATTATTGGTTCGCCCTCGCGCTTCAGAAGAAAAGAGCAAAACACGGCAAAACGCAATGCGCGTCGCAACAGTGTAGCGAAGAAACAAAACGACCAAATTCGAAGGAGGGTTTCTCCGAGAACTGGACCAGATAGCTCCTTCCCGATTCCAACATATGGCCCGATAAAAATGTCAACTATGTTTGTGCACGGAAGCCAGGAGAAATATTGTGAAACTCCATCGGTATTCGCCTGCAGAAAAGAACACACGGCCTATCAGACTTCGGGAAATGTGAATATCTCTACCTTTGCTCATACAGATAGCTTGTGCGTCTGGTTTATTGTAATTTCAACGGAAGCACGCGCGCAATGGAAACTGCGAGACGGTTCTGCAGATTCTTGGGACAACAGAGGGAAACGCAACGGACGGCGCAACGAGACCCGCGTTTCTGTTGACCAAGTGCGTGCAGACGGCGTCTCACGTGACCCCGTGCGACGTCAGACGCTGTGTCACGTCAGGCTTGTGACGTCAAACCCTGCGTCAAGTCAGTTGGGTGGGAAACGTATCCTCGGATTGCATGCATCGCACCTGAGAACGACCCAGAGGCGGATTCAAGCGGGCCAGGGGCACCTTTCTGACCCTCAACAAGATGCATTGCCACAATTCTCTGCGAGAGACACATAATGTCCACTGCGCACCCACACGCCAATTTTTTTCAAGATGAAACCAGCCGTCCCCAAGGGGAATCAGGCCCACAGGGCAAGGCCCGCCTCTGCTGCCCACCTCACTTCTGAAGACAGTCTGAAAGCCCCAGATGCATGTTCACTGCAGGTGCGAGTCCAGTGCTTGACCCTGTGAAGAGTTTTTGTTTTCGACCAGAAAGTTCCCACGTCGTATCAAACTGCCCAGTCTTCGTGGCCTACGGGTGAAAAAAGAACACATCTCAGTGTTGATACACGCAGCCTGTGGACAAAAGAAAGAACAACAAATTCGTACCCATTTTTTCGCCACAATGCCCGCAGAGAGTGATGGCGACTGTTGATTCTCCATTGGGATCAATCAAAGAAACACAGAGGTCAGTCCATGTTGAATCTACTATTTGGTCAGAGGACAACCTCAACTTCGAACATTGTAACATCCGAAAGCGGACATTCTTGGGATGGGGCACAAAACAGTGTTGTGTGCGGGTCGGGTCCCGATGGTTCCCGTCCACACAACTGCCGCCGTGTGCCGCACCGCGGTAAGGAGCAGCCTCGGCTCAGCTGGACTGCTGCAGTGGAGTCAAACTCAAGTGTACGCTTCAAACATTTATTGGCTCACTCCTGTCTCAAGCTGTTGCTCTCGACAGACGCAGGGTGTCATGGGCACGGCTTTAAATAGGCGGCG
>JAAUXT010017355.1_pt1:0-10000 | contig 15509 bp, 4 predicted proteins | sample 7278171 | NCBI WGS metagenome assembly JAAUXT01 (sample SAMN14350112, study PRJNA611818) | marine sediment metagenome | isolation source: surface marine sediment (1.8m) | place: French Polynesia: Moorea | collected 2018-08 | reverse complement strand
CATCGTGCTGTTGCATCGCCCCATTGGGTTTGTATGGAGGCTGCTGTTGCGTTGCCCCAATCGCTCCAGGAGTGGTTGGGGCGATGCAACAGTACAGCCCAAATGCTGATCCAATGGGGGACACAACAGCATGATGTGACAGCATGACGCAACGCTTCAGTGTGTCCGCACCCTGAATCAGAATTTGGCACTCTGCTGTTGCTCATTGACTGTCATCACAACATCGCAATCCTGACTCTGGGAGCGTGGTCTGGTGATCTTTCTCCAAGTTGGACGGTCTCCTCGACTTTGACAGGCACATTGGTGAACAGGACAAACCTGCACAAATCACGTGGGAATCACGTGGGAATCACGTGGGGCAGTGACGTCAAGATGGAAGGGACCTGCAGCCACTGCGTGTTTCCTCTGACAGAGGCGAACAGTGAGAAATACGGAGCAAAGGGACTGACGTCTCTCATCTATGCAGCACTGAGAGGGAAGGTGAAGTGTGTGAAAGGCTTGTTGGAGGCAGGGGCAGAAGTCAATGCTTCAACTGGAGAAGGAATCACACCTGTGATTGCTGCTTGCAAAAGAGGATCTGGTGAGACCTTGAGAGAGTTGATCAGATTTGGAGCTGATGTCAACAAACACAAGAAAGACACGCACACAGCTCTTACAGAAGCGTGCAGCAGAAACCATGTGGACTGCGTGAAAGAACTGGTCAAGACTGGAGCTGATGTGAACAAAAAGAAGAGACAAGGATGGACTCCTCTCTTCTGGGCAGCTGACAATGGGCATGTAGAATGTGTCAGAGAACTGCTGAAGAGTGGAGCTGAACAAAATACACAGAGTATCTATGGGTGGACAGCCCTGATGCATGCCACTCACAGGGGTCACCAAAGAGTGGTTGAGGAGTTGATCCAGTGTGGAGCTGATGTGAATCTCACTGGTCTTGATGGCTTTAGCTCTTGCATGGTGGCTGCCTTTGTGGGGAATGCAAAGTGTCTCAATGAACTGCTCCAAGCAGGAGCTGATGCTGGAAAATGTGATCACCAAGGTAGAACTGCACTGATTTTGTCTGCACAACAGGGGCACAATGATTGCCTTCAGGAACTTGTAAGAACAGGAGCAAATGTGAACCAGACTGACAAGCATTGTCTGACAGCACTGTCTCTGGCTTCTTTCCTTGGGCACATCAGTTGCATGAAGTCTCTTCTGGCAGCTGGAGCTGCTGTGAATCACATTGACAAACAGGGTGACACACCATTGATCTGTGCTGCATTGGGAAAACAGAAGGAAGGCATCAAGCTCTTACTCAACTGTGGAGCTGATTTGAACTTACAAGGACAGAAGCAGTTCTCTTCACTCATGTGGGCAGTTGTGAAAGGAGACATTGACAGTGTGAAGCTGATGATCAGAGCTGGAGCAGATGTGAATGCACAAAATCAGTATGGGTGGACTGCACTGATGTGGGCTGCCAAGAATGGACACCTGGAATCTATAACAGAGTTAACCAGAGCTGGAGCTGACATCAACCTGCAGAATATCAACAAAGCCACAGCATTGACTGTTGCAAGGCAAAATCAACATGATTGTGTGAAGCTTCTTCAAGAAGAAGCAAAGTGTGAACAATATGTGCGAATCAATCGTGACACATCAAAAATAGAAAACAAGCAAATTTTGGTGTGTGCTTTCAAAGGAGACAAGGATGGAATCAGTGAAATGATTAAGAAAGGAGCCGATGTCAACTACGTGGACAAAATGGGAAACACAGCTCTTGCCTATTCTGCTGTTCATGGTCATGTGCATTGTATTCACGAATTATTGTCTTCAGGAGCCAACGTGAACGCTTCAAACAAGGATGGGCACACACCCCTGATCATTGCATCTATCAATGGGCAGTTTGAGTGCATACAGGCATTGCTACAAGCTGGTGCAGACATGACACTCAAAGGCAACAGAAACGAGTCTGCTCTTTCCTTCGCCACCGACAGTGGACATTCGGAGTGTGCCAAGCTGCTGTTGGAACATCGCAGAAAATACTCTGATTTTGTTGCAACTGTCAGGCCTGGAGATACAAACAAACAAGAGCATGGAGCTGACATTTCTGCAAGAGATAGTCTTGGCCAGACACCACTTCAAACAGAGAGCAGAGAGCACAGTCAAGCAGCAGAATTTCTGGTGCAAAACAAGGATGACATGCAGTCAAAAGACGCGAGTAGTTGGACACCTCTGCATCGTGCTGCTTTTGAAGGAAAACTTGAAGTGGTGGAAAAGCTTTGGAAGCGCAAGGCTGACGTTCAATCCAGAGACAACAGTGGACACACACCTCTCCACCAAGCTGCCAAGAAAGGGCACAGGGAAGTGACGGAATTCCTCATTCAACACGGTGCAGATGTGAACCTGTCAGGTCACAATGGAGACACACCTCTACATTCAGCTGCAAATCAGGGCCACGGGAATGTGGTGCCTTTGTTACTGCAGCATGGAGCAGATGTCATGGCGAAAGATCAGGATAGAACCACACCTCTCTGCCAAGCTGCTGAAAATGGACACGGACAAGTTGTGGATTTGTTGTTACAATATGGAGCAGATGTCCACTGCTTTGGTCTGAATGGCCAAACACCTCTCCACAGAGCAGCTTCCCAGGGACACATGAATGTGGTGAAATTGCTGACTCAGCATGGTGCAGATGTGAACTCAAAGGACAGAAGAAAGTCGACACCCCTCCATTGCGCTGCACTCAAGGGACAAACTGAAGTGATAAAATATCTCATTGAACAGGGAGCGGATCTCCAAAGAAAGGACAAGGGTCAATGCGTACCTCTTCATTTTGCTACCCAGGAGGGGCACACGGAGTCAGCAGAAATACTGATTCAAAATGGCGCCCAGGTTCGAGCAAAAGATGACCAAGGGTGGACCCCGCTGCACCGCGCCACCGACAAAGACGTTGTGAAGTTGCTGCTGAAGCACGGCGCACAACCCAACATGAAAGACAAGTTTGGGTGGACAAGTCTCCACCATGCTGCTGACAAGGGGCTGCCTGAGGTGGCAGAGCTGCTTTTGAATCATAAAGCGGATGTTAGATCAAAGGATAAAGGTGCGTTGACACCGCTTCATCGAGCTGCCTGGAAAGGACACAGGGGGGTCATTGAGCTGCTTCTTCAGCATGGTGCGGATGTAAACTCGTCAAGTCCAAGAGGAGATACACCCTTGACTCAAGCTGTCATGAATGGACACACTCAGTCTGCAAAGACTCTGCTTGTGGCAGGTGCCAACATAAACGCAGCTGGTCCCGGCCAGAAAACAGTGTTAATGCAAGGAATCATACGACTCAATCGTCCTCTTGTGGCTCTTCTTCTTGAAAGAGGAGCTGATGTCAATTTGAAAGTCCAGGGTGATTCCCCACTCCACTTAGCTGTGCAAGTTGCGCACAAGTACCACAACCCTTCTGCTGGAGGAAATTCTGGTTGTGGTGTGTCACTTCCTCAACACGCAATACTGCTGGATCTCCTGAGAGCTGGTGCAGATTTGAATGATTTTGATCATGAAGATAAGAATCCCTGCGGAGTCCACCTGCAGGAAGAGGGCACATCACCTGACCCTCATGTTTTGAGGATGTTGCATGCTGCAGGAGGACAGGGTGTTATGGATGTGGGAGAGGAACAAGGAGAAAAGACTCTGCTTCAAATCTGCAGGGACAGCATCAGGCAACATTTGATGAGAGTGCAACCAGCACAGAATCTGTTGAGAACAGTTTCACAGTTGAGTCTGCCATCTGTTGTTGGGTCATCTTCCAAGTTACCACTGCCACAATATTTGCAGTCTGTTCTTCTTTACAATGTTGGGTTTGCTGAGCTCACTGTGCAGCAAAGCTATCTGAACTTTGCTCTGTTGGAAGCAGCTTGGACAGGACAAGTTGACAGAGTACAGTCATTGATTGAGGAAGGAGCTGATGTGAACACAAAGGAGTCAGTGGGACAGACACCCTTGATGCTGGCTGTATCAGAGCAGCACACAGATTGTGTGAGGTCCTTGCTGGAAGCAGGAGCTGATGTAAATACAGAAAGTGTTTTGGGAATCACAGCACTGACAGCTGCCATGAATGTAGATTCACCAACAATTGTAAAGCTGTTGACTGAAGCTGGAGCTGACAGAGTGGTACACAAGTCTGTTCTTCGAAAAAAAGCAAATTGGCTGAAGAAACTGATAAAAAGTGGTGCGGATGTGAACTTACCAGATGCTGGTGGGTGGACCCCACTTCATCATGCAGCAAAGGATGCACTGTCTGAGAGTTTAAAAATCCTGCTGAAGGCTGGGGCTGACATCAATGCTTTGGATTACCACAAGTCAACTCCTCTGATGTTTGCTGCAAAACGCGGTTCAGTTGACTGTGTGAAGGAGTTGATCAAAGCTGGAGCAGACATGAATCTGCAAGATGACGATGGCAACAGTGCTGTGGATTACGCTTGCATTGCAAAGAAAATGGAAACATTTGTGGCTTTACTGACAGCTGGTGCGGACGTGAATGTTGCGTCAAACTGCACACGTGAAGGTGGTGCCTCCGGAGACACTGAATCTGTGGGTGGAATCGCGCTGAAGTTCCTGGAGATGGCAGGGAAGACCCCGGAGGATTTGAAATCAACCCTGGGACGCACGCTTCTGACAGGTTTGCTAGACTTCACCCAGCAATATTTTGATCCACTTTTTGCAATGGAAGCAAATTGGTGACAAAACTAGCACTGCTCGAAGAGATGTTTCGTTTTTGAGCCGGAAATTTTGCACCTCGAAATTGATTTGCAATGGGCAAATCGAACAAATCATTTCACAGTCAAAGTGACGTTGTCTTTTCAAAATTCTCCTTTTCTGATTCTGTGCTTGCAAAATTCTCAGACAAAATGGAGTGACCGTTGGTGAGGTTCTTTTTCCTCGTCCTTCATTCTTGTGGACGAAACTCAAAGTGGACGAGCTTGCGTTTTCCGCCTTGTTCAACGGGTTGACATGTCACAGTGATAAAGGGTTTTCACGTTGGTGACGCGCGCGTCAAATACTTGACGCCCGCGTCAAAACGCTCCATTGGGCGTCATGTTGAATTTTGTCAAAAATTCTGACGCCGCCCAACTTCGCGTCACCAACGTGAAAACCCCTATAGTGTCTCGCCGCCTCTGTCTCAATCGAGCCGCCCGGCAGGGACCATTGCTGACCATCACAGTGTCACATTGCACTGTTTTGTTTTCAGATTTTTTTCTGAAGAAAGGCAACTACGTCCCACTTCGGTTGTCAACTTTGGCGAAGAATTCCTTGCCGATTGGTAAGGTTTTGTGTTTCCTCTCATTTCCCTTTTTCACCCAGGCTGGTATTCACCTTTGGGTGACTTTCCTTTTGATATTCCTCGAAAGAAGAGAAGGTTATTGAACTCTGTACAAAAGACGAGTGCCAACTTTTCGGGTCGCGATTGCGCAGCAATCGAGACTCAAATGAGTCTTTTTGTACAAAGTTCAAAACTATTTTTATTGTGTACACGTACGCATCGACACTGTTTCTGTCGAGATTCGTCAAAAATTCGAGACAGAAAACGAACGTCATCTGTGCAACAGATCAGTGTGTTTGATTCTTCTTTCGCCTTGTCCGCAAATTTTCTTATCAGGCGTCGCAGTGCTCAGAACCATGCTCAGATGGTCCGATTTGTTTGTGTGGCTTTGACATGTGTCGTTTTACTCGTATTTTCAGCCCTTGCCCTGCAGCAAAAGTTCAGAAAACAGATATCACTCAGGCACCCATTTGTTCTTTTTCAGGTCTGGGAGACGTTATCCCTACCCCCACCTCATGCCCCATGACAACAGTGAGAAATGGAAGGACATACATGGCAACAGTTGCCAGGGGAGAAGCCACCTGTCTCCATGGAGACCAGTCTGATGTTGAGCTCCAGATCACAGCTGAGTGTCCCAAGAGAGCTCATCTCTTGGAGGTCAGGACTGACTTGTCCAATTTTGGTTCCTTTATTCCAGACGATGAGTGCTTTGTTGCTCCTGTGGTTGATGTTTTGGCCCCTGCAGGAACTGCCACGTCAGCATACGTACTCAAAATACCACACTGCCTCACGAGCGAAGACGACACTGACATGGTCAAGGTCAGATTGTTGCACGACGACCGATCTCCTGCACCAGTTACAGAGGAGGTACCCCAGAGGAAAAAATGCACGGATGGTGCGCTGTTCTACGACATTGACGACAGCTGTGTCGAGCTTCACAGTCCTCACTTCTGCATGGTCATCTGCACCATCTGCCAGAATCCTTATCACTGCTTGGACAGAGTTCTCAACTTCTGTTGTGCCAAGTTTGACTCTCACAGGGACAGTCATCGCGTGGAGATCAGACCATACTTCTGCGGCGTTCCCTACGTCATCAAGGACTTCCAACACGTACGCCACATTTTCCCTGGTTGCCAAAGAAACCTTTGAAATTTTCTTCAGATTGAAGCCTCGTTTTGATCTCCAATTCGAGTTTTCACACAGACGCCAAAATTGTGATGCTTTGCCAGGAACGGACTGGACCATTTTTCTGACGCTCTCCATTGTGCGTCGTGTTAAATTTGACGCCAGCGTCAAAAAATCTGACGTCGCCCTGCCTGTGTGAAAATCCCTAGTATCCTTTCAGGCACTGGAGGAGAGAGTCCAGATGAAGGTCGTGCAGCATGGCAGTTTGAGAACATCTCGGAGGCAGTTTGACCCTGAGTCTGGAGAGCTGCAGCTCTCCCTGAAGGTTCTTCACCCTTCGTGGGAGCCTCAGACTGGGCTGGAAGAGTGGAACCACGACACAAGAGCTTTCGCTGAAGTATGACACATTATTATACGTCAATTTGGAATGACTGGGTGTCTTGGTTCCCAAAATAGAGAGTTTTAGATGCAACCCGTGCGAGGCCAGTTCCGGAACTGACCTTTTGGAACAAAAAAATTCTGCTTGTTGAAATTTTCTTTTCTTCTCCGAAAGAAAATGCAGAAGAGCATTGACTGCAAAGTACCAACCAAGACAGTGATATTGATGGTGTTCCTTTCATGTGAGACAGCCACGGAAAAGGCCTACGTGGCAGTTTGGTTTGCCACATGAAATGGTACGCTATCTTGGACCAGGGCGTTCAAAATGAGGGCCCCACGGGTTGCATCGAAACCTCCTTATAGAGAAAAACGCACTTTTCCCGCTCACATTCAATCAGTTCGTGGCACGATGAGGAGGTTTCATTCATGTCTGTGAATGTTGTCTTGTTGCTGCTATTTTAGAGCATAGACTTATTGGATGCCTTGAGACTGGACAACTGCCACAGATGTCGCGCTGAACCCTTTGAGGCAACAATCTACAGCCTGAGGGGAACTGGAGAAGATGTGGAGAGGTTTGAGGCCAAATTCAGGGCTGATCTCACTCTGCAGGAGGAGGACAACAGTGATGGACTCAACCCAGAGACAGCGAGGGCTCTGACCAAAGCCAAATCTACCAAACTGGAGTTGTCTCTCTGCTTCAGCCAGCAAGATGTGGAGAGGGTAAAAGAACATGGAAATTTCACTGCATGTACAGATTGGCATTCGTGTGCGTGCGAGAAATGTTCTGAGTGGAAACGTCAAATTTCGTTCTGTCCGATTGCCTGTTTCAGACGACGCCCCCTGCGGCTGGGAAGAGACGCGTGGATCCTTCAGACGAACAAGAGTCCAGCATCAGGGTGAGTAAACACTCTCGCTCGTCCGCATCGCAAGAGCTGCAGTGAACCAATGTTCGCTTTTCATACGCGAGTGTCGAGATCCGTGATGAACAATGTTGAACAACAGGTCAGAAGCACAATTGGGACAGAAAGCGCCCGTTGATGAAAACACCACAATGGAAAAATGCAGGGTGTTGGGTGAAGGTGGCATGGCATGTGCTGCAGTTGACACAAGATGTGACCAAGTGGAGATCTCAGTCATGATAAAATCCTTCTTGGGAAGCCCTATGGTTGTGCAAGTTGTCCCCGGCCATGTGTGGTGGGCTCTGAGGTGGGGGTGTGGGAACCCCCGGGGGGCCAGATGTGCACGAGAACCTCCGCATGAACCTCTGGGTGTGGTGAAAATTGGCCGGGTGGGGAGGTCACGGGACTTTGTCTTCGCGGTTGCCTCGAGCACCGATTCCTTCTCTTGTGATTTTTCTTTTGGCACAGAAGCGAGTGAAGACCCCAAGCAGCACCAAAACTGACGTTGTCGAGGATATTGTCAAAGCTGCAAGCATTGATCGGGTGAGACTCATGCTTCAGCAGAGAGTTCAGGCTTGGGTCGTTCCACGTCTGTCGTTCTGTGCTTTCCTGACTTTCTTTGGTTGTTATATTTTCCCACGTTTGTTTGCAGCTCTCGAAGCTGACAGACAGAGACATCGCGCGACTGGCTCCCCACTTCAGCCCCAGGAACCTGGAGCAGCTCGCCCTGACCTACTTCAACATCAGCCAACCGGAAGTGGAGACCATGAGGGTCAAACACGTGCTCGACCCCGAGGCGCTGAAGAGGGACATGTTGACGGTCTACAGGAATAAAACCAGGTTCCCCAGGAAGGTGAGAACTCACACCCGTGAAGTAGAACCTGGTGTCTGGCGCCAAAAACGTCAGTTCCTCTCTCCAGGCGTGGTGTCTATAGTGAGTTGTAACCCCCAATCCACACCAAGCGCATGCACGCGTACCATGCACACCAAGGTCACAGCACAGCAAAAATGGGTATCATACATGCAAAAGGCAAAGTAAATGGGTAGTGAGTCGTTGTGTTCACACCAATAGTTCCACATGTCACTGTGATTGTAAATGGGTTTCAACTCCATTTGCGTGTGGAATGTCGTAAAAGTGGGTGTGTGGCGCACTGGCGCACGCGGTGTGGATTGGGGGTGAAGAACTGTCAGTGTTGGGGCTCTTCTTGACAGGAGCTGTACCGGATCGTGCTGACGGCCGAGGCGGAGGGAATCCTCACCGACATGGCTCCACAGGACCTGAGGAAGGTGGAGCGAAGTCTTCTGCAGGACTGACTCGTGATGCTGCTAGAGCTTGAAAATGCCTTGATGGGTGAGACTGCCTCCCCAAGTATCGTCAGGGTGCGACCAGGGTCAAGGTGCGACCACAGAGGGGAAGTGCCTCCCTGAGCAGCCTCACCACAGGTGTGCCACGTTTACGTGGTCGTATCAAACCAAGTGGCACTGTGTATGTTCATTGTTCAGCTGTTTGACATGGGCAGTTGATTTCAGGCATTGTCCAGGATTTTTCGCAGTGATACTAAATCTGTACGGTTCTGTTGACCACATTGTACGGGCACGAAGAAAGTAAGAATGTGATGGGGAGGAAGACCACTCACATGGTATCAAACAGCGTGCAATCTCAAAGTTTCTACTTTCAGCAATAAATATAAACATGCCATGCAAGTGTTTCTTGTCTTCACGGAAATCTTGCGATGTGTGGAGTGGGGTGACCCCATCTCGATTGTTCTATATGGGCGCAATCCTATCAGCTATCGTACCCCAGTGTTCCTTTCAGCTTGGACTGTCTGTTCTCCTTTGCTCACCCGGATCCGCCCCCCAACACCTGTTCCCAAATCTGACCTTCTCATTGGATCCACAACTCAACGCATGTGAAGCATGTGGAACAGACACGAGTGGCGGAAGACAGATGCATGAGACTCTTCCGCCGCTGCCCTGGATGTGTGGGCGTCGCCGCTGCCGCTGCCCTGGATGTGTGGGCGTCGCCGCCGCTGCTGCTGCCCTGGATGTGTGGGCGTCGCCACTGCTGCTGCCCGGGATGTGTGGGCGTCACCGCCGCTGCTGCCCTGGATGTGTGGGTGTTGCCACCGCTGCTGCCCTGGATGTTTGGGCGTCGCCACCGCTGCTGCCCTGGATGTGTGGGCATCACCACCACTGCTGCCCTGGATGTGTGGGCGCCACTGCTGCTGCTGCCCTGGATGTGTGGGCATCGCCACTGCTGCTGCCCTGGATGTGTGGGCGCCGCTGCTGCTGCTGCCCTGGATGTGTG
>JAAUXT010129920.1_pt1 | contig 15511 bp, 14 predicted proteins | sample 7278171 | NCBI WGS metagenome assembly JAAUXT01 (sample SAMN14350112, study PRJNA611818) | marine sediment metagenome | isolation source: surface marine sediment (1.8m) | place: French Polynesia: Moorea | collected 2018-08 | reverse complement strand
TTTCAAAGACCTTTCATATGAGCCCAAGATTTTTGCTCTATCTTCAGCAGAAGTGATTTCCAGGGGGGGACAAACCCACAGGGGGTAGACAAACATGGAGGAGGGGGGACAAACATGGGGGGAGGGGGACAAATATGGGGGAGGGGGGACAAAGTGGGGACAGGGACATCTGGCCCAGGCTGCCATACCATTCTACCACTATGTGATTCGCCCTAAAGGGACTTCGCACAATTACCTGCAAGAACTCTGTGTCCCTTGTGATCTGTTGAGAATCCATGTCCAAAATCTCTTCCAGCGCCATCCTTGAGAAAGTCGCCAGTCTCACCTTCGTTTTCAGAGCAGTGGGTTTTGTCACAGAGAACACAACATTTCTCACTTCCCTCACAAAATTTTTCTTCTGTGGGTCCAGTGGGAATGTTTTGGACAAAACTTGTGAACTTGACTTCCAAAATTTCATTGACGTGGCGAGATGCTTCAGCCGATTTTTGTCCGACACTCTACATGTATCCCTGGAAACAAGAACTTCTTCATAGCTGTACCTGTAACAGCTGTCATGACTGCATGCTGGCACCAACAGCTCGCAAGTGAAGCACATGAAAAGTTTGAACAGGGACGATTTTGTTGTCATTTTGGTACACCAGTCTACTGTCCTGTTCGCCGTCATTCGACCTCCGTTGTAGATTGAGAAAATACATCTCTTCTTTTGTTATTTTTCATTTCGTGCACATTACATATTGCCGATTAATTATTAATCTTTGCTGCATGTTTTCAATGCGTGTCTATGATATTTCAATTTGTTTGGTTTGAAATTTTAATGGCAAAGATTCGCCAGCTGCAACTGACCCGGCGAGTTTACGAAGTGTGAACGGTCGAAGAGTTTGGCAGAAGAGAAGGATTTTCATACTTGTGCTAATTGCTTGCTAAACATGCCATACACTGAAGATTACATCAAAGAAAAGCTAACAAAGGAGCTCGAAGCAACGTTTTGTGTGCGTAGATGCATTTCTGTTGCATTGCGAGAGGGCGTTGGCTATCTTCCCTCATTATCGCTCAAGGCATGGCAACCGAATGAACAGTGAAGCAAATGAAAAAGAACAGAAACTGACACTTTCCGAGCGTGTCGTTCATTTTTTCAGAAAGTGGAGGACCTGAGCGATGGTTGTGGAGCGAAGTTCAACTGCATCATTGTCTCCAGCAAGTTTGATGGCAAGCCCCCTCTGCAGAGGCATCGGTACGAGGATGAATTCCCTTCTACCTTTCGCGACCTGATCATGATACAATTGAAATTCACTGGTGTCGCAATGAGGTCGCGAAAGACAGAAGGGAATTCATCCTCGTACAACAAGAATCCTTTTGTGTTCAAGTGGATCCACAGACGACTTTGAATCAGTCTTACACACACACACACACACACACACACACGTGTTCGAAAGTTAAGCTCATGCTGGATCTGTTAAACGTGTATACATGTCGAAGAAACACCAAATACTCGTTTTTTGTTGAAGTTTGTTGTTTCCTAATTTTCGCAGGATGGTGAACGCCGTTTTGGAGGAAGAGATGAAAGACATCCACGCATTCTCCCAAAAGACTTTGACACCAGAACAATGGGAAAAACAAAAATGACAGGGAGAAACGACCACTGACATCCAACTGTGTTTACATCATCATGAAGGACCAGTCTTAATTGCTCCAAAACGAAGATCCAAACCCGCTTCTGCTGGAAAGTTTTCCTGCCGGCGTTTTTTCAATCCGTTACGTCGTATTCAGTGTACTTTTTACTTGACCCAAAGACGTCTTTGACGGGATACTTCTTTGCATTCATCGCGATTTTTTTTATCACAGCTTGCGGCAAATCTGAAAGGGAAAATGAGTGTGGGACGTGCAAACAACTTCGTCAAGTGGGAATTCTCGTCAGGTGGAAAGAGGAAGGGGTTATTTGCGTGGCTGCTGGTTGAGAAAGTGAGGAATTCTGCTTTTGGCACAGAAGAAACCTGTTGAACAAAAATGTGAAACATTGAACGCACCGATGTGACATTTCTCGGAGAGCCGAACGAGATACAACAGGACGTCACTGAGCTCTTGGGACAAATGTTCCTTGTCTTCTTCGCTCCAGTCTACAAGCAAAATAAACTGGTGACACGCCAAATGCTATTGTGTTTTCTGGCACGTTGTATTTTGACACTAAAAATTGAGCAATGATGAATCAGCAAAGAAAAGAGCAAAAAAAAAAAAAAAAAAAAAAAAAGGCGAGAAAAAACACCTTTGAGCCCAGCTTCTACTTCACCTTTCCACTGGCTGAAAAGTGAAATTGTCAGCATTTTGTTCCTCATTTCGTAACAACTTGGCCGCACAGTGTCGTGGAAGCATCCGACAAAGTCCAAAGGGCGAAATAAGTTTGACTGGAGACCAATTTCTTCAAAACAAACTTGTGCTTGTTGGACAACTGTTGAAACCTGTCATCGCGCACTCACAAAATTTCTGAGAGCTCTCCAACTTCTCCAACCATGGCCAGCAGGACATTGCGAGGTGTGTGGTATTGGTCCCAGTTTCTTTCCTTGCAGAAAGCATTTTGCCTCCGGCGACTGAAACGAAATTTGTCACTCTTTGATTGATTTGAGCTGCAGTGTTCTCGCGAAGTTGAATGATAAATTATGTGCAAGTGACAAATACGGAATGACTGTGATTTTACATGTCGTCCAATGTCGGAGCTAGACTGAATGTGAACTCGGTTTTTTCGCTGGTATTTTGAGTTTTGGCTGATCCTTCAGACGACATGTTTCTTCTTCCTGCTCAAAAGGTGAAAAGTGAAGCGATAAGTGTGCCGTTCCCACCGAAAGTCAACTGCAGAATTTTGTCCGCTTGGGTTTATCTCCGCGCTTACATATTTATTTCAGTTGGATGGATCTATTTCGCCCAGTGATCGCCAGATGGCAAAACTGGTTTCGAGAAGGCGGATGTGGAATTAGTACCAGTTTTGAAGAAAATTTCGTATTTTTTGTGTTTTGTGGCAAATATGTCTCAATATCCAAGTGGGAAGAACCCTTTCTTCACTGATGAAGACGACAGCGTCGGTTCATTTGGAGCTCATTCGAGTGGAGCGAGCCGGAGGGAAATATCAGACGATGAATTTGCCAAACCTGTCCCAAGCAAAGCAGAACAGCTGCAACAAATGAAAGAACAGTCAATGAACAGGCAGCTCGAGAGCACACAGAGAGCACTGGCGTCCATCTACGACTCAGAAAGAATGGGAGTGGCTACAGCCGAGGTAGGTGTCCTTTTTCACCGTGGAACTGTGTGGAACAGCACCGAAAGCCGAACTCGTGAGCACTGGTCTTATGACTCAGAAGTCTCTCCACGTCAGAGGAAAATCTCACTTGTTGAATTTTGAAGGCTTGACAATTATGCATCATTTATCGTTGGTTTCAGGAACTACTTCACCAAGGAGAACAACTTGACAACATCGAGAAGAAGACGGACACCATAAACGATGACATGAAAACATCCCAGCGACACCTGAACAGCATAAAGAGTGTTTTCGGTGGCATCAAGAACTGGTGGTCTGGTGACAAGAAAAAGGAGCCTGCGCAGCCAGCGGAAACAACGAGTGAGCGGCAGTCCCGTCTGAAAACCACCCTTGACTCTTCGAGAGCCAGCGAGGGACAACACCCAGCGATGAGGATTCGCTCTGAGGATGTGCGAGGATTCTACGAGGACGAAAGTGGATATTCCAGAGGAGCTCCGCAGGAACAAAGACAGATGAGCAGTGGAATGGCTGAGCACGAGCAAACGTTCAACAAAAATTTGGGTTGGTCTGCAATTTTCCTGATCAGAATGTGGGATTTCATCGTGGTCTGTTTTCCGCCGCACCAGAAAACTTGGTCAGGAAAGAGAGTGTGGTGTACGATGGCTGTCACCACCAACCGTCCACTTCAGTCAATAACAAGCTGAAGGAGAAAGCTTCATGCATTTTCTTTTTTCCAGTTTGCCTATCAGCGGTAAACTTTGCCTGTCAGCGGCAAACTTTCGAGGGAAAATTGCGTTCTCACAGTCGCTGCTCCAGCATCCGAAACATGCGTGTCCCATGCCTTGCCCCTCCTTGTTCAGCGAAAGTTTGGACTGAGCAAATTTCACGGCAGTTAAGGTTGGGTGGCGTGACTTGTTGTTTCACGCCGCTGTCCGCGTGCTTGTTCATTTTGTCGATGACGCATTTTTGTCAAGTATCACAGCAAAATTTCAATGAATTTTGAAAACCAAGTCTGTCCATCAAACGAAGATGCCCCCGCCCCCAGCGCGCCCCGCTGGCGATGTATTGGTTTCGTCAGAAACAACAACAGAGCATTCAAAAGTGCCATTCTATCTTTCAGACATGATGTCGGACGGAATGTCGAGGCTCAAAGGACTGGCCATGGGCCTTGGTGACGAAATCGAAGCTCAAAACGATCAGATCGAAAGAATCAACACCAAAGTGGACAGAGCGGATCTGTCGATCCAGGACAAAAACAAGCAGATGCGCCAGATACTTGGCATCAAGGGAAAGAAATGAACATTGTGATTTTCGAACAGTGGAGAAATGGACAAGTGTGAGGCTTCTTCCGAGAACAAACTTCAGGACCATTCCTTTGATTTGCAATTTCGCAGACCGAATGCTCGTCTGACGTTGGAATGTGACTTTGGTTTCTTGAGTTTCATCACGTGGAATAGATGTCATCCGTTGCGCTTCTTTGTTGCAAATAGTCATTGTTCTTTTTGTTGACAATGTGATGACAACTGGATTTATGTTTGTCGCTGTATTGATGTTTGAAGAAGTTCAGAAAATTTAACACACAGTTCCACTTGTTGGTCGTGAACCATCCTTGTCAGTTGAACAGGACTTGAAGCTCATTGTTTTGTCACACCGCAGTGACAGACGACGGCACGTGACCTCAGTTCAGACCTTTGTTCATCTGAAAGAGAAAGATCGAAGGTCGATGCAGTGAGCAGCCTTTACTGAGATTCTGGAGTTGTGAATCTCGGGTTTGTTCCGTCGCAGTTCAGGATAACTGCCTTGCATCACTCCAGCTGAAGACCGATTTGCTCAGCAGGAGCTATTTCGCAGACGAGAAGCCGTGCAGTTGTCGAACTTTCGTTTACCTGTGCGGAGTGAGACAACAACGTGCACGCGATGCTTTGTATTTCAGCATTGGAATGGAATCGCAAGTCTCCCAATGTGGCTTCATTTCCACCAGGAAAACAAATCTGAAAAGGGAATCAGTTATCTGCACGATCGAGAGCACAGAGAGAGAATATTCAAGCCAAGGATCACCAGGGAAGAAAACGAGTGAAATGTCTCACACATTGGGAGACTGGGTCATAAAGAAGAATTGAAATCAGATGAAGACCCAGTTTCACACATTCTTGGTCGAAATTTCGCAGATGTGGAAGCACGAGAGACACCACGTTTTGTTCAATCATCCACGATTTGCACGCGGACTGGTCGTGAGAAGCCATGTTGCAGAGGCAGTGGAGCAGCTGCAAAGTTCGAAAGTCTTGTGTACCTTGTGCAAACTCAAATTGTATTGAGAAAGAGTGGCAACCTTTTGGTTGACTGTTGAGGCCAAAATTGGCTCTGCTGGAAACAAACACATTTTAGTCGCATACCTCTTTCAACACGCTCGAAGCACTGAGCATGTGTGTGAGCAGAGAAGACGCCAGGCCACTTTCTGCCATGGATTCCACAAAGCTGACCTCCACTGCAATAGTCAACAATATTCCTTTGTTCGCCCGTTGGCTTCGTCAAGTTGGTGACGCGGCAGATTTGTGACCGACGTACCAGTTAGGTTCGACAACGTCCACAAAGTTTCTTTGCGAAGGTGAAAATATCCCGCGTCCAGCAGAATTTTCAGTGCCTGCTGTAAACCGTCGACCTTCGTCATTGCTTGCCTGCAGTCATCGTCACAAGCAAGGTTGCCCACGATGCGAATCAACGGAGTCAACACCTGCAAGAAAGCTTTGACATTTGTAAAAAAAAAACAAAGATCTGCTGGCCAGTCATGTCTGCATTGAAATTCAAACTCTGCGTTCAAGAAGAGAAACATGTCTTCAAACGTCATCATAAAGTCCGTTGCTACAACTGAAACAAAATTCATACCTCGGGAACAGGAAAATCCTTCGCGCACAAGACGAGAAAGGCAGCAATTTTTCCACTGAATATATTTATCTCTCGCGTGCTTGCTCTGAAACTAAAACGCCAAAAAACAAACACTTTGAGATCTTGCAGTGTCGTGGACGATGTGGACAAGTAAGGTGGTCCTGTACCTTGACACAATATGAAAATACATCCAAGCCACTTCTGTTGTGACATCAACATGTTCTTTGCAAGTCTGCCCAAAATGACATTCAGGGTCGCTGAAAATTCCGTGGTCTGCCAAGATTCTGCAAAAAGACGAACGCTTTACGGACAACGCTTGTCACAATCTGTCAAACAACACTGCAGAACCCATCTCTGTGTTGAGATGACACGCAAAAAACATAGAAACACATCACCTGCACAGAGATTCTCCTCCCTGAGCAACGTTGGACAAAGCGAAAGCTGCTGATCGGCAAGCTTCAGACGAATACTGCAAGATTGCACAAAGAGTCCTTCCGAGCCAAACAACAAAGCGCCGCAAAACAATCGTCAAAAAAATACTTGTGAGTTAAATTTTTGACGCACGATCTTGCTGGTCACTAACACCACCATTCAAGAAAAGGGGCAAGTGGATGTTTCACGGTTCAATGTCTAAAACAGGCAACAGAAACAGCGCGCCTTCGGTGAAAAGCATTCTTCTGAACCTACATGAAACAGCTTCACGAGTTGCGGTAGAGCTCCCTGTGCAACGAGGACTTTTCTGCATTTCTGACAGTCGCCTGCAATATTTCCAATCGCCCAACAGCACTGGTCCTGGAAGAATCAAACAGAATTGTGAGATTGCAAAACATTGCGGTTCTTTGTTTTGTTTGTTGAATTTGTGGAACTGAGATTCATCCTGCCCTGTTGTCAAATCTAATATTGTGACACAACCAGAATTTTTTGCGTCCAAATATGCTCGTACCTGCAGTTCGCCCCTTCCACTCTGAAGGAATGTGACTAGATATGGGCCGGCCGCCGAGAGCACTCTTGCAATCTGTTCATGAGATCCTGTTGCCATGTTTGTCAAACAACAAGCAGCCACAAGCTGAAGCTCAGAGTTCTGGCCAGTCAGGATCCCGATTACACTCGACAAACTGTTTTCAACCCTGCAAGTCGGAGACACAGTTGGACGTCTTGGAAACAGCAGCACATGGAAAGGCATGTTAGTCGCCAACAAACACTGAAATCAACGGAGAGAAAACGCTTACTGTAAGAAAGTATCGATGTGTGTTTCATCTTGTGTGAACGCTCTGCACAATGTCACCAACATCTTTTGCTTTTCCCGGTCCTTCTTCACCAATCGCTGAGCAACATCTTTGACCTGAAAAAAACGGATGTCAGTTCAGTCCCTGTCGCCTCCCAAAACTACGTCAGAATGATCCTTCCCGAAAAAATTGCTCAACTCCAAAATGTGTCAATTTGGCTTCAAATGACAAAAATCGTACAAGCCCACCTCCCTTTGAGTGACTTGAGAAGTGTCCACGCCATCGAAGTTCACTGTCTTTCTCTTGTGGCCCAGAACTCGTTGTTTCTCTCGTTTCTGATTTTCTGACAAGTGATGCAAACAAGTTCAAATAATGCAGATGAGATGTTTTGCGTCCAAACATAAAGCCAAACGTCATTTGCAACAGAACTCAGATTCGTTTCTGGCGACAACACAACAGTGGCCAAAAGTTTAGCTTGTGGGCGATAATATAAGTTAATACCTTTGGTGTCAGCTCTTAGTTTCAATTTCACATTATCTGATGAGATATTGCTGCCCTCGTAAGTATCCTTTGTCTCCATGGCTGTTATATGAACAACAACAGAGGAGAGACTCACAAACACGTTGCTTTGCTCTTTACTTCTCTTTCCATGTCGTCACAGTGGGCGCAGACATCTTGGAAATGGCCAATTTACCCTGGGTGATGCGGACTCTTGCTCGAACAGGGGTGGATGAACCTTTTTGACAACGACCGTTAAAGTGTAACACTTTGAAATGTTAGCTTTTCAAAAGCTTAAAATTTCATGTTGTCAGAAAGTTGTGTTTTTGTTCTTCATTTGTTCCTTCTGAAATGTGAAAGGGTCTCTATCGTTTGTGGTGACATTCGGAAAGGAGAAAACTCTGAGCAAGTTCTTTGGATCTAGATCTATTTGTTGTTTGTGTGTCAGTTGCTTTTCTGTCACTGCATTGAAGTTGTGGTTGAACTGCCGGAACTTATAGATCTATGTTGAAGCTACACAGAGCGAACAGTATGATCCAGATTCCAGCCTGCATGGTCACTCGGCGAAAGTCGACGAATTTGCAGACGAAATGTTGGGTGGTGTGTGTTTGTGTTTTGAGCCAGAGAAATCGTAGATCCACAAGATCAAATTGACAGGCAGGCAGATTGATTGGTCATTGGAGACATGTGTTTGGCTGAATTAACATCTTTGCACTTGATCGCTTTCCGAAACGCCCGATTCCGAAACAACCAAGCCGGATTTGGTTCCTCGTAGGACAAAACGTCAAACAGGAAGCTTCGTTCAAGGCGAACCCTTGCGCTGTTGCATGTCACGGATAAAGTCCAGTTAAATTTCAGGGTGTGTTCGCAGGATGAGTGTTGCGCCCACAACTTCTCAACCGTCTGCACTGTCCGAAAAAACGTACTGTACAGAGAATGCCGCATCAAACTTTGGGCTCAGCGCCGCAGGAAACATTCGACAGCTTCACCTGAACTCTGACGAATTCAGCCTGCACAACCAGGTGACAACGCCTCCAGAAACTCGTGGTACGGCCGGCGGAGATAATATCCGTGAGCAAACGAATGTCGGCGGCAAAAGAACTCTGTCGCAAAGTGGAGAGGAGAAGAGACAGAGTTACAGGTCGAGTGGCTACGGGACTGGAAGTTCTCAAGGAAGTGCTGACAAGACTGAAGTTGTCACGAATGACGACGTGTTTGAGGACCTGTACTCTGCACCGAATACAGCTGGTCTGTCGCAAGAAGAGCTGACTGCCAAGTTGCGAACAAACCCACAATTTTACACTCTTGGAGTTGACAACTACAACTTGAGCCTCGGCAGCACCAGCTCGGGTGGAACTCTGCTTGACAGTGCAAGTTCATTCGGCGATGACGGAACACTTATTCCTCGATTGAGCATTCTTTTGAACAACTCGGCCGTATGTAGTGCTTCGCGAGGTAATTCACAAAATACGACCCAGCTGCAGAGTTCTGCTGAGGTCCACAGAAAAGAATCATCGAGGCAGCACAGTACAACGTCTGGTCACAGTGCTATGTCCAGTCGAGAAGTCAGTTTTGAGTTGCAGTCGTGGGGTGCTCAGAGTGACGACAATGAGAGCGAACCTTCAGTATTACCCAGCAGTGAGTCCAGTGAAGCGTCGTATCGCGAAGCAGTGCAGCAACTCTGGAAATACATGACCAGTCAAAAAGAGTCACCAAATTTGACACCCAGTGAGGACGATGTTGTCACTCCACCACCGCACCAAGTCATTCCTGATCCAAAGACATCTCTTGACACGAACATGGCTCATCCTGTCGCACAAGCAGAGGAGGAGCGGTTTCAGAGTGTTCTTGACAGCTTCTGTAGCATCAGCGTTCCAAGTGACCAACAAGTTCCACAAGCTGTTGTCGATCGGATGTATCGTTCAGCGGTTTGGAGGATCCAAAGGGATGCCATTCTCAAGTACCTCGACTCCGTCAAAGAAGAAGACACGACGTCCGGTGTGTTTGAAGGGTTGGAAAGACTGACATTTGACAGTGATCACCCCTCTTCTTCGACTGAACGTACGTCACATAAAACGCCTTTTGTGTCATTGAATCGACTAACAATAAGTAATTCGTCTGAGGACGGCCGATCAACTGCATGGTCTACAATTTTCAGTGTCGGCCGCTGATCTTTGGTCCTCCGACTTGAAAGATTTGGAGACCAAACTAAAAGCTCTGGAAATCGCTCATTGTGAAACGCCGGACACCCAAAGAGAGGTAGGTACGCCACTCAGCAGGCCGTGCTCTTGATTGGCGTCTTGTGTGTTTGCTTGGCTTTCCGGACTTTGGATTTCGGCCCAACACATCAAATCGTTGTCGTTTTCAGTTGACCAATCCGGCAATTGCGCTTGGCTCGCAAAAGGAAGAAGAGATCGACAAAGAATTACTTCTTGCACAAATGCAGATGGCTGCATTGTGTATGGACAAAACGTGTCCGAATGTTGAATGTTTGTTGGTAAGTCCCCATCTTTTTCAGGGAATGTCAAGAAGTTTCGGAACGAAAAATAAACATGGAAATTGAATAACACTTCTTTTCAATATCCAGGGATTGGACAGAATAAACTTTTTCAAGTCCTTTTTGAATGATTTTGGCAGGGTCAGGAGTTCTTGGATCATCTTGAAACTCGATTGGACGAGAACCTGACGCACGAAAGCAACAGTTGTCAACAAATGCTCAGGACGATAGCTTGGCACGCAGAAGTGTGTGAGGAATTGAAGTGTCCAGTGCCTTATTGTCGCTTCTTCCAAGAAACGTAAGTTGGCACTTCTGTCATCGAAACACACCGCGCAGAACGAATGTTTTGCTTAGACTTTTTTGTTCTCGAATTCACCCAACGATTTTGTCAGTGTACCTGACACTGGTGTATTTTTCTTTTTCAGAGATATACCTTTTGCGGAACAGATCGCTCGACTTCAACACACTTACTACTCCTATCACGCGGAAATCACAGAGCCCCCGAGTGCCAGTGATCTCTTCATGAAGGTGAGAAGTTCCTGACAGCTTTTTCAAAGCTTCCAAATCTTGTTCCCGAAAGTACCAATGCAGCTACACAAGTGGCGTCCATCCCCGTAGCATTCTTGAACTCGATGTTCACTGGCGTTTCTGCAGGTGTGCTCAAGTTTGCCTAGGGAGATCAGGCCCTTGAAGGAGGGCGTGGACTGGTCTGTCGTGACGAGAATGGGAAAGTTTGGACAAGGACCGTACTACGTGCGATCGTCAGTGTATGAATCGTCAGGTCCTGCAACTTCCAGTGTGCCCTTCTACTGGGTTGTGAAGAAAGTGGACAAAAATTTTCACGACGCCAGTTTAGTTGGCGTAAGTATGAAATCTATCCCGCATTCTTCAGCGAACTCGGGCGGCCTTGAGAAGCAGAAATGTTGTGCCGGCGGGGGGGGGGGTGTTCTTTTTCCGGAGTGTGGGTGGGGCCCACAGAATTGTCACTTTGACTTGGAAATCTTGGATGCGTCTTCCGCTCATGTTTGTAAAGAAAAAAATTGTCACAACAAATTCTCTCCCCGTCCATTCATAACCCAGTCGTGCACTCAGTTGTTTGAAAGCTGAAAGATGATTTGTGATGTTTTTCACTCGCTCTGTGCTCAGATGTTTGAACACGAGGAGAAGTTGAGGGAAGTGGACGCGGTGAGAACACTGACGAGCGGAGCCAAGGATTACGTCATTCATCTGCTGTGGCTCTTTTTTCAAGAATCGCACGTCTTCGTGTGTTCTCGATTTGAAGGTTGGAAAAGTTTGACTAAAATTTGACTTCCAGTTTTGCTTCGGGTCATCAGTTGGCTGAAACCTGCAAACAAGAATTGTTCAAGATTTTGTCTCGCAAAACTGTTTTGTTCAATGCAATTGTGTGAAAATTTTGCAGGTGCGTCTCTCGCAGACTACGTCAAGTTGTATGAACGTGGCATGGACAAAGATCTCACCTTCGTGTTCCTTCGTCAGTTGATTTCAGCCACGGAGTTTCTGCATGCCAAAAACATTTTGTACCTGAACTGGACGTGTAAGTCTCACACCGCAGCTGCCTATCGATGAGACAATGGACATTGCGTGAGTCGAGACATGCAGTCAGCTCTTTGTTTGCACCCAGGTGACCACGTTGTCGTCATCACTGGTGACCAGGTGGACCAAGTGAAGTTGTGTAACTTTACGACTGCTGTCGTGTGCCGCAGTGAGATCGAGGATGAGGACCTTCTTGAAGAAATCACGTTGGGTCTCCAGCCACACGTCCTGGCTCCTGAAGCAAGTGAAATCAAATGACATTCGAAAACCACACGCCGTAAATTGCGTGCAATTTGCTGTGGCATGCGAGTGTCTGCAAATTTTGTTCACATGAGCGATCCGGTTCTCCAAACAAGTCCTGCCGCACTTGCACGGTATTTTCTTGCGGTGGCATTGGCACACCTTAGGTGTGAGAACTTGGTGTGGGATTGCATGTCTGCTACGGGTTGGATCCGATTGACAGGCCAGGAGTTTTTCTTTCAGCTGCTGTGTTTGAGCAGTGCTGGGCACTACAGCGATGTCTGGGGCCTTGGGTGCATTGCCTATGAAATGTACATTGGATACAGGGTACACAATTGCTGGCGTCATTTGGACTTCTTGTCACAGCGATCGAAGGTGAGTGACTTCACATCCAGTACACCGCTAAAATTGTTCGTGTGCACAAAACAAGAAACTCAATTGTTGATACCAGGCCTTGACACAATTTTGTGGAATCCGATCTTTTGAGATGTAGTTTGTTGTTCTGAAGCGAATTGACACTCAAGGCTTTCTGCTTACAGATGGCAGACAACCCGGTTCCCAATGTTGAGTGTGTGAAGGAAGTTGTGATGTTGAACCTTTTGAACAGTTCATTCCAGGTGAGACATTTTTGCAAAGGCTCGTTGTTTGAGCGGCCTGTGTTATGCCCTGTCTGGCAACAGGTCGAAGCAGAAGCGATCACCCCTGAGCTCTACCACTGGACAGGGTGGCGTTCGAGTGTCATTGCCAAAATTGTTTTGTTGTGGCCACCCCTGATTGCAAAGATTTTCATTCGTGATCACTCTTCTCAGCAGCAGCCAACCATTTCTGATGATGAGGGGTGACCACTACAAAATTGTTATTCGTTAGTGATCACAAGGCAACCAATGAGCAACTCGTTCCCGTGTTCAAAGTTCTGCTTACTTGTTTGAAGCAATTTAGCAGTCAACTATTTTCGCCCCAATGGGAGGTCATTTTTCCTCGTTCTGCCAAGCTCAAAATTTAATTTCTCACAGGGAGTGAAACGGTTGTCGTTTCAGATCGATGTTGAGAAGAGAGTGGCGCTGTCTCGTCTTGAAGCCCTCTGTAAGTGCGGATAAGCAGCGGCTCAGGCGGACATTTGGCAGATATTTTTACCGTCCTGACAATGTGATTGGCCCAGCCAGCAGCTCTTCGGAGGCAAGATGGAGAGGCACGCGCTTGTTCACCACCAAGTGTATAACATAAAACGGAAGGAATATCATGTTGTGGAAAGATAGTAGCGAGTAGTGCTGAGAACTTTGTGTACCGTCACACGAATCAAACTGTGATAAGTGCGGATTTGCTCACTGCAGCTTGTACTGGTAGTGATTGAACACTCCCGAGGATTGGGACGATGTGGAGAACAGATTGTGTTTTCGCGGCCGTCAATCCAGCTGGAATACTCCAGAAGTATGTCACTTTTTCAGATTTCCATGATGATGAAAGAATAAAGAATACTTGGTGACAAATTTGTTTTGCTGTGTTGTTACCTTCGTGTTGTTCGAAATTGACTCACAAGTTACATGGTCCAAAGTTTTTATTGATACAGGTTTCCCAGTTCCAACATGAGTGAAACAAATGCAGCAACCAGGGCGTCGCGCGACCGATTTAGTCTTCGACACAAACGATTGAAATGTCACACGCTGGAGAGCAAAAGAATCTGTTTCAAAATGCATGAAACTATTCAACAGTAAAAACACGACCTTTCATCCTGCTGTACAGCTACAAGATCGAATGACTTAGCAACACAAGACACCAAACAGGTGCACTGAGAAAAAAACTCGATCTGACTAGACACACACCTTCATCCTGGAAAGGAAGAAAGACAAGTTTCATAAACGTGTGCATGAACTGAATCTCAGCAGCCAGGAGGCTTGACTTCTCTCCACCAGTCATTCGGGTAGAGATACTTTTGAAGCTCAATGCCACTGTGTGGAACTGGAAACTTGAGCTGGTAGAACTTGACGTGAGGCAACGGTGGCTTGATCAACTTGGCTGGTATTTTTCTGTTGCGCCAGTTCTGAAAGATCCAATTTTCCCAGCCAATCCGTTGAAGCCATTCTTTGCTGCTGTCCACCCAGTCATAAAATATCAAATTTGCTTTGCCTTGTCCGTATCTTATTTCGTAGACACCTTGCCTTCCATTGTACGACAGTCCAAGCTGCTCCCAACGAAACTGGCGATACATGTATCCGGCATCAACCAGGTTCCATTCTGCGTACAAAACACAAATATCCAGGTCTTTGTCCCACGGTTGGAGCTTTTGGCCTCTCAAAATTCCCCACAAGGATCCTCGACACAAAAAATGTGTCACACGGTTCTTTCCTAAGATTTGTTGAATCTTTTCAGCCATGTCTATGGTTTCTTGCTCCAGATCTGACGTAATGTTGCAGTCTGACACCGGTTTGTAGTACCATCTTTCGTCATACGATGTTTCGAGGAACAGGAAAACAGCAAAGGTGACACAGGTTGTCAACAGAAACGGCAACAACTTGGAAGCATTGCAATATCTCTTCAAACGTAACATAATCGCGACTATTGGAATTCAGTCTCATGGTCAAGTGAAATCCCACTGCCGCTGACCTGCAAAAGGCCAAGTTGACATACATCAATGTTGTTTGAAAGTACGAGCAGCACTCCCAACAAATTGGGGACACAACCAGTTTTGATATGTGTTGGATCAGGCTTGCTTTGTGACAACAGAGCGAGTCTGTTTCATCAGTGAAGGAAAGCAGCCAAAGGTAATGTCCACAAAATGGGCAGGTCTCTTGCATCACTCCGCAAGTGTGGTCATCGCCTGAAACACTGTTTGTTTACATCGTTCATCCACAACATCGTGGTATTATCGCTCACTTGTACGACTGAATCGAGATGTTTGTGTCTCGTCTGCAAGGCCAAGAGCATTTCGTGCGATTAAGTGACATGTAATAGAAGTCAGAGGGCAAGATAAACTCAAATACATGGCCAACAATGGGGAAAAGCGCCAGGATAATCCACTCACTGTTCCCCTGTGGTGCTTTTTGCGCCGATCTCCAGTTCTTCCGGTTCAAATGTCACGGCAGTTGTGGTCAGAATGCCCTTTTCAGTGGCAAACCTATTTAGCATTGATTAAACCTCTATTCTGGTTATATTTATGCTAAACTGTCAGGTATTTATTGTTTGCTTGTACAATTGGTAAAATGAACTGGTTGACAATCTGGTTGTTGTGGAAATCGGTCCAGTTGTCGGCGAACAGCAGTCTTGTTATATATATTTACCATGACCACCCCCTAAGTACTGCCACAGCCACAGCAACAGCCACAACCAATCATATCATTCCCTAGATGGAGCCACTATCCTAAGCTGGGCACA
>JAAUXT010150213.1_pt1 | contig 15512 bp, 14 predicted proteins | sample 7278171 | NCBI WGS metagenome assembly JAAUXT01 (sample SAMN14350112, study PRJNA611818) | marine sediment metagenome | isolation source: surface marine sediment (1.8m) | place: French Polynesia: Moorea | collected 2018-08 | reverse complement strand
CTTACTACGTCGGCAGTTGCGCATGACATGCGTAAAAATGAACAAAGTGCACTTGTTGAGCCGACCAATAAATTCATCATGTTGGAAAAGAGAATTGGTATCAACCTCGTACACTCACTCAAATGACAGGAAGCCCTGGCGGACCCAGCCCTCCCCCCTCCCCGGTGGACGGACCCTTCGCACCGCACCTGCACGGAAATTAATATGTGTTCTGAGTTTTTCCTTCCAGACGGAGGTGGTCCACGATTTCCTGTGCGTGCGAGTATTTCGGAGGGGGGGGGGCAACGTAAGTTTGCTTGGGTACGAAACGTAGTCTGCAATTTGCCAACCAACTGGTTTCACATCACTTGAGGGCAACTTGTACAGCTCCGGGAACTGGAAGAGGTCCACCAGATACCGGAAATTTTGTTGTCGTTTTGCGAAACAACCCATCCACAAAGACTCAAAGATCTGGTTGACGCGTTTGTCAATCAAGCAAGTTACTCGTGTCAGCAAACAAGACTTTAGCTCTTTCCAACTGCCGCAAACAGTGAAATTTATGCAACGTGTGCACTGAAGCACTGACGGGTGTGGTTTCTTCCATGCCAGAAAATACGAGTACACGCAGAAAAAGAAAAAAACAAAAACGTTTTCCAAAAATGTTGAGACCAATCGACAAAAGACGACTGACTCCAATCAATCGCACATCAGAACAGGCCAAACCAGGTGTTAGCGTGTTCTCCAGCATGCGGAGTTGTTTGCTGTTTCCTCATCTCCAAATGAGCACAACAGGAAACGCGTGCTTCTTTCACAAAGGTTTTTGGATTGAACATGACCCCGAAGTTTCTGTCCCTTGATGTTGGAGTGGTGAGAGTTTCCCATCAGACTCCCAACAAGCCTGTGAAGACAGTTGTCACACTGCGAAACAGATCGATGATCATGATCATGGGAGATCTGCGCCACATCGCAAAGCAGTTGAATGCGCTCGTTACCCACATGTCAGGTTCCATAGGCTCAAAACGGGGGTCTTGTGCCAAAATTGGATGCAGTTTTGTTCTTGCTTTGTGCTTTGTTTAGAAAACAACAGTTTGAAACAGTAAAGACAGACACAACCTCGAGCACGAGGACAGTCTTTTTGCTTGGTACGAATACGAGTACAGTCACGCTTTGGTACCTTCGCCTCACAACGTTCTGTTTTCAGAGATCTGGCGTGCATACGAACCATTCGAGCCTTGCTCTCCACTTTCGTCTTGACATTTGGCCTCACAATCCAACCACTCTCACTTGGGGCAGGACAAATGTGTGAGTACCGAGTGAGACCTGTTGAACTCTTGACCCGCTGGTGACCGAGAAGTCAGCGAAATTCCGGTTTCACGGAAGTTTGCCGTCACTCAACCCTGCTCACTCGTACAGCTCCATCACAAACACGCGTACACGTACTCGCGTACGGGAAACAACGCACAAAAACGTTGGAATTACGGGTCTTCACAAACTTGTCGGACGGAAAGCGACGGTCACCTGAAAGAACAACGAAAGATTCCCGCTCGCGTCCACACTTTCAACTTACCCATTTGGGTTCAGAACTAATCCTCCAGCATCTCAATATCCACTGTGCAGTCCTGGATCATCTCCATCTTCGACGGACTATTGACACACTTTTGGGCAGCTTGCGTCGCCTGCTTGATGGCGACCTTGTAGGGTCCTCGCTTCTTTTTGTTGAAACGCAACTTGAAATCTTCAAGGAAAGGGTAGAGTTCTGAGCAAGGCATGTGAGACATGGTCGATGATCCGTACCAGGACACATGAGCAGTCTGTGAAATGAGAGTTCCGTTATCACGTTGACTGATGGTAATCGAGACAATTTTTCCCGGCCACCAGGGAAACCCGTGTATTTTGCCCCAGACAATGTCGTGCACCATGAGAGTTCGACCGTCGTCAGTTTCACACTTGTTCACGTTTCTTGTCTGGATGCGCATCATGAGAGGATGTGTCCTGCCTATGGCGATGCCTTCTGCTCCACACGCACCGTTGGGACTAGCACTGTGTGCGTCCATGGACAAACCCATGTGCCGCGCCAAGGGGTCGGGGTAGTTCATGTTCGCGTTGTCCTCACCATCCGAATTGTGAGATTCGTCATCGGAGGAAATGTCTGAATAGCAAGCCAATTTCAGCGGTTCGTTGTTGGCCACAAAACTGCTCACTGAATTCATGGAAATTTGTGAATACGAGTCAGAGTCAGTGCAGCTGGTCCGTCGACTAGGCGTTTTGTGATTCGCTAGGCTGGCATCATCACTGAACTTGTTTGGCACATTGATAGAGTTCTCCTTGAAGTGACTATCGTACACTGAATACATGTCCTGTTCCTCCGTTTTGATTTCATTGCCACTTGCCCAGCCCGGTTCGCTTTCTGCCGACTTTGTGGCATTTTCAACATGGCTGCCGTCACTGGGCAAAGTAGCGGTGGCACCTGTTGCCTGTTGAGTCTCGACTGCATCTGGTTTTTCAGGCAAATTCTCTTGGTCGTTGGGTGGAGGACTCTCTTCTTTAGTGTCATCCTCCTTCTTTTTGTGCTTCTTCCGTTTTTTGTGCTTTCCACGCTTCGTGTCCTTGGCCTCTACCTTGGTGCCGTTCTCGGAATTTTCAGCACTGGTCTTCGCTTTGTACGCAGCTTTTGCCTTCTTCCACGCTTTTCTCAACTTTTCGAAATCTTCAACACCACCTTCAGGTTCCTTGAGTCCGTTTTCTTGATCAAGTTCCACCTCTTCGGTTTCTTCGGCCTCGGAGTTGGGCACCTCTCCGTGAGCTTTCGACGGGACGACGACAGTGCCCTGGCCTTGAGGAGTGTTGAACGAAATCTTTATCACTGGACTGGCTTTATTTTGCTCCTTTTGAACCTCCGCCTTCTTCCCTTTCTTCGGAGGTTCCTGTTTGGGAGGTTCAGCCGCCCTCCTCCTCCGTAAATTCATTGTGAGTGGTGGGGGCTCTGGCTTCTCAATTGGTTTCCCTGTGTCACCGTGCATGCCTTGCTTGCATTTGGAACAGAGCACTTGTCGCGGCCTCAGCCGCATGTTTCGCACGTTCTTGTCCCGTAAAGGCTTGGGGAATGTGGACCTGGGAGTTGGCATCAGTTTTGGATCGGTGGCTTTGGGATCTTGCGCGAATGTGTGTCGCATGCTGAGCGCAGACACCTCCGCCTTGGTGACAGCTTCTTTGTTGAATGGTTTTGCCGAGGGGTCCACGATTTCATCGAGGTCCAGCTCGTCTCCGGTGTGGAATCTCGTGAAGCCAACTCCATAAGGCAAATCACTGAAAAACAAAAGAAACCCAGTGTGATCAAGAAACATGTTGCACTTGTGTACCTTCCACAAGAACACTTTCTGTGCAAGGCCACATTGCTCACGACTCGATTCCAGACAACTACCCACTTCCGTGCCTGTTTTGTACTCACCATTTTGTTGAATCGAGCAAAACGCCCTTGTATCTTTTAGCCCCATGTTCTAGGCAAACAATCAGGGTGTCCGAAATGGCCTCTATGATCTCTACAGGTAGAATTAGGCCCTTGTAGATTTGATTGTTTTGGCCCCTTGTTTTGGTTTTGGCAGCCATCTTGGATTCAATGATGATGAGAGGAGAGGCGCTCACTGCGCCTGCGCCGATCTCGTCGCGATGCTCATGTTGAAGCCATGTGGTTGAAAGCGCACACGCTTCCCTGCAATGTTCAACTTCTTGGTCCGACTAAAAATTTGTCAGCGTGAATTTCGAAAGGATGCAAATGCGGAAACAAAGGCGAATTTCGTCATGGGGCTAATCCAGGCCGATGCGAACTTTGAAAAATGTCACGTGTCAAAGAAAACCCGTGATTTGCCGGTGTCTGGCGGATCCAGGGGAGTAGATGTGTATGCCAATCTCAGCACTCGAGGCGCATAGTCTTTACCAAAATTTCTGGTTGCGAAATTTATTGTGGACTTTCTGGGTTTTACCACCACAGGGCAATGGTGCAAAGGAAAAGAAAATAAATACCACGCACACACACACACACACACACACACACACACACACACACACCAGACACACCAGAAAAGAATCTTGATGCCCCGAGAAATAAATTTTGCCAACAAAACAAAACACAAGTTACAAGGCTGCCGAGATTACACGAGTTTGGAGTTGCCTGGCTGACATTCACCATTCCCTTGTTGCAGTTCCTCTAACTTTCACAAGTTGAGCAGTGAATCTGGCCGTGAGGCAGTGGGTGCGCGCACATTTTTCGCGGCTGAACTCCGGTTGAAATTGGTTGGCTTCGTTCGAGTTGGGGCTCTGACCAAAACACAAGGAAGCAGTCGGGGAAGTTCCGCAACACAGAAGCAGTGATCACCCTGTCACCCTGTTGGGTACAATACTCCTCAAATTCGTCTCTTTATATCTCTGGTTCTGAGTAAACTTGGACTACATTCAAAGAATCAAAGCACACAAATGAAGGTGTGAAAGAACACAAAATACTTGGTGGTGCAGTGGATCTCACTGGCTGAGATTCTGCAGGGTTTACGCACACGTCTACATTATGAATTTGCGGAACCTCCCAAGTGCTCGAATGGGTTTCTTCTTGTGTGGTTGTTCCTGGTGATGGCATTTATCGCGATGGGTCAGTTTTGAGGTGTCAATGCTGTTCCGGCGCATTGGACAAACGATGGCATTCACACCGTACCTCACCAACAAAGTAATTGGCCACAAAAATGTGTGGGAAAGTGCTGTGTTTTGAGGCCACCTGATGAAAAAAAGTAAGGACATTCAGAAAAAGTACGACTGCTGCAACCATTTTGAGGACGCTCCGATGATCGCCAATGATTGATTGTTCACCAATGCTCGAATGTAGAGTACCCGATGGCACAACCTTTGAACAGCCCCCCCCCCCAGCCCAGTGCCACAATCGGCATCTGGAGGCGCGTGTCAGGACGACAGGAACCAGATCCAAATTCCGTCCAACTTTCCGGTGGCAGTGTGTTGGAAACGAAGCCAAACTGGGGAACTTGGAACTGCTCAAAATATAACATTTATTCACTAAATAACACATAATTTACGATCATAAGTACACGTTTTGGCTTGTGGACAGTTATCAATACTACAACACAATAGACACAAAGTTATGAGGCTACATCAATTTCCAATCAAAAATTCGAATGAACCCTTGAGGTTTGAGAGTTGGTAAACTTCCGATAGCACTTGGACCTTCTTGGACGAAATCGAACAGTTCAGTGTTCAACTAGAAAGTTTTGCTTCAAAACATTTGCACAGAAAATGGTGACCAGATTCCAACTGACCGAAAACTAATTCAAAGAATTTCAATTTTCTCATGCGAATGAACAAATTTCAAATGCAGCTGTCAACTCAATTTGATCCATTGTTGGCACTTGAACCAGGAAAGTTACGCTGTGGCCAAAACTTCAGGAAATGACCATCTGAAGCAAACAATCCGTCTGTATGTACAAAACATTCTATTTACAGATTTTTACACAGGAAGTATGTGAGAGATCTCTTGTGCGTGCACCTCCTGTCCTTTCAAATTGAAATGGTGTGAGTAGCACAAGTTCAGCAACCAACGTCACTCTTTTGTGCAAAGAATACTGTGTGTTCTTAGATTTTGCACAGGCAAGAAAAAAAGTTTCAACAGAAGAACAAGTTAGCAGACAGTTTGTGAGTAGAAGTTCTCATCCTGAGCAGGATATGATTTCGTGCAGCCCCCAATGTTCCATTTCTGTTTCACAGTTTCAATTCAAGGCACCTTCCTGTGTTATCTACATGAAACAAAACAGGGTTCCTCCGAAAAACAAAAAAATTGGAATAGAAAGAGCACATTTGTTTCCCGAATAAATGAGTGACACGCAAGATTTCAAAGATTCTTCCGAGTAACTGGCAGTGAGAAGTACGAGGCCCTGTTTGAGTCTGCTTCACCCCGAAGACCAACAACAAACCAAACTTTGTCATCAAACTATCGGTTGAAAATTTGGAATCAGTTTTTTGTTTGTTGCTTTGTTTTGTTGTGCTGTTTATTGATCCCCCCTGAAACACCATTGGAATCCTGAGATGAAACAGACTCCAACGGCCCCGACAACGGCTTCGAACAGGAGAAACAGCTGAACGTGAGAGATAATAATGCTGAGAGCTGGTGAGTGAGAATCATTCTCTACAAAACTACGTCGTCGCACCAAGACGAAACTGAACACAATGTGGGACTTGCTACAATTGCAACGCATTCAACATTTCCAGTTTATGAATGCCAAATATCTTGACTACTAGTGGCAACGTTTGAGCAAATCAGTCACACAGACAAAAAACTTCACAAACGTGAAGTCTTCGTTTTCTTCACTGAGAATTGCCATTCAGCAACACACGACAAACATCAAGGTACACTTTGGTCCCAGTTTAGACGAAGTGCTCCGTGTCCAACTCTTGGTCAGTACGTTCAATTCTTTCCAAGTGAGCTTCGCCTGAAATGGCACCAAGCTGTATATCACAGAATACTACTGAACTCTCCCCACTCGTACATGTATTTACACACTTTTGAAACACAGGCACATCACTGGTTCGTGAGAGCTCATGCGTCAATACACTGGCTGTCACGAATTGAACTCACAACTGAAAGAACTTCCTTTCTGTCACCTCACTTGATTTCCGATTCAGCAATCAAATTGACTGCAAACCACAATTGCAATGGATTCAGTTCTGAAGAAAGCAAACGATGGTCCCACCAAACTTTACAACTGTACAGAGCAACAAAAACAAAACGGAAGGTGTCTCGTTTATGAACACGATTTGAACAAAAGAACAACGCTGTACAGCCGTAGTCTTCACACTGGTGTGGAAACCTTTTCTTTGTGTCCTGAAAAAAATTCACGAGTCCACGAACACATGTCTTTTTGGGACACGTCAATGCGAGTCGAAAATGGCGAATTTTTGAGGGGCAAACTGAGTTCTGGACGCCAGAGCAGTTCATATCGGGACAATTTCTTCCGCATCGCACAAACTCAACCATCCAAGATCACATGAAACACGAACTTCACAGAACAAAACAAGTCCTTGTCTTTTGTGATGTCTGTCTGTTCTGTTGAGCACCATCACACGAGCAACCCTGAAGGCTTGGAACCTGGCACGTCAGTTCTTCGCGGAGCTGGGCGCATCACGTCTCTTATTCACTATGTACAGTCGCGCAACAGCAGCGGCGGCTACACCGGCGATTCGACGAGGACGCTGTGCGTGCTCCCTGCGCTGCTCACAGTCATCGACGAATACTGACTATCGGAGGCACCTGAACTCACAGGGCTGTCCAGCGGCACCAGGTCCAGGTACTCCTGCAAACACAAAACACGTGAAGATGTACCGGTAGTCAGGATTTGCCATTTGAATTCGTGTTTTCTGAGTTCTACGACTTCAAGAAGGATCTGACGCACTCCGTAGCGCAAACTAAACGAGTTCAGAACTTTGGTCGGCGCTGAGAGAGAAACAAACTTTAGTGTCTTTCGAAACAAAAACAAAATATTTCTCCAACTCGAATGACACTGCTCCCGTGATACCGTAGCCGCAGCAAATGCGCCAAAATGGCAAGGCTGTCAGTGAAGGTGGAACTGAGTTTTGCTTTTCACATGTCAGCGATCAGACGGCGCAAACAAATGCGTTCACACTCCTCCGTTGCAACGTTCTGTGGGTGGCATGAGCTACAGGTGTCAATTGTGTTTGTATTGGGAGTATTTTTTGTGGGCTTCGCTGTGTTTAGCAATTTGGACTGTGTGAGCCGCGAAGTAACCATCCAAAGCTGCGAGCACTGTGTAAATATTAACTCCAGTTATCATAACAATATCTGAGCTGAGCGTTTTCATAAACTGTCTGCAGATCTTCTTCCAGGTTTGCGGCTCAACCGCAATCGTTCATTTGTAAAACGCATCCCAGAAGTCTTCATGAATCCGCTGAAGTCAGCGCAACTGCTGAAAATAACTGAATCCATCTTCGTTTTTCATTGTCACTCGAAAAATTTACTGACCTCATTGGAGGAGAGAGAAAGTATCCGGTCAAGGTCAGCAACAAGGTCGGAGAAGCTCGGTCGAGAACCAGGCAAGTGTTGCCAGCATTCCAGCATCACATTGTACCTGCGAAAAGATCGAGAAAACGACATAAACAAAAGGAAATGGCAAGTTCAAGAAGGCTAAGCTGGACAACAACCACGGAGAGAGGTGAAGAGAGAAGAAGAGGGGGATTAATTAGAAGCAAGAGATGTGTGCTGATAATTCAAGCGGCTTATGTGCGTCTCAACAGTTCTCAGACCACATACTAATTCGGGGGTCCCTCTTCAACGGCTTTTCAATATGACATATTGGTTGCTCTTGTGGAGTGCTACGTCTGCCAATAGTGTGTTTATCAACGGGGTTTTCTGACTTGACTGCACTTAATGCCTTCCAGATCCCGGTGTTGTATCGCATCTCGAGAGAGTTTTTAATCCAGCACCTCGCGAAGACAAGGTGCCTACACCGAAAGGTTATCAAAACTTGTGTGGATACGCGATGAGGCTGCCGAGTTGAGCTCGAAATGTTGCTTTAGTTCCTTCGTTTCAGCGCTGCTACTCCAGCTGTATAATGCGACCTAATGTGCTGTGCAATAACAAATGTTCCCACTTTCTGCTTGGAACTCAATTATTTGGAGAGCAAATTGTTATTTTCTTTCATGTGTTCCAAATGATGACGCAAAAGCGTGAAAAAACATTTGCTGAGAAAGAACTGCGCACGAAATTTTAAGTGTTTGCAGAAAGACATTGTTCCTCTGTTCTACCTGGAGAAAAAGTATCTTCCACTGGTAGAATTTCGGCTGTGCAGCTGACTCTCCAGCACCTTGTTCTGGCCCAAATTCTGCCCTCGCACCCAGACCATAACAGCAAACGAACGATCGCACTGCGTGAAACTTCGGACTCCCCGTGTATCTTTTCAGAATGTTGTCAGTTGTTGAACATTCCTTGACTACACTTGAAATCACTCCAAATCTATGACCGTGTGAGCTACGTGTTGCCTGCCTGCGTCAAATTGCGTTCTGAACGCCGTTGTGGTAGCACGGTCGCATTTTTCTGGTGTCTTTTTTTCAAACAGAAGTCATAGTGTGAATCAAGCTCGCGGGTGAGTTCCGCGGGAATCGTCACTCACATTTCTAGGGAGCTGTAGGGCGGGCGCTCCATGCGGTGTCCTTCCCGCAGCAGCTCGAACAGCTTCTCAACGGGCACGGACGGGTACGGGTTGCCGCCCAGAGTGAAGATTTCCCACAGCAGCACGCCGAACGACCAGCTGCAGCGACATAGCGCGCAATGTAAAACACGGGGCCAATCGGAAATCAAATTCCACTTGTGTCAAAAAGAGCCACGCTTAACCAATCAGTACTTACACATCACTTTTTGACGTGTACTTTCGGTCAAACAAAGCTTCTGGCGCCATCCATTTCACTGGTAATCGGCCGTCCGACTTCTTTTTGTAGTAATCGTTGTTTGGGATATTTCTCGTGAGACCAAAGTCGGCGATTTTGAGGACTCGCTCTTCAGACACCAGCACATTGCGCGCTGCCAAGTCTCTGTGTATGCACTGAAAATAGATTTACAAATGACTCGAGACTCAGATTCTCCTGCCCTCTGGATTCTGATGAGTCAGTCAGTTGCGGGGAATTTCAACTAGACCTTGCATTCCACTCACCATCTTCACGGAGAGGTACTCCATGCCCCTCGCCACCTGAAAGCCGAAGGATACGAGGTCCTTGTAGGTGAGCGGTCTCAGGTCGGTGGTGCTGTTGTTGGGCCTCATCGTCACCAGGGGCTCCTCGTACCCGGAGCAGGGCGGGCGGCGGTCGCGCAGGTAGTCGCGCAGGTTCCCGTACGGTGCGTACTCCACGATCACGTACAGAGGACCTGCACAATAACACAAGTTCTGAGTTCACTTCCAGCAGGTCCAAAGTCTAACCAACTCGCACCAATCGTCTCAAGAGCCTTGCTTCATTTTCATCACCCCTTTTGACATCAAGAGCGAGATTTCCGACGATGTACAGACCTACAGTCGGCTCTACTCGTCCACTGACCTCCCTGCGTGCAACAACCGAGCAGGTTGATGATGTTGATGTGGCGCCCGATGATCTTCATCACTTCCATCTCCTGAATCAGGTCTGCGAGCTCCCTGTCCGTCGCGTCCTCTGCAGGACAAAATACTCATCGTCAATCACATCTTTTGCGCAACAAGATCCAACTGAAACAGTGTCCCGAACATTCATTTCGTGCTGACAGCCAGTGTGAAAATTTATGCTGTCATCTCCAGCTTTGCTTGACAACACGCTTCTCTCCTTTCTGACAGCAAAAGCAGCTGCTCTGCAGGGTTCGTGGTCTTTTCTTACCTTTGAGCATTTTGACGGCGACGGTCGTTGACGTTTTCCCGTTGGTGATGCCGAACGCTTCTCCCTTCATCACTTGGCCAAAGGCGCCCTCGCCGAGCGGCTTGCCGACGGTGAGGCTGTTGCGCGTGAACTCCCACTCCTTGTCGAGCGGGATCTCGTACTCGGACACGGCCGTCAGGTCCGAGCTGAGTCGGTTGCGCGGCTCGATGCGCACGTGCGGCACCAGCGGCGCCGTCGAACCCTGCGACACGAGCAAAACTCGCGCATCAGTCAACACTCATGAACCATGATGATGTCGTGCAACAAGGTTGTCGTTTTGACCAGAGGCAATTGTCGTTCGCCGAACGAAGATCAAATCGAACTGAGCATGGCAATCGGCTCACGGACCTGCGAGTTCTGGTCCTTGGGGTTGGCGTAGAGAATGTTGGAGCGCATGACGACGACGCGCTTCTTGAGCGGCTGCGAGTCTGGGAACTTGTTGTTGGCGCGGCGACACCTGCGCAGCACGCAGAACATGGACACGACGAAGACGCAGAAGAGGCCGGACACGGTCGTGACGAGGATAATGACGACGCTCTGCGCGTGTCTCGTGCTGCCGTGGCGGTCGTGCAGCTCCAGCACCGTCGCGTTCTCTCCTGCAGACAGAACAGGTCAGGAATCACCCAACCACTCGTGCTTCGTGGTCAGCAAACTTCGGTGTCACGCAAAGGGGCAAACCAAACAGGAGTATCTCCATCACACAAGCCAACAAGACACCCTATTTTGTCAACGAGCACATACTCGGCACGACGGTGAGCCAGGCGGACGAGTGGCTGATGCCCATCGAGTTTCCGGCAAGGCACGTGTACCAGCCGGCGTCCTCGTATGTCACGTTCTCCATCACCAGGATCTCAGCCTCCGTCCGGTTCGCGCCCGAACCCGACGTCTGCAAGTCACACCACATTCGCATTGCAAGCTGCCTGCACTTCAAAAATTTCAATTGCAGCGCATTCCTGCAGTCAACTTTCAGTTTTCTCGCAAGAAAGAGACAGGTTTGTCAGAAATGCGATGTTGGCTGAGCAGCGCGTACCTTGATGACCTGAATGTAGGGCATATCTTCGTCGTTGGTCCACGAGCCGTTCACTTGGTAGTGGCGCAGCCACTGCAGGTGCGGCTGCATGTCGCTGAGGATGGTGCAGATCAGTTTGGCGGTTCCGCCCACCTGCACCGTCAGGTTGCGCGGCTTCTCGGTGAAGATGGGAGGATGGGGCAGCCGCGCTGTACAGAGAGACGCGCGGTGATTGTGTTTGCAAACTATTTAGTTTTGTCTTCATGCACCGTGTTCACCTTTTATCAGCAGGAAATTGCCTTTTTAACAACCGGAACAGAAAGTTGCGTGGACGCCTGTCTGCAGCTGTGCATTCGGTGAAAACCGTTCCACCCACAGCTTATCATAACAACAATAATAGAATAAGCAACCTGGCAGATAGTGCCAATAAATTTCTTGACTCCTACGCAAGGTTGTTTCCTGCCAAGCGAGTGCATTTGGGTATTTCTGCAGCAGGTTGGAACCTACCGACGACGTCGAGCGTGAAGGTCCAGCGGATCTGGCCGTGCTTGTTGCTCACGACGCACGTGTAATTTCCGTCGTCCTCGGTGATCAGGTCTGGCAACTTCAGGGACCACTTCTTCCATTCGATCTGCAGGAGCAAACCACAAGCGTTCTCAACACAAGAAAAATTGTAAAACTCTCTTGGGTCTTCTTTGAACTTCGGTTACGGACAGTGTCAAGCAAAGTTCCAGGGTGGACTTGGTCTCTTCTGAGCGCAAACACGGTTTCCGTACCGTGTACAGGTAAATAGCCCTCGAATCTGCGCTGAAGTCTTTGTGCATTTTTCACCACGTTGACTTTCTATTGCAACATGCAGTTTGTGGTGACGCTTGAAGGGGTTGTTTTTGAGTCGAACTGACTGATCTATGTTGTACACTTGCGCACAACGAGTGCAATAAAGGTGAACGAGCTGTAAACAGTGTTTACATCAACTTTTTTGTCAATGTTGCCAGTGTTTTTGCTCCAGGTAAACATATTGTATGACTCGAGTATGTACGCTAACTTCCTTTTGCATAAATAAATCACGCGTCCAGGTAAACTATCAAGACTGTGCAGCGAGAGCGCGGAGCTCGCGGTTGCAGACGTCGACACAGGTGACGGGCGCGCTGCACCGCTCGGTGCGGACCTCGCTACAAGGTTGCGAAATCTCTGTTCAGAACGCGATGCCTCTAGTTTCCATCAAGTACAAAGCTGAGTTTGCTACATTCGCAATATGTTCTTCGTTCACGTGCGTCCATTGCTCTTTCAAAATGGCGTGAAGCATTCCCATAAGACCCGGAGATTCTCCACCCGCTTCCCGTCTGAAACATAGCAAGACCTCTCCGCCAAAGAACATTTAAATTGGCACAAATGTTGAAGCTCCTCGGCAATGGGAGGCTGCGTGTTTCGCTGCATTTCGTATTCAGTCGCTGTTGTACGACAATGAACTTCAATCAGCCGTCGTCAGTCACAGTGCGCACAAAACGTGCCCAATGGAAATTCGGAGACAAGTCCTTCGAGAACAGAGAGCGATGAAAGAAATCTCTCACGTGCTTTCCCCACGCAAATTCTCAACCTGTCTTTCTTTCTCGAGTTGCAAGTTGGAAGAAGACCCCAGTACGAGTGGCACAATACGTGCACACAAAGCAGAACAAAATTCCCCAAAGACCCAAGAAGTTTGGTCAACAACGAAAGGTGAGCCTTTCGTCAAAGAACGGAAATGCCGAACACGGCCGAACAGCCATCCACTCAATTAGAGGAGCGCGGCGACTGCTCAGGGCTCACACTCATTATCCTGACAGATAGTGTTGCTGCGTGTCACTGCCTCTTTCTTCACGGCCCCCGATCTCACGACGTAACATGCTATAATGGCAGGTTACGTTTCAGCAGAAAGAGAACCCTCCCACCTCAACAACATGTCATTCTGGGAATTGTAACCAACTCTCACCGGGGAGAAAGTATCAAAACGGAATAAAACGGTCTGTTTGTCAGAATATTCAAAGGAAAACATGCGCAGGACGAGGTGATAAACAACCTGTAGGATGAGATCAGAACTTGGAAGTGAGGAACTTGGAAGCGCCATAACATTTCCTGCGCTTTTTGCTGGAGATATTTCATGCCATATTCCCATTGAACAGAACAAGATGGCCACGCCAGTTGATTTACGATCATTTTGTTTTTGTGCGACGTTCATTTGATAAAGGCCAGCGGGGTGCACGGCAGATTCCTCGTCAATTTACTGACAAACAAATGAAAAACTCACTTTTCCCAGATATCTGGTCTCGTACGGTTTGCCGTTTCTCAGCCACTGGATCGTGGGAGTCGGAATTCCTTCTGCCGGACATTTGAATTCCACCTGGTTGCCTGGAAAATGAAACAGAAATATGTTTTTGTTTGTTGACAAACAAATATTCTCCAAATGTTTGAAACGCCATATTTCGCAAAATTTGACGCAACATGAACCACCGACAAGCTTTCAGGTACGAATCGGCTGACTGGTCTCACCCGCTGGTTTCGCGTGAATCTTGACGCTCATCTTCTTCGCCCATCTCGGCGGGCCCTCTGAAAATACAATGCCGTTTCTGTTACACCATTGTCATACTACATACCTGATGCTCGGCGCACAACAACCGTTCTCAAAATTCTTTTGTGAAACTGCAAAAGTGTGGTGCAGGGCGGAGGAAGCGCGACAAGTGGGGAGCGTGGATGGAGAACCGCGACACACAGCGAGGAGGCTGGATCTTGCAGGTTTTCTGGGCTAATGAGACCCTGTCAGCAGAGCGCCCGACCGGGCTCTTCTCCACGTGCACACGGAACCACGAGTCACTTTTTGCATTTGCAAAATAATTCCTGAACACTCGACCAAATGTCTGGATGCCACAACAGATGTCCTCCTCTCGCTTTCATCTCAGACGTCAAAATGTACTCACTGAAGACCTAGCAACCGAATGGATCTCAAATATATTCACGAACAGAAAAGGATCATCGGCTGAAGCAGAGATTAGATCTCGTGTTGGCGTCACGTTCACTTCGAATCAAAGATAAAATACCGCGGCGTTTGCTCGTTCTCGGCCACAATTTGAGTGGAGCAACCTTCCACTCCACAGTTTTGTCTACTCTCCTCAGATACTCGTACAGATGCCAATCAGATCTTTTTGACACAACTTGTTTCCTTGTTGGGCACACTTCAATCTCAACCAGATGGACGCACAACCGACACTTTTTTGTCAGTGTGAACGTCACTCAGTTTGAGAGTTCGGAGTCATCTGGACTGAATGAAGGGACTCCTGTCACCGACCATCAGCTGAGACGACCACATCCTGTTGCAGCGGGGGCCGCGGATCCCGCGAGACGACGACGCTTCTCCGACGCGTCGAGGCAACAAAGACGCGCAACGACACTGACACGATCTGACGGGCGCGTCACAGTGACAACCGCTAGAGTTGGTCATCAAAACGCGTTTGTTTGAAAGATAGCGCTCAGATTCTTGACCACAAGCTGTCAATTTTCCAAGCTGACAAATTGTGAGGGACTAACGGTCAGAGGAAGTGATGAGGCAGACATACTTCAAAAGTCATCGCTGAAGTCAAACACTTGGGAAATCCCACTGCTATTGCCCACGGGGGCAGACAATGCTGTTGAGGCAGGAAGTCGCTGACTCTGGATTAGATTGCCTTCGCCGCAAGTATGTGGTCAGCTGTGAACTGCCACAGTCAAATTCTTTGTGACGGAGCCACTTCGCCACCGCATCAGCAACCCGTCTGTTTGAGTAACACTGCACAGCAAGAACATGCCACATTGAAGTGGCATTTTCCTGTGTCCATCGTGGCAAACTAACAAGAATGCTACGCATAAAAAGCGTGTGGTCTATACAAACGTTCGCAGTTCATCACTGAAAAAAAAAAAAATTTCGAAAGCAGGTCTAACCCCAGACCCGCTTTGCCAAAGCGGGTCTTGGCTGTGGGGGGGGGGGGGGGGGTGTTGTGACCAAAAAATAAAAAAAGGTTGGAAAAAGACAAATTTTTGCAACGTGGGGGCCGCGCGGGGGGGGGGGGGGGGGGGG
>JAAUXT010007978.1_pt1 | contig 15513 bp, 20 predicted proteins | sample 7278171 | NCBI WGS metagenome assembly JAAUXT01 (sample SAMN14350112, study PRJNA611818) | marine sediment metagenome | isolation source: surface marine sediment (1.8m) | place: French Polynesia: Moorea | collected 2018-08 | reverse complement strand
GGAAGGAAGATTGTGTCCTACTCTTTGTTATTCCCTTAGGATTTGAAAAAATTCACACCCAAACTACCAGAAACGCCGCCCAATCGGGTACTTAAATTTCTTGCCTCGTACATGTTTCTCGAAATGATTGAAATACAAGTCACTAGAGATCTGAGCACACTGAGCCGTGACACCAACGGCGGGGTATTTGATGCGTATTCGTCGGTTGTTGAGGGAAGCTGCATGTAGTAGGCCAAAACTACGGTGTACCGAAACATTTTTTGGTCTGTTTTTGCCTTGCTCTTTCTGGGCCCTTTTCGTCAAGCGATTTGAGGATCAGTCATTCCCCACGAAACGTCAAAAAACTCCAAAACCTGCATGCAAATAAATGTGGGTATCTGGATGCGGCCCGCTCAGTCGAGAGTAATGTCGGATGACGGAGCAACAACCGTGTCATTCAAAACTTTTGTGTTCTTTTCACCCACAAAACAGATTGATGTCACATTTGTAATTGATGTTGTGGAATTAATTCCTGCGATATCTGCTTTGACATGTGACTAATCCGGAGTTTTAATGAGACTCCAGTCATTTTCCATCCCTCACGAATTTAAATGCCTGATTCGTGTGTTTTTGAAAGACGATTTCTCGGATTTGCACTTACCATCGATGTGGCGCTGTGCCTCTCCATGGTCTCTGACAGGCTTCCGAAATACGGGCTCGTATATTGGTGAGACTTCGCACATTGTTCCCAAAAGAAGGTGCTCTCGAAAGATTTGGTTTCGTTCAAATTTATTGATATGCAAACAACTTGAACTCGTACAAAATAAATGTTTGAAAGTCGAGGAAACAAAATTCGTTTCAGAGGTCACAGATAGTGTGAAGTGAAGCTTGGGAGAGAAGTGCGTACAAGGCAAAATGGGGCGCTGGTGTGAGGCACGTTGTTTGTGTCTGATCGAGTGAGATCTACAACATTTTCATTCAAGCACAGATATAAATCCCGTTGTTTGTGATTTCAAAAAATAGAATAGGTCATTCTTAACACGCCATAAATATTTTTTCTACAGACGGACATTGCATGGAAATAGAAATGGGAAAGTGTTCAAGTATATTTGTTTGTCCTTTCATGCAGGTATTTTGTACAGAAATTAGACAGAAATGGTTGATCTTACAAAACGACGACAACGCGAGGAAAAGAAAATTGAATCTATGTACATTCTGAGTGCGACGTAAGTACAATTGCCACAGAGTCGACGCATGTCACGCTGTCTTCATCATCTCCAACATTGACTGTCACAAAACATTTGGTCTTAGCAAACATTTGGAAGTTCACAATTGTGACAAAAACTGAAAAAATCACAATTTTAAAATTTGACTTCGGACATGAAGAACATTTGCCTGGATGAATACAAGCCTCTTTGTATGTACCGGTGTGTGTGTGTGTGTGTGTGTGTGTGTGTGTGTGTGTGTGTGTCGCCGAATATCAGAATTGCTCTTCCATCAAATTACATCTCCTCCATATCGGAGTTTCCGAACATGGGCTGGCACTCGAGCCCATCTTTGAAACAGGCAGATTCATAATGCTTGTTCAAGTAAGATTTCAACGCGAAAGATTTGTGGCATCTCTGACATTCAAAACTCTTGTATACAGAATGGGTCTGCATGTGAGCCCTCAAATTGGACCTATCTGCAAATGCTTTACCACAATGGGCACAGCCATAAGGTTTCTCACCTGTATGGGATCTCATGTGACCCTGAAGAAGCCAAGGCCTAGAAAAGCTCTTATTACAAACTGGGCACCTGTGCTTCAATTGATGAGTTAAAATATGCATTGAAAGTGCAGGCATCGATACATATTTCTTTTCACAATGAGGGCACTGTTTAGCCTGCTGGCTATCAAGGGAGCGGTGTGTCTGCTTGTGACGAGAGAGATTGGAAGAAGTCGCGTAGTTTTTGCCGCATTCGTTGCATGTGTACCTCAGCCTGGTTTTCTCGGGAAGGCCGAGCGGATTCTTCTTTCTGGACCTGCCATCGGTCAGGAAAAACGCGTCATAGGTGTAGGCAACGGTGACTCCGTCCTGGAAGTTGTTGGCTTTGGATCCGGTGGATCTGGATGAAGCGGATTCGCGTCCGGGGCTGATGGACGAAGCATCAGAGGGAGGCGGCGACGGGGGCGCGCTGCTGACCTTCGTCGTCCGGAGGTCAAGACCGAAGAGAGTGGACTGGTCACCGGAGTCAGGGTCTTCTGTGTGAACGTGTTGGATCTGCGAGGGCGGGGCTGGAGCGGGGGATGGTGGGGACGGCGGGGGAGGGTCATGCATCGCCCCCGCGGTCGAGTGGTTCAGAGAGGAGAAGAGAGAGGCTCGGGCCGTGGACATCAGCTCCTGCAGATAACCTGCAAAATGAAGACACTTTATATGACTGGTCAACATCGTGAAGTCAAGTCTTTTTGAACAGAATTACAACTGTCCCGAATCCCATGCGTCAACTCCATCTTTTGTTGAAATAAACAAAATGACTTGTGCAGGCGCACCTTGTGCCAGCGAAAAGTTGGCGAAAACAAGCAAAACGTTGAATGGTTACGTCAAAAATTTGCGCAAGCAACTCAAGAATGTTTGCACACTCACCATTCTCCAGACGCATTGATAAGGGATGCAGCGCAGTCGGGTAGGGTAGGAATGGCGAGACCGGGTGGTGGTGTGAGTGATGGTCCTGTCCAGCCAGGTGAAGCTTCCGGCCAAACACACTCTCGCGGCCCAGCTTGTGTAGCGCCTCAAAGGCGGACAGTCCTGCACCGGGATGAGGCTGGTAGGGCAGAATCCACGGTCCAGGGGGAAACACCGGAGTTCGCAGGTCCGTGGGATGAGGTCTGATCGTCGGTGGCGCCGTGGCATCGTTGCTGCTGCGTTTTTCTTTCTCTGGTCTGCTCGTCCGAGTATCTCTGGTTGGTTCAAGTGTTTCTCGACGCACTGGCTCCTCAGGCTCGGGTCCGTTTCTCAAGTCAGGGTTCACAATCTGGTTCTGCACGGGTGCACTGTCCTTTGCCTCCGCTCCGATCTCCAAGGTGACCGGCGGCATGTACCTCACCTTTTCAGTTTTCTTCACAAGAAATGACCTCGGCATTTTGTCAATTTTTTGCACACACCAATGAACTGTACATCATTCTCGGAAAAGTTTTCAGCAATATCTCAGCGTGTTGTGGAGTTCATCAAACTGCCATGAATAACGGTGCTCTCAGGGCTCCACTTCTTAACAAAGTTACTCGAGCCCAGATCAATTGCACAACAGATGTCAAGCTGTCTCTCAGAGCTCGTTTTCTTGAGTAATGTCCAGGGAGGAGAAGTCGGTGTGAAATAAATAGGATCATGAAGTGAGAGTCAGTCGGGGTGGGGACCCAGAAGGAAAAAGCTGTTCTCCAATCAGGGAGCGGCAGGGGCCGGACTTTCTCTGTGTCTCCGCAGCTTTCAACACGCATCACTGAGAAGCATCGATCAGGCGTTGCGATCAATAGGCCTCGTTCAGTCTGTTGAACCGACTGGAGAACGTGAAGCAACGCGTTCACATGGGAGCCACAAGTTTGAAAAATTGAAAAAAATTCAGGTTGGATCAGGGAAAGCCATTGCTTGCCTGTCTGTACTTGAGATCAACTCCCATTTTGACACCAATCGTGATTGACCCAACAGGGAAAAAAATTCTCGAACGAACGAACAGATCACTCAAATAATTTTTGTGAATCATATCTGAATCTCCAAGACCCTAATTTGAGCTATTGGTGGGTGAAATCCTTGTTTGGAGATTTCCTCTGTTTTTTGTAAACCCTGTCAGGGTGACATGCCACAACATCAACTGACAGTCAGCTCGAGTGATCTATTCAGACTTATCTGCGCACGCAGGCCCCTCGCCTCTCAGCGGTAACAATGCGTCTCACCGCCGCAGGTTCCAGGTGTCACGAAGCTGGGTTCCTGATGGGCTTAGCGCATGTGAAAGATCAGGCCTCCAATACGCTCTGAGACAATTGGTGGTTCCTCAAATGTCCTCACCTATCCAACGAACCAACCTGATACGTGCGGTTCAAACTTGATGATTCTGGGAATGTCCACAAAAAATTGCAGCATTTGCCACGCTTTTGTTTGTCCAGCAGTTTTCAGGTTCAAATAGTTTGAAATGGAAAAGTATATCGTGGGCGACTCAATGCTTGAGAGGGTTGCTAAGTTCTTCCACTTGGATCGCAAATAGCCGCTTCAGGTTCTTTGTTGGGTCTGTCAAACTATACTTAAACAGCCAGAAGGCAGAAAATGTGATAAGACGGCGCTTTCTAAAGAATCATGCAATATTGAACAACATAATGAGTTCTTTGAGCTGGGCAGCTTGAATGAATGGCACTTAAAAAATTGGTGCTTGCTTTTGTTGCCATAGCAACTTTGTTGGACTGAAAATATTGCGGAAAGTCACAAACGAATCTGGCGAGTCGACAGGAGTGATGGAAAAGTTTGAAAAGAGAAAAATGGAAAAAGTGGGGAACGCAAAGAAAAAAGGGATTTTGAAGGATCTGCCAACAGGATTGTAAAGTCCATTCTTTGATTAAAATGCGCAACGTCAAACGATCGATCACTTTGAAGTGAATTTGCAGGTAAAAATCCTCCGTAACAGGTTGTGAGCTGCAGACGTGGTTTGCGACCAAATGTTGCAACTTTCACTGTCATTGCCAACTTTCACACGCTGATTCCAGTTCTCGGTCTGGCCTGGATACACAGTCCGGTATTTGTTCTCCAAAGCAACAAATTCGCAACCACAACAACTTGGAACAGATTTTTGGACCAAAAGGGGCGAAGACGCAACCGAAAGCGTAATACATCAACATGTCGAAAAGTTTAATCCACGCTTTTGGAATATTCAAGTGAACGAAAGCAATTCAAAACAAAATAACCAAACGAAGCTTTGTTCATCGCGCCAGAAGAGCAATCTTTCATATTTCCAAAAAGGTAGCCAGATGGCAAAGTTAATTGAATTGTGAAGCTCATCTAAATATTTTGATACATTCCCTAACTCAATTAAGCTGGCCATTTCCTCCATCAGTTGCATCAAAATTTTGGATTGATTCATATCTTAATGTCTAAGTGGATTTTGAAGGCAGACTGGACACTTCTGTCTTGAGGGCATGACCAGTTGACGAGGCCCCACCAACTGTTGGTCTGAGCAGATCTGCGTGTGTGAGAATTCCATATTCGCCAAAAGAACACGCAGATGGTTGTACACATTCCACAGACTCTTCTGCGTTGTTTACAGAACGAGCGGAACAATAGTTATTTTGAGGCGTGGATCAAATCACACGAGCATGACGAGAGTCAGCTAGATCTGTGAGTCACGTCTGCATTCTTTCACCTGCTTGAATTCGAAAGACACGAACTACGCGTGTTTTCTTGTTCAACATTTGTTCTTTCGCATTTTCTCATTTATGGGCATCAAACATCTGCTCTGGGGTTGGACGGAAGGACAGTTGCCTCGCTGGGCTCGGTTCGATGATCCAAGCAGATTGATGTCTCTGCAGTGAAGCTCCGCAGTCGACTCCGACCTCAGGACCTGAGCAGGAAGAATAGAAACATCACGCAGTCAGTGCGAATGTCACGTAATTACGGCTGGTGCGGTTTCCTGTGACAGATGCACAGATATTTGCAGATGGAATCTCATTAGATGCTCGTACATTGCGCACTTTGTCTCTCTTGAGGAGGACACTGCAAAACTGAAGCTTCCGGCGAGATCAAAAAGAGACACAAAAACACTTGTTTCATTGGATGACAAAAAAAGTTGAGGGGGTTGCTTGTTGACGTTGCGTATAAAAATGAATGGAACAAAGTTCAAAAAGTTCCAAACCAGTTGGAGCACAACACAAATAATTTTTGTTGAACAATCTGTCCAAGAAAGAACGAGATCCAGAGCATCAAAGCCACATGTCCTCGAGAACTGTGTAGGTCCACATTCATTGACTGAGGGCCACTTGTGTCCACTTCCCTGCGCCGCCCAGGCCCGGTGGGGCTGCTTGTCCCCACCCCCGACTCCTCGGGGCCGACTCCGCCGGGCGGAGGGTCTGAAACTCCGTGGCAGGTGCGTCGCGCGGCCCCGTGGACACATTTCAGTGAGCCGCGCCTCGGGCTGCGGTCCTAATGATGCCCCACCGAGCCTTGCGCGACTTCACTCTCAAAAAACACTGTCTCAGTTGCATTTTGTGCGCATTTCCACTGAAGCACAAGATTTCTTCACTTGGAGGAAGATATCAAACGTACTATTTTCTCAATGTTTATATGTTTGCCAGGCATAACAAAGCAATCATGGCTCCACAATGAAGATCTGAAAGAGCTCTGAACAGTTTCAAGAAGCCTGAACTTTTCCAGAGTGTCCGAATGCCGCCCCAGAGAGACCAACAGGACTTTGCTTAACAGCCCTGTCATATCCCATAACCCTCAGTCTCTGCTCACTCGTGCTAATCACACACATTGTTTTTGGTTACTCGTGGACGGCCGACTGGAAATCTTGGTGATCAAGAAGCCATTAAACGTCTCCTTCTGGGCGGTTTGCGAGATTAACTTGCTCAGCCCACATCTGTTGGCAAATTTCCTTTTTATCCTTTTTTGGAACGAAATGGTGCTTTCTGTTGGCCTCCCCAACTGTGCATTTTGCATTGCTTCGGAATTTCTGACAGCTTTTTTTTCTAAAATTCGCGAATCAGTCATTGAAATGTTGTCGCACTTGGCTAAAAAGCTGCCTCCCTGATCCGGTTTGGATCTGCAGACCTTGACTGTCCACGGCACCATGGGGTGAAGCTCTCCCCACCCTGGGGCACCGCGCATAATTGGCCGCAATCACACCACAAATGGTCAGGTACAAATTGCAAGTGTTGTCGCCAGGCGATGACAAATCGCTGTTGTATTGGCAGCTTCTGCTGATTGGACTCGAATTACACAGCAATTGCTTAATTGGGTGAAAAAATGCCTGTTGGAAGGAGAATCTGCAGTGGTTGTACCAGTGGCAACCTTTTGTGCAAGAAAAGTGTTCTTGCCGGCATTTTTTCAAAAACATTTTTATCCAAAAGCTGGAGGACGGAGTTCACCGAACCAGAGCGCAGAACACTTCATCTCTTGTGCCGGACGCCCAGAACACGAGTCGGGGATATCACATTCAAGTTGAAATTTAAATGTTGACCCTTCAGGGATTTTGCTGTCCTCTCATTTCAACCCGAATGTAAATTGTTCATTAGTAACTCCCTTCAGATCACAATAATCTTCGAAAGCATCGCTGTTGTGGAGATAACATTCATGTTTTGCATCTCGTCAAGAATTCATGTTCTGCTGTTGTTTGATCAAAGGGACATTTCTCAAAAATAGGACTTTAAAGCAAGACTGGTTGCTGATACCGACGTGGAACGGACAAGACCCTGTTGTTCTCCCAGATGTGGACAAAATGAAACCTTCAAAAATGACTCTGCTGTTGTTTTTGCCAGTGCCGTCTTCTGAGCTGTGATCAGGGGACACTTCCCGGAGAAATTCAATCAACCAGCACACCTGCAGACAGGATCACCACAAAGTTTCTCTCTGACCGTGCAAGGCCTGGCTCCTTTGATGCGTTGAAAGAGTCAACAGCAGATTTGCAGCGTGCACATACATACAGACATACACGTTCGAGATGCTGTTCTCCCGAACCAACAACAGGTTACTTTCAGAAAACATAAACTGAACAAATGCGCGCGTTTGAAGTGGAATTCGTGTGTGTGTCTCTGTGTGTGTGTGACAGAGAGAGAGAGAGAGAGAGAGAGAGAGAGAGAGAGGAGAGACTTTCTGTGTTTCTTTGCTGGACACACACCCTCTGAAGAGAGATTCAGTCCTTTGTGGATCTATCGAAGCTACTGTTCTCCGCAATCGGAACAGAACCGATCAGTTGGGGGAACTGCTCTTTCAAACAAAAGCAACAAGAAACCATCACCTCCAGTCCTTAATCAATGAAAGCGTATGAGGCTACAGTTAATTACTATTCCATTCAATTTGGTCGTAAAGCAGAAAGAAAGAGAGGGCTCTGGGAGCGGGTTAATAACTTACTGTCCCCGGTAATGTCTCCATTCGCTGCTTATCTAATCTGGCAGACGGCTTCTTATGCAACTCGCTGCAAGTCCTTGTGTGATGACGATATGCAAATTTGGAGGCTAGTATCACTCTCAAACATCTGGCAAGTTGAACGACAGTGTGTGTTATTGCCGCCAAAACTATATTTTACAACTGAATTTTTACCTGGTGGTGGTCTTGGTTGAGTCTTGGCGCGCTTTTGAAATGCTAAACTCAGCATCTTCGTCGCAACGATACCCACAACATTTCTTTCAGAAAGTTGCGCCTCACTGAGAAGGAAGCTGGTGACAGTGTCTCTGCAGGAAAATTGAACAGGTTGTCGCAGCGAGACCTGTAACCCGCTTCGATTCAGGCGGATTTAATCAAATTATGGAGCCTTTTTAGAAAATGCACTTGATTGCAAATGAAGGCACACTTCACTCACCACATCTGGTCACAGAACGCTTTCAAGGTTCTGTTCGTCTCTGTTGCTCTGTGTGGGTTTCAAGTGTAATCACAGCTCGAAGAGAGTTTCCACAGCAGCAAAATTCTATTTTCTTTCCTGGCATTCTGGACTCGATTGATTTGGTAAGAAAGAAGGGATTCTCCCTGGCTTCCAAAATGAGCTTCAAACCGGCGCCCGGTATTTGCCTTTTTGTTTTGTTTTTATTTTGGTGCAAATTGTGTCTAGTGCGTGGTATTCAAAATTGAGTACTTCTCAAAACGTGCGCACGTTTGTCCGCGCTGATTCGGACACAAAACAGTTTTGTATGAATCGCACAATTTTGTCCGCGTCAAGAAAGGAAGGAACGTTCCCTGTTGGTTGATCAAGCGTCTTTTCATCCAGGAACTAAATGACAAAAGACCTGATGCATAAACAGGACTTTTAATTGAATGACCGTCCCGCAATGAACACGCATGAGAGAGGCAACTGAGCCCGACACAGCTCTGATTCAAGTTTGAAATAGAAACATCAAATGAGAATAATTGGTGGCAATAAGTGAATCTCGACCTTGTTGCCTTGTGGCAGAATGAGAAAGTTAATTAAATTTGAAAAGGCATGAGTCACTTGTGGGCTGAGTATCGTTACGACCTCTCGTTCTGTTCTGCCTGGTGTCGCGGGCGTTTGAATCTGAGCACAACAAAACACAGCATTCGCTGGAAATCACACTCAAGTCTCCCTTCCTTTCTCAGTTCGAAAAGGAAGATTGGCTCGATTCTGCCGAAATGTGCTTGGAAGGACTCCTTTTCCTGGTGTAAAACTCCGTGTGCTTGCATGTTTGATCCCGTTGCAGTTTTTCATGATACACTTCTGACACGCTGAAGCGTGTGAGAACATCCTACTCGCACCACGCCAGATGAAAAATTTTCATGACAGTCGAGATGCTTTGCATCGAGATTGGAATGAAAATTTTGAGTCTGAAGTGGTGTGAGTGATGTTCTCACACATTTTTAAGTGTCAGAGGTGACTTCTACCACAAAGCTGGATCAAAACAAACAATTCCAGGATCATGATAACCAATGGAGTGGAAGAGTGTGAGTTCCACACACTGTACGATCAATAGAAAATCACCGTCGCGATACGGCACGTGGTAGAAGTGCTGGGTAGTCTCTGCACGAAGCATCTGATAAAACATTGAACTTTGATCTTGTCTGAAAGCGAAACAACAATTCCTACCTGCAGCACGAAAGCTGAACAGATTTGTTGAATGTTACGACAAATAACTTCAGCAAAGTACCAAATTAACCCGTTCTTTCTCGGGAATCATTTTGCGCAAAATATCGTCAAATTCACTTTGTTCGTGATGGTTGGCGTCGATGTTTTGCAACACGTGAATGTTGTTGCTTTTTGTTGGATTGCCAAAGAACAAAGCAAAAATCATCGGCAATAGAAGGGTGTTTTTGCTGCTTGTGGAAGGGTTACAAATCTTGTGCGCACTGGCATCGCCTGACTCCAGCGATAAGACTTGGGGCCATTGTGAAAGAAGTCCACTCTGACAAAACACCTCACTTTAAGTGGCATGTCGTGATTTTTATGGAAATAAAAATAATGTGTTTTATTCAATTGACAAGGTAATGATGATTGAAAATGGGTGGTTGGCAACAGTAACTACTTGTGAACATGACATGTTGAGTGGACCAACACACAGCCCTTGCATTGTTTGCTCCCGCAGTCGAGATGGGGACGCCAGAAGCCTGGGGCAAACCTTATATAGCTTGGCTGAACTGGCAAGATTTGTTTTGTTTGTTTTGTTGGTTTTTTTTTGATTTGGTGACCTCATGTGATCTGCGACAAACCGGGAAGACAAAAATGGTGCTGACCAACGCCTCTCATTCCTTGAACAACACCGCCGTTGAGCGCCAACTGTTCGTCTTTCTGTTTGACGTCTCTCACTCCATTCAGGATTGATCTTGAACGTCTTTTTCGTGTTTTCACATCGGCTGTGGTGCCTGGCATGTGGACGGGGCAGAAATTTTCGTTGCGTTGTGAGACTCTCCAATGCTTGTGGCCCATACCTTCCACAGGCTTCAACAATGATCAGTCCTCATCTGCGACAAAATCTTGTCGTCACAAAAGGTAAGTGTGGCACAGTCAAGTCGTTATGTGCGATAATGTAACATCACGACATTTTCTTACACAGAGAACGTTCTGCAGATAATGTCCAAATAATCGTCAGCTTTTGAAAAAAGCCATTGATTTCGCAAACAATGCCAAACACAATGCACCACAAAGAATCTTGCAATGAACCTTGTTGTGGCCAGATGTAAAAGTCCCACAAACACGGGTTTTGAACGCGCGATTGAAAGGGTGATAAATAAAATCTGTTCAAAATTGAAATCGCACTCAAGAACGAGGGACGTTGTGTGTAATAAAATATTTTAAAGCTTTTTTATCGTTGCCATAGGCAGCTGGTTGTTTCACATTGGAAAAGTGTTTGTTTAAAAATTCGTACACCCCAACCCGGCTCATCCAAAAAGTTTGACAGGCCTGATGACTTAGCCAAGCGCGCACCCCGTGAACCTGGAGCCAAGGGCTCCTGGACAGAACACCAACCTGTGCTCTCAGTTGACCTTGCAAGATCAAGTTGCATCACAGACACTACCCGGTGTGTGTGTGTGTGTGTGTGTGTGTGTGTGTGTGTGTGACTTGGGAACCACTTTCTCGCGCTTTCCTGCTGGTTGGCTGGCTCCCTCTCTCAGCCATAAACCTCGGCTGCTTCTGCTTCATGCAAACGCTGTTCTTTTGCAAACGTATATACTCGTACTCTCCGGAGAGGGAATTTTGCAAACACAATTCCTACTTCAGCTCGTGATTTCCGTCAAAAAGCAGCGTTGCTCGTATCATTCTCTTCCCGACGTTTCCTCAATTTAGCAGTTCCATTTGCAAATGAAGGAAAAGGGGGCGGGCGTGCACAGAGACCAAATCGAGTGTGCTGACAATAAAATATCCAATGTTTCAAGCAACACAGAACTTGTGACAAAAGAGCGCAATTTGTAGCGCTTTTTAGAACCCTGCTTCCCAACTAATGAAAATTGCCGATGACAACTGATGATGGACACAAAGGCTGCCTGCTATTTTATTTTTGGTGTCCCCACAAAATTAGCATCATGTTGGAAATGAAGATTGATGATACTTCAATTTTAAGCTTCGATGTGGTGAGAGTTTTTGAGTTACACATCTCGTTTGAAAACATTGGATCTGTCAACAATCACGTGTTCTCTTGTGTGAGAGAGCAACCTGCCAAAATTGCAGACCTTTGTCCACGATCACCATGCGAGCGTAAACTTCCTTTGTCAATTTTCTTTTTTTTTTTGCGGTGGGCAAAGAAACCTGAAAACCAAGAATCCTGTGGATGTGAAGAGGAAGATTTGATTGTCGCACCGACTCAAGTCGCGTCCAATGGACAATAATGTGAGCGCCTCGAAACGAAGTCCAGACAAAAAGATTAATGACCAATTGTGTCCGTCACAAGGACTAATATTATCATCTTGACACGACAAGGGAGCCTCGCAGGATCATAAAGTTGTAAATCACACAATTCAACAAGCGTCTCTGATGCCATAACTCACAGCACAATGTCGCAACTCATCCAGAAGCATTGGTTCTCGCAATTAATGCTATTGAAAGTTTCTTGATTTTGTTTGGGAAATTTACAAAATTAAAAACGCTCAAGCATTAATTAATCTTGAGACGAAATTTGTCGTCCATTCAGAGGAGATATTAAATTTGAGACAAAGGTCCTGTTGTCCTGCTGTCTCCGGGATTCGTTCGGCTGAGTGAGTAACGTAGGCATTGTTTCACAAAGTTTGTCCAGTATCAGCCAAGGCGCAAATCAAAATGGAAACAACGTGATCGTTTCTTTTGATTCATTGCGGATTTTCGCCTTGTTCTCCAACATGCTGGTCAACAAAATGTCAAAAGGAAAAAGCAGAAGCAGCAAAAATATAAAGAACAATGACAGTGAAGACAGTGTCAAAACTGTTTTTATCTTGCCATAACATTTTTTGTGAATCTTTGCACCCCATTTACTCAGAAAAGCAGGTGACAATTTTGTTCTGCCATCCATCGGCAACATATGACACTCAACAAAACATACACATGCCACAAATGGCCCATGCCTGATAGAATTACACTTGTCATGGAGACTGGCAGCAGAAATTATTACATTGTTTCTTGTGGGGCTGTCAAATATTTGCACGGAGATGCACACGCCACGGATATGAAGTTTTAATTACAAATGGTGGGCTGCAATTTGAACTTTTTGTTTCGGGCCGTGGTTGCCACAATGACATCCAATTGTCAGCTTGCTGACAGAAATGAATCCAAACAAATGCAGGAAAGTACAGAATTGACAAAAAGTTGTGTGGATGTTTGAAAATTTGTTGAAGTCCAAGGTCAATAGAAGTTGCAAACACAGAGGGTTGAGCAGTAATCCACTGCATGGTGGACTCCTATCGATGGAAGACGGTCATTTCCGCTGTTGACTGACCTGTTTGTATCTGGCTCCATTGAACGTGACTGGAGTGAAAAAAAATGAAAACCACACAGCGTGTTTATGATGGTTTGTTTTGTTATGAAACATGCAGGTGCGATTCTGTCGATTCTGTCCTGAAATACTTTGTGATCGAGTTTTTTGGCAACGTGGAGTGCAGCTCACAAGTCGCTGGTGAAATGTGCGGGTGGTGTCAAAATCATATGCAGAACAAATGTGTCCAGGACAGCTCCACAGAAACTTGCTCAGCAGCCCCGCTGAACTCTCAGATTCTTTTCAGATTGCATTTGCTTTCAACAAACCAAATATGCAAGCAAGCAAAAACCGGGGTATGTGCAGATAATATGAAAATTCAACTTATCAATATCAAGGTACGGAAATTGAATTCGTGTCTGCCCGCTTGCAAGCTACAAATGGAATTGATTTGCACACTTTCTGTCCCCGAGGTAATTTAAGCACTGAACAGAAACACCTCAAGACATAAAGGTACCTGTCAGAATTTACCGGAAATCAGCTGAACATTTTTGATTGCAGTTTCGTATTACATGTTGAACTTGGGTGTATTTACCTTACCAGTTGGGATTTGTAAGACTCTGCACCGACTTGAGTTTTTCTGCATTGACAGATCTGTTTTCGTTCACGCTCAGGTTGGCAGCTTTTTGTTCTGTCTGATGAAAGGAATGCAATTTTTTCTCTGTTGCTTTTGTTGTGCACAAGTTGGCAAGTAAATCTAAAAAGCTTTCGTTCCCGAAGAAAGTTGTTCAAGAACCACGAACTTTTAATTATCAAAAGTCAATTAAAGTTTACTCCAAACTTTCCAACTTTGTTATCTCAATTTGAGGGTATCAATGGAGACGAACGTGATTTGAATTTTATTGAATGAACGCAGGTTATCGAGTACAGATCGTCAAAAATCAACTTTGTAGGTTGACAGGGCCAGAATTTTATCAGATCAATGTTCTCGAAGGGAATGCCCAGACTCCAAATGCTTCATTTCCAATTCCTATTGTGAGGGGCGCAAATACAGCAAATGGATGACCCATTCTCGGGAAATTCAAAGAATTTTCGAGTGAAATTATTCCCATGTAATTTTTATCAGTTGTGTTGTGGGAAGTCTGCAGGGAGAAGCTGACAAGACAAAGGGTCATCATTTATGTACATTTATTAGCATCACAGTTGGAGGCTTTTCGGTGCTGACTCTCATTTCCCCGTGTTGAGCAGCATCACTGCGACGCTTCAAGTGGGGGAACCGAAATTAAAACTCGCCAGCTCGATGTTTCCATACACAGGGAAACTGGACAGACATGCGTGACATTGTTGCCTTTTTGAATCAGAAGTGGGAGCAGTCCAAGCCGAGGTCTAAACTTTGACAAAAATTTGTGTGCAAGTTTGAAAAGTTAAAATTCATGAATTCAACATAAACAGACGCAATCCGTTTCAGATTCTGGTAATTTGTGCAAAACTCAGTGAAATGATCCGCTTTCAACAAACATTGTAATGAATCAAGTCGACAGGTTCCACCAGTTTCTTAAGTGAATGATTTTCCTGTGAATTTTAATTCACTTCCGACACAACACGTCTGGCGCTTGTAAATACATCAAGAAAACAGGTTGATGTGTTCGTGTTGAAGTTGTTTCTTGTCGATGAAGCAAAACGAATGGAACAGAAAAGTTTTGCTTTCGATCCGCGCGGTGACGAACTTACAAAGCTTGAAAATTCCAGCCACCTGCGTCTTAACTTTCACCGACACACATTCCGCAATGACGACCCAAGGCTGAGTCAGAGAACCAGATGCGAGCAGAAAAGCAGCCATTGTTCTGACGACGCTATCGTGGGTCCATTGTCGGAACGACGTCCATCAAGTTCCCGAGATGATCCGCGGTAAATCTTGGAGGACATTGAACTCTTCATCTTTTCACGGTGTCATCTTCGGAATTATGCATGCAATTCGACTGGATGCTATCCTACACATGGCCTTTCGCAGCATTTGATCTGGCATTGTTTCTCCTGGTATCAATTTCAAGTAGAGTTGGGTCATTAAGTCAATCCGGATGCCCTCAGACGCTTATGTAAGATGAGCCTGGACGCTGATAGCGCAGTGGATCATCCTTCGGGTCATTATGCATTTTCATCAGTCATTGTGGTCAGGACGAAGGAGACCAGACTCATGAAAAGGCATTGATTCGAATGCAATTCATTGTTTTTGTGGTGCCTGACAACTCGATCTATTTTCCGTTCTTGAGCCCGTGAAATCTTCGAGGGGTCTTCGAACACAAACCACAACTTTTCAGCAGGTCGCAAACCGTGATCTGCAGAGGCGGCCGTGTGTCGAGCATGCAGAGGACAAGGTTAACGCACTGCAGACGAATGTTCGGAGCACATATCAGAACTTGCGAGTGTGCTCAGATCATTCGAGACTTTGTCAAGAATGATCAGCACAAGAGCAAGTTCTG
>JAAUXT010136482.1_pt1 | contig 15514 bp, 14 predicted proteins | sample 7278171 | NCBI WGS metagenome assembly JAAUXT01 (sample SAMN14350112, study PRJNA611818) | marine sediment metagenome | isolation source: surface marine sediment (1.8m) | place: French Polynesia: Moorea | collected 2018-08 | reverse complement strand
GTGTGTGTGTGTGTGTGTGTGTGTGTGTGTGTGTGTGTGTGGACCTTTGGTTGGTGGGGGCAAGGCAAACTGACAGTTCATTTTCTTTGTTTCCAAGGTTTATGGTTGTGGTCACAAACCAAGAGTTCGTTTACTGCTCCCCACTCCTGGTTTCAAACCAACATTTCAAACCAACAGTTGCAAACCTTGGTTACAAAACCTACAGTTCCTGGCAGGTAGGCAACCGTGGCCTGTTTGCTGGAACATTGTGTGCTGTGAGCACAAATGCAATCCATGGTTGCTGTAAAGTGCCGCGGACTCGTTGACTTTGATCTCATTGTTTTGCAGACTTTTTGGTCTTTTTCACGCATTCGGCTGTTGACGAGTGAGTCAAGAGCATCAACTAAACCTCTGTTTTTTTGGTGTCTTTGTAGGTACCGATGTCTACGGTGCTTCAACTTTGACATGTGTCAAAATTGTTTCTTCTCAGGACGCAAAGCCAAGGGCCACAAGCTTACCCATCCTATGCACGAATACTGCACTGCCGTAAGTATCCCACAACTTTTACACACGAGGGAGACATATTTGAAACACTTCCCCCTTTCCAAGCAAGGACCTTGCCGGCACAAGGCACTGACTCCAGCAAAGAAAATGGTGGCTGTGCTGCTTGCGCGGCAGTGAATCAAATTTCCAGTGTTCTGGCTGAATAAATGCACTCTGGAAGTCTGACACAGCACGCGGAAAAATGTCATGTATGCTTCAGCATCAGTGGTTATCGACAGTCTCGATGGTTTCGGTGAAACAAGTGCTCAGTCCTCCACAGAGTCTGCAACTATCGACTGCTGTTTGGAATTTTCATGTCGACTTGAAAGTCATACAAATATGTTTAGATGTTCACTCTTCCCTTGACTTCTGTGGCTTCACAGAGCGAACTTGAACGTGTTCAGCCTCACAAACGCCTCGTTTAGCTTTCAAGAGAATTTCATCACAGCGACCTTTGCTGGAGGTGCGAAAACAGAAAAAGATGGCGTGCAACAACAACGTTGGTGTCGTGGCAGAAAATGCGAGCCAACTCTGAGGCTGGGGAATTAATTTTTCCGATTGCTTCAGCTCAAAAACAAGCTGCCAATCACAATCAAGGAGCAATATCCCCAAAATCAACACAACTCAACGCGACTCTTTTGATCCAATTCCTTGGTGGAAGTGGTCGGTCGATTGGGATTTGGTTCGGGTTCCTTTTCTTCTGCGAGCATCTGAAATGGGTCGCGGGTATCGAGTAACTGACAGTGTAGAGCTTCATTCGATTTGCCTCCGTTGGGTACCTCTTCCCCTTTGGCCACAAATAGAACTATGAAGACGAGAGAGAATGCTCAGTCTCAGTGATGATGGTTCCAACAATTTTCGAGTGCCCACGATTCCCAACTGCGCGATTTTGTCAGTTTGAGTTTTCAAAACTCCCACAGTTCCAACAGAAGTGAGTGCACCCAGAAAGGACCAGAACACAGAAGTACGTCGCAAACTGGGCAAGACAAATTGAGGAACTGCAGTCGGCTTGAAATTCAATTTACTGCAAGTCTTTCATTGTCGGAGTTGCCGCCTTTTCAGTGTGTTGCCCTCCCAGAGAGGAGCAGAGAAATTTGGCTCCTTTCTCTGCACCTCGGTGCTGAAATGATTTCGCTGCAAATTCATGGCTCTGGGCTCAGATGTGGTTCAACATGAAGCTGAGGAAATGTTGTTCGTCGAAAAGTCGTCTCAGAGAAAGTTTATTTTTGAGCACCCTTCGAGAAGTCGTCAGGTTGAGTAAATGACCTGAAGGCTCAGATCTCATTTCGCTGAAGAAGTGCACCCATAAGCGACAGACACGTGATTTAGTGCGCAGTTTGCACAAAATACTGAAACCTGGGACCAATTCTCTACCTTTTGCACTGTGGGTGAACAAGTCTTCAATCATCTGGGTTCTACAAAGTCGCAGACCTTACGAAATATGGCAATTTTATGCCCCAGCGAAATTGGTTGTGTGGTCAAACAAGAGTCCAAGGCCTCATAAACTTCCACAACATTGATGAGTGTGAACTCATACTCGTTTTTGTGTTGCCATCAGCCAGAACGTGGAACTCTGAACATCGTGTTGCCGAAAGTGCGTTGTGTTTTCCTTTTGGTGCTCGCCGTCAGAAAAGTTACTCTGAATGAATGTCGTTCCATTGTGTCGTTCAGATCAGTGACACGCCCACTTACTCACGCACCAAAAAGGCTTCACCGACACATTCTTTTCTTTGCAGACCACCTCGGGAGAGGACGTACGAGACTTCACCAAAGTGTTCAAGAACAAATTCCGCTCGAAACGATACAAGAAGCACCCGCGCCTCGGCTATCTTCCTGTGCAAACAGTATTAGAGGGCGACACCATAGAAAGGTAAGGCTGTCAGGAATTACAGCGAGATTCATTGAAAGAATTGTGCACCCGGAATGAGTAATTTCGTGCCCAACATGGGAACACAGACTGAGGTTTTGTGTGGAGACAGGTGGGTGTAGATGAGTTGGAAAGACGTAATCCCTGCTGAAGCCGGCAGTGTGGATTGTCTAGATGAAGAAAGATTGCTTCGAGTTCCGTCCTCTTCCGGGAAGTTGACAGTTTCTAACAGGTGAGCATTGTCTTGTGCAGCAAGAGCTTCGATGTACGAGCTGACTGTTGCATTTTTAATACCCCAGTTGGTCTCCAGAGCAGGCCAGTTTGCTGTTCTGCAGTCTAGAGAGGCATCATGTGTCTCCGGAGAGCCTTATCCACGCACCCTGTGACCCAGATTCGCTGTCGGAGATCCTGAAGAACGAACACTAGGAGAGAATACAAAGCAGCTGCGAGTGTGGTGTTGCGCAGAATATCAGCAGGCTTGCTGTTGAACCAATGTCCAGGACACTGCAGGTGTTCTGGGAGTTGCTACTCGTACAGGATCGGGATTTTGGATCAGGTCCGTTGACCTTTAGCAGATCAACTTTGCGAGCGTTGCATCATCTCTTCCTTGTGTGAGGTCCCCTTTGCGTTGGTGAAGTGTACGAGCCAATTTGGCTCACTCGTGCTGAACAAACGCAATACTATAATGTCTGTGTTCACGGGCGGACACAGTGAACTGCCTCCATTAGCGTGAATTATTCAGCAGGTTATCAGAGCAGAGTGCTTTTGCGATGAAGATGTACACGCGTCGAACGGTGCGCTGCATACTCGTGAGCGCTGGAGACCAAGTCTGCAAAAACGAAGATTTGTCGAAGAGAAAAGAACTGCCAGGAAAATTGAAACTTGAGGCTGTTTTCTACGCCAAACAATTTGCTTGGAACATTGCAAGAAATATTGCGCATTATGTTGTTGGAATGTGTTGCTGTGGCAGAATTGTTCTGGTGGAATCCAGCCACGGCGTATTAGGTTGGCTCCAGGGAGCTCATCGGATGTTGGGCACTGAGAGACCTGGCATTTGCAGCATTGTGGGCAGGAATTAGTTCTGCTCTTCATGCGAATAAGGTTTCAAGGTTTATCCTTGGTGAAAGGATTTTGAAGTTGTTTGAAATATCGACAGAGCTTCACAATGGATGGGCAACGTATGGATTTTTCATCGGTTCTGGTAATTAGCAAATGAGACCTCTGAGCTTTGCTTGCCCTCGGCAACTTAAATGAGGTGGCTCCGTAGTGTAACGGAAAACAATACACGTTAATGATTTCCAGGCAGAAAAAGTTGCAGGAGAGCGTATTTGAGTTCAATGTTGTTGGCTCAGCCAGCTCTGAGATCTATGGGCTGTTTCTGCTGGGGGACCCAGAGAGCCGATTGAAGGACCGAGCCAAGTTGTCTGCTAAAGCTGTAACAGAGGTGAAGGCCGCTTCAGAAGCCTGCAGGGGACGTGCGCTCAGTTGGGCGATTGAAATGCTGTGTTGATGTAGGTGACAACGTGAGTACATTGGAGTCTGCCCTCGAGGATATAAACATGCTTTAGCTGTTCAAGCCTGATTACCCACCACAGCCCAATTTGGAAGAGTAACTCTGTGAAGAATTCATTTGTAATCAGGACTTATCTTCGCTGATAATCAATAGCAGCTTCGTTCTACATTGACTCACCTACCCAGACTGGTGGGTTCAACAGAGTGGGAACTCGTGTAGTCATCAGAGCACAATCCACTGAACCATTGCCTCCAAAGGAAGCACACAGCACCTGACAATTTTCACCAAGAGGTGAGCTGCGCCTGTGGATCTTCAAAGGAACAATTTCACCACAGGATACGTGGCAGCCATGGGGGACTACATGTGAGTACAATATCGTGTTTTCACGGCTACGCTTTAGAGGTATTTGCTCAAGAAGTGGCCAAACTTGTTTGCTCGCCCAGAACTGGTGACCGAAAACATCGGTCTTGTGACGCCAAAGGTTCAGGTGAAGCTCAGAACAACGATGTTTCTTGATTGATTTCTCCTGCCTTTGATGATGTGGACATTTGTGAACACGGAATCGTGTTTCTTGTGATTGATCAGGTAATCTGTCACTCTCAACAGCTGCACCTGAAAAGGGCTTCTCTTCTCCTCACAAGGCTGCCAACGGCAACGTCTGTCACACAATCTTCCACACGGGTTTCATTTTGTTTGCTCAGTGTTGCCGAGAGCCACAGTGCAGCGAATAACTTGCCTGGTTTTGAGCATATGGGAAGCTTCTTTCTGAGCTTCTCGCGACTAATATTGTCCCTCCTCCCTCCCCGGAGGCGTCGTTACATGTCAGAGAACATCAAACAGTGCCCGAGCGAAATCACAAGCGAGTACAGATGGAGTCTTTGAGCTGATCAAACAAACTCGGCGTCGTGTGGAAGCGACTCATTTGGGTCTTGCTTGATCACACGGTGCATGCGATTTCTTTGGGATTGCTTCATAAAACTTTCACGAATTCATTGTCGGCAGAAACTCATTAAACCGTTTTGATCGGAAGTCTTTTCAAGGCTTTCCCAAAGCGTCCCAGCGTAAACAACAGTCTCCAAGGGAGCCACTGGTTCAACACGATCATGCAGTGCTGGAAAACGGGACCAGAGGGCCATATTTCTCCAAAATACCGTAACGTACGGCTGGTAATAAAAGGCACATAATCACGAAATGATGCAGAATTAGAGGTAGCACTCGCTTTCTTGTGAAGGTTACGAGCTCTGGGAGCCACGGTTCCCGAATGATGAATATGCGCAGAACTTCAGACTTGTGAAATGGCAGCGAGATCACGGGTTCTACGAATGGCAGAGGAGCAAAACACTTTTGCAGACAGTGAAAAGTGTTCCATTGAAAAGGTTTACAGTTCAACAGGACCATAGAGCAGACGAAAGTCATGCCAGGGATGGTGTCAGAAGTCTTGATTCGGCCTACGCCATCGGAAAGCATCGCCAGAGTCAGGACTTCCGTCACATCCCTCGTACGCATTTGCCAGGCGCTGAGAATGGCAACTGGCAGAATTTGTGTTCAGTTCGCTCCACTGTGTAGAGAGCTGAAGACGGAGGGAAAAATCAATCCTGATGAGGACACTTTCAACGTTCCTTCTTTGACAAAATGAAGTTCAGTGAACTCAAGTTTCGTTTGCCTTGTTTTCCCATGTTGGAGACCCAGTTGGGTTCCATTGCTCATTTCTGAATGTGTGGAATCACAGCATCTGCACATTTGCAGGTGATTATGTTTATGAATGAATGCTGATCCCTCATCAAACCTGTGGCAAGGTCAGGACAGACCAGGCTTACCACCCGAGTATCCAGTCTATCTGTCTCGGCAAGAGAAGTGAAATTGCTCAGAGCAGCAATCAGGGTGGAGCCATCCTGCTATTAACATGCGAGTGCAGCGCACACTGCAATCCACTGATTCCATAAAAACCACATCAGCATCGCATGTCAGGGAAACAAATTGGTGGAAACGGTCGTTCTCTGAGAAAAGAATTGACAGCAGAGCAATACAGAGGACAATGCAGCGCCCAAACGAACAACCCCACCACACGCTGTGAGTCTCTGCAAATAGACGTGTTGCTCGTTAATGATTGGGAAGGGCCTTTTCGGCTGAGAATTACGCGTCGATGAGACTTGTAAAAGGCCTGAAAATGTCGCTGTGGGCAGGTGGACGCTGAATGTGCTGCGCGTGGTCGATAGCAATCCAGTTCGATCGGGCGGGTCTGATGCACGTCGTCGTTGATGCCGGGAGACCCGACCCTTGTTGCTGTCACCGGGGGCGCACTGCGGGCCCCAGATTGCTGCACTTACAAGCAACAAACTGGACTCTTCAGACCGGCAATCTCAATTATGGGGGGAATCGTTCGCGTCACATTGTGCCTTGAACAACAATAATTTTCTCTTGGCCTGTTGAAAGAGACTGTAATGATGTGGAACGATTCTAAGTTTTGCTCTTCCTCGAAGCGCCAGATGTCAGAGGCATTCTCCGGACAACCGCCAATGGTTTGTTGAAGAAAATTTTCCAAAAACATGTCGACTTTGACGATTGGTCTTTCTTCACAATCGATCAGATAGGCTGCAAGGATTTGTGGTCTCTACTTACAGACAGGTAGACACGACAGAAAATTGGTTCCCACAATCGCAGCACGTTTCATCGCTTCGATTTGCTTTGAAGGCGACGCAGCTTCTTTCCTGTGTGAATGTCGATATGGTTCACAAATGCCATTAAATGTTCACGTCAATTTCCACGTTTATGCCGATTTAATTCACTCAATCTGACTAATTGTTATGGATTTTGCATCAAACCCCGGGAATGTTTGCAGGTGTCGGAGCACAACTGATTCATTGCGAATTCATGCTGAATTGACACGAAGTCTTGCGTTGTCTGAATCAAGCAAGACTAAGTCGAACCTTGAGGAGTCGCGTCGTCTCAATCATCCCACAAACGTCACAGATTGACTCCAAAGATATGATGCTGTTGCGTGTGGAGTATCGTGCAGCTGATTCAATCTTGTCGAACAGGATGTCGCGTTTGATAGGAAAACAAAACATCTGCTCTACCAAAAAGTGACGTCATGCTTTATGGTTTGACATTTGGGGCCATTTGCAGCGACGTGAATCAGAAGCCGTTCCATCAGTGTTTCATCAGCTACAATGCCACGCGCTGCAAAGAGCGAAATGATTTTTGTATGATAATCGTCGTGTTTTATGGTGCGTGAATTATGTTGACAGTGGAAGTGGCACAAAGACAAGACAGAGTCTTTGAAGCGGAGCATTGTGTCTATTATTTACGACTTTGTGCTCCACGTGAAATAATCAGTCGGTCGGGATTGAGATTGGATGAACTTAGCTGTCCTGACGAGCTGGGTGGATCTGTGCTTGTTTATCCCATTTCGCCTGCGGAGTTCGGCATTAAGCTGCCGAGTCTGACCTTCCAGTGACTCACACCTGTGCTGCGGCATGCGACAGATATTGATGGCGAAACGCCTCATGAGAAATCGAACAGATACAGAGACTGTGCGGTGAACTTTCAATGGAAAAGCTGGATATCTTCTTTTGGGTGGGACGAACTACACGTCTCTGCTTTCAGCAGAACCGCTCCATTCGCCGCGCCTCAGTGTGAGGAACACCGCTTTGCTATTGACGCCACTGAAGCCTTTCAGGGGTACAGCCAAGGGCTCGCACTTTGGAAAACATTTGGGTTTTCGGTGTCAGTTCTTGCACTGAAGCTCCTGCTGCAGCTGATTTATCATTGACTGAGGCATGACAGAGTCGAAATGGAACAGTCAGCGAGACAACGTGTAGGAAAATGTGGAAGGAGAGTCAATTGTCGGTAGGTACAAGTGGGTTTTATGTTTCTCTGAAGACTCGTGTTGTGGCACATGAAACTTGGTCGCGCTGCTTGGTCACAACGTTCTTGAGCTAATGGAGCTTGTGGACTTCAACATCCAAGAAATTTGATCTGACTTGCTCATTGCATGTGAAACAGTCATTCGGAGAATGTGTTCCCAATACGGAGACCACTTGATGAATTCTCATTTCTGTGCGCAGAAAGGCTTTTCAAGTCGTTAGTGGTCCTACCAAAGTTTGGAATGTAGTGGTAAGTTCTGAAAGAGTTTTCCTTGAGCTGCACAAGAATCTGCTGCAAGCCAAAGTGGAAAGATGTGTCATTGTGGTACCGCCGTGCGTGTGTGTGGAAAACAGCTGTAGTTTGCCGCTCATTTCGTGTGCACAAACTGCGTTGTCAGTCCAGGTCGAAACTGAAAACGTCTGTGGTCCATGTAAGTTTAGTGTCCCGAGCGAAGGAACTCACACAAGACAGTAGGGTCAATGGAGACGGTGATCCGACTGAAAGACAAACAGTGGCTGTCCACGAACAGAAATTGAATTACCGCCTTTCAGAGGTCCGCGCCACAGGTCTGCGTGGCGATCCTGTGTGATGTACCTGTCTTCAGAAGCATTTTGAAGTGTAAATATTTTACAAGTGCAGAGGTGTCCGTAAGGAGATGAAACAGTTCCGCGAGCGAAGACATATCCGCCGGGGTTTGTCATGCGTTTTCTTCTGTGTTTCAGCCCTGCGCCTGCCACTGGGCCTGCGACCCAAAATGCTACTCAGGAAATGCATTCACGACTCGAGCTCTATGCAAACAGGCAAGTACACATTTTCAATGCCGTCTGAAGTGTCTCTGGATACGTAGAAATTGTGCCCCTACACATCTGACCGTCTGCCGTCAGCATGCCTTTCCTCAGAAACAATTCCAACGAATCTATTTGGAACCTTGTTCTGCTGTGACGACATGTCCAATTGAAGGACGAAAATACTTTGATCCATTCTGGAAATGGAAGTCACGCAAAGCAATTTGAATTAATGAACTAACTTCAGCTGATCTAATATTTGAGTCAGTCGTGGTTGCAGAGTTCTGATATCTGGGTTAAATGAGCAACTGCAGTGTGGGTCTCTTGTGGCCAGAACCATTGAAGTTATCGGGGAACCACTGGACAAAAAAATGCATATTATCAGAGTGAATCTTCTACGTTGGCTGTGGTGAGGCTCATGTGCACTCTGTGAGTCAAGCTGAATATTCCACACTTGCGGGAGTTTGTGTGAAAAGGACAACGTGGTGCTGACGTGCCGCTGGTCCAACGGCTTGTTGTCTCTTGTTGGAGGCCACTGACGTGTTGGAGCGTCGTGTTGTCCACAACAGCTTGACACGATGAAACAGTGCGCCACCTTCCTCTCGTCTTGTTACTGGGTGCAGAAGAAATTCACACAGGCAATTGTCGAGAAAAGTGGACAGCACTGTGTGGAAACAGATGAGGAAGCGGATGTCAGCTGTGTGTCACAGCCCAAATAAATACTCACAAGAGACAATGCGTTGCACAAGATACTCCAAGAGGCAGAGTACCTGACCTTTTTTGTCTGCTCGCACTCGGAACAGAAGGAAGGCGATTGGAGTCACCGATACACAGCTGCATGCAGCAGCTTGGTAAACTCGGTTGCGTCTATCATTTTATCCAGTTTCTATTTTCAAACTGTTTGGGGTTTCTGTTTCTGACTGCATCATGAGTTGTTGTTCTGGGCCAGCTGCGTCTTGTGTAACTGATGAAAAAACGACTACGGGTCGTGTCTTCGCAGAAGTAATCAGTGGAGGCGAAGCGATTGTCCGTTGCTGCCCTCGTCCTCTGTTCAATAACTTATCACCGAACTGTTTGCGTTCCTTTCCCCAGTGAAGATTGCAATTCCGGTGACACTGAATATTGTTTATTGTACATGACAAGAGACTTTCGCGGAGTTTCTTCTTGCTTCTCTCTTGAGATACAGCAATCGGATGAGAATCGTGCTTTCGTCTCGAATCAGAAACGCAATCTGGGAAACTGAATAAATACCAAGAGTCAGTGCTTTGGACGTTCACAGAATTCGCGCATGAATGTTGTATGATTCTGTGGCCTTATCTGGTGAGGAACATACACGCTGGACACAACTAGGTGGCTTCCATCGGAAATAGGCATTGCAGGGATTTTTTTATGCAGTGCAAGATTTATGATGCGTAGAATACCCAAGCGCTCTTCATAAAGCGAAACACAACCGAAGCTTCACAAAATCCATACTGTATTGATACGAGTGAAAAATCCTTGTGGAATTCGGCGATAAGAGTTATGTATAGATCTCAATTATGTTGTCGTCAGAAGGGCCATCTTGAGCTTTCTGCTTGAAATGCTCCATCAATATTTGATTCAGTATGCACCACGGTATGAAGGTCGTGTGTTGTAGTTCTGTGGAAGCCAGAACTGGAAGAGTAAATTCTTCTCTGTTGATCCTTTTTATTATCAGTATTTCCACCAAAAGACTGTGATCGTGTTAGAGGAGCCTCCGTGAAATGCAATTCGATCAGCTTGTTGAACCAGTAAAGTTCTCAAACATTGAGTGAATTCTCTGCAATTTCTCGGAACATTGTTATCTCGAGTCTCCTCAGCCTTTTCGCTTTCTGAAGATGTTCTGCAGATTCAACAATCCATTCTTTCCATCTCTTCCTGTTAGGTTGGCTGAAGTGGAACAGAAGCAGCACAGTTCTACACCAGATTCGTGAGTATTATTTGACCAGACAGTTGAAAGCACAAGAATCCCCTGTTCAGTTCAAATTTTTTCTTGGTTGACCTGTCGATGTCATGACAAAGTATTCGTTTGTTGCAGTGACGACGAACACCATTTGATAGCCCAGTACTGCCAGAGTCTGAGTCACGGCGATTCCACTATCTCTTCACACCAGGTTCGTACGAAAGCCTCTGAATGCGCACTTTTCCGTCATCACGTAAATGATGTATTTCATTTCACGCCGTTTTGTTTCTTTTTCAGTTACGAAGTCCAATGCAGATCGTGATGCAGATTGACGGCGGCCAGAGGCACGAGCTGGAGGCCATGATCAAGGACCTCGAGGAGGAAAACAGGTACAGTTGGCACGCTCACACTGCTGGAAATCACCTTTTTGGTTCTGGGAGATTTTCTGATGAGAAAGAAAACAAGGGAATATTGTTCACTTTGTGCCACTGCATCTGGGCATTGTTGCGCGGAACAGCTCATTCGAAACCAGCATGAGCGCACACAAAGTGGGCAGCTAAATCCTGACCCAGAACCGCGAAATATCTTCGTGCGGCTCTTGTAAAGCACAGCACCGTTCACTCTCAGGAACCTGCAGTCCGAGTACGAGCGTCTGCGGCAGGCGCAGTGCGACAGCCTCGAGCGCTCTCCGCTGCACGTCGGGCCCGACGACAGCGAGGGCGAGGGCTTCAACCGCGACCAGGAGATGGTGGCCGAGGCGCGCCTGCTGCGCCAACACAAAGGTCGCCTCGAGGCGCGCATGCAGATACTTGAAGACCACAACAGGCAGTTGGAAGCTCAACTCATGAGGCTGAAGCAGTTACTTGAACAGGTATCTTCCTTTTTCTGTGTACTCTTTTTCTGTTTTGTGGACACTCTCGTCATGGTAAGAACGACTCATCTTGGTGGGCGTTGCTGCTTCGATCGTGACAAGCAGCCCACAAAATTACTCAAAGAAGCTTGAAGGTCACCTCTTTATGGCCTTTGTTGCTCCCGCAAAAGCGGTTCAATTGCTTTGAGCCATTATGGGGTCGGCCCGAAGGCTACAGCAGATCTTCATTCAGAGAAGCCGTTTTCAACGTCGTTGAGCTTCACTTTTGAAACTTGCCACCCTGCGGAGCTTTCCTTTGCCACAGTCCATGTAGATTGTCAAAGTATTCAATGTGTGACCTTCAGAATGCAAACTTGAGTGTGGAACTTTATCCTTTACTTTAAATCTTCATGGAATTCTCTTTTTCGTAGGTTTATGTTTGTCTGGAGGACAGACTTGTTAAGATTTCCGTGAACTGATTGATTTGATGGGTTGATTGATTTTATTTCGCAGCCTGGCAACGACCACCGGCGGCACATGTCGCTCGGCTCGTCGCAGCGCACCACTCCGGGCGTCACGCCGTCGTCGTCGCAGAACTCGCTGCCGAGCGGCCCGCGCCACCACAAGCTGCAGCACATGTCCTCCGTACCGCACATCAACGGCCACTCCGACACCGCCCACGGTGCGTGCGCGCACTGTGCGCTTGTGACATACCATTGAGAGGACAAAAATTGAGAAGAATTCACGGAAGACGCGAAAGATGACGCTTCTTCGATGTTGTTTTCCAGTCGTTTCACGTCAAAAATTGGGTTTTGCCACTTTTTTTTCATTTTCTTTGGTTTGGCCTGATTTTTGCATGATCTGGCGTTTGAAGCAGGTTTTCTTCTGTTTTCTTGTCAGGGAGCCTGAATGTCCTCAAAGTTTTGACCTGCGTATTCTTATTTCAGAAAAAGTAGACAAAAGTTCAGATAGGGAAAAGGTAACCATCAAAACAGGTTGTGAAAAAAGCGTTTTACACCCTAAGGTTTCTTCATTGGAGCATCTCACTGGGGTTCTGATAACAGTCAACGCAAGATAACCACCACCCTATTTTATTTCACTGGATGAAAGCACCAAGCAGTGCTTGTTTTTCCGATAAAGAGCATTTTTGAATGCTTTTATCTTCACCTGATGGCGACAGTGAATTACTTGTGACAACCATTTGGGTGTGTTCTTTAGAAGAGCAAGTTATCCTGACTGCACATGTTCTGTTTGCTCTAGACGTTCAGATAGAAATGTTATTCATGGCCAAAAATCTTGTCTTCATTTGCTTCACCTTCTGTATGGGGCAGGGTTCGTGCATTACGTCGCTGTTGTTAAGGCTGCGGTTGAAACGCATAGCTTGAATCTTGTGCAGTTTTCATTTGTGATCACACGGCCCCGTGTACAAACTCCACAAAGTGATCAGCTTTCGCAGGACCTAAACGTACCAAGAAACACGGGTCCTGTGCGTACGTGCACGTGTACATACATATATGAGCATCAGAAAGAAACATTTTTCAAAGAACTTTTAGCCAGCTGCATTTGGCATGGTTTCAAATTTTCTGTTGTGTAGTTTGACGGCACGAAATTTTATGGCGGCAGTTAATGTCTTGCTTTGTTTTGGTGTTGCAGTCACCCCGGTCCGACGACACAGCGAGTCCAGCAGCAGACGATACGACGAGCAAGAGCTCGAAGACGTGATGCGCGAGATCCACGACTCCTTCCCTCCAGAACCCAGCAAAAGTGAGTCCGTGTTTTCCGAACCAAACCTGCGCGAAACGAAACAAATCCACCACTGTCGTTGGGAAGTTGAACAGGCAGCTCAGGGAGCAGTTTGCGCAGCTGTCAACAGCATTCCAGGCCGCAGCTTCGGCAATTTGCTCTGATGGTTTGTGATGGGTGCACCAGGGCGATTGATGGATCCGCAGCTGTACGCCTCTGTTGTATTCCAAAAGGGTTACTCCCTTTGTTTGACTGCAAGCATGTCATGTTTCTTTCTCTATTTTCAGCAACGAACAGCGTTGGCAATCTCTTTCACATGGCTGGCCAAGTGGGCAAAGCGGTGGGCACGCTAGTGACGGTGATGACAGACGAAGAAGGGTCGGGAACAGATGAGGAATACCCGTGAATTGCAATAGTGTGCGTCTGTTTTGTGCCAGAGACTTGGACTGAATTGCGCTCAGAACAGCGAAGTGTCTGCAGCTCACAGGGCAACCAGAAAGATGTCTTTCGATGCCAACACTGACTTTCTTCTTTCGAGGAGGGATTCACTCACACGGTGGACACATGTTTGCTGCAATCTGCTGATACAGAAGCTACTAATAACGAAAATTATTCCAGTGTGCCATCATTGTCTTTCATGAGACAGACAATGAACAGTAATTGTGAATTTTCAATTTAGTAACTTCATTAGATACAAAGTAAGAGTGTTTCTGAACGCGTTTGAGCACTGTCAAGCTAAATCGGGACATTAGTTCAGCTAGTCATAAAAGTTGCTATAAATCAAACGATTTTGATTCGTCACTAGTCAAGGGCAATCAGTTGGACACACGCAATCCGGTTCTGACTTCTCCAAGACGTTTCGCAAAACAAATGAATTCAGAGCAATCAGTTTGGTAATGTACATAATTTTGCGATGCATATTTCGATAATAAAATGACCAAAGCGGTTTTGCATTCCACGCGTCAGAACTGAAACGGTCTTGTTGCGAGATCAGCACCAAGTGCGATTTGGTTCATTCACTGAAGCATGAAAAGTTTCTTTGGGTTCTGCATTTACATCCTCCGATGACAAAAAATGAACCCAAGTTTTCTTGGGAACGAAGGTGCTCGATGCCGTCTGAAGAAAGAGTTAAATTTGTTTTGTTCAAATGTGACAAGAGCTTTTGTATTTTTCTTCGTTATCCGTTCGAAACCTGACTTTGTTGTGTTTCACACGAAGTGTTACTGAAGGTACCGTGCGTACATTTGGAAGAATAAGGTGTTAGTTGGTTGTGTCCACCCATCTTTGGTGCTATGTGCAGATATTTATGTATTTCTGAAAGGCAGCCACACAATTAGTTTTTCTACAGTGCGGTACGTGCATGTGTAAAGATTTCTTTGAAAAGCTGTGCTTTGTGTTCTGACATAAAAAACAGTTCAATCCGCCTCGGTTGGAAGTTGCGTGCGTCGGGTTGTGAGTGTCGACTGAGTGTTCGTGCAGATGGTGGCTGAGTTCAGTGTAAATATTGTTGCTAATTTGTTTCTAGTTTTATACAACTGAACCTGAGGACATCCACCGATCAGCAAATAAAATCGTCTGGGCCTGCAAGGAAAATGCAAAAATCTTTGGTACTTTCTGCCGACGAAAGACAAAGGGTCAAGGACAAACTCAGTGCGGTCAGTGTGCATGAGACTGATGAGGAACTCAGCAAAATTGAAATGTGAATTGCACGAGTCGTGGACTCTGAGCATGTCTCGTTTCCGGAGGTAGATTGCTGTAATCGTACTCTCATGCCGACAGAGTTTTTAAGAATAAAACAACGTTAACAGAAACGATGCGCTTCGTTTGCATCTCCTTGTGTCAAAAAAAAGAAGAGCAGCTTGGGGCGAATCTCTTTTTCAGAAACAACTGCCGAGTTATTTGGCTGGCACCAAGTTCGGAACTGCGCAATCAATGTTTCAAAAAATGTTTGCTCTAGAGATGTTTCACTTGTTGGGCCAGTCGATGAAACATCGTGACAATGGACCGAGCTCTTAATGCGCTGAAGCTCCTATTTGGGATGACTGCCATACAACTCGTAAATTTGCTATGCGTTTTAGATGCGTTCAGGTCCTGTGGGATCCAGCTTTGCCATTTACACCCTGCTTTTTAAGGCCGCGGTTGACGAAGGCCGAAACCGCCGGCATAGTGCAATGGGTCTCTGTATGTCTGTTTGTGCAAATTCTCACTGAGTTGTTACCAGGGGGAGGGGGTAACTCAGCTAGCTTGTCCATAGGTTTCTTTATGTTTTCCTGCTAACTCAGCTGAGCCAACTAAGTTACCCAGGGGGGAGGAACCAGCTGCGTTACCTTTGGGGGGGGGGGGGGTACAGCAGCTGGATTAGCTGAGTTAGTAGAAACCTTTGGACACCCCAGCTTAGTTACCCCCACGCAAAATAAAAAACATTGGCCAGCGCAGAAAGGGAATC
>JAAUXT010068538.1_pt1 | contig 15514 bp, 12 predicted proteins | sample 7278171 | NCBI WGS metagenome assembly JAAUXT01 (sample SAMN14350112, study PRJNA611818) | marine sediment metagenome | isolation source: surface marine sediment (1.8m) | place: French Polynesia: Moorea | collected 2018-08 | reverse complement strand
CCCCCCAACCCCCCCCCCCCAGCCTTCAACAACGATTAGGTGCTGACGCCGCCTGACCAGGCTCCCTGGGTCTGAGGCCACAGGTGCTGTGTGCAGCTCCGTGTCACGTTACAGTCAAATTCACAGCTTCCTTGAAGAATGAGGTTGTTATGGCACACACAGACAAGTCTTTCACACTCACAAGTGTCCGCTCTGCCAACTGAATTGATTGATGTAAGAGAACCATAAATTTCCATCTCCGTCCGCACACTTTGTCCGTGTCCGGCCTTGACCAAAGGCCTGGACCATGAGGAAGTGAGAGGCCTGGAGATCCAGAGCAATCAATCAATCCTGTTGTCCCAGAAATCTGTGGACATCAAGCTGTGAACGGGCGATCCTGAATTAGTGCTCATCTCCGTCTGAACCCCCGAGGGAGAGGACGGCTTGAACACACACGGTCGGTCCAATGAAGTTGTCTCGAGCTTACCGGACCTGCTCAAGATGTCTCAGGGTCAGTGGTCGTGGTCCACAGCTTCGTGTCTGTGCCTGATTCAGGCAAAACTCCTTGGTCGGCGGCGCGTGGGCGTCATTTGCTGTCGCGTTGTTGCACGCGGCATCACGGCATGACAAAATCTGAGTCCATTAACCAGGGGATGGTGACCAGCAGTCGCCGCTCAATTATCCTCCATTATCGCCCTGGACGCAGGCGTGAGACGGACGTCCGCTAATGGACGGGCCGCCCGAGTCTTCCTGCCCTAGTAATGAGAGTCGAGTGAAGTGGTCAACCTGCGGCCCGCCAGGTCAACATCCAGAACGTCCTCCACGATCAATCAGGAAGAGCCAGTTCTCAGGGAAGGGACACCAACCAGGGGCAGACCCAGGGAGGGGGCCTGCGACCTTGACCTTCGTGAAAAGAAAATTGCCCTCTACTCCCTGCATTATGCATGCCCCTGTCATTGTCACAAATTGTTTTTTATGCCGCATTAAAAGCTTCAAAACTGAATTCCTCCTCCAAACAGGGTCATCCGCCCTGACCAGAACCTCGACCTTAGAAAAGCTCGTTGTGCAACAATGTGAGCGTCCTCCTGTGACGATTCTCCCCGATGTCCCTCAGAGACCACTGACAACATCATCGGGTCTGGAGGCCGGACCTGGTCTGGTCGAGGCAGCTGGAGATACGAGTAATCGCCTTAAGAGTCCAGTGTGTCACGGGAGACAGTGAACAGTGAATAGGAAATGTGCAGCAGCATGTACGGGAAAGGCAATCCTCACCCCGAGGTCCTACTCCATGCTGTACTGCTAAATTATTTACCCATTTGGCACAAGATAAATACGCGACTTCAGACCATCTCACTGACTCACCCAGAAAAGCCTCCTTCAAGGATCTCTCTCTTCTCTTTTCTCTCTGAAAAGTGCCAAGAAACTTTACATTCACTGAATGTGGCTTTTGACTTTTACGACAAAGACAACCGTATCCGCGAGTGGGGAGGATGGTTGAGCTATATTCAATTATACGGTGCAGAGCACTGGCCCCCGTACGGTGAAAAATAGGATGCCACACATGACATCTCCCGTGTACGGTGATAAGCACTCAATGTGCATCAATTTACGAACATGGTATTGCACTTTTTGTAGACTGTAGTGCCTGTCTCTCCGAGGATCAAATGCACTTTTGTTGTGACGCTCTGAGCAGGAATTCTTCAGCCCTATTGTCAGAGGGATTTGCCTGGGATAAACCCGAAATGTGTCAGCACTTACCGCGATAGCAAAAGTGCGCATCTCTCTCTCCCCCTCACTTCATCCCAACGCAAACGCCGTTTCGTGGTTGCTGTAATTTGTAGGTGAAGTGGTGGTGACTGTAGGAACAACTCGCGTGCACTGTGGATACAGCATCTGCAGCACTTGAACGTTTTCTCTCTCTCTCGGCTCCCGTCAGGCGAAGATGGCTCCGGCGGATTCAGGATTCGGGTCAAACAGGGCAAACCAAGGAACAATGGCGCATACTTTAGCCTTGTGTGCATAGTGGTGCACCTGCACCGCAAAAGTTGGAGATGTTTTGTAGGGTCAAGGGAACCCAAGCCCTTTGCCCCCCAACCCCGCGTGGTCCGCTCCAGGCCCTATTAGCTCGCACACAGAGGACTGGGACTCCTTGATCCTGCAGTGATCAGGAGGATATCTGCGCACTGCCTCCACAGGGCCTGACTGACGCTCAACAAAGCGACGACATCAAGAGGCCTTTTCCTCTGCGAAGCGACGTTGCCGCCCGCGCTTTTGTTCCCAATTAATTTCAAGCACGCGCAAACAGAAGCGATCAATAACGAACCAATCAATTGTCGTGCTTCTCGGTCCGGACTGGATCCGGCGAGTGAAGCGTGTTCCACTTCATTACGGGTCTTCAATTATCATATTGTGGGGGATGATAGACTCAACATATGGTGATTCAGCATCAATGGTGCAAAACACACAAACCAGATTCCTTTCTTTGAACAAGAACAGAACTGCTCGCATGTCCCAACCAATCTCTCCAACAGGACTCCAGATTTGGCATGCATGGCGAGGGAGTGTTGTTGTCACATCCTGATTGGACCTTGAAGGAGCCCTGACTACATTTGAAAAGCCCCTGTGCCCGGTTTTCAAGACCAGGAACAGCAGAAGGCAAGAACCACTGCAGTGGAACCACCAAACTTTCCACACCATTCCAAAATCATGTTCACCGCATCACACAACATCGTGATGATCGCAACACAAATTTGCTTTACGCTTGCGAGAACAAACCCACCTTCTTGTACAGACAATAAATCTGAGTGTGTAGTTTGTAAATGTATCCTAATCAGTGCTGAGGTGCTACAGGTGCTCCCGTCAAGACGCATCACAGCCAACCGTACATCTCAAGTCAGCAGCGAAAACGGATCACCACTGCTCACCGACACCACAGTTTAATTTCTGCATTTGTCAAACTGTAGAATTCCTTTATTTGCGAAATGTTTCTGTGGAGATGAGGTACGTTTGTCATGGTAGAGGTGTGAGATGAGACGACGAATAAAAAAAGGTCCGTACAACCCAACGAACCAAGGAACCTGAAGTCAAACTTGTTCCTGGCACGGGAGCATATGGCTGGATACACAACAAAACCTGCAGCACACAACAAACGGAGATCATCCGCTGTTTGTAATTCTGTGCGGCCCGAGTGAACAAATTGCATTTTCTGCATTATTGTGTTTCGGGCGGCGGTTCGGGGCCTCGGCGGTGCCAAAATAAAGCGCCGTCTGTCAAGCAGAGCCCGCTGCCGAGGCAGGTCCATTCAGACACTCCGCTGCGTGGAGTGCCCGGAATGTTTAATGCTCTGTGATCAGTCAATGGCAAAAAAGATATACACCGTAGCTCAGAAGAAACCGAGCCCTCCTTCCTGCTCAGGCTTCAAAAATCGCCCCGAGGATTATGTAAAATAGATCAACCAAATGCTTTTCAACAATCCTCGCTTGTAATTCATGTAAAATGGATCAGCCCCCAGTGTTCGAAGGCTATAAATTTCAGGTTGAAAGTGTATTGGAACAATGCGCCCGCAGTCCATAAAAAGGTTGCAATTTTGCAAACTCAAGAGCGCACTTTGATTGCAAGTGGTCTTGAATTGAAAGTTGCCATGGTCGGAGCTTTTCCATGTACTGTTTGTCACAGTTGTGCAAAAAACAGTCAGGCGCACGTAATTTCTGGTTTCCCTGATGGTGCGTTGTGCGGTGTGTCTCCCATATGCTGCACGACCGTCGCATTTCGACACACTGACCTGAAGACAAAATCGCATTCAAGAAATGCAAACCTGAGTTTACCGTTGGAGTGTGGATGTGTAAGTACATCCCAAATTTATGATGGGTCTCAGTTTTTTGGGGGTGCCCTTTAATTTTGCTGAAAACGGCACCTGTGACACCGAGGGCCCTTTGCTATTACATGGCTGCCTGATCACGGGAATCGTACAGCGCGTTGCAACAGAATCTCTCTGAAGCGAATTGCCCATTGACGCTGATACGGATCTTGAGATACGAGCCTCTGGGGAAAATTGTTACGTTTGTTGATCTGGAATTGGGGGGCTCCACGCATGCGTGCGAGAAGGAAACAGCCATGGACGCAAGTCTCGCCGAAACTGCCTCAACTTTGCCCTAGACTGGCTACCTGCACCGCCAAATTGCATCTGACGGGCTCCACACTCCCGCTAAAAGATCCCATTTGGAGCGGGCACAAAGAGGGAGAAAATTGACCTCCTTCAAGAGATAAACTGCCCAGCCTCTCCACAGATGCTTCGCTCCATCTATCACGACAGAAAATTGCACGTATTGAGGCAAATTTGTTTGTGGTGATCACTTGCCCATCACGACTCAGATTTCACGCTGCGATTTGTCCGAGAAGCCAATTTTCGTGTCTCCGACATCAGATCTGACCGTTCTCGTCTCTGATCATCAGTTCCCATCAAATCAGACGAATGATGTGCAGTTTGACAGGCCCATGGTCACGGCTGCACAGAGAAACAACCTGCCTCACAACTTTGCCTTTTCCTATTCCAACACAAACTTTCATCAAAACTTGCGGCTGAACCCCAAAATCTACTGCAAACTCTCATGCTTGTATCTGAAACACAACATGGAATCCCCCAGTCTTCTGCGAGCAGGAGAATCTCAACAATGGCCCCCACGTTCCTTCTCCACCAAACGAAGCATCACAGAATTTCGCCTCGCAGCAAGCAATTTCCCTCCCGGCGCGGCGCGATCTCTCGAACTTTGCGAGCACGAGATAAATAAAGGTGAATTTCCCAAATGCACTACCTGTAGATTTCTTGTATTTCCTCGCAGTGGGGTCCCCGGCCCGGCGTTATCCACACAAATATTATGATACTCTTTCCACTCTACAACGAGAAGCCACCGGGAAAGTACGAGCGTATTTGCTGCCGAATGCTCAACGTGCGAGCAGTGTGTATCTGATGCGTTCCCTTGAAGCACGTACACCCAACACAAAACCTCAAGTTCCTACTCGTATCACACATCACGATACATCACAAATCCATAAAGATGTATCAAAACGCTTTGTCCCGGGGTCGACCCCTCGCAGTGCGGGAGTTTTGTACGCGAGGGAAATGCCGCTTCCATTGAGGATCAAACAGCTACTCACAACAACGGAGAATCGAACGCCTGAGAGAACCCGGCGCAATATTGTTGCGAGGACATTGAGAACTTAAACGCATTCCTGTCAGAGTATTCAGCAACGAAAATCAATGCAGATACCGTGTAGTTTCGCAAAAAGGACGCAGTTGCATGTGAGACGTAGCCAAACATTTGCCCCCGCTTTCTGGAACCAAAGTCCCAAATTGAAACAGGGAAGCTCAATTGAAACTCACCCACAGACATGACACAGCACTTCTTTTGATGTTCAGTTGCGCGTGTGGATAAATACTCGTAGGTAAGTCTTGTACACGGAGCAATACGGTACATCAACAAGCAGCAAAACATCAGGCAAGCAGAGAGTCAGCACAGTTCTTCCAGAAATATTCACTTTGATGCGCTCCTTCATAAACCTGCAGCATCTCTTATGAAACATTCGGCAAACAAAACCTTTGCCATTTTGCGGGGCGCGATTGATGTAAACTCTGATACCACCGGAAGCAATACAACAGTGATAACATCCAGTTGCCAGGAAATTCGCCCAAGTCGGCGGAGGTTTTTCCACCCATGCTGCAGCAGCAGCTGGGAGGGAGGGAAACTACGGACGGGATCTGCCTCCTACGAGAAGCACTAGAACACGGGAGCTGAGGTCCGTTTCTATTGCAAGGCAATTTCAATGCAATTTCCTCTGACAACTCTACCCTGTGCTGTTTACCGACGTTGAAAAGTCGTGCTCCATCCTCCACACATAAACAGAGCCGCTTCGTGTTTTTCCATTTCATTCCCGCGATTGCTGCATGATCAAGATATCAAATTCTCTTGAAATCGGCGGAAGCTGGGCACAAAACCAATCGCACGCAAAACAAATCACTCAGGTACTGCACACCACGACTCATTACAAGACGAAACCACAATAGATTGGCGAGGTATGCAGAGTGTTGTTTCGCTCGTAGCGCAAAGCGGTTGATTTGCTCGCAGATGGGGGGCCAGGGCTGCAATTATTCCGAGCACCAGGGGGTCAATGGCTGCTGGGTTGAGCCAAAATTCTGACCTTTGCGGATTCCCTCGAATCTAACAACCGAGCGCTGTGGGTAATGTCAGAAATTTATCGGACTGTGACTGCGTTGATTTGTGCGCCAACCTCCGGCGATCAGTCAAAACTGATACGAACTTGACGTGTTGTTTTTTCATAAAGAAACTGACAGAGTGAAACCCACACAGGAGCGTCAGAGAACAAGTTGGAGCTGCTTCTCTCTCTGAAGCAACTCAGCTTGGATCCAGGGGATTTGGTGCCCCCAGGCATGAACCACAAAAAAAAAACAAACTCTTTTGTACCTCCTTTCGTTGACTGTCGCCACAAGCACAACACATACGGTAAATTTCACTGTCAAATTTTGAAAGCTGAAATCAACCCCCAGCCCAGGAGCACTCCCACCCCATCAACCCTGAGAGCCATCTTCTACAGGAGCTGGAGCAGAGAAAGGAAACGACTTCAGGTCAGTCGGATGACAAGCGTGACTTATAGAAGCACAGGAAACGGAACAAAGCAAAACACGTCTGTGTGCCACGGATCACCTTCGGTGTGATCCGGGTTCAAGTTCTCTCCCGACAACAATGCACCGGCCGGATGCAGTCGCGCTGGACTTGGGACATTCATCAACCGAATTCTGGAGCCACAGTGGATTGTTCCCCCGCCAAGACTTATCGTGTCGCGGTTGATGAGAAGAAAAGAACCGTGCGTTAATAAATCGACTTGATTTCAGCCTTTCTCGGTTTTGCAATACCTCGTGCATCAGACGAGCTCCTTTCCCTCCAGGCTGAACAATTCAACTGAAACTGAACTTGATACCCTCAAAGGTGAAAAATGGCTATTAGATACAAACTGGCTTCCTGCTATCATCCACCTGTCTCAATGTATCAAGATAGCACTTGCCCCGGGTGGGTTTTGTCTATTTCTGGGCTTCCACCCCCAGCGCTGCCTCTCACGTCTGCTTCGCGTCATAACGCTCGTGCGCCAAGCAAAGGCAGCAGCGCTGTTGGGAACTTCCATTCATTTCTCTTAATTCCTGCGTATCTGCCTGCACTTGAACTTTCCACTGTATGTTGCGCCCAATTTCCGGCGCCTGCAACTCAGAGAGTCAATGAGTCCCCGGGTCTGCAGGAAATCTCGGAACAATCGAAGCCTTGGCTCCGCTGTCCACTGAAGTTCATCCTGATAATTCTTTGTCACATGTGGATCACTCTGACATTTTTGATTTGCATGGCGAGTGGCTCTTCATAGATCTACACTTTAGCAGAGCGTCCGTGAGAAAAGTGTGCAGGGATCTGAAGTTTGTGTTGGACAATGGAAGTTTCGTCTGACCAGGCACTGTTGGCCGCAAAACAGTCCGATCACCAATCTCCAAGGGATACCGTTCACAAACAGACAGCAGAAACACACAAAGAGCATCGCACATTTCACCCCAAACAAAGAATTTCCAGAAACATGAAATTTCAATCTGTGGTGGGTGCAGTCTTCAATGATCATGATCATGTGGGTTTTGTCCCAATGTTTGAACCACGGCAATTCCAGCCTCCAGAACCTCAAATCACTCATTCTGTTTCGTTCTCTACAATCCCAGTAAGTCACTCGAACCTGTACAAAAAAGGTACCATTGAAAAACAACGCGATCTTACCTTAAAGGTGGAGAATTTGTGTCAATTGTTAAATCTTGTGCATCTTCCGTTTCGTTCCGCTTGATGGCTCCATGTCAACTGATGACGTCACGCGCACCTGTCGAGCACAAAATCCGCGAAACTACAGAGGGCGGCACGTTGGGCACGGTGTCGGATCTGAGCAAGAGCTGTCGACAGTTGAAACATGTGAAAGATTTGCAAAACCAGAACAACTCAAGAAATAAGTGCAATCAAGAAACCAACTCAAGGTCGTTGTTGAACTCACGTCACTTTACTTGTGTTTTGTCAGTGTTGGCCAAATGGAACAGTTGATATCTAGATCTAACTTGTCTCCCCAGGGTGAAATGTAAACATCCGATGAAGCACAACACCTCTTCAGACAAAATGCTCATGCCATTGTATGCATCTCGGGCTCAGTGTCAATTTTTCTTTTTGCTCTTTCAAGAAAAGTGTTTCTGAAGATGCTGCGTTGATCTGATTTCAGGCCGAGTCCAACTCCCTGACATTTCGCGTTTGTGATCGGCTGGTTTCTGCTGTCAGCGCCACCTTCAGTGGAGTTTTCTCAACTCACAGCAAAGAGAAAGGACGATGCAGGAGCAATTGTGAGATATTTCTCTTAACTTCTGGATGTATTCCGACGTCTTCATGCACGAAATCCGTGGATAATTTGCCTCTGTGTTGCATTGTGTCAAAAGGCGTGTCATTTGGTGAGTATTTCGCCCTCTAGACATCAAAAGTTGAACGACACTTCTCCCCTGTCCTTTTCATTTCGTGCATCGTTCCCAAAATTGCAAATGGACAACAATTTAAGTTGTGCTGCAGTTCTGTTCGTGACAGGTGAAATTCTTTCCTCGCATATTGTCCACCCAAAACAGCAGTCCTCTCGAGGGAGAAACAGCAGTTTCAGACACTTATCTTTGCTTCGTTTTCTCTCTGGCCTTCATTCGAGAATTTTGTACTTGTTGAATGGCCACGCTTGCAAAGCCTGAAATCTAATTGTGTGACCCATTTGCAGTGTGAAGAGAATCCTGATATGGATCCGCTGGGGCCCACAGAAATGACGTTCGGTGCCGGGGACATGGACGGTCTCAGCTTCCCTCCCACGGACGAGCACATCAGCACCGCGAGTCACGGACTGCAAACCGACAACCTCCCCACCCACCACTCCAGATCCGGACAGGGTGACATGATGTTCACCAATTCACAACTGGACATGTCGGATTATGACGGCGGACTGACCCAGGGCGTCGGGATGGGTCCGATGGAGTCCGTTATGAACGGAGACGTGAGGGTTTTGAACATGGACGGTGTGCACGGTAGAGGGGAGTCCGAGCTGGGCGGTATGGTCAGGATGAGGCAGGTGTTCCCCGGGGAAACCCCCGGACCGCGCTCCTATGCCGTGAACCAGTTGAACGGTTTCCAGCCAATTCAACACACGCAGCCTCTGACCCACGCACTGAGTCCCAATGTGCAGCCTGTGTATCCATCCAGGGGCGAACAACCTTGTTACCAAAGCAGTTTTGACGTGAGTGCGTTTCTGAATGAAACTCGCCAATCACAGATCAGCTCTGTAGTCGCGCAGTACATGGGCAGCAGCAACAGCGGAGGCTACGGGGACCAGAGCCAAGCCGTGCAGCAGCAGCAACAACACAGCCCGCCGCAACAGCACAACGGGGGTCTGCACCAACAATTCGTGAGTCCGCCCTCCAGGCCTCCCCCACCGCCCAACACCTCCACGCCTACCTCAGGTATCTCCGCCATGCTCCCAGGCATCAAGTCGGAGAGTGCGAACGCAGCGTGTTCCAGGCGTCTGATGCAACCCGTGACTTCCGTCAACGAGCCCAGTCTGAGTCACAACCGACTGGCTTCGGAGCTGTTCGGAATGGTCACCGAAGCCATCCCTTCCCTCAGGCTTCCTCAATTGCCTCAAGAATCTGACCAACTTCCAAACGCACAAACGATGAACGGTGGTTTGTCGACGGAATCGCACAACAGTATGGCTACTTCCGGTCACGTGGACGGTTCCATGCTGTCTCTGCAGCAACAGCAGCAGCAACAACAGAACAATCGGGTGACGTCTGAAGTGATCTATCAGCAATCGGAGCAGCAGAGACGGGTTGGGGTTGAGGCAATACCCACGCATGCGCACACAACACCACATCACGTGACGCGGCGCGTCAGCGAAGATGTGAGCAGTTTGTCCGGTGAAGACGAGGCGATGGATGACGACAGGGACGAAGACTACAACCCGCACCTCAACAACGTCACCTACAAACACAAGAAACTGACCAAAGCCAAGTATCACAGGAATCTACAGGCACCAGCACCACCCACCTCCTCAGTACAGACCAGAAACATGCAACAGTCGCTGTTACTTTCAGAGCCCAACTCTTCAGACCAAACAACGCAAAAGAAAAACTCGATAGAGGGCATCACGTTAGACGTCGGCCCAGATGGCGCCACGAGGGTCAAAATGAACTTCGTGCCGGGTCAGACGCTCACGGAGGAACTGGTCGCTGCGTTCCAAAACGTCATTCAGGATCATCTGAAACAAGGTCAGGAAAACGCTGACGCCAGTGGTGGCAGCACCAACCCGGTCACCAGTCAAACCAGCGACTCGGACCACCAGCCCCAGCCCCAGGTGTTGGAACTGTCCTTCAAACTGACGACGCCAGAGAAAACCAAGGCGCCGGCGGCGGTGAAGGAGTACGACAAACCGAAGCGGTCGTGGAAGGAGCGGGCGCACCACGAGCAGGAGGGGCGAGCCGAGGTGGGCGTCGGGGGAGCGCCGCCGCCGCAGCCGCCGCCGCCGGGCCCCGCTGACGCCGCCGCCGCCGCCGCAGACACGCTCATCTCGGCCCCTGATAAAACCGACTCGTTGAACGAAGCGCCACACAGAGAAACAGGCGACAACGAAGATAGCCAAGGTAATTGAGGCTGATAATCCAAGCTGATCATGCAGAAGAGGAAAGTTTACGTGGTCGTGTCATCGCGCAACACACAATGAACCGTGAACTCTTGCAACACTTGAACTTTTCAAGTGCGAGTGTTTTCCGATGATAAGGGAAACACTGTTTGCCAACTCCAAAATAAATCTACGCCGAAGCAGGTTGCGACTCGACAGGTTGAGATGATCTCAAGTCGAGAAGATCTATTTTGAACAGCCCAGTCATGACAATGTTGCGCTTTTCAATTCGACACACATTAGACGCAAGAATCTGTGTTCCCACGAAACCCTCCGAGTCAATAGCAGCCGGGCACGGTCAGCTCTCTTTGCCTGACTGAAAGAACTTGAGGTGCACAGAAGTGTCCCAAGCTTTGTTCTCCAAAATTTTCAGTTGATCATTGCAAGTCAGAATGTGTGTACGAGGGGGAAGGGGGTTGGGGTGGGAAGCGTTCTCGCTTGAATTGACAGTGCGCCATGTTGTAGACTCGGCGATGGGCGTTGCTTCTGACGACGGACGCCAGGAGATTCCGCTCGACGAGGAGGAGTTCGACGCCGACGACGCCAGCCTCGATCTGACGCCGGGGGTCTCCGGGGCAACCACCGGCTTCGTCGTGCACCCGGGGGCGCCACAGGACCAGACGACGCTCCGGGACCCAGAGGACGCCGGCAGCCTGGTTCCCGACGCCGTCAGTTCGGTGACGGCGTCGATCATCAGTGAGTTCGTTGAGACACGAGGGGTGGCGCCACTATCTGCACGTGTCTGGGCAGTGTCATCCGTGTGCTCGGGTCCTTCAGCATGGTCTGAAACAAAAAAAAATATGTGAGTTCCATTTCTTGCTCCCGACTGCCCTTGTCCCACCACATGGAAGAAATTGTCCTGAGCTGTGTGATAGCTGAGTTGGTATGGACCTCTGTCTGCTGTGACCGCACGGGTGACACTGGTTGCGTCAGACAGGCGTTCTCAGTTCACGCTCCTCGCTTGCTTCGAATGCACGTGCCACTTGACGTTGGCTTCTGTTTGTGTCGTTTGTGTTCCGCACAACCAACGCTTTTCTACTCCCGACTTCTGTCGATTTCAAAAACTCTACTTCGCAATTGGGTGTCACTTCTGTTCTGAACCTGTTCAGTTTCAAGCAAGTTTGCTGTTTTTTCACTTTTTCAATTTTCGTAAACTTCACGCAACGGCATTCATTCAGTTTGCTTCACTGTTTTCTCTGTTTCTGTTGCAGCTGTTGTAGATTCTGTCGACTGCTGTACCACTCACTTTCAAACTAACTTGTGTAAATGTGTGTACCCCGTCAAGGTGCGACATGCAGGGACTCTTCTAGCAATGCGTGAAAGCGAAATTATGTAGGTTGATGTGTTGTCTTGGAAACAAGGTCCGAGTCTTCGGATGCCTGCAAAAGTTCCAGGTATTTCCCTCACTAACTACACTGTAAGGGAAAAAAAGGGCATACAGTGGTTGCCCTGGCAATAACACTGTATGCCCCTGCGCAGGGATCCGTGAACCACGGAATGAATGAATGCCATCTGTTGGCAAATTTTGCAAAACTATTGTTTCCTAATTTCTGACTTTTGTATCCACAGAGACCCTGCCTTCGCATTTGCTCGCATTGTCGCATTGTATGTATTGAAAATGTTACAGAAGTCGCTCTCTCGCGGACCTCTTGCATTCCGACTGATGGAAAAATTTTGAACTCCCATTGACACATCCTTATCACCTTGACAATTTGCAGCTCAGCAGATAACGCCGATAGTGTCGGCGAGCAACACGTCGTCCATGGATAAGAACGAGTTGAACATCACGGTGGAGGACAGTCAGTGCGTCGCGCAGCCGGATGGCACCAAGAGATGGCAGTGCGTCAAGTGCGTCAAGAGCTACACCACCAAACACAACCTCATCACCCACATCCTCGGTCACAACGGCATCAAGCCGCACTGCTGCCTGGTGAGACAAGCCCCCGTCGTGTCCTCATCGTGTAGAAAAATTTGAAAGTCACCAAGCTCCCGTCCAGTGGCGCATCCAGGGTCTGGTTGGGTGGCGACTCCCCAAGAGACCCGTTTCAACTTCGAAAAATGGTAAAATTGCACCAGGGGACGAAATCATTTTGAAATATCAGACGTGTCCTTTGCTGCGGTGACATCCCGTGGAAGTTGGGTTTGGATTGAGCGAAGAGTGCAGCCTTCTCACAACACCCGGAAACCTCTTTGTCACATTTGCCTCTGATTTCAAAAAGGGGAACACAGTTCAGCCAACAAATCCAGTCATTTTGTGTGCCAAAAGTCAGGCATCAGTCACCAGCAAAAGGTTATGCTGGTTCACATACGGAGGAGAGGTGAACTGCTGCAATGACCGTGTTTTTCCCGCAAAGTCTTGGCGGGAAATGTCACGGGCGCGTGTCTGTACTGTCAAGTTCTTGTTATCGTTGCAGATCTGCGGGCGCTTTTTCAACCAGATCAGCCACCTCAACACACACATGCTGACGCACGGGCAGATCAAGCCGCACGTCTGTACCATCTGCAACCGCGCCTTCACTCAGGTGCGTCAAGGAACATACCCGCCCCTCCCTCAGACGTTATGACAAAGAGCAATGTAAAAAGGCCTGCACAAAACGCCGGCGTGTTGCGGAAAACACTCGCGCACAGTGTGCTGTTCAACGAAAGCTGCTGAGGTAAAATTCGTTGAGTTCAGGGACGAAGTCAAAGGAAGACCGACTTTGACTGCAGTGTGATGAAGACAAACGCAAAGACAGGGCCTGAAAGAAAAAGCAAAAGAAAGGAAACAGAAGGGAAAAGAAAGATCAATTAAAAGAGGAGGGGAACAAAGCATTCGCCTGAATAAAAGACGAAAAAAATGTAATGAAAAATATCACAAAGAAATCTGAGCAAAAGAAGACAATACAAACCTTCAAAGAGCTGCCAAGAAAGGGAATTCCTTTGAACTGGGCTGAAAGAAAGAAACACAGGCTGCACAGACATGAATGATAGAAACGGAAAACACAGAAACACATCGGAGTGATGGTTTGCTTTTCTTTCCATATGACGTCATCAGGCGAGTCACGCGAAGCGTCACCAGGCGACGCACATGGTGCGACGTCCGTACACGTGTGACGTGTGTGGGCGTGGCTTCGCGTACCCGAGCGAGCTGCGCGCGCACATGGACAAACACAACAAGGCGCGCAGCAACACGTGCACCGCCTGCGGGGAGGGGTTCGAGAGTCCGAAGAAACTGCAGCAGCACGAACAGGTACGCTCCCTTCTGACAGTCTTGACGTCAAGAAAGGTGTTGATGTGTGAGCTGTTCCAAATGTGGAAAGATGTTCTATTTTTAGGCTGTGCACAAGAATATGACAGACGTGACGTGCAAGACGTGCGGGAAGGTGTTTGTGTATCCGAGTCAACTCAAGGATCACGAGGTGAAGCACTCGGGCAAGAGGCCCTTCATCTGCGGGGAGTGCGGCATGGACTTCATGAAGGTGAGCAAAGGACACTGAGAGTCTCTGTGTGTGTGTGTGTGTGTGTGTGTGTGTGTGTGTGTGTGTGTGTGTTCGCGCGCGCGTATGTGCGCATGTATTTGTGTGTGACAAAGGAACACCGGGGGGACGTGTGTGTCGTGAATGTTCGTGCGCTGCGTCTTCAAAAACGTGCGTGTGTGTGGTGTGTGTGTGTTGCAGGAGCACCACCTGAAGGCGCACCAGTTCACGCACACGGGACTCAAGCCGTGGTTCTGCCGCATCTGCGACCGCTCCTTCAACCAGAAGGCCAACATGCAGCGACACATGCTCATCCACGAGACCGACAAGAAGTACAAGTGCCCCAAGTGCGACAAGACCTTCTCGCAGCCGCAGACGCTCAAGGCGCACCAAGTGACGCACGCAGACAAGAAGCCTTTCCAATGCAAGATGTGCGGTGAGTGTTTTGGCTGCGTTCGTACAGGAGTCGTCGCGTTGCATTTGCTGTACAGCGACGACGCAGCGTTGGTTGGTTGACACCCAAAGGCAGAGGCATGATGTGTTGCGTGCGAGTTAGGTCTTCAGGTGTCCATCAGGGCACCAAACATGACTTGATGCAAGATAGAGTGTACATTTCTTCACCCCCCACTGTTTGCAGGAAAAGAGTTCAGTCGGTTCCACAACCTGCAGGGTCACCTGCACATCCACCAGGACTCGAAGCCGCACCTCTGCGCCACCTGTGGGGCGTCGTTCACACTCAAAGGTCAGTCAGGATGCTCCACAGAATCGAGATGCAGTGTTTTCTAGCGCGCGGCTCGGTGGAGCCGACCATGCAGCGCGCGTAGTGCAGTGACTGTTGTGTCCAATGTGTGTGCGCAAATCTCAGTGTGTGTGTGTGGGGGGGGGGAGGCGTGGGGTCCCCTGAGCTTCATTTTCACCGCAAGTAGATCTATGTGTCTGGACCCGTGGGACCCTGTGCGGTGCCTTTTTTAGTCACGTGAAGGTGACTAGTATTGTCAGTATGTGTCTGTCTGTGACGTGTGACCCGGAGCAACCCCCCCCCCCATTAGGAAATTTGCTGGGAGGTCCAGATCTGACCTTTAAAAAAATTCAATTTTTTTAGGGTTTTTGGACTTTTAAAATTTTTCGGCTGATGGGACCCCCCCTCCTATCAGGAAATTTGCTGGGAGGTCCAGATCTGACCTCACAAAAATTTTTGTAAATTTCAGTTGACAGGACCCCCCCTGGTTTTGGACTTAGAGAATTTCTGTCTGGAGGGACCCCCCCCCCTGGTTTCAGACTTAGAAAATTTTGGG
>JAAUXT010089689.1_pt1 | contig 15515 bp, 12 predicted proteins | sample 7278171 | NCBI WGS metagenome assembly JAAUXT01 (sample SAMN14350112, study PRJNA611818) | marine sediment metagenome | isolation source: surface marine sediment (1.8m) | place: French Polynesia: Moorea | collected 2018-08 | reverse complement strand
CCAGGGCAGAAAGTGTACCGTTCCTATGAAGTGCAACGATGCATTGTGACACGAACGGTGACTTTTCACACGGGGTCAGAACCACCCATCGAGCGTTTTGGCACGGACGACTGTCGAGTGGAAACTGCTGATAGGTAGTTTTGACTACCCTACCCTTCTGACACTCCGACACCGAGGAAAATGCTGGGGACCAGCACACCTGACACTGAACGTGTGCACGGCCATCAAGACTGTTGTGAAATTTCTCCCTCGTGTTTCACGCGTCCGTTTGTTTCTTGACGAACGATTGAGACTGTAACATGACAAGCGCATCAACAACACGTTTCTGAAAACAACGACATATGATTGTTGAGATCACTTTTTGACGGAATGAAACTCCATTGAACAACAAGAATCATCACCAGTGACAAGCAAGCTTTTTGTTTCGAAGCTTTTCGTTCACTTGTAGTTGAAAAAATGATGCGGTTTCTATTGCCCCACTGCTGTTCAGCTGCATGGGTCGTACTCGTATACGGGCGCCCTTGTGCGGGAAGCGCCCAGCCCTGCACTGCATGACATCGAACGTGTATTGGAAACGACTGGTCGAGGAACCGGCTCCAGTTTGTATCGCGCGTGTGAATGCCATAGCATGTCATAAATTTCAAACATCAACAAGACTCAATCAAAGTGAAGAACTAAATGTCAAAATCCACCGTAAGAACAAGAACAATCGTGACAACATATTTTGCGGCACGTGTGTGAATTGAATACATGTAGCCATATGCATTGGCTCAATGTCTGGGCAATGTTCAGTGCACTGAGTGGAAAACAAAGAGAAGCAAAAATGCAGTTTCTCATATCATTGAACACCGAAACTGGACTTGAGGCGCAGGTGTTGGCGCGGGTTTGATTGTTCCGACACGAAAGCTGATTTGGCCTGCACCTAGGAACAACAAAATTGGTGGTTCCGATACAGAGTGAACTGTGGGAATTCGTGCTCATGACGTTCTGACACAATCCATGCATGCAACCTTCATCAGCCTGAGTCTCTGCGAACTTTTGCAGAATTACCCCTGTAATTCCTGTGGATGAACCATCGTACACGCAACAGCTTTCTCGGAGTTTGCCACGGTTCCTCAGAGTTTCAAAAAATGCAGGTTGTCAACTGTCCGGAAGTTGCTTCCTTCACAGATTCAGACTGGCGGAAATCAAGTACAAGGACAAACACAAACGTTTGGTGCACACTGCTGCAATTCCACACATGTTGCGCGCGTGCATGCTTGAGCTTCGGATCTTGCCTGTTGTCCGTTGTCAATTCGTATTCAAGGGTCGTTCAAACTTTTATTGAATTTCTTCCATGAAGTTCTCTGTTGTAAGTAGTGCGGTTTCAACATCTTCCTTGTCAATGATTGCAGTGTAGCCATTCTGTGTTGCTTCCAAATTCCTCAAGCCCATCGTCTTTTTGTAAAAACAAGAGAAACTTGCGGTTGCTATGAGAAACAAGAGGAAAATAACTGCAGCATGCCATGTGAACATGCAAGTGGCCAGCATGATGTCTTCGCGGTCTTCATGTTTCCAAGGAGCTGAATGTGGGACTGGGTTGTCCAGGATAACAGCAATCTGCCAAAGCCAAGACCCTTGCAGAGTGACCAGATACCCTCTGCCCAACGAAAACAGGACCTGGTTTCTCCAGGTCATCTCAGACAGGGTGATGACAATGCAGGCATACGCGCTGTAGAGTAGCAAAGTGTGAATCGTGGTATCCAGGGTGTCTCTCTCCATCAGGTGAAATTTGAAAAGAAGAGCTTGTGCAACAAAAGCCAGTGCTAAAGAAATATACTCCAGCTGATCAAGCAGTGGCAAGGCCTTGGATAGCCACCTGTGGAACACTTTCATTGTTCCACACAGGCCGAAGAAGAAATACATTGTGATATGCTGAACAGAGGTAATATCAAAGTGGCCGTTCGCATACGCGTGGGAACCTTGAGTTGTCATTCCAACAATCCCAGTGAGAACCAACAGAACTGCCAAAATGTCCACGCTTCGACGTTTAATGTTGACCGGGTACGAAATCTGACACTGAAATGTTCCTCTTTGCGGTGTCAGTGACTTCAGGTAAAGTCTGATGGTTTGCAGGGTCAGGAAGATACCGAACAAGAACATGCAAGATCCTGGCAGTATGTGTTCCAGAAAAACGTTCATGTTTGCTCCCTGAAAAATGCAAATAACAAATTGACCACGTTTATGAGTCCTGCAAAAGAAGGAAGTCAATTTCCGAAGTCGGACAATTTCTCGTCAGGCGTATAGTACTCCGAGTTATCTCTGTGAATGTGAGCAATCTGACACACCAAACAGCACAGCACTATTCCAACCAACAACACAGGCCCTGTAGCCCCCAACTTGCAACGCAGGCCCCAGCTCCCATGGGCACCAAAACTGTGTTCAATAGGCCACTTTACACTTAAATCATAGCATAAAAAACAAGAAGCAGTGCTCAAGGCAACTGCAGTGCGAAGTCCCTTGCGGCGTTGGTAATGTCATCAATTCTTCCTTGTTCATCAATTCTTCCTTGTCCTCCTTATCTTCCACTAGTCATGCTGTCCATAGGGGGGGTCCTGCCTCTGGTGGGGGAGGGGGGTCTAGAGGGGGGGGGTTGGAGCAGGGGACAAATCAGTCCAGCTGCCATATACTGCACTATCACATGGTGCTTAGCCCTGAAGGGACTTCGCACAATGAGGTGTGCTGAATCCTGCAAGGAAGTGCATATACTTTGAACATTTCTTTTTTTCGTCTTGCCATGCAAGTGCCATTTGATTGCGAACAATTTTTCGTTGCCGTAATTTGAGGGTCACAACCAAAGAGCCAGGGGCAACACGAAGCGCCAACTTAAACTGAGGCTGAGAATGATCTTGTTCCCTTTGCGCGTGCGGCCAGCCGAGTGAGCCGAAATGGCTGACTTTGCCCTTCCTGTCTCAACACGACATGCCTGCAGAAGCTTGAAAATTGAATCTCGGTTTCCCACGGAAAGTGAAATACGGTAGATCTCTGATTGCAGTCTTTATTCCTCATCCGTTGAAAAGTACACAACCAAAGAGAAATGAGAAAAATATTAAACCTTCCTTTTGCTGCCCTGTTTCCGTAAAATTTGTCTGCAACACTTTTCTCTCAAGTCTGACACTTTCAAGAATCATGAAACTGGTAAATTCCTGGTGTTGCTTGCCTCAACGCCAAAAATCTTGCAAGTCACCATGGGAGTCACCCTTGAACTGGCACAAGGTGGTGGTTGTGGCTGGCCACAAAAATACTTTCTGAAGTATTTGTCAAAAGAATCATGCACGCCCCATGGCTGCAGGCTCCGTTGTGCTCAGTCTCGGCTCCTCGAGATCGACAAGCATGCACAGACGCAATTTAACTTCCCGAATTCAGTTCGCTTTCGAATGAGATGTATGGAAGTTTGCTTCCTTGGGCAATGAATTTGGGAGGCGCGGATCAAGAGACGATTGTCACCTTCAGTGACTCCCCAAGCTAAATGAAGCACTTTTGTTCTTGGGCTGCATATATATATATATATATATATATATATCTCATTCTCACTGTGTGGTGCGGTGAGTAGAATATAGTGAGCTTGCCACGAGGTCGAATGGTCTTCAGTCATACACCCACTTCCATGCTGCAGCAGACCTTTCTGATCCTTCTGGCTCTTTGGTGTAAGGATTGATTAAACACAAAAAGATTGGCTGAGTGGGTACATTTGCTGCATTTGGGGATCTATTCTTCAATGAGGCCATGTAGTAACAATGTCTCAGTATGACTCTTGCTCTTACAGGAACACCGGAAAATGGTCATCACCACAATCTTCACACGGTGAGCTGAGGCCATAGTCTGCTGTTAATCAACAAGAGGAACTATTGTCAAAACTTGTAATGTCAAGGAAATTTGCAAAGGAAAGAGGTCAATATATTTGCTTCGAAAACTCCTGGTGGGAGGACAAGACAGCATGCAGAACACAGGCATCAGGAGTGATCGACATTCAAGTCTCAGAAGGAACTTGTCCTGTGCACACAAGTATGACCATTCTTGGGCTGATCAAACCACAAGGAAAACCCAAAACTTATCACGACCAGGTGACCACATGCGAAGGCAGGTGAATCAAGACCACAACATTTTGGTATTGCTTTTCTCATCACAGTGGTCACTGTCGCTGATATGCGGGGGGAGGGGGACACCTGATCACCGTCAGGTAGTGGTGACACCACCCCCGAAAACGATACCAGCGCAAGCTTGCACACCGCGCTCAACAAGCGTGCCGAAAAAATAACGGAAATAACTCACCTGCAAAGTGGTATCAATTGGTTTGAAGGACAATTTTCGTGAACAAGATCCTGCAACCCGCAATCTCGCTTTTTTGTGTCAATATAAGTGAAACGTGTGTGTTCAATTTTCACAAAAGACTGCGGAAACAGCTGCTTGCACTTCCACAAGTGTATCCAGGTATAGAACCCAGAAAAGTGAAATGCACACCGAAACACTGTCAAAGCAGGCACACCCAAAGTTGAAACCACTGACGAGTGCAGAATGGAGCAGGTTTGCAGGTCCACATGCCTTTCAACCAAACTGACAGAATTGATTTATGAACACCAAACTTCCAACGCTCAGGTTGAGAATGAAAAGTTTTTTCTTCCCCAGTCCGCAAAAGCACACCTTGTTCAAGTGCAGCCAAGTGACGTTTCCGAACAGAATATTTCAACAGGTTTTCGAAACACGACACTTTCAACACGACACATCAACACGACGCAAACGGTATCAAAATATTCTGTCACTCTGCATGCATGTTCAGTGTGTTTGGTACAACAGCCATGTACAGGTAGTTGATTCGAGACAGCATCAGACCAGCCGATTCTTTTGTACTTCTTAGTGCGGACTGGCCAAGTGACTTCGCTGCTGAACATCCAGAGTGACAGAATATTCTGATGCAACCTCGTGTACATGTCTTCGCTTTTGTCATGACAGAAATGGCACTAGATATGTTCATATTGCCACTCAAAACCTCAATCACGCAAAGGAAAAAGTTCGCACCAGACGTCGCAAATGTGGCGGGCTCCTGCTGTATGATAGGAATTCTTTAGTATGAGAAGCAAAGAGGATGTCAGTTTCAGTTTTGGGATCACGACAAAAGGAAGGTTCTTCAAAACCCTTTCTTGTTCCTCTGCGTACGAAAATGTTTTCAGACAAAAACCAGAAATGTACAATGCAACGCGTCAGCGATTTCGTATGATTTGAACTCTTTCTCAGCGGTTGTCAAGGCCGGGAATTCTCAATTTGCCATTTATTGCTTCTGATAAACGTGTCTATTGGATGCGACATAACTTCTGAGCATCAGTGTGTTGCTGGTCACAGTTCCGTGTCAGTGGAGTCGCCACGCAGATCCGCGTCACTGAGCAGGTGGGTGTGTCCATTGCTTTTTGATTCCAACAATTCAACGTCAGAAAACTTTCCCCTTCTGCTGAAAAAGTAATACCAGGCTCCCCCACAACAGAGGCTGCAGACCAGAATGCCTCCGATGTGCCACGTGTAGATGACCACAGCGAACATGAGGTGATGGTGGTCCTCGTGATCCCAGTTGTCACTGGCCGTTAAAGGGTTGAAAAGAATGAAGGCAACCTGCCAGAACCAAGTACCCTGCAGAGTCACAAAGAAGGCTCTGCTGAGAGTGATCAATGGATGATGTCTGTACTTCAGCTCAAGTAAACACGTACAAATGCATCCGTAAATGGAGTAAAGTAATAACGTGTGAATGAGCGTGTTCAGTGGGTCTCTGCCCATGAGGTGGAACTTGAAGAGAATGGCTTCCACCGAAAAAGCGTAAATCATTGCAACATACAAAATGTCGTCAGTGTTTGTGGGAAATAGTCGGCGTAACAGTGGAGCCAGCAGTCCCAGCAGACCCAAAAAAGTAAAAGCGATGTACATCGACACATGATGCCCGTTGCTCACTGCAAATCCGCCACCGCCCGCCCAAGTCGCAGAAGTGACGAACTCTGCAATTACTCCAGCAACACCAAAGACGACGACGACGACACCCTCGAGGTTGAGCCTGCGGCAGCAGGACGGAGGATAGCTGGGTCTGCAGGAGAAAGGTTTTCCCCTGCACTTGCCTGCAGACGAGCAGAGGGACCTGAGGTACAATCTCCACACCTGACTGGTCCACCAGACTCCGAACACCAAGAAAAAGGAACCGGGACCCACGTGGCCGATGAACGATCCCATGGTAAACACAAGCCAATCTGTCTGGTGAACCTGGAAAAAAACATCACTTGTTAGCAAACAAACCAAATCTATCTGCAGGTGACCAAACAGTGTCGACGCCCTTCAGCAGCTGCACGGGTGTGGATGCATGCATGGGGCATCGGGAACCTCCATCACGCAAGATGTGTTTGGTGAGCCAACTCCTTTGTCGCACCGAAACATCAATTTGAGGTACACACAAGCACCTGAGTCACAGATTCACATTCACAAGTGGTGTTACACCAAAAAAACGGCGGTGTACTCGTGCGGTCTCTCGTATACATTCAGTCCCACTAAACCACGAAGACACTACGCACCTCGATTTTCTGGTCAACCCAGCGCCTTTGACCCTGTCATTGATCCTCAAACTGCAAGAAAAAACTCCAAAATAGCGACCAGTTCTGTACCCGTGCGAATTCAGAACAAGCCTGAGACTGACTGTGATTGTTGGCCCAACAAACAAGTCCACGGCCGAGTAAATCGTGGCCGCTGATGCATTCGTTGGTACGCTGTCAGAAAATGTGACTTGAAGTCGATCTGAAGCCAGGTGCAGCGTTCATGCAAGATGATGTGTCTTCCTGTCACTGTGCGCTTCTGTTGAGTGTCGAGTTTGCAAAGTTGAAATGATACCTTTGTGGGTTACAAGCACAAGACTGGGAACTGACGTTGGCCCACAGAGGAATGCAACACAAAACAGAACTGTTGCAGGACAAAAAGGCGTCAAAACTTGAGTTCTGTTTTGCATCTCTCGGTCTTGTATACGCACCTGACAAGGTGCACGTACTCGCATACATGTATGCTTTTGTGGAGACAGAGTTGTTTTGAATCACGAAACACGTGAAGTGGGGCATGACAACACTTGAACGCCTCATTGCGATCTCGGTTTGGTCTCCTCGTTCACAACAGCGGCATCGTCAGCATCTTCTTTGGTGTGCATGCATGTACACTCGTGCTTCCTCACACAGCATGAGGCGATTTGATTGGCTGGGAAAAACCAGGCGATGTGCGCACAAGTCTTGTGGCACAAACGTTTCCACAGCGCACCTTTTCAGGGCCCATTGATCAGTGTATACCAGCATCCATCGAGACGCTCCCCGCGCTTCATTGATTTATTCACGGTATCGTCCACAGAGAAAAGTTCTCGAGCAACCGCAGTCACGACGGCCGTGTAAAAATGTCCAGGGCGGCATCAGACGCACAACATCGGCTGAGGATTCAAAGGGTGAAAACTGTTGACACCTGTATCATTTTTGTTTACTTCTGAACAAAACGTGCATGTTTGTTGCAAACTGTCTATGCAGTGCAACGTGTTACCTTTTTCCTACATGTTGATCAGGCCACTCTGAGTCCGTGCATGACCCTGAATCCCTCTCCTCACTTCACGTGAGCCTGTTAAGTCATTTCTAGCCTCCTCTGCAAACCTTGACAAAACCAAAAGTGAGGCGTGTGTCTGTACTCATGTGTGCACAGGGGATCTTTGTGGGTGTTTTGTCGTGACATTTTCAAACACATCAGGAATTTTTTTTGCGTTCAGTTGGGCTGCGAGAATGTGTTTGCAGACATTCAGGCATGGATTGATCGCGGCCGCAAAAGGCACAATGAGTGCACACGTGCATGGAAAGTGCAGCTCAGGCAAGTGCGAGTGTGAACAAAAGAACGTCTTGAGATGACATCGTTTTCCATCTCCCCATATTTTTCTTCTGAACATCATTCAGTCACAAAATTCGTTCACAACAAATCAATAAAATCAATCCGGAAATGCGAAAGACTGACGTTTCTTGCACACATCGCATCGAATAAAATATGGACTTGTTGCCATCTGGTTGCGTCCCTCCTGCATGAAATTCCAGCACTTCGCCCTTGTTCTGCGTTGTCACGGCCCACAACATCCCAAAAACTAAACTTCGAAAACACAGTTCGTTTGTTTCGCTCGTCCGACTCATTTCCAAACCTGCAAAAAGGCAAATTGATCGGCTTCATTCGGAGCACAGTATGTCTGCCGTCACCCAGGACACGTGAAAAACACGATGAATCCGATACAAGCATGCCATTCCATTGAATTTTAATTTCGTACACAGTGCTGCACTGTTCGCGTGATCCAGAAGCCTGACAGACTTGTTTGTTGTTGTTTACTCAATGTATTCTACACCACACATTTCAACATTAAAGGAAGCACGCAGATACCAAATGTTGCCGACATGTCTGGTGGACGGACAATTGTGAGAAGTTTGGCTTGAGGCACTTGTTGCAGACATGATGAAACAAGCCTCGTTGGTGCAAGGAGAATGGCACCTTTTCAAGATAAACACGTGTCGCGGGCATCGAATGCTTTCTTTGTCGGGGTTTCTGCGGCTTTTTTCAAGAACAGAATTCAACATCAACAGACACTGCTGGACTTTTGTTCTCTCCGTGTTCCGCGGATGCGGACGACAGTCGCTTCATCCGTGATGGTCGGTATCGTGAGGTTTGTCGCCGTCGGACAGCACCCTTGAGCGCATCGAACCCCGCGACATCATGCGCTTCATCAGCTTCCTTGACATCGACTCCTTCCGCCGCGGCGCGCTCGCTGCTCCCGCCGGGGCCCCACGGGCCTCTTCAGGGCCCGACCTGGTCGGACTGTCCTCGTCATTGTGTGACCTGCAGAATAGAACATTTCGAAGATGCAATATTGATTCAAGCAATTCGCTGGGTATTCAAAAACATTCCTCACTCCCACAGGGAGAAATCCCGTACTTACCTCCACCTCTCCCATATGTCTGGGGGACTTGTCCTTGAGACTCGTTTCACAAGTTTCGGCCATTTTCGGAAGAGTTCCACAAAAACATTCCTGACCTGTGTAAAATTACACAAAACTTTTTCAATTCATACGGCCTAAAGTTGGTTGTTTCAATTTCTGCCGACAAATCAGACTGCTGCAATGCAGATCCAGACCTTGGGAGCCACGTTCTTACCTCTTCAATGCTTTCTCTGACTGAGATATCGTGGAAGCTGGTGCAGCCGAGCTCGTCCGCTTTCGCCTGACCCTCCGTCACTGTCACCATGCGGTCGTGCTCCAGGTCGTTCTTGTTGCCAACAAGTGCGACGGGAATGTCAAAGTTTGGTGTGAGAATTGAGTGCCCTCCGGCCCCGATGGATGAGATGCGACGAGACTTTCTCTGCTGATGTTGAGCTGGAGGGAAAAGCTCGGCACAGTTGTCTTGGGGCAGGGACCTTGAGGGATTTATGTCATGAATTCAAGATGGAATTGATAAGGTCTCGATGTGGACCCAGCACTTTAAAATAGACGGCTCCCACGGCCTTGTGTTGCAAACCGTTCTCACCGTGGATGTTGACGAGGAACTTCAGTCTTGTACACTCGTTAAATGAGCCGCGATCTGTGACGTCGTACATGAGGACGTAGGCGTCCGCCCACCGAATGTTGTCCTCGCAGGGACCCGAGTCGCCGGACTGAAACCAAGACAAGCGTTGCTTTGTTCAAAGTCCTGAATGTGATCGCTCTTGGCCAATTCTGGATGAAGCGAAATCCGAAATTTGTGTTCGTGTCCTTGTGTGACCCGAAACGTTTCGGGCCTTACAGTCCAAGAACGCTACACGAGAGGTTATCAAATTCTACATGGCCCCTTTCTGCTTCTGGTGATTTTCGTACCTGCCCTGCGGTGTCAAGCAGTTCAAACAGGACAGGTTCGCCTTCAATCTCGGACGTGTGCGAGTACCTTCGTTCTGAAATGTGTGTTAGTTTTTGTGTGTGTGAGACTGCAAGATACATATATCTCTGTGGGAAAGGGGTCTTTTGCTGAGGGATCAGATTCTGACTCTCGTAGCTCGTGTCCCAACCCAATTGAAATGCTTGAAAAACACAAAGAATCAAGGTCCCTCCTTTTTGGTGACACAAGACCGTGCCTGTGTTTGCCAACTTCGAAAAACTAAATCATGACAAGTCTTTTGGAGGAATTACCCGTGCAGTTATTGGAGTCTCTTCTCTGAATAAATTCTCGTTCGAGCAACGGAATATTTGATATGGCACAGCAGAAACAAGGTGAGGGCCTTTTTCGGGAATCATGAGCCACCAGTGCTCCTGGATTCTACCACGCTGAGTCACGAAGTCTCTCGTACGTGTCCTTATTCACAGGAACCTTTTGCCAGCGTGTGTGAACCCTTACATCGCCCACGGGTGCTCGTGCGAGACACACGTGAGATCTCTTGCGCGCTTGCTTTGTTTTGATCCTTTTCGCAAGACCAAGCAAGTCAGAATCTACTGTGATTTTTTGCCTGTACCTGAGCTTCGGTCAGAAAAACAAGAATCGGTAAACAAAGAACAGAGCTGCAGTTACCCAGTGTCGGATCGTACTCCCCAATGAAGCGTCTGGTGATGAAGCGAACCGTCAAAGCTGCAAGAAATTTTTCAGAAACCGTTTTTGTCACGCTGTTTGTCTTTTGATGCATCTGTCCACAAAGACTGAAAAGTTAGAAGGTTCCACATTGGACTAAAGACCACAGATTCTGAGCCAGATCCTGGTCATACCGCTGCAGAGCTGACGACTGCCGTTCTTAATTGTTCATGAACTGCCAGATCTATCAAAATTATCTGTCTGCCACAGATGTCCGCACCGAATGTTTTCTGAGCTTGGCAATTGCCGTGTGTTTACGAACTGTGAGACCAATTACACAGAAAGAAACCACTGCAGCAGCATTGTCAGAAATTTGTACCTCTCTCTCTCAGTCTCTGTCTCTGTCTCTCTCTCTCTCTCTCTCTCTCAGTCTCTGTCTCTCTCTCTCTCTCTCTCTCTCTCTCTCTCACACACACACACACTCACTCTCAGAATAGTCTTGTGTGAAAGAAAATCACGAACTTTGATTGTCCACCTGCATGGTTCGGCCAACAGTAGCAGATCATGCAAACTTCAAACAAAGTATCAAACTTGTCTGGAAAAAAGGCTTGTCGAGGAGTGGAAGAGTTGACACAAAACTCTCGAAACACATTTCAAAATTTCGAAACTGGACAGCTGTGGTGCAGCACATGTAGATCTATGATAGGAGAACCGACAGCGCAAGTGCACCGTGGGCATCACCTTCGATTGGCATTTACCCCTCTCCGGAGCCAAGTTACACACGGCCAGTTCAGTCAAAACAAATGAGAATGTTGTCCACAGGGGCATCCAGGCATTCATTCTGTGAAAACATAATCCAGAGAAGAATCAGGAAATTGTAGGTTTTCTCTCAGTCAAAGCAACAGATCCATTCTGGAGAAGAGAATCTTTCAACAATCAAAAGAAAGAAGTGATTTTCCCGTGCACGGAGGGGTAATAAACTGAGGCAAATGCACACAACACTGCTCCTGACAGGTGCTGCTTCAGGTTGTGCCAATGTTAAAATGGCTCTTTGGACAGCAGCTTGTGCTTGCACAAAGTAGTGCAAACTTTCGTTGATTCTTGGCATTCAGATACATGTTGGCTCAGTGATCATCACATTCTTACATTATCCACCTTCACAGGGTGCATCGTGCCTACAGAGAGATTTACAACATTTGTTGGGTTTTTTTCTGCGTTTTTCGGGGAAAACTTGCAAAATCTGGAACTCAACAAAACTACCTCTTGGTGGATCCGAGATTGCTGTTGGGGGCGTTGGTCCTGACTGGCTCATGAAGCAGCCAAAACTTCAAAAACCGCACGGTAACCGAAAAGAACAGTCATCCATGAGCTCAGTCTAAAGGGATAGAATATCTTTTTGTTGTGGACCATTTGGGCCCGCGATGCAGGCGGACCAACGCCAGCGGGATGGAGATCTGCGCAGTGAACAAAAATTTTCATGTCAGAATCTTTGCCCAGGTGTCGCGTCACAATCTGTACTGCCTAAGAGCACGGTTGGCAAACTCACACGAGTTTGTACTGCCTTCCTTTTCAAACCATGAAGACTGGAAATACTTTCCCAATCGTGTTTGCATGTTGTTTGTTCAAGTGTCGAGAACTGAAATGCCTTCCCCCTTGGGAGACAACCCCACAACCAAGCTGTCAAGAGCAGACCCAAGAGCCGTTTGTGAGAAAAGCTTTCGCCAAGTTTGCCAAGCAGCCAAGTGAAAAGCTACCTGGCCTCCTCCAAGTGCTGAGGTTCAAAGGACCGGAGCCTTGGTGAACCTGGTCCCAGTATGCTGGGTTCTCAAAGGAAACCCAGCTGGCTGAGCCAGGTGAAATGCCAACCAGGCTTAAAGAAGGAACCCAGTTGGCTTGGTTTGAACCCCAACTCACACCTGCTCCAGAGATCTGGCCCAACTCGAAGGCAGAACCTCTGTTTTGCCAAGTTGGGGCATTCGAACACTCAGTTTTTTTGTTTGTTTTTTTTTTGTTGGATGGAAGGGCGACAGAGGAAGGAAGAGGTATGACTGGACGGATATCTGAGAAGAACAAGTTGACTGGGAAAGGTGTGGTTCAATGAATCTGAAGTTCTCGTGATCGAGAGAAACCAGGGTTTAACGAAGCTTGAGAATAAATCCAGGGTGATGCAAACCTGCGAAATTTGCCACCAAGCATGCATCAAGTTGGAACCCTCTCCCCTTCACGACCCCGTCGGGCCATGTCAGCCAAAATCTGCTGTAGCACGTTTTGCTGGCCGCGGCCACGCGGCACGCGTGCCAACGAATTGCTGCCACAGCGTTCTGGTGACAAAACAAGAACACTGGTGAAGTGAAACAACAATTACTTTTGCAAAATGCATACACTCACACACCTGTTTTTCCAACTCCACAATGACCCAGGATAAGCACTCGGTACGGTCGCAATCGAGAAGTCTTCTTCCTCTGCAGAGGCGAAGACATGGTGAGATCTGAAATTTGAAAGAGAAGATTGGCCAACACACCACTTGAGCCGAAGATGATGACAAAAACAAAAAGACTTCTTGTCACATTTGCTTGCAAATATATACGAACACAGATTTATTAATTTTTCACGTCCGGGCCTGCATGCACGTCTCACCCACCCCACTTTATTTCAGGATGCAGGACCTCTGAGAAAGCAAAACCAGATCTTTCGATTTGACGAGATTTCAAACGTGAGATCTTGCGTTTGTCAAGTCGATTGGTTGAGGCCCTAGTGCCTGACTCCCATGTAGGGCTGGTTGACGTAAGCGTTCCTTTTTGCATTGAGCTTTCGCCTGCTCATGACGGCACGCAAAGTTCGAGAGAGTTGGGGAGTCAGGGATCAGCCATCTGCAGGAAATATTCGAGATCTCTGCAGAGGCTCTTTGTGCCATTTCAAGTAAGCAGCTTGGAGTGGGCTGCAAAACTTGCACCGGAAGGAAGAGCGACCCTGATGCCACGGCCCAAAAAAGGGTTCCCTTAGAATTGTTCAATTTTCCAAAGCTGTGAGTCCTTCCTTCATTCTGGACAGTTTGACCAAAAATCTTGTTCAAAAGCGTTCCTTGGAATATCTTACCTCTGTGAAATCGTAGACCTGTGGCTTTCAAAATCCCAGCTCATTTCGTGACAAATCCAATGCTTATTGGTGAAACAAAGCGACGTCCACGTTTTGACTGTCTGCCGTCGTGTTTTGCAGCTGGAAAGCCATTGTGTACAACTCGCCAGAAATGTGTTGTGCTTGCCCAATGCCTCTTCAGTTCTTTCGCTGGAGCATTTCGCAAAGCGAGTTTTGCCAGCCAGTCTGATCCTGAGCATTTGCACACCACAGCAGGAACACCTGTGGCTGTTGTGATTCCCGTGGCTGTTGTGATTCAAAACCAACGTGTGCTGTGCGATACTGCGTCTGCGTTCAAAGTGTTCAGTTCCTCGACAGCAGCTTTCGTTGTGCAGACGCACTCTTTCCATTTGGTTCGTGAGCCCTCCACGAGGGGACCCACGGGTCTCGGATTCTTCAATTGATACATCAGAGTTGGCGACTTGCACTGTTCGGCTTTTCAAGCCGGACAGTGTCAAGCCGGACAAATCACCTGCAGGCATTCACAGAATGAAATCCTGTCGACAGCTTTTCTTTTTTTGTTTGTGAAACGAAAGTGCAGATTTGGGATTTGTGGTCTATTTCATCTGTTGTAGGTCCAAAACAAAAATTCAAAAAAGGAAAATATCCAAATCAAACACACCTAGTTTTTTGTGGGCAAAAAGACGGTTTTTTTTTTTCATTTCAGAACATGTTTTATAGCTCAAAAATTTCAAAGGTGAATGTGGAGGATTATTTGGTGCATCTTTCAGGTGTATTTGGGTTATGATTTTTGAAAATTTCCATAAAGTTTTCAAATGACCAAAAATGGGGGTTCAAGTATGGTATTTTTGAAAAAAATTACAAATTGAACTTTTTGCGCCCAAATATCCTGTTGCATGTGAAGTCATAAGAAATACGTGAAATATATTTGGACAAAGACGAAAGAGTTTGGTATTTTTGAAACATAACGTCCAAAAACCGAAAACTTGCGACTTGGACGTCGCCGTGATTTTCGGATGTCGCAAAATGGGTTCTGCATTTTGAAACTAAATTTCTCGGGAGCTTCCATTGCACTCAATTTTAACAGACCCAAAAGAATAGAAAGTTACAAAAATGAAAAATCAAGCATTCTCACATCTAATTACAAATAAATGAACCTAACTCTATTCCACATATCTATTTTGAATAGTTTCAAAAAGTCTCAAATTTACACACCTTACTTTTCATTTGAAAAGATCTTGAATAAATACCAAAATTCACAAAAATAAAAAAAATTTTAATTTCATGCATAATTACATATAAATTAATGTAACTGTTACCAAAATAACCATTTTGAACACTTTCATAAAATCTGATATTTTGACCCTGCCTTTGACCCCCACCTAAAACCATATAAAAATTTTCAAAAATCAAAAGCTACCTCTCAAACCCGCATATAATATACTACAATTCATCAATGTACTTCCATTACAAAATATTTGTGCCTTAAGAGATATGGACCCATTTCTATATCCATATCCCACATTTTCTGAACTTCCAAATTTGAACTTTTTGACCTCATGAAGCCAAAAATTTGAACTTTACAAATTCCTTACTTGAGCATTATCCCCAACCTAAAATAAACCAAAAGATCCCAAAAGATCCTGAATCAATCCTTATTTTGACCATGAAGCAGGTGCACACATACTTTTGGAAGACCCTGCCTGTAGGTGATTTGATTTCACTTACTCCAATTTCACTAGCTTTTTCCAAAAGCTCACAAATTGGACCAAGCTCCTCAAATCACCTAAAAAGTGAAAATTGAACTTTTTGCGCCCAAATATCCTG
>JAAUXT010056088.1_pt1 | contig 15517 bp, 19 predicted proteins | sample 7278171 | NCBI WGS metagenome assembly JAAUXT01 (sample SAMN14350112, study PRJNA611818) | marine sediment metagenome | isolation source: surface marine sediment (1.8m) | place: French Polynesia: Moorea | collected 2018-08 | reverse complement strand
TCTCACACACACACACACACACACACAAACCTCTCTCACCCACCCACCCCCACCCACACGCACACGCACACACTCACACATTTGTGACCAACAACTCAGTTCAAAGGAAACCACTCAGGACCTTCAAACTCCGTTCACAAGACTCGAGCCCTTCCGTTTGAGGAACATCAGGGGCTCCGAGGCTTGTGTCACCCAGACCCAGCACGGTTGGTGAGTTGACCAGCACTGAGGTCAATGGCCACGGCACACAAGCTACCTACATGGTGCAGCACTGTTTTCCAACCAAAAACATTGGCGAGTTTTGGCAAAAACGTCTGGTCCAGCCTTTGTTGCCAGATCCACAACACTGATACCGTTTGGTCCTTGATCATTGGCTCTCAGTACAAACTGTGGTGACCTGGCACCGCACGTAAAGGGAAATTAGTGGTTGCAGAAAGAAACAAGAAGCAGTGCTCAAGGCAACTGCAGCGCAAAGTCCCTGGCGGCGTCAGTAATGTCGTCAAATCTTCCTTATTCATCAATTCTTCCTTGTCCTCCTTGTCTTCCACCAGTCATGCTGGGGCATGGGGAGGGTTTGGGCAGGGGGAGGGGGTTGGGGGAGGGGAGGGGGGTTAGGGGGAGGGGGCAGGGGACATTTCCATCCACCTGCCATATACTGCACAACCACATGGTGCTTCGCCCTCAAGAGACTTCGCACAAAAATGTGACACTGAGACTGCGGGCAGCGGAACCGAGAACTGACCCGGACTGGGCGTTTCTTGCTTCAAGCCCAACGGAACATCGTGTATGAAACACTTGATTTACGAGTAGATTGGACTGGGAATAACGAACTCTCCCGCGCAGTGTTCGGCGCTAGTCACTATGCGGGGAACCGCTGAACGGGAAAATACACTCCAGCTATTGGCACCAATAGCAATGGGAAGTAAAGACACGAGTTTACGAGAGGGAAACGCAACAGGGAGAGAAGCTGGTTTTGGCTTGGCTCTCGCTCTCCACTTGTGGCTCCTAGATTATGATAATGGTGGGGAAAATGCCTGCAGGGAGAGAGCGAGCGTTTGAGCTTGAGCAGAAGCTGCCAAAAACAGTGAGAAGGCAGGATGCGAGCGGACGGGGGAGTCAGGCAGCTTTCAGTAGCAAGCGACATCATGGTGTTTTGAATTTCCAACCCCATTCCCCCTTCCAGGCCGATGCGTTGCATCGCATGCATCGTGTTTTAGAGACCCAGGACCTGCAGAAGCGAGAGTATTGATCCAGGGCGCTGTCCATTGGAGGGATTCTGGGCTCCACCCGCCCAATGCAACCAGGATTCAGGACCTAAATCCAGTGTGAATACGTGTCCCGCCCTTTGCTCGGAGCCCATGAATCCTCACGTATATACTGTGGCCGCGCTGTGTGCACACGCACACGCAATAAAGCGGCTGACTGCCATTGCATCCACTGCAGCACCCACACATCCACCCTGCCCTGGACTGCCCCGCCCCGTCCGTCCTCAGCACATCCAGGACAATACGGCTCCAATAAGCTCTGCATCTGCATTCACATCCAGATTACCATCTTCTTACGCCGTTGCTGCTGCTGCTGCTCGCTACCTTTTGCCTTCCCGGCTGCATGCGGCACGACACGGCACCCACCAACCAGCAACAGCTTTTTATGTACATTTTGAATGAAAAAGCCAGGAGAGGAGAGGAGAGAGACAGAGATAGTGTGCAGTTTCCCCTGGATGGGATTCAAGATGGCAGATGTACAGAGACGATGTCTCGTCACAGAAGAGGAAGAAGATGAAGAATTTCACCTGGTGCAGCATCATCACCGTTGCCTTCCATTTTGTGCCTGACTGCAATGCGTCCCTGTCTCTTATGCAACAACGGTGAGTACGTTCAGTTCACTGCATTGGTACGAGTGATAATGAGTGCATTTGCATTGGTAGTGCTGCGTGGCACTGAGCCTGCATGAGTGCAAGACAATTCTAATCAACGTTAGTTTTACACGTAAATGTTGCATCTGAAATAGTGTCAGATTCTGAGTCAGTCTATCATGAGGCGAGTTGCTTCTCCACCAGCTGTTTGAACTGCAGCATCAATTTCAAGAGGCAAAATTCCCACGTTTCTCCCCTGGTGTTTGGGGACTTTTGTTGTTCACCTCCTCCGCACCTGCTAATCACGTTTAACGACGCGACCTTCCCGTGTACACGGGTATAATGGATACTCGTAAATACGTAAAGAGTCTCGCATGCAGCAGCTGAGGCTTTCTTGGAAAGGGAGTGAAAGGACGTAGTTTGCGTTTGTTGTTTGGTTGTGTGAGTGAGTGCCAGGGTCTTGTGGTTCACAAGGGGTGTGTGCATGGTACGTGGGATGCAGTGCTTTGTGTTTTGTCTTGCTCGGCAATTGCAATGCGTTGATTGGGGTGAGATATGAACGTTTGTTTTTGCGTAGTACTGCAGTGAAGAATTTCCACAGAAAGTACCTGCAGCATGTGATTCAAATCTGCACGCACTGCTTTAGGTGCAGCGTCTCTCTCGCTCTCTCTCTCTCACTCTCTCTCTCTCTCTCTCTCTCTGTGCGCGAGTGTGGTTATGACTCAGAAAGAAGAGGTTCTTGAAAGGGATTCGTTTCGTGTTGACGTGTTTTCTTGCTTTGTTTGTGAAAACGCTTTCAATTTGACTTTCTCAAAATCTAGAGGCACAGGCAAAGGCAACGAACCTCAATTCAAATTCACAGAGAGAGAGAGAGAGAGAGAGAGAGAGAGAGAGAGAGAGAGAGAGAACCGACTGTGCGCGATACAAATTCTGCACCTGCAGAGTGACAATTTGAAACAAGGGCCCACACAGCAACATGAGACAAAGAACCTGACGTGTTGACATTTTAAATTTTAATTCCATATCATCAGAAGAAAGAGAGAACCACATAAGCACAGAAGCAGACAGATGTTTCTCCTCCCTGGTGTTGATTGATCCCAAATTTTCCTTTTGAAGAGCCACAGAAGGAACAGGAAGTGGATCAGTTTCGGAAACAAAGGAACTCCGGAAACAGGGCATCTGCCGCCAGATCACAGATCAACACTTCGATTGTACTGTCCAAAGAAACAACAGAAGAAGCTTTACAATACACACAAAGAGCTGTGGCCCCAGGCTATCTGTGTGTACTTCGATGTATCACTCGTGTGACAGACAGATGCTATTGTGACAGGGACATCTGATCCCAGAGGGAGCAAAAAGCATCTGCTGTCCGTCCCGCAGTGTCCACAATGATATCATAACCCATTTGGAGGGGAACCTCACCCGGCCTGACACCAGCTCAATACTGAGCCTCTGAAAGCAAAAGCTCTCGCCAGACATCTTGAGATCTCGTTCATTTCTTTTTTTTGCATTTGTCAAGAAACGAGAGGAGCAGTTGTGCCACTCGTTGTAACGGGTTCTCCTCATGCTGTACGTTGGATGTGACACCGCGCGCGTGGTTCTGCATTCATATTTAATGTTTGCTGGCACCACTCGAGCAGCGCAGGCCTTACACTGGGGATGTCTTGACAACACTGTAACAACGTTGTGACTGTGATACATGGCCTGAGACGTCAGCCTCACTGAAGACATCTGCATATTCTGTAGACAAATGCCACTTTCTTCATGCAAATGCAATGCGGAAGGTTTCTTCATGCAATGAGGAATTTGGCGCCCAGACCAATTCATCTTTGGTGCCCAAAGTTGCTCTGAATATTTTTTCCCACTGTTCCCAGGGCGGGTCTGGCATCTGGTCAGTGGGGGTGTGTGACTCCATTGAGCTTGTCCAACTGCGCCTGCATCGAAAAAGTCAAGTTTCTCCAGGGCTGCAGGGAGGGACGAGACCCGATGGTCAACCTACATCCGCCCCCGGCAGCCAACAGGGGAGATGAGATTTTTCCTGATCAAGGATTTCTTTGGGGGGGGGGTATTTATGAGGTGCGTGGGTGTGAATCCGGGCGAGACGCCCACCCGGCGCCGGGTGAGCCGCGGACACTTCTCCCTGCGGACTCATCTCAAACCGTCATGGACGACGCTCAGGGGAGGCGCACTCAGATGTGAAGCCACTGGAACCTGCGCTGAAAGCTTAGAAAAGAGAGCGCGGATGTCTGCAGGGGGTGAATTCAGGATCTGTTGTAAAGTGGGGAGCTTCGTGGGTGAAGCCCGACGTCAACTTTGAACACTACGCAACAAAGGGCAAAAAATTTGCGTCTGCATCGCAAAACTGCACATGAGATTCATGAATCTTTTTTTTTCGGGGGGGGGGGATCGCACTGAAGACGAACTGGGTGTCACCGTCACTCACTCATTGTTCAATTTGGACGAGGACGATGTCACAGGTCTTCCATGGCTGGAGCACGAGGGATGCTGGTGTCATTCCTGAGAGCAATCCCAGCTTCCACATCCCCAAAACAAAACAAAAATGCTGTGAGCGTCCCGATCCTCTTTTTGAGATTTGAGACTCCCCCTACCGCTTACAGAATGCACCCTGACACTAAATATTGTAATTTTCAGCGCCCCAAGAAAGCTGCAGTTGCTGACGCGCAGTGTGTCCAATGAGGCCTCGGGCCCAGAAGCCCCCTGGATCCACCCCTGATCCAGTGGTGAAATCTTGCTCGCCTGTGTGCCTCACGCAGCTCCCTACACGAAACTCGAATCTACGGACGTGCTTCACACTTTGTGTCTGGGGTTGTTACATTGATTTCCTCATACCGAGGTCAATAAACCTGGAGCGGGTCAACACAGCAAGTCGTGTACACTTTCCTGAGGAAAAGGACCCTGGGGACACACTCTGCCTCAGTCCCCCTGGTGCTAGATCACAGTTTTGATGTTCTGCATCTCTTTCCCCTGCTTGGTGTTTGACATTCCCTGCACCCGGCCTCCCCCAGCGCCTCAAACCGCGGAGGATCAAAGCGGATCGCGTGAGTCAAAGACTCGGCCGCTTCTGGGTCTGCTGAGGTTCCGCATCCGAGAAAAAGAACCGTGGCGTCTGATTCTCAATGGGGAGTTCAAGCAGGACGCACGCTCGTCAGAACCCCGCCACCCACACGTCGCCGCATCAAAATTCAACGCTTGATAAGGAGATGAAAATGAAGCAAACATCGTGTGGTTGACGCATTGGCACAACCTTTGGGGTTTTTCAAACTTGGTGCTTGAACTCCTTACTCCACCGCTGAGTCTGGTGTCAAGTTGTCAGGGGCAAAAGGTATCCTCGCAACATCCCACGTCCTTGAGGACTTCTTGCCAATAGGGAGTTGTGGCAGATCTGTCCGGTCCTCCGACAAAATTCCTGGTTTGCCAAATTGGTGGCACAGGAACCAAATTTGCACCGAGGCCCAATGGCAAATGGTCAAATGAGACTGCTCCTTTTTGTCTGGCAATTGGGGCACCGTACGGAACGAACATCGGCCGTTGCTAAAACTCCCAATGAGCGTGGTTCCAGCATCACGTGATATAAAGTCACGTGGTCGAATCACAGGACCTGCGCCTCTCTCAGAGCCAAAGTTGTTGCCAGTTTCAATTTCTTTCCTGAGTCGACCCTTCCTGCTTTCGTTCGTTCTGTCATTTTCTCAAAACGGATTCACAGGACGTTTGATAAAACTTTCCATTGTTCGACTCACAATCAGCCATCCCATTTGTGTCAAGAGGTTCTCTCTATCGAGTGATGTTGACAAAACATTTTTATTTGTTGTCTGCCTGGTTTTCACATCATAAAAAATTGGGACCCTCCAAGTTCAAAGGCTGTGAAAAGGTGAGAAATTATGTGCATAACAGCAGGGCATTGGAGGTAATTGTTGTGTGGGCGACCCATTTCTTAGGGAGAGAATGGAAGTTTTTCTCCCTTTTGCCCATCAAGCTTTGATCACCTGTGTCTGCTCCGTTTTGCGCATGCTCATTCATCTCATTGAAGTGGAGATCGGGGGACTTTGATGAAACCCTCGCAACAGGCCCCTTTACAAAGGTTCCCATGGTAACCGCTGTGGGAAAATAAGCACAAGAAGAAAACAAACTCCCGAAAATGGAACAAGCACAATACAATTACTGTTGTTTTTGTCTGAGTGGGTTCTTTTTTGCAGGAGTCTTGGCTGCAGGTTTGCTCAGGAAGGTTGCAGCCTATACCTGCTGATTTGGTTGTGACGTGTCTTATGTCTGTGATGAAGAATAATACAACACCTCCCCAACGCACACCAAGGCCTCATTCTTGTGTGATAAAAAGATCAAACAGTTGCAGAACATTTCCCCCCAAAACAAAGTTGAATCACTCAAAGGGCTCCTTCCTGGTTGTTTTCAATTCAAAACCGCGGTTGAAAAAGAAACCCACAGAAAAACAGCCCACGGAGGCAGGATGCAACGCTTGCAGCACCAGAGCTCTCTCAATGATAACTTGATCCCAGGGAAGACGTATCGGGAATAGATGACAGGGGCCTGGTAGCAAATCAGCCTGGATCAACGTCCATTGGAAGCAAATTAACTCAGTGATATTGGGGCCGTGGTCCTTCCTCGTCCAACAATGGGCTCGACTGCAATAGATAGGAATCGAAACGGAAGCGGCCGGGACTGGGGCTGCTCAGGGGAAGAGCTGCCGCGACATGGGACCCCGATTACTGCAGGAGAATCGCCTATTCTTCTCTCGTATCTTTCTCAAGTCGGCCAGCGGCTTCCAATGTCAGTGAAATAAAAAAGGGGACCTTGGGTTGCTGTAGAGACGGGTTCCGGCTTCAAGGGAAATGGAGAAAAATTCTTTCCTGCAGGATGTGTCATCCATTGTGAAACTTTATTTTTACCGTCACAAAAACGGGAGACTTTTGGTGTGAAAGAATACGTATTTAACGTTTCATTTGCGAGAGTGTGGCTGTTACTCCGTTGGATTGGGAAAGGTTCCGCAGATTGAAACGCAGAGTGTGTTTCCACGTGAACGCTGTCTCGTGACGTCAAAACTAGAAAACCCACGCCTTTGTAGGACGTAGCATCAGGGTGGATTGTGTATCTGCAAGATTTGTTTTTCACACAAAACAGAGACCCAGACGTAAGAATTCCACGTCCACGTCCATGCTTGCGATCCACTTTGCGGAACCTCCCTGTTTTATTTGTTCGTTCGTGCTGGTGAAAAAACAACCCGCGTTTCAGTTTCAGCAGAGCGCAGAGAAAAGACAACGACAATGCTAATAAGACCCAGACTGATCATTGTCTTCTCGTACGGACGTGGCATATCCGCTTGCCGCTTCCTCGAGGGAAGGTAATGTGATACAGGAAATGCTTCTCACGCAGACGTATCAAAAGTGCCGCCTAATGTGTCGCTACATGAGAAACGAAAACAGCGGCCGGCCGCGCGCAAATTGGGTGCGTCCGGGAGAGGAGTCCAACTGCAGGGGCGGCGGTGGAGGGGGAGTGGCGGGGGAAGGGGAGGGGGCCGAAGGTTGGAGTGGAGGGAAAGAAGGGCAGGGGGTTGGGCTCAGGGAAAAGGAGGGAGGGAGTAGGGAGTGGGGAGAATGAGGGGGGAGCAAGAAGGCAGGTTGAGCAGGGGACATGGGCAGGGGATAGGTCGGTAGAGGGTGGTGGTGTGTAGACTGGGCGACGAGAGTGTGGGACAGTGGGCAGAGGGATGTGGTGAGTAGGGAGGCAGAGGATCAGGGAGCAAGCAGGGTAGGGCGAGAAGGTTGGGATGGGTGAAAGTGGTGCTTTCCGTGGGAGACAGAGAGAGAGACCTAGAGAGAGAGGGAGAGAGAAAGCAAAGTGAGACAAGAGAGAGATGATGGAGAGAGAGACAGAGGGAGCGAGAGTGACAGAGAGAAGAGAAGAGAAGAGATAGAGAGAGGAGCGAGTGAGAGAGGGGAGAGAGAAAGGGAGATAGAGAGAGTGAGAGAGATAGAGGTACAGAGACAGAAACAGAGACAGAGATACGCGCAACCCCAGTCACAGCAAACTCATCACCCGCTGAAATCAGTTTCATCCAGACTGTACATCAGCTCCACACCACCGCCGGACCACTCCCTGAGGAACGCAAAAAGCTGGTTTCATTTGTGAGAAAACGCTGCTGATGCGAATAGGAATCTATGAACAACGCGCCTTTTGCACCGCTCGCGTCGTAAATCCGTCGACGCCCACGGGTCTCTTTCGCCCCCGTCCTCTCCCGCAATATCTCCAGTCCAAGACGAGGAAATCTCGCCCCCAGTGGTAATACACTCAGCCTGTCGTGTTCATATTTCATCCGGAGTGCAATGTGCAGGAAAGCATGCAGGAACAATGGACTGTGCGGATCCTCCCAAAATTTCGTTCTGTTGGCTTTGGTTTTCGTTCTGCATGCGACGCAGTCAAACTCAGGGGCCATGTAAAAGCAACGTAACACCTGAAACAAAGTACGCAAAGGTTTCCAGTTTGTGACAGTCCGGGAAGTATCCAGAAGGCTTCAACTGACGTTCATGTTGAAGCGTTGTCATGGGAACAAAAATACAATATTTCTAGGGACATACGCAGGGGAGAGTGTGTGTGTCGCTACTCCCAGCTGAGCGAACGCGTGTGTCAGCCGCTGCGTCGGCGCACGCAACTCCAGTGACACGATTCTCCCTGGAGATGTTGTTCGAGGTGTCGATTTTCTAAGGGCGTGGCCGCTGTCGATCCGTAGATCCTCAGATCCGTATATCTCCGAATGGCGTCTCCTGCAGAATTTGAAAAAAGAGAAACGTCAAGAGAGAAAAAAAGTCGCTTTCAAAGTCATCCGCTCTTTTCGCAAGTGATAGTGCTAATTTTCCCCCGCAAGTCTTGCAGGAAACAGAATCGACTGCTGCGTTTTGAAGAGGAACCTTTCAACGTTTCCAAAGAGCCTTTGGCTTCTTTTGTTCCAACAGAAGCTCAATCTTGAATTGTGTAGCAACTCAAAGAAAAGTCACTCGTCTGACTGTAATGTGAAGGTTGCACACTTCACACACCACAACAATCGAAACCCAACCTGGGGAAGGTCGGCTTCCAACACATTTGTAAACATGTTTGCAACATGGTCCGGTGTGTGAAGCAGTGGTGTGAACTGAATGTCGTGCGTAACGTACGCGCATCAGAAGGTTTGCACGTGTTTTCAATGGTTCCATTCAAACTGGTTGATTCCTTCTGGTTCTTCTGGGTGCTGCACCCAACTGGCCGGGAGGCACTTCCGTTGCACAGCACGCGGATCTACGTAGTGTGAAGACAAAGTGTCCTTTCCACACTATAGCCGTGTTTTTTTGCATTCTTTCACACGCCTCTCACACTCATTCAATTCAAACAGCGTTGGCAGGGGAAAAGAAACCCTGATTCGGGCCCTGTCACACATGACCATGACTGCATGCTTGGATAAATTTGAGACAAACTGCCGTCATGCTGTGGAAATAGCACCTCACACCGCAGTCAATTTGTGAATTTCGTTCTTCTCACTGAAACACAAAAATTGTCCCAGCTTGATGATCTTCTTGTTGGAACCAATTCTTCGTGCAATTGGCAGGAACCACGCTTCTCAAACCGGCCGCCCTTCATACTGCACTTCGTGAGCTCTCCGCTGTTTGGCACTAGACAACGACGCAATCGTTCCGACGAAAATCACACGGTGACGAAGGTCCGAGGCTGGTCGTTAACATCAAGGCCGTCCTGTGATTACTCAAGAGCGTTGCCCAGGAAACGGCCATTTCAATGATGGCATAAAACAGCTGATTGCTTTTGAAAGTCTGAGACTCTAAACAACCTCGATGACAGAGAAGGTTGAACGACGCTGATGAAATTTTTATTGCGTAATAGGGAGTTTTAGCACCAGGGTCCGGACCCATGAGGAACGTGGACAGCCCCTTCTTGCGTGGCTCTGCAATCTGTACCTTTTGTGTCACAAGCAGAACAGAGTACTTCATCTCAGGCTTTGACGGCAGACCCCAGGTGGAAGTGAACTTGCCAAGATCATGAGGCCACAGTGCAAATGATCTTTGGTGAAAGTTCACCAAGGGCTTGTCAGACAAAGCCTGAGATGTGTCCTGTGTTCCTGTTGAAACAAAATCTATTTCAAAGTACGACCGGGACACCAGAGACAGAGAACATTTCTGTAGATTTTTATACAATCATTGTTGCTGAAACTCGGAAAAGTTTTGATGTGTCTTGAGTTATTCTGCTTCCTGACCTTGTGCGTGAGAAGTGAACAGCAAGGTCACGTGAGGATTCACCTGCTCGAGATTTCAAACTTCGCAGGTCTTCACGTGTCCCGCACACGTGTCAACTGTCAGAAAAGTGGACCGCTGTGTTGAATCCGTACGTTGACCGTTGTTTTGGTCAGGAAACTGCGTTGTAGTTTTGCCGTGACTGAACACTGGAGGGTTTCCCCCGCATGACACAAAGAGACCTTGACCCAGAGTGAAGACACGGAGACACGCTATGACTGGTATATACCCGTGCAGTCAGAGACAGAGAGACACTTTGACTGGTACCCGTGTAGACAGAGAGACGTGTGCTGACGTGTTCATTCCCACGAGCCCCACCAGCTGCATGCAGAGAACTCCCCGTACTAACAAGGTGCACCTTGTAGCCTTGTGACCTCACCGTGTTACATCTGGTTCCATTCTGGTCGTCAGAAGAAAAGAGCCACGAATGAGATTCTAATCTTGCCCACAGAGGATGGCTGTGGGATACGTGTGTGTGCGTGTGTTACGTGTGTGTGGTTGTGTGTGGTGGCTGTGTGCAATCGCTGTTCATGTCAGGTTTTCGTGGTGATGGCAGCAGAATATGCAGAGCATATATGTGTGTATGTATGTGTGTGCATGTGCAGGTCTGTGTGTGTTCTCTGTGTGTGACTGCAAGTTTGTGTGTGTGTGTGTGTGTGCATGTGTGTGCGCGGTCCATTGGTGTGGCCGTGGCCCACGCCACCAAACAACAAACTGCAATCTTGAGAAAATGCCTCCCACACCAAACCTCAACAGAACCACGATTGAAGCACCAACAGGAATCAATGCACATGCGGTACCGCCCTGCAGACGTGCCACGCATAGAGAACCACTGTTCGGGGCTTTAGATCCCATCTCTCTGAGCTCCATAATTGCAGCCAACATGAGGCTCCGGACCTCAACGAGTGTTCGCGAGTTGACTGTGATGAGTGTCCGCGGTAGCAGCAGAGTGCATGGTGGGCGCAATCTCAATCTCGTGTCCATTCCAATGTTCCATTAACTGTGGGAATAAAATCCCCCTGCCCCCCCCCCGGTGCCATGGGCAGCGAAGTTGGCGTTGGCCCTGCCGCACGCCTGAGCTCCTGATTTGCACCGTGGACGGTGACTTTGTTGCCGCATTTGACTTCAAATCTTCATCAAAATGTCTGGATTCCTGGAGATTCCAATTTGAAACGCCACTTGAATATGAATCTGCGGATACTCACCAGGGGCTTTCATCTGAAACGCGCTTTTCACAAAACGTTGCATTTTCACGTGGAAAATAGCGTTTTTTACACGTGCCGGTTCGTGTGACATTCATGCGTTCAAGGTTTTTTGAAGCACAAACAGCAGAAGATTTTTTCACGTTTGAAAAACATGTGTCGTTGCCCCTTGAACAAGCAAAATTTATAGAAATGCTATGAAATGTCAGGTTTCATGAAAGGCTGGAAAGTGAGTGTGTTTGGGAGGTGTTTTCCCATCAGACATGGGTTTTCCCGTGGCTGCCCTCGTTGCACGTGAACAGAAGGTGTTGGCCATTCAGTCAGTGCAGATGTTCTGCAGCATTGGCACCGGACGCGAGAGCGGACCGACACACGTGCTGAAACTCCCTACCGAGCGAGACTTCCCCCAGATCATGGCGCCATGTTCATTGCTGCTATTGTTGACAAAGAACAACACAGACAACAAGCTTTCTGCTCCGTCCCCCATTCTCAGTCGTTCTTCTCCAACCAAAGAAAATTTCTGGCAGGGTGCGGCAAGAACTTGGACTGCGCCTTCAGAACCCAGACTTGACCCTCTTCACTTTGGTGAATGGCTTCTGCGAGACCCGATCAAAAGGCGAGATATTTCCAGCAGGACATAAACATGAGAAATTATCCATAGAGCGTCGCGTTCCTTCGCAGAGCCACAGACACTGATGGATCATACATCTGGTGGTAATGTGGTCTGCTTGACTTGACCCATTCAAAGGCCACGAAAGCCTGTGTAGCAACACCCCTGGACCTGGATCTCGCTATTGAAGAGGAAGTCAATGGAAACGGCGTCAAATGGCTTTGTATTGCGCGTCTGCAATGAGATTCCGAGGCAGAGGATGAATAGGGATGAAACTCGTCTGGACGCTACGATAGTGAGTTTTAGCAACGACTAATTTTCAATTGCGTGCGGTGCTCAAATTTCCAGATTTGTTAATGGCACAGATGATCAAATTTGCATTTGTGAATCAATGGCGTGTCACCAAACGGTATCTGTGCAACAGGGGCACGTCGGACAAGGACCGGACGTTGTTGCTAAAAGTCCCTACTGCTGTGGATCCGGTGACGTGTCTGTGACGCTGATGCCTTTGTGTGAAGCAACACAACCCGTCGCACCGCGGTCCTTTCTTCCGGTGTCACGTGTCGCACAAATCAACGTTGTGCGTTTCCTGACAAAGGGAAATGTGTGGCGTTCATTATGCTTCTCAATAACAGCAACTTGATCTCATGGTAGAGAGGAGGACTAATATGTCGCAGCAGATACCGTAATCACCCAGTGAAGCGCACATTTTTTTGCCCAAATTGACCTATAATTGGGGTGCGCACAAACAAGGGTAACTGTTTCCAAGGATTTTTGATGCAAATAAAGCAGAAATTGTTGATACAAATGAAGGACATGTACAAATTATAGGTTTTCACGCAGATGACGCGGCGTCAAAATTTTGATGCCACACCAGAAACGGACTGAACCGTCTTTGCACACTCTCCATTGGGCATTTGACGCCTGCGCATCACAATTATGACGCCAGTGTCAAAACATTTGGAGCCGCCCTGCCTGTGTGAAAACCCCTGATGGGTGCGCGTTTTTACTGCAAGTGTAATTACGGTGGATTCGATTGAGACACAGTGGGGGGAGCGCGCTAAGTGTTCCGAGCAGCTTTGAATGCTCGCGGCCTCATAATATTGTCTCTGTCTAATGACTCGCGATTCCACAATTGTGGGGAGGGATCAGCTTCGTGTTGAAGATGAGGAGGAGCCCTGCTGGCACCACAGATGCTCACTAAGCGGTGGTTCAAACGTTGCTGGGTTCACAGTTGCGACCTGCAACGGGTTTGTTCGGAAACTCACGCATGCGTGAAACGTTCTCTCGCTGTGTGTGAAACGGTGGTGTGACAGGGAAGTCGTCCGCTCACGGTTTCTCATTGACGTCAAGATTTTCACACTGAAGAGCGGGGGGTGAACGTGGGTTTCACACTCAAGTGTGAGAGGTGTGTGATACCAGGGAAGCACACATTTCTTGGGTGTGGAAACCCACTTTGATCGTGTATGAAGGTGTGAGGTCTTGACCATACCACTGTTTGGTATGGCCAGAGTTCGTTTCACACTATGTACGTGTGGTAGGTCAGGGTTTGCACACTTGAAATGATGTGTGTGCACGTTTTCACACACCACTCACACTTATTCACTCGTGTGTGAATGAGTGTGTGTGAAACCATGACTCCCACACTCTCTAGCGTGTGGAAAGTCTGACCTGAACAGAGTCACCGCTCGTGCAGAGGCAGCAATACTCAACAAACTGGAGATATTGCAGTTCTCAAGTATTGAACCAAACGATTGTGAAGGATGTATTTTAGAGGAAAAACCAATATTCTCCCTGAAAGAAATATGAACCTGAGTGGACTGTGTTACGGCGTGGCCTGGACCGGATCTATTTGTTTAAGCGGCGCAGGAATGTGACTGGGCAAGCGCGAAGTCGTTTTCCCTTCAGCCTTCAATATCGTGAAAGGCCTGCAGGAACTGGACGGCAGTGTTTGAATGCTTTCATGCAGTCATAGAAGTAAATTGCCTCTGAAGAAGGGGCCGGGTGCCTGTTTCTGAGACGCCTGTGCGCCTGCCTGGGACCAGGCAGCGGGGACCAGGGCGCGGAAGCTGGAATCAGGCGGCGTCCGAGCTGCGCAGTCGTCAGCTGCGCATATCTCAGTCTCAGTTTCCCGAGGACACAGCGAGAGGAGAGAAACCGGACTCCGTGGTGCGAAATGATGTCGTGAGACTAGAGAGGCAGAGACACTGCCTTGCTTGCTTCTTTCTCTCGCACTGCACTCCATTCCGTGAGACGCTGCATCTGCCTGCAGCTGGGCGAGTAGGACGTAACTTGACACTTGCGTCGTGCTGGTTGCCATGGACAGTGGCATGGAGACAGGACTGCACCACTACCACCACCACCGCAGTAGCGCCGGGTGATCCGGCTGTCCTCCTCCTCCTCCTGCGCAATCTTCTGCGTCTGCGTCTCTTGGGTGGAGTGGGATAATCCAGGTTTAGCACGGATTTCCACGCCTGGACGTCGTGAGCAGCAGGCGCATGGTCCTCCTGGATCGAACTCAATCGGACTCGTGTGGTATTGAAGGGGACAGATCAGCGCACACATCACACAACCAGCGCCCAGATCCTTTGGTGCGCAGTTGGAAATTACGTGTTGTGTGGTGGTGGGGATCTTGAGATTTTGAAGAGTTTGCTACGTCATCAGAGTGGATTTATTCGGGTGTGGTTGGTAAAGGTGGATCAGCAATGACTTCGTCACACGACAGCCACAAGAGCGTCACCCAGGTAACAATTAGCTTTGTTCTCTTTGTGAAATTCACATTTCTATTGTGAAAATTCACACGCGTCGAATTTGGTATTTGGTATCTCCGTAACAAAGGGTGCGGAAAGGTTGACTGTAGTTTTGCTGATCAACTCGTATAGAGACTTGAAAATCAAATTTTGCACGACGCTTGACGACAACAAAATGACCTTCAGCGATCGTCGTGTTGTCGTGTTCATCGTGTTGATCTGAGACTGGAAAACATCAGGGCCCCGGAACGTGGTTTGTTGTGCAGGAAGACAGGGATCGCACACTCTTCGAGTTTGAGAAGCGCATTTCGCACAACTGTGCGAGTCTGGTTGCGAAAAAGAGATGGTTTTCATGGGTCGATCGAGACAATGATCAAAATAGCGAAGCGATTGAGAGCATGGTCAAGAGTGAACCATGAAAACTGTCGATTTGAGCGACCAGACAAGACTTTTGGGCAAAATGCGCGTCACAAATGACAAGTGTGTGCGATCTTTTTTCTACAAAGTAACGAGTTGTCGCGCGGAAGTAGGTTGTTGGTTTTGGGTCACTGACTTTGCCGGGAGGTCTGTGTGACAGTTTAGCCGGTGATGTTGAGTTGTTCAGACATGTGTGCGCTGTTTTTTTGTTTGATTTTGGTTTCTTTTTCATGTGTCATCAAAAGTGTCAAAATGTGCGACTCACCTGGTTTGGCTCTTTTGCGTGAAGGCTCAAGTTCTGACGACAATTCTGACGAAGAGACGAATTTCTCATTGGGCATGCAAGATGCTTCATGCAGCCAGCACGACTCCACCAT
>JAAUXT010114091.1_pt1 | contig 15519 bp, 17 predicted proteins | sample 7278171 | NCBI WGS metagenome assembly JAAUXT01 (sample SAMN14350112, study PRJNA611818) | marine sediment metagenome | isolation source: surface marine sediment (1.8m) | place: French Polynesia: Moorea | collected 2018-08 | reverse complement strand
GGTGTAATGTGACAAGTGTGTTTCCACAAAACCAACTTCCTTCGCAATGTCCTCCCTCAACCTGATAAAGAACAGGACAATTCCCGGTCACACACTGTTCATCATTGTGCCGGGGGGGGGGGTGGCCTCAAACACACACATACAACCACAACCATGAACTTCAAGCACTTTTGTTTTTGCACTCACATTGCTGCAAATTGAGAAACAACGACCATGAATTCCTCGTCATCTTCATCTCTGCACCTGGCACGCTCACGGGACTTGCTCAGAACACTGTTGATGACTCCGAATGCAACACTGAACACTCTCTTCCAACTGCCATCCATCGTAGATCTAACCAAAACCAATGCAGTCCAGTCGTTGACACAAACCATTCGTAATATATCATGAATACATCTCGCATTTCTTGTCCTCCTTCACTTCAACAACTATTTGTCTGAATTACAACTCAATCTCACTGGATTCATGTTCCTAAACCTCGAGAAATGGCTCTGAAGCACAAAACCACGTCTTACCTCACGAAATCCAGCGTCTGTTTTGTTTTGGCGGGACGTGACATCACGTGTTTCCGGTAAAACCTGCGGTAGAAGCTGTTCGATTGCAACATGAATCGGCAGTAGAGGAAGTTTGCGCTGGGTGCAGACAGGACCGCAGATTGGCGGTACAATCGAATAGGCCCCTGTTCCACGCGCGGGAGGCAGCAGTGCACAAGGCAAGTACAAACTACCCCATTTCAGCTTAAGTGGGGCCGAGTTCTTTCCTTTCCAACTTCTCCGGTGATAGCACTAGATCTACCTAAGATTTACCCTTCAGTGAGTCTGAATCCGCTTTGTCTGTCAAATCAAACGAAGAAATGTGAGAGATCGAGAGGTTCTTTGTTCAAGTTTATTTCACACAAGATCTATACACATTACGGGTTGTTCTGTTTTTCCCGAACATCTTTCCCGCGCGTAGATGTCTTGGTCGAACCAGTCTGAGGGATAATTTTTGGACTCTGATAGCTTCAGTGTAAATTTCCACCCAACAAATGACAAACACAGGTTGTTTGTATGTTGACGTCGCTTCGGTCTGAAACATGGCCGAAAGTCAGCGGGAGGACAAAACCACTGCTAGACTCTATTTGATATCCACGCTGCTCGACGCGCAATTTGGAGCGAACCACATGGCTGAATACATGTCCTTGTTTTCGCAACTTTTGTTCCCACACTGGAAATGTGCAACATGATGAACAAAACGGTCCAGTTTGCGCAACAGGCCAGAATTTCACCCACAGCGGGACCCACAAGGCCAGCAGTCAGAACGTCTGGCCTGGTTTCAAAGGAATGGTGCAAAACCGAGAACTTTCATCCTTATGCTCACTGAATAGTCAGTGCATCACTCTGAATTTCGTGTGTCAACTGAGTTTGCAAATCAGACAATTTCTTCTTGAACACGTTGAGTCCAGAGAGAACGATGGTCTCCGGCTTCAGAGATCCACAAGACTCCACGTTGTAATAAAACTTGTTTGCCTTCCCTGTGACATCATAAGGAGCTTGATCTGCAAGTTCAAGGAGAAAAACTTTTTTGCAAGAAAGTATGTCAGTGGCGATGACATCAACCCAGAAAGAGGAACTGGATCTTGTCCAGAAATTTTTCACGCCGAGATCCCGCAGGCCAGGCAAGTGGAAACACGAAAATGCAAAGCTTGAAAAAAAAAGAAGAAAATTTCTGCTTACGTTCGTCTTCTTCCAGTTCTGTGTATTCGCTCTTTGGCCTGAAAGACAACGAAAAGGGTCACAAATTTTTCAAAAGTGATCCAGCAGGGGTGATTGAGCAGCGAAACCACACACTGGGCACTCTGGGTCAGGCAACGCTTTCCGACCCACACACCACCTACTCTGAGCCTTGAGGAGCAACTCTTCACAACTCACCACTCCTCGGGCTTGGGAAGCGTCGTGTGGCGCAGCGCGTTGTCGGGATCGTACTCGAACGCGACGCCGCACGTCGGGTTCCACTTGGCGTGCTCCTTTGCGAAGCCCTTCCGCGCAAACGCCTTCAGTTTCAATTCCTGCCCTTTCCGAAGCTTCACAATGAGGATGTCTAAAACCAAGAAATCGGAAGTAGACAAAGCGCGTGCCGCTTGACAGTGAGTCTTTTGTGGTGAAAGAAAATTCTGCCTATTTTCCCACAAAAATAATTTGTTGCATAAAAGCGGCAGAGGAGAGGTGGTCCGAAAACACATCATAGTTTGTGCACGTTGCTCAGGAGCAAAAACAAAGATCATGCGGTTCTTTCATTTTCTAGTGGCTCATTTCTTGAAACTGGGCCAGTAAAAAGGCAAGCTCGCACTTACAAAGAACCTGAGGGGAACGCCCAACATCGCAGTTCTCTGCATTTCACGCTTTGTCGTTCATCTGAGTTTCGAGTATTCTTTCTCGTTTTTGCGAGCTCAGCCCAATTCGAAACAACTACTCAGAGCAGGATGTTGAAAGTCGACCCATTTGTCCAAGGACAATAAGTAGATCTAACAGCGTCTCACCGTCAGTTTCCCCGTACTCGTTTTCCTCCTCCCGCATTTTTGACGTCACCTGCATGAATTGAAAAACAGAATGTGCACTGTCAGACTGTCACAAGTGGTTGTTGTCTTGGGAGAGGGCTCCTCTTTTTCTGTTTCTTGGGACCTCAGTGGTGTGGAGATGAGTCCTATGTGTTCCACACAAGTTTCAATTGCTTCAGGAGAGGAGAACTCGAAACATGCTGAGGCTTCAGGAAATGGCAGCGCAGCACGACACGCAGCAGCGCGTAATTCACACCTACAACCCGCTGTCTCACACCATCACACCTTTGTCTCGCACTCCAACAGACGAGGTACGGGTTGCGCCCACTTCACACTCGAGAAACGAGCAACTGTCACTTCACTGGGGACAACTTCAAATCCAGTGTAAACGCGTCACATCGCTGCCAATGGTTTTCCACCGTGTCGTCACAGGCACCTGACGAGGAACAATTTTCCTCACACTCGCACATGCTCTCGCTCTTGAAGGTGGAGAGCCTCCTCTCCTTGTGCATCAACTGCGCGCGGCGCTACCTCACCCTGAAGAACCTGCCGAAGGCGGCGCCACCACTTCTCCCCTCACACCTGCACACCCAGCTCACCCGGCTCGAGATGGCGCACTTTTACATCAACCCAGCCCACCTGACGCGCGTGGATCATGCGCAGAGGACCTATCCCGCCACGTGTCTATTTGACGGGTCCATGAACCAGCTCGGCGTCAGTGCCCAAGGTACGTGCTGACAACCAGAAACCTGATATTTCCGCCTGCAGCATGCACGTTTGAAAAATCTGTTTGACCAGAGGCGGCACGCAACAGAATTCTGTCACAAGCCCCTCAGAATGACTGTTTTCCGCAGGGAACAATGAAGCAATTCAGAACGACCCTGCCTACATCACGTCGTTCTCTGTGCACCCTTACTTCATCCACGTGTTCCAGTACACGGAGAATCTGGCACAGTATCTGGAGAAAGTGCGCGATCTCGGGGAGAACATTCCTGAGGAAACAGTGTGGCGCACATTGCACGATGTCACCAAAACCGCAGGAGCAGCAGAAATAGACGTTTTGGACCCTTTCCAACTCAGGGTCACAAACGGACGCATTTTTTGTCGCTTGCCCCTCAACGCGACGTCGGAAACTGATACACGTGACTCTCTTGTCGTATCACACAATCGGACAGCCGTTTATGCGGCACCTGAAATCCTAAACAAAGGTACCCCGTCTGAAAGCACACTGTCCTGGTCTCTGGGCTACTTGGCGCACGAAATGGCCACATTGGAACCCGCTTTTTGCGACAGGCAAGGAACTGGAAACAAGACGAATGTCATAGCTGAGATCATGCAGGGACTGAAGCCCCAGAACAGCCCCGAGCACTATTCCAATAATCTGAGGAACATCATCGACAAATGTTTGCAGTTCGATCCTCACTTACGCCCAACAATGCAGGAAATTCAGGCAACGGCACGCGAGCATATTTCATGATTCATGGGGAATAAATGCAACTAGAGCATCCTACACTGCCGTGTACTTTATGGAAAACTGTCGGAGACATTTCGTCGTGCAGCTTTCAAGACGACGCATTTCAGCAAACGAAGTCTGCTGGGATCTTCTGATTGAATTGTAAAACTTCACAAGTCACAAAGGGTGCAAGTGACCAACAGTCCGCGTGCTACTGGGAGTCGTTACACGGGTCATTTAGTCGATTTGGCTTGTGAAACTTACCGGTACGACTTTGGTGTTCTCGGCATACAGGTCTGCACTCGTCACATGCCGCGTCTGTTCGTCTGTACACTTGACATCCAGTGTGAACCCAACCGAACACTCGGAGCAAAATTCTTCGCACGTGCAGTCCTGTGACACAATGCAGAATACAGCATATTTCTTTCTGTGTGGTTGATAGAAGGTTTTTCCAGTGTTTGCTTCCTGTGAGCAGCCCCGTGTTGTTGTCTTACCCGCGAGTACTGCATCTTGTCAACAACGTCCTCACAGGTCAGTGGGATCAGCCCAACGCGCTGCGCGATGAACTCGTCCACCAGAACACTGGAATTTGCTTCCAGCTGTACCCAGTCGATCGCTGAAACCAGACTGGTCACTGTAGGCACATGCGCGTTGGCGCAGGTGGTTCAATACAGGTCCAGAACTGGGCCTCGATGCCCTCTTGACACACACAACACAAACCTCAGAAATAGACTGTCCTCACCTATCGTTGGAACTTCCGCTATCATCACTCGTCGAATGCTGTTTGCCACACTGAAAAGAAGAAATTCCGTGAATACTTTCAAGAAAGCAAAGCGACAACTGACACACCGGACACCGGTTTCACAGTAGCTCATCAATACCCCGTCACCTGTCAATCGGTCAGCCAAGTGATCTGGTGTGCACAGAAATCACCCTGTTTCAAAATCCCAAGGATAAAAAACGAGAACTGAGAAATGAAAGAGGTCAAAACTAAAAGTCATGCCCAATGCCAACCCAACAGATTTTCAATGGAAGTGACCGAGTGCAAACAAGTGAGTCAAGATTGCTATCTAACCAAACTTGATGAACATTGGTTTGGTTGAACATGACGGTTGTCTTTCAGTGTATAAACCTCTAGTTTTCAACCATTTCAGCAAATAAGAAAGCCTTTGTTGACAACGGAACACTTGAGAGGTCCCAGCAAACATGTACTGCATTTATGAAGTGTCCACCGCTCGTTCATATTGGTGTACGAGGCTCTTTCCACAGCTGGGGCTCGCTGCATGTTGGCTTGGCATGCCAATTTGAACCCGGCGAATTAGGGTCATGTCCTCAATGGTGATGGCAGTCGACAGGTCATTACTCTGTGCAAATGTGATGCCTCTGACTTCCCAAAAATCGTGCTGCTTTTGTGCCAAGGCGTCAGCCATGAAGCGTGTGAAGGAACTGGATGTTAAATTGCAGCAAAGGATCAATCTGTATTTCTGTTTCAAGTTGGAGTGGACACACAAGGAGGCGAGAACTGCTCTGGAGACAGTTTTTGGCCGACATGTGATGCATGTGATGAAATCCAGAAGATGGTACAGACAGTTCAGAGGTGGCTGCACAAGCTTGGTCGATCTGGATCGCGCTCACAGGCACAAGACTGGGAGGACACCTGCAAATGTTCAGGCTGTGCGTAACATAATTGACACAGACAAATCCATTACCTTGGCAGCTCTTGTGACACAAACCAGATTATCTCAAACCAGTGTCCACAGGATCATCCGGAAGGACCTCCAGTTACATCTCCGCTGTGCCAAACTCCTTCCTGCTTTCCTCACTCCAAGGCACATCGTCGAGTGCTTCAACCACGCCTCCCACATGCTGCAGATGGTGCGCAACAGGCCCTCCTACCTCAAGAAGATCGTCACCATGGACGAGGCGTGGTGCTACCAATATGATCCTGAGCTCAAGAGACAAGCATCACAGTGGTTAGCTCTGGGGGAACCACGCCCCTCCCACCCCCGCTGGACAATTTCCATCAAGAAGATCCTCCTAGTTGCCTTTTTTGACTACAGAGGAATGGTGCATTTTGAGTACATCAGAGGAGGGACAGTTGACACTGCAACATTCATCCAAATTTTGACCAGATTCAGAGAGGCCTTGAGGCTCAAAAGGCCACATCTGACACGCCTGTTACACATGGATAACGCCCCGGCACACGGTTCCAGAGACACAAGATTGCATTTGCTCTTGACTGGTCAGAGGACAGTGCCACACCCTGCTCTGTCCCCGGATTTGGCCCCGTCCGATTTTTGGTTGTTTGGCAAGATCAAAAAACCTTTGAGGGGTCACAGATTTGCCTCATTGGATCACCTTCAAACTGCAGATTGGTCTGATAACTGCAGCTGAGTACCGCGATGCCATTCTCAGGCAATGGCCCATGAGGTGGGCGCGCTGTGTGAACACAAACGGCGACTATTTTGAAGGCCTAGAATAAATCCTTTTTTGACAGAGCAGTCTCTGTTTACAAACAAGGTGTTATGTCTGTGTCACTGGAACAAAAGGTCATCCTTTCTGCACCGCAAAACAAGGTTAAATGCCTTACATCACCTCGCAAGTACGTGTCATGGTACCAACATGCAGCGAGCCCCAGCTGTGGAAAGAGCCTCGTACATTTTCAGGTGAAGAAAGACAGATGGGCGATAATAGAGAGCAACGAAAGAAACCGCAACAGAGTGAAACTTTACCTCAAGTCTGTGTCTTCCAGAACAAACTTTATATTTTCATCACTCAACTCCGTTATTGAAACGGTTGGCTGGTTGGCGTACGGCATCGTTATTTGTCGCTGCTTCTTCAATCACGATCGTGTCGACATCGTTGTGACTACTGACTGTTTCAAGTTTTCACCGCTTGGGGCACAATGCAGCTAAATGTGTACACAAGTGAAACAAGAACACGCGCACAATTTCGCACCGGAGAACTGTTGGAAGCACAACGGGTGAATTTTCTGCATCAACAATGTGAACTGTACTGAGACGGTTATCAACAAACTGATTAAAAGCAAACAATGTGAATGTTTGTGTGTTATTCCTTTGCGCAATTTTTGCCTGAAACCTATCACCCATCATCTTGTGAGTGCCCAGGTGTGGTGGTCCTTGAGAAGGATCCAAACCACAAAGCTGGATCCCGGTACCGTAAAAATCCGCGTTCAAGTCCGCACCGGCGTGTGAGTTGCTTGACCCCAAAATATGGGTACAAAATATTTTTCTATATTTTTCTCCACAAGAAAAACAGCACAAAAGAGAATATGTTAAATTTGAAAAGCAATTCCCCTCGTACAAGACGCACTCCAAAACAGGTGCAAAAAATTGCGACTTTTACGCGAGGTTTTACGGTAGGTGTCGAGCAAAACCCATCCAAGTGGACAGGGTAAATTTTTTCGGATGGGTTCCAGCCAAACATGGCATAAACTCACGAAAAACGAAAAAAACCAACAACGTTGCAATGGCAGGTTATGCGATACCCATGCAGTGTGTCCGGTGCTGAACTGGATCCTCCCTTTCCTGCAGTGTGGGTGTGCCGCACGCGTGAAGAGTATGGTACGAGTGTACACCGGATTGCGTTGGTCGCAAAGGCTCTGCAGACCAAGCTGACGTTCCGACACAAGAGAATTTGAACAGTTGATGCTTGTTGTTGTGTTTATTTTTGAGGTCGTACCGACGCTCTGGAATCTTGCATGCAACAAACCGAAATTTACAGACATGCATGCCAACGAGAAGGTGCCAAGGTCAGGTTGTGGTGCTTGACAAGAATGATTTCTTTCCCTGGAAAGGGAGGAAGCTTCAAAGCAACCAAACAATTTCCCTTCTTTTTGTGCCCTTTCTTCTGCGCCAGATTATTTTGTTTTCGTTGCTGGAAAAACCTGGCGCAATTATCTTGGATATATCCACGAAAGCAAATTGTTTTTTCCTTTGCTCGTGAATGCTGGTGCCGCTGACATCAAATTTTGCCCTGCAGAGAGAAAGAACTGAAATTCTCTTGGGACAACTTGCTCACAGCCACAAAAGGCGAACAGTGAGTGAGCTAGAAAAGACGGTGGGACAAGATTTGGTCACAGTGAGCAGCCAAGCATAATCTCCTGACACCCAATGCAACCAGGGTACATGTTGGGTTTGGCTTCACACCCAATGACCCACTTGAATACCAACAGACTGATTCGGCAAAGAACTTTCAAAGGTTGAATTAACATTCTTTCTTTCTTCTCGCGCAATTCTGCAAATCCTTTCGACTGTCGAGATGTTAGATCAAAAATAAAAAAAGAAAGAAAGGGGGTGACGCACAATTCTTGCCACGCAACGCAAATGAGAACTTTTCTTGCGAGCATACATGCAAGCCACAAGAACTATATATATCTTTTGATTCAGCATGATGTCAATGCAACTTCAACCAGCACGAAGAGCTCAATAATTACAGAGGTCCAGTAGTCTGGGGTTGCAAACTCATTTTCGTACTTGAACGACAGGTCGTTGATGAGGTAAAAAAGGAAAAACCTGGCAGCGACCAGGATCAGCAGCACAATTATCAGCGGCCACCGGTTTCCAAACGACTGCTTGGTGCAGTCCTCGGGATGGGACAAAAGAAGGTACATCCGAACCAAAACTACGCCCAAGAGAATACTACAGCTCAGCAAAGGAAAAATTAAATACAGTCTGTTGTGCACAAAGATTGGTGCACTGTCGATGATGTCATAAACGGTCGTGAAAGCATCAACAGCGATCACAAAAATGAGGGTGATGCTGTTGATCAGTTTCAAACTGGTGTTGTGCATGATGTTCATGTGAGAGGATTGGTAGATGAAGTAGAGAAGCATGATGCTGAAAAAGGTGACGATCAACAAACTGAAAACATTCAGTGAGTACAGGTTTCTGTCGTTCCACAGTTCGCTGCTGTCAAGTCCCTGCACAACTTCCGTCCCCTCGAACAACGACAGCTTTGGGTCGAAGTCAGCAGGCCCTTCCGGTTCAAATTGCACCCCAGTGATGTTGGTGCTGATGTTGTAGACCACATGGTCGATCTGGACCCGCAGGTTGTATGTCAGATGATCGTCGAACTGAGAAGGCGGGATGACGAACGAGTAGACTTTGCCTTCCTTCGGCAAATAGCAGTAGCACTTGAGCCACTCCGTTTGGGCCTGGTCGAGCAAGGGCAAAGTCACTGGATCACAGGCGCACGTGTTTTCTCGAGGGAAAATACTCACAAACGTGTATGTATTGTGCCAGGCGTAAGCCAGAACCTGTAGGTAGGCCAGCACTCCAACTGCAACGTGAAGTCTGGTTGCTGTGGTTCCCAAGCAAGAGTTCACAATAATTCCCAAGACGGACAACACAACAATAACGTACGTAAATCCTGCCAGCCCAAATGCAATCCTGGGGGAAGCTTCGATGTCCAGAAAATGGTAGTAATTTTTGTCAATCTCGTTGTAAAATGCGTACTGAAAATAGATCCAAGACCCGAATATTGCTATGACCAAGGCCAGCATAATGGCGTACGATCCTCTGCTTTCCATGATTGCTGGATGTTGGTCTCAGTTTTCTCCAACTTGGTGCAAACTTTATTTTGCCGTCCAGATGAACTGTCAGGGAGTTTTCAGTTTCTGGTTCTCGAAACACCTCACGTGGACGCCGTCAGTTCCAATGTTCCAACAGATACGGCGCTGAAATGCTGCAAGGGCAAGGCACTGAAACAGCCCGACGCAGTCAAGCGTGCCACATTCGCCATCAGCTCACTGAGGTGCGAAACTGTGGCTCTGAGGACAGCCACATTTTGTATCGGGACAACGCACTGTCTGAAAAATTGCACTCCCGCCAGTGTCCAAGTGCCTGTTCTGTTGCTCGTGTTCAAGTCCTGGTTTTGTTTACTCGTCATTTGTCATGGGATCCTTAGTTGTCACTGAATTATGTAGTTGTCTGAGAAGATCCACACACATTCTGATGCTGTTGGTGAATGCGAAAACATCGAGTCAGCATGGACACACTTATCATTTCTTTCGGCTCACTCGATGATGCACACACATACGAAGCTGCACCACAAAACCACTCTGTTTGAACCATCGGTCATTAAATCCGCGCGATGGCGGCACCTCCTCGAGGCCCGAGTCACAACGTGCTCGGCAACCGGGGCGCGTTTCGTGTCTTTTCCGTTTTGCACTTTACTGACCGGAAAGAGCAGAATGAGCAACTTTTCGGACACCAATTTCAGCAAGAAATTGACTGAATTGAATGCTTCTCAACAAAGTATACAAACTCTGTCATTGTGGCTGATACATCATAGAAAGCACAGCAGTAAAATCGTCGATGTGTGGCTGAAAGAACTCAAGAAAGGTGAGTGTCAGGCTTTGAGTTGTGGTGTGTTTCAACGAATTGTCCCGTTTTGACAGGACAGCCAGACCGAGATAGATCTACCGAGTCCAGACTTCTGTGTGAAGACATACCGAGATGTCGAATGCGTTCAGACATCTTCGCGCGACACGACTGTGGCTCCTTTGTCTTGCAGCGAAACCGCCAAAGAAGCTCACATTTCTCTATCTGGCGAATGATGTGGTGCAGAACAGCAAGAAGAAGGGTCCAGAGTTCGCGCGCGACTTCAAAACCGTGCTGCCGTACGCCTACAAAAACACCGCCAGGTAGATCTACGGACTCTATTTAATTTTTCGAACACCAGTCACAACCGCGTTTCAGTCAAAGCAGCAAAGCTGAACAAGGTACGATATTGGAAAACTTGTCACCCACAAGTTTGGTTTGAACGTGCAATTTTTTCTTTTCAAACCATTCGTATTTGTTCCTGATCTACCTTGAAGCTTCGCTGTTTTTCTTGAAATTGTGTTGCGAACCTTTTCACCAAAGTCCAAGTTTTCAAAAGAAGGCGATTTGTCACGAAACGTGTGGCTCTGTGGAAGGTTCGGCTCAATCAGAGGGCAGAAGTTGGTGTGTGGTCTTGCGACAGATGAACAAATGCAAGAATCCTTATTCCCATTCTTATCAGCGTGCCTGGAATTGAACGAGTCTATTTCCCATATTTCAGCGAGGCAGATGCGAAGATCAAGCAGTCAATGGACAGACTGGTCAGCATCTGGGCGGATCGGGGTGTCTTCGAGTCCGAGTTCACAAAACACCTGAAGGCAACGCTCAGCAAGAGTAAGTCGGCCTGGCTGATGAAATTAACACATGCCTCATCGGTGCAAATTTTGAGGGAGAGGGTTTGTTTTCACGCGCTGGAACTTGCGATGAACAACAGGTGTATTTTGCAGCCCCAAAACCTGCAAAGCAAGAGAAAAAAGAAGAACCACCGCCCAAAAAGAAAAAGAAGAAAGAGCCGCAGCCGACGCTACTCGAGGAGATAGAGAAGGAGTTGTCCAAAGAAATCCCCAGGGAACCGCCCGAGGTGTGCATCCAAAACACTTTGTCAGGAGTCCACAGACACAACGAGGACCATCACACCTTTGCAGGCGTTGTGTTTTGAAAGCTACGGAAATGAAACTCTCAGTTGGTCCGTTGTTTGCAGTCTTGCATGTTGTGAGGAAACTGTTTGTTTTGGAGTTGGAAACCTGAGGACCTGAAACAAAATGGATCCTTGGTTGGGAGAAGCTTTATTAGTTGGAAGCAGTTCACACTGTGCAACTTTGTCATCGATTTTAATTCGGTTCCAGACTGAGAATCTGATCAAGGCGCTGGAAGATCTGGAGAACTCGGCGTCGTCGGACGCCGCTGTGAGAGAGCGCATTGCTGCATTGCCACCCGAGGTGTCGGACGCCAGCCTTCTCGGGAAACTGGCGGGTGAGTTTGGGGGAGATAAACGTTGCAAAGTGGGTGTGAAGTGTTTGGTCCACAAGGGGAATCCAGGCACGGTGTCCGAAGGTAGCCCATTGAAGCAAGACACATGTCTGGACTGACAGTGGGCTCCACCAAACGCGTCTTTTCACTCAATCTACTTTTCATTCACACAGACAAGGGTGAAGCTGAGAAGTTGGAGAGTCAGGTTGAAGAGGCTCGCTCACTGTTGTCTGACTACAACTCGCGTCTGGCGCACGAGTTGGACGAGCGGAAACGCGTCGCACGCATGCTTCGGGACTTCATTCACGCGCAAAAAGAGGCGCTCACAGAGTCCGAGTCACGGCTCGAGGTACGTGTGATGCTGTCGGGTTCTTGCGTCCTGCGTTACGTTTTTAATCCTTATTTGTGTTGTTGAGGTTGTCACCTGACCGCTTTTCAGGCAAGAGAACTTTCATTGCACGGTTTCGGCGACATGTTTCTTTGGCTTTTTTGCTGAAATGTTTGTCAGTTTCTGTCAGCTGATTGACGGGAAGAATGGTAACGGCTTTGGTCGCGCCAGTTGCTCGGGCAGTGCTGGTCTGAAACCGATGACGTGTTGTTCTGACGCTGTATTACGTGCTTTCAGGAGTACAAAGGGAAGCTGGAGAAAGTATCGGTGGTCCGCAAGGAACTAAAGTCTCACATTCAGTCCCTGCCAGACCTCTCGCTCCTGCCCAACGTGCACGGCCTGGCGCCGCTCCCGGCGGCAGGAGAACTGTTCGATGCACACAAAGAACTCGGTGTCGATTGACGGCACTGTCTCAGCCATTGCTTCAACGTTGTTTTCGTCTCTTGGCTACTCATTCTCTGTGTGTGCACAAACTGGACGCGACAAAAAATGGCGTCATGAAGTGGCATGCTGATGGACATCATTTTTGATTGCGTGTGATTTTCAGAACGCAAAGGCTCGTGTTCAAGGTGCGTGTTGATGCCGCAAAACTGGAGCAGTTTCCGTAGTGACGTCTTCGTTATTTAGACACGAACAGCTTCGTGTGATACGATGAAAGTGATCGGGTTGACGGATGTACAAGGTATTTTTGACGTTGCTCTACACATCTGGTACACCACAGAAATCTGCCGTGTTGTGCTTCTCAGTTCTTTTCGATCAGAGTACAAGTCATTGTTTTACGTGATCCGGTGACCACCTTCTGCCGAGACTGAAATCACGCGCGGGTGATCGATCACCTCAGTTGACACGCAGACTTTCAACGTCGCAGTTGTGAACCAAAGAATTTACCGGTTTCCTTGTTCTAAAGATCTTTTTGTGCAAGCAAGAATCGATTTCCCTGAAACATTCCGTTTGTTCATTGGACAACTCGCGGGGAAATTTTCCTGGTCACAGTTGCGCGAAAAGATTCCGCTGGCGAACGAAAGCGAAGGCACGTGAGAGGAAGACACTTCGCGTTGTTGTCTTTGAAAATCGTCGGAGTCACTGGATATTGTCAGCTTGCTCTGGAGAGATCCACAAAGGAATTACCCCCTCTCACGTGCTCTCCGCATGCAAAATGTTTTCATTTAGGAACAGTTTGCAACGGGGCCAGATGGAAGAAATCAATTCACGGTTGTCTTGCTGCTGTTGTATCAAATCTTCCTTTTGTAAGTCACTTTCACTGTGCCATTTCATTGGGATAAATGAAGCAACAAAATCTGTCGTTCTTGGTCAATTCTCGTTCCAATTACCGGTACAACAAAAATACCAAGATCCACATTCGTAGTGTGAATTGTATTTACAAGAAAACTCAAAACCAACACTGAACATCACGTCGTACTTCTGTCTCGTTTCCGACGCAGCAGAGCTTGCTGCATCTCTTGCCTCTCTTTCTCGTGCTTCGTGTGCGTGTCTTTCGCGAGCTGAATCTCCCCAAGCAGTGTCGTGATTCGCTCCTGTAAACAAAAACAAGAATCCACCGCGTTCCAAATACGAGGACTCCAGAGCGGCATTTTCAAAATTTGAAACCACTCTCAAACCACCACAATGAAAATAAACCACTTTCAACAACTTGTGGTTCATAAATCACCGAACTCCGAGGACTCCAATGACTGTGGACACGCTCCACCTACCGCCATTTTCTGTTTGGTTTCCAACTTCTTGATCTGCCTGGAGTTCAAAGGTGCAGGACGACCGTCTGGAAATAATGGTGCCATTTGTAGGATTATCACTCCAAGCAGTCGATCTCTCATCGTCTCCCGTGTGAGTTGTGAGTGTCCTGCTCTCGCATTCAAACAACCAAAACCACCGCGAGGTGCCTGAAGGTGTCACTTTTCTCCAAAATGCAAAGCGACAGACCGCAAATTTATACTTCATCGGTTTGCCCTCCTTACTCAAAGTGCACGGAGCACAAACCGCCTTGAAACAAATCGCTGTCAACACAGGACAACTTACCGGCGTATGACCAGTCAGGCCAGTCGGTCAGAGGGCCATACTCATTTCCACAACGTCCTCTGTTGTTCCTGCAGAGAGAAGGACACTGAATTCCTTCGAACGCGCTTCTGGCAAATTTACCAGCACTCTGAAACGTACTGATCCTCGATGTTTCTGGACATGTATTTCAGTTTTCACTCACGCGATTCTCCACTTTCGTCCGGCGGAGCAGCAAGCTGACGTGGTCACCGCTCTGTTGCTGGGTCGACTCACCAACTCCACCACGCTCCTCAAACCTGAGAACAAGGATGAAGCACTCTTGTCAAACAACTCACATGAAGCTTTCTAGGACAATTCGCAGGCTGCAGATCAACGGCGTAGATCTCTGTCTCTTCCTTTGCGAGATCTGGACCTGCGTCATTTCGCTCCAGATCAAGATCCACCACCCACATGTCAACTCTAAATTCTTGATGCCAGAAGGTCTTCATCAAAGCAATGCAACCGTATTGAGAAGTGTGGCTGAGCAGAACGTAATAAAAATGTTGACAAGTTCTAGAACTTGCTCACAAAATGTGTGCAAATTTACATGTCCATCTACATCATTCGAAGTGCAAAAGCGTTTCTTACCACCAAATTTCCAAAACACTGACTTTGCCATGTTACATGTTTCCAAACGGCAGACACATAGGCAGGAAATGTCGAACACCGGTGGTACAGGAAACTTCGCTCACGTTAAAACATATCGCGCAAAAAAATAATTCTCCCCCCGACAGGCGTAATATGTTGCTGAAGCCACATAAGAATGCCCAGCCCCCCCCCCCCCACCTCCCCGAGAATGAAACCAGGCAAAATCAGCAATTTGTTTGTCGGGCCAGATCAGAGAGCCCGGTGAACACTCCTCTCCTGGAAATAAAACTTGGGCCAAAGGTGCCGTTCGTTTTTATGCGCCGTGTGATCACTCCAATTTCCATTGAACCCAATGGGAAACGGAGTCGGGGTCTGACTCCGGATCACAAAAACCAACCACACCAAAATCTGAAACTTTGCTTCAGGTCTGCGGCCTGGCAGAACCCCTCCCACTCCCCGAAAAGTTTGCTGTCACTCCTGGTTTGGATGCCAGAGTGAATATATCTCTGACGAGTATGAGACATAATTTCCAATTCTGCGCGTGTGATGTGTTTGTGTTTTGGAGATATGTGGAGTGACTTACCTAGTGTTGGCCAGCCAGGTGGATCGACAGTGCGAGGCGGATGATCAAAATCCTGAGATTCGCATTCCAAACTGGAGCCCCCACGCTCAGATACTGAATAACCCC
>JAAUXT010088698.1_pt1 | contig 15521 bp, 14 predicted proteins | sample 7278171 | NCBI WGS metagenome assembly JAAUXT01 (sample SAMN14350112, study PRJNA611818) | marine sediment metagenome | isolation source: surface marine sediment (1.8m) | place: French Polynesia: Moorea | collected 2018-08 | reverse complement strand
ATGTAGTCTCTTCGGAGCTACATATACTAAAATTGGAACGATACAGAGAAGATTAGCATGGCCCCTGCGCAAGGATGACACGCAAATTCGTGAAGCGTTCCATATTTTTTTGGACAAAATTTCAGCTGCAAGAGCGAAGAGCAGACAATTGATTCAGTAAACTGAATTTTGAGCCACGGAAAATAGCCATGGATCTCCTCATAAATCCAGAACCCACGCTCTAACACCAACATTGCGCATTGACACAGTGTTTCGACAGTATTTTTGCGTTTTGGGATCTTAGATCTGAACGTACAGAACTTCTGGAGCACCAGACGGACGGTTTACACAACACCGCGAACAGACTAAACAAGTGATAGGACACATCCTGTTGTTTTCGCTCTGGATTTGGATTTTTAGCAAATAATTATGGGCCAGTTGCAAAGTCAAGCAGCTCAAGGGCAAGGAGGGGATCAGCAGGCGGCTTGGTGGTGCAAACTTTTGGCCAGAACAGTTGGAGCCGTCGGCGGAGGAAGTGAGTTGTCAAAACTGCAACATTTTGAGTGATCTGTTTGACCTCAAACCTTTCTCGAAATCTGCGATTTCTTCAGGTGTCAGGAGGAAAGCAGCATGTTTTTGAAACGCACCTTGCTTCACGTACGATTGATTGTGCTGTGAAAATGGGCAAATATTCAAAGTATACTTTTTGGGCGATAATATAGGAAATACTCTTATGGGTGTTTTGATGACGAATGTGACCGTGACCAAAGATTGTCGTTTCTGGCCGTGATTCATTTTTCCACGAGCAAATTTTTCATCCCAGCAACCTCCATCCCTCCAAGATCCGCCCCACAACCATCTGATTGATGAGAAGATGGAACATGACACAGTTGAGCTGACTCCAAGTACGAAGCGGCTCAATCCGTGTTTTTCTTTTCGTCTTTCAGTCGCCTTCATCTTGGGTATCTGGACGTGTGTTGGTGTTTCTGCTTGGTGTATCATTGCTGGCATCCTGCAAATGTGAGTGCTCCGCACATGAGATAATAATTTTCCAACCGGAATGCCCAGTCGTCAAATCAGAAATGCAATGTGATCAACTGTGAAGAACACAAAGTTGAGCTCTGAAAATCCCGCTGCCAATCAGGGCAGACCCAGGAAACTGCTTTTCTCAGGACAGATCTGCTCATTCATCGTGTTTCTTTCACCCCTGGCAGGATAGCGGCGTTCATCGTACTTGTAATGGAGACCCCTTGCTGCTGCCAGTACTTCGACATTGCCAGACCCATTGCAAATTTCTCAGAGGGCAGACCTTTCTTTCAAAAAGCAGCCATCTATTGCGCGTAAGTTTTCGCAAAAACCAAACTCCTTTGTGCGAATCTTATTTTCGTACAGCCAGCCAGTGAAAATCAAACATTTTTTTCTGGTCTTCCAAATTTGGACTTCAGGAACGGTAGCTTGTGATTCCGTGTGTTCCATTTGCAGAATGGCCATTCCTCCTCTGGCAATGTGCTTTGGTCTGTCGACTCTCTTCGGCTCTGGACTGATTTTTGCCGCAGGCGTACTGTACGGTTTGATGGCTTTGGGAAAAAAGTAAGTTGAAGACCAAAATTTCACGTACTTTCTCCACACAAGGGACGAAAACAGATTATGGTGTAATTCCTTCTTGCTACGTGTCAACTCGCTTGAAAAATTGAGTAAACTGTACGTTTTTCGTGACAGGGCCGACAAAGATGAGATGGCTAGAAACGCCGGTGGGACGACAACGCCCACACAAGACAAGTCAAACCTCGTAGACAACGCAGTCGACCCAACCATGCCATAGCCTTTCTGATTCCAAATCTTTTTGACGATTTGAAAGGAAGTTGTCTGCCGAGGTATTCCATATCTGTGGTTGGTGTGCAAAGATTTTCAAACCTAGTCATATTATGTGATGCGATAATCATGACGTGTGCTCTCAAGGTTTCCGCACAGAAAGTCGACAAAGGGTTCAAGAAAAGGTGTATGGTATTTATCTTCTGGTGGACAGAGGGTTCCTGGCTCTCGTGCTGGCCCTCTGGCTTGAAGCTGCTTGTTTTCGGGCCTTTGTGGTTGTAAAACGTTTTCTGAGCACAGATTGACTGAGCAGCACTGATTGACTGAGCGAGTGTTCAACATGGTCCGCTTTTGAATCGGCACATGATGTCAGCGCAATGTTGCCGCTGGAGGTAGATAATGCAGGAGAATTTCTACAGTCCGAAATGTGGAGTTGCATGTGTGAAAACCGCCGACTTGACACGGGCACAATGTACAGGGAGAAACTGGGTACCAGTAGTTTGTAGAGTTGCAGGTCACATTGGATTTCAAGGACAACCAAAGTTTATTGTCGTGTGTTTTTGTGCAGTCGTCGAGGATACTGAGTTCCTGATTTTGCTTGTCATTCCATTGAAATTAGTCGAGAGCGGTCTCTGGTTTTCAGGGCGAGATTTGTGACCAGTAATTCGTGTTCACTAGGGCTGCTGTTGTGCGCGTAGGGTTGGAGTCTACTTTGTGCTTGTATTTGTGGTGTTTTCACCATATTGTGAACCAGAGTCCTCATTGCATGGATGTAGCCAGATGTACGTATTTTGTTGACATATTTATCAGATAAAATGTCTGCAATATAGCAATGTATTCAACGTCAGCGTTGAAATCTTTCCAATTGCCCGGCATCGTGGAAATCAATTTTGCTTCACACCTCTTGGAAGACAAACACCCGAACTTCGGCCATGTGTGTTGTGGACAGCGCTTTATTTTCGTCTTTGGGCAAACAATATTTTGGGCAAACAATATCACAGATCATCACGTGTCGCATATCACTGCGTCACGCTCAAGCTAACAATTTGTTTCGGGAAGCAGCGCGCTCTTGTATCGCAATTCATTTTGTTGCCAACGACCCAGACTGAGGGGCAGCATTCAAAACATTGAGGTTCTGTCGTGCGGGCAGCGACCCGTGACTTTGTTGATCAAAGCAAACAACAAACACGAACTGTCACAATCATTTGTGTCATACCAAGAAGCAACAACATGAAAAGCATAATGCTTACAAAAAGGGACAAAACTTAACAAAGGAAAATCACCAGGGACAAAACTTAACAAAGGAAAATCACAGTTTGCTTCTCGGGACCTGATGATGAACACATTGGTGACAACGTAGCGCGACGTTTCCAGCTGTACGAGAAGCAGCTGATCTCACAAAAACACTGACGGATCCCGATCAGAAACGAAAGTGCCAAAACTTGAAAATGGAAAATACTGATTCAAAACACCACTTCCAGACCTGTCTTGAATTCAGGGCAAACGGACTGACCGAAAATGAAAGAAGTTTGTGGTGTTCTGCAATGAATCACAAGACTTCTCCAGAACGCACAAAGCTTGGATGGCTGAACAAAACCCCACGGGAAATCCACTTTTATCGAGCTTGCCTCACCACAGCCTTGTTTGCTGATATTTGGGGTTGTATCTTGAAGCTGTGTTGGAAGCCGGAGTCCAACTTACGTTGCTAGGTTCCGTCCGGGTCACATCTTGCCTGCAAAGTGAAAGGAGCATGTTTTCCTTGTACATTTCCACAGGTTACGCTGTGTCACAAGGAAATGAGCAAATCAAAACGGTTTTCCTTGTCCTGAGTGTGAGCGATGAGGTCTGCACCTGCTGTGTTGGGCGGCGGAGTATTTGGAGTGATGAGACGGAGAGGAATCCGCTGAACGACTTTCCACTTTGAAACGGCCCTGGCGATCCAAGTAACTCCGATGAGAATTGAACAAACCAGCCAAATCATTGGCGGAGCCTTCTCGTCTCATCTGTGGATTTCCTACAAAATCAAACAATGCGCACATAACACGACAGCTCCGGAACCTGGTAGGTGGTCCAGGGGGCACAGGACCCCCTCCCACTTCTTGTTTGGCAGGCCAATATTGCAAAGTGTCAATTGTTTTTCTCATTTGACTGTCCTGCAGGACTGCCCAGCGCAGAATTTCGCTGCGATGAAAACAAGCACAGTTCAAGTCTTCACCTCGGAACTTGGATGTGAACGCATCATCCCGTTGTTGGCCGTTGAGATTGACTTGAGTATTCTGCCCTGCTGTAGGAATGCTGGTCTGCGTGTCATCCGTCGAGTCCATATTGTGTCGACTGTACATACTGCTCTTGGCTGCCATTGCTCGACCTGCATCAATGTTGTGGCTGCTTACACGCGACGCACTGCAACAACAAGCGCCAAAGTTTATCTCACGCACAAGAACAAACCTTTCTTCAAATTCAGGAAGCAACAACACCGTCGGGGAAGACATTCATATCCGAACTGTGGACGTTTGAACAGCTGTGTATGTGGAGGGGGAGGGAGCTCATTTGAAGTGCTCAAGAGAGGTAAATTTCATTTCATTTCAGGCGCATTTTTGCGGAAACTATTTTCCCTCGAACTTTACAAACAGGAAGAAGGGGGCAGGCATCTCAAACCAGTCCAATCGGTTGACAGGATGCGCACAGATATCCAGACACCCTTTGGTGACAAACAAACAAGTCATTGCGTGAATGAAGTTGTCACCTTTTCTGACGACCACTTGGCGGTCGGTCGTACGAACTCTGTCTTTGAACCGTCACGTTGCTCAGAGCTTCTCGCTGAAAACAAACGAAGAACTTCACTTCAAATTCATTTCCTTCTTTGCAACATGCCATCTTAATGTGAAATGGGTGCCTCAGTGCAAACTGCTGTGGGAATGCTGCACAAGTTTCTTCAAAGTCCACGCTCGCACATTGGAATCTCAATGATCGGTCGCTGAGCTGGCAAAATAATTTTCAGAGCAAGACTGAAAGATCATACATACAAAAGAAAACACAAGAAGACAGAAAGAAGGTTCTGTTGTGTGAGACTGAAAGTGCAAGCTGCAAAACAACGAAATACCTGGAAACAAAAAGAAAACAGCTTGAGACATTTCGAGCTGAGAATGTTCATATAGATCTGCTCCAATCACAACAATGCAGGCAAGACAGTGACTGATGCAGGTCACATCTGAATGTGTACATTTGGGAGTTTGAAAAGAAGTACGCACACACGTGTACACACAGAGAGGAACTCAGTAACCTGCAAGTCGTCGTCCCAAGTCAACAAGGACATTTTCTCCACGCGATCACCAGCCTCTAACACGAGGTCAGTGTCATCGAGCGCCTTCCATCAAAAACATGAAACCGTGAGATACTGTATCAAGATGTTCCTTCTTCAGGATTCTCAGATTTGTAAAAGAGGATGGCAAAACTCGGACGAATACTCGGAACATACCTGTCTGTCAAACGTCGTTCTCCGGAGGCGGTTGGAACCGAACAGATTTCCCAGGAAGGCGTGTCTGTCATCTGGAAATGTGTGTGCACAATGACACAGGTGCTCGTGCTATTTCCACAAATGGCTTTGTCCTGAATGTGTCTACAATGTGTCTTCACTTTTCATTTTGACGACAACACAAGGCTTTGAGTTCCTTACCTTTGTAAGGATGCACAGGGGGCTTTGCGCCTCTCCTGCCTTTCCGAAACGCTGACCCTGATGAAATTAAAAAAACACCAGCTTTGTTTCCAGATTCCATTTGTTTTCGACTTGCACCAAGCTTGTGCTTGTTTTCGAAACCACACAAAATTCAACTTTTTTGGGGAAAGTCTGACTTTGTCAGGCTAAATATCTGACGAAAACACATGTACCTCGATAACTGCTGAAGAAACCTTCAAACACCACAAAGTTGTTGACCTGAGGAATCGTTGTTTTCAACCCGTAATGCTTTTGCAGAAAGTTGATGAATTTATGCGAAGGTCGATCAATGGCCAGACTTCGAGGTTCAATGTTCTCTTCCTGAAGGGCAGAGAAATGTTTCTGACCCGATGCGCACCAAAGGAAACGAAGAACTGAACTCTGCCTTTTGTTCATTCAAATTCAGAAAACACTTCTGGAAAACCGCACCTGCAACGCGTGTTCGAACAACCTCTTCCCACACCCATGCCGCTGACGTGATTCGTGAACGTAGAAATCGAGAACGCAAAGTGGGTCCATCTCATGCTGAGTGCCGTCTCTGTCGTACACAAACAACTTCTTGTGACCAAGCTTGATCATCCCAACAACAGCACCGCGTCCTCTGAAATCGGAAAGATATTCACATCATTCGTCAAATAATTCTGAGCCAGCCCAATTTCACTTAGCACTGTGGCGAAGAATTCCTGGTCCCGTCTCGATACATCTGAGAAAGAACGAATGGATTTCTTTCCACTTTTCCGGCAAAGCAAAGACAAAACTTAAACCCGTTTGCATCTCTGTCCACCAAGATGTACAGATGATGATCCGAGTGTTTCAGTTTGGAAGCACTGGTGATTGGTCCCGGTAAACCTTGAGCCTGAAGAAAACTTATTCGTCTTCATACACTGTGTTCGTGGAACACAAATGGAAACTCGTCTGAACGAGTACCGAACGAGTCTGCTTCTGCAAAAGAGTGTCTTGACAAACCTTGGCTGAAGAAACCCCCAGTTGATCGATCACACGCCATAGTTGTTCAATGTTTTCCTTCCTGCAAAACACAGAACGCAAAGACAGTCAGAATAAAATGTTGACTCTCTCCAATCTATAGACGAGAGGTGGAATTTTCCTCCCTGGTGTTTGGTCCATCAAGCAAAACTGACACAACAAACAGACGACTTGTGAGCATCACACTTCACACACAGAGCAATCTGCTGGGTTCTGTGCCCCACCGGCAGTCAAAAGTCAAAACCAAATCACAAGCTGAACACTCACTGAAATGTCTTCGATGACACAAACTTGCTGTCTATGACGCATATCTCCTGACTTAAGATTGAATTGATGTTAAATGCAAATTCCATTTCCACTTTCCGACCTTTGATTCATTTTCCTGTCACATGAAATGGTTTAATCTTCAAAATATTTTGTTTTGTTGACAACCACTAGACTGAATTTGCTCGCTGTGCAGTTTCTCAGTCTAATTTTCCCATCAAATTTGCTCTTGTGGCAACATGTAGATTTTTGAGATCGTTTTCGGGTGATGAATCTACGGCTCTGACAACAAAGTTTACGAACACTATGATGGCGGCGGCCTTTAAAAGATTACTCCTGTGTTTACTTCACTTGTTACTTCGCTGTTTGGACTTATAGCGCGACGGAACATGCCTCAACACGGACACAAGAAGCCGTTTAGTACGAAGCAAAAGAAGAAGCAGCTTCAAATGAAAAGAGAGAAGAAGAAAGGACACGATGAGCATGGCAAGTTCATTTTTCCATGTTTCGAGTTGTCTTCCCGAGAAAAATCTGTTTGCCTCGCTTTGTTACTGGATCTACGAGTGCGGCGCTGTCCAGGGACAACATTATTGTTGCGTGTGGAATGCGCTGTTGAACGATTTGCGTGTTTGACAGGATTCGAGGAGAGCAAAATTGTCGAGAGACATCGCTCGGCGTCCCGTGAACGCAGTTCGGAGGAAACATCTTTGCAACATGCGTCACTCAGCAAATTGAACCAGCAACCGACAAACTCCGGGGACAAGCGATATGACCCAAACAGGTTTGTCAGACAAACAACTTGAAATGTCAATTCAAAGTCTCTGTTGACACATGAATTGAAGAAAGTTGCACAATATTTCAGTTCAATTTTTGCTTCTCTCACAATTGCAGATATCGATTGCACTTCCAGTCTGAAACAAAAGAAGAGTTAGCCAGGCGGAAAGAGCAGGCCAGGGCGGCTCTCACCACTGTTTCTGAGGTGAGCGAAAAACTATCCAAAATCAGACAACGCATTGCATTTGGCCACTTCCAAAACGCAAGCCGTGTCGGTGAACCGCATTTCATTTTGGCAGTCTTGTCACCCTTTGTTGTTTGCAAACAGACCGAGTTGGAAGTCAGTATCGATGAAGTGTACAGACCTGGTTCGATGCTGGACCTGCCGAAGCGGCCCCCGTGGGACTACAACATGTCCAGAGAGAAACTGTTGATGCGAGAAGAAAAATATTTTCGGGTACATTCCAGAGTCATAATCTTTCGTGAAGAAGTGTTCCGCCACAGCTCGCAGTTCCCGCAGAGTCAAAAAATACTGTCCTTTCTTTTTTGTCCAGGAATATTTGGAAAATTTGTTGGAAAAACACGGAAGCGAAGATCTGAGTTACCTTGAATTGAATCTGGAAACATGGAGGCAGCTTTGGAGAGTGGTGGAAATGTCAGATATTGTTCTACTCATCGCTGACATTCGGCATCCGGCAAGTGCATCTGGTCTATCTGATCTACCGCTTTGCGCAGCAAGTTCGAAGTCAATATCTTTCTTAAGTAGTGGGTGGTACGTTGGAACTAGTTGTTTCGTCAGTTTGATCTCACAAGTCATTACTTTGTTTTTCGGTTGTCGTTTCAGGCTTTGCATTTCTCTCCAGCTCTGTACGAATATGTCACGAAACAGTTGAAGAAATTCATGATTTTGGTGCTCAACAAAATCGACTTGGCCCCGCCTGCTCTTGTGGTCGCCTGGAAGAATTACTTCAAGCAGAAGTATCCCGAAGTTCACATTGTCATGTTTACATCCTTTCCAAAAGATTCAGCGAGCAGTGAAGACGTAGATCCCGAAAAAGGTGAGCGAGCTCTGTGTTGTTTTAGTCTCCCCAGTGTTACAACCAACTTGATCTTGTTGATGCAACTAATTTGCCTGAGGATTTACGCAAATGCAGTGCTACACAAACGAAAGCGAAGACGCCGCGTCACGCCGGTGGGACCTCGTGAACTCTACGAAGCCTGCGAGTCCATCGTTCAAGGGAAAGGTTCGTCCTGAATTGAATTTCATTTCTTCGTCAGTTCTTTCTTGACGAGACAATTGAGACTCGTATGCCTTCAACCCTTCAAAAACATTTCAGTCAATTTGAGTTCATGGGAGGAAAAGATCGAAGAAGACTTGTCAAGTTCGGAAGCATCTGCTGAAGCAGACCACGAGTTTCACTCAGAAGACACCGACAGCTCCTTCGTCAGTCATGAGCAGTTCAAAGATGGAATTTTGACTGTAGGATGCTGTGGTGAGTGAGTGTTCGATTGAGATGGCGTGGCTTTGTTTTGCTCGGTTTTTCTGAGTGTGACAGACAGGAGAAAATCAGCCGTGTTGGAGAAATGATCTCCAAATTTCTCCTTTGTTTTGCAGGGTATCCGAATGTTGGAAAATCTTCTCTGATGAACGCACTGGTGGGGAAAAAGGTACAGACACAACTGAAAAACATTGGAAATCTTTTATTTGTGTCTTTGACATACCCGCGCTTGCAATGGTGGTCACACCCGAGGATGTGCACTTGGAGACGCGCCTGTGTTCAGTGCGTAGTGTTCTCGTTTCAAACTGCGCCCGATGTCTGAGAATTGCGTTCACATTATCGTCATATGTTTTCAGGTTGTCAGTGTGTCGCGGACTCCTGGTCACACGAAACACTTTCAGACGATATTTCTGACGAAGTCCGTCAAACTGTGCGACAGTCCGGGCCTCGTCTTCCCGTCTCTCATCCCCAGAGCGATGCAGGTCCCGTTTGTTGAGAATTTGTCGTGCGATTGGTCTGGCTACTGCATTCTTCGTAGTCAGCGACACTCCCGTACAGTATTTGTTTTCTGAATTCAGGTCCTCGCAGGAATTTACCCCATCGCACAAGTGAGAGAGCCTTACACCGCTGTCGCTTTCTTGGCGCAGCGATTAGACATTCCCAAGCTGCTGCGCCTGAGTCATCCGGACCCCGAGGACGGTGCTGGGGAGTGGTCCGCAATGGATGTTTGCGAAGGTACGAGGCTTGTCCTTTATATTTCCTTCTTTTTGCGTTTACGGTGTTCCACACTGATTAACCACTACTTCTATCAGTTGTTCATTTCCTTCTGGATGGGACCTCAGGTCTTGCAACCAAAAAGAACAGAAATATCTGCAGTAACATGCTCTTTTCTTTGATCAAAACTTGAACTTTTCAGTGTGATGGCTATCAAACCTTGAAAACTGAACATTTTTTACAGTTTTTGGTCAACTTATTTGTCCTTTGTTGATGAGGAAGCTTTTTCAGCTGAGAATAAACAATTTTTTACAAGAGAAAGCCTTAAGAAGTGAGTGAAAAGATTGATTTTATAATGGTAAATTTGGCAGAGTGACAAACTTTCCTTCAAATTGTCACCAAAGGAGAACATGAGCAGGACACTCTTTTGGCTAAAAGTTGTAGTGAAGGTTGGTACTATTGTAGAGAAAAACCAATATATTTGGACTAAACATTACAAAGAAATTAGAATTTAGCTTATGGATACATTTGGACCAACTTCATTTCTTTATAAACACTGCTTTGAAATGAAAGAGAAGCCTGTTTCCTTACCATATGAAAGTATGACACAGGGATATGTTTTGGGATCACCTTTCAATGGAATATCATAGCAGACAGGCATGCCATCGCAAAAAGAAGGAAATATAAAGGACAAACCTCGTACTGTGTTTTTTGCACCGCATTTTTTGGGCTTCTTGAGGTCAGACTTGCAGTGGTCGTGTGACGTGAGCTTGCAGACTGCAGTGTCGTCTGGTGAAAGTATCTGGAGGTCTGACCAACATTTTATTTCAGCATGGGCTTTGAAACGAGGATTCCTCACAGCAAAAGCTGGAAGACCGGACGTGTACCGAGCAGCCAACAATCTGTTGAGACTCTCTGTTGATGGGCGACTGTGTCTTTGCATGAGACCTCCAAATTATACAGCTCAGAAAGGTATACACATTGCATCTTTTGTGCGCGGTCGCCGCCAGGCGTCGACTTCTGTGCGCTTTGTGCAATCACTGTCGGTGTGTGTGAATACATTGCAAAAAATGTGCAACACTGCTCGGCTTGGCTGCCAGTGTTTTCTGCCAACTTGTTTGTTTTGTCACGATTTCTGTGAACTGTATCAGGTACTCGGCCTGATTTCCTGTTGCATTTGTGTTTTCCTTCTTTCACCCAATGATGCTTTCAGTCCATTTTGCAGGTTGTGTGGCTTGTGTGTGAGCGCACCCAAGTGTGCAGCAACCTTGTTCTTTTCAGCTGACTGGCAGTTGCACCCGGAAACCTCAGAAATCGCCAAAATTCAACAGCAGTGCAAAGATGAAGAGCAGCACAGTCAAAGCGAAGAGTTCTCAGACACCGACAGCGAATCCAAAGCGGAGTCGCAAACTGAAGGCTCTCAGGATAGTGAATCGAACGAGACAATCACTAAAAATCCGTTCTCGTTGCTGGCCGATGATGACTGAACACTGACGGAGCGGTACACTTGTCCTGGAACATTTTCTGAGATTTTTCTGTGATGTCTTGACGACCCAGTGTTGTATGTATGCACTGCAGCCGCAACGTTCATTTCCCTTTTCACTTGGAGCAAAACAGTTGCTGTATCTTTTGCACCGGGAATTAATAAATACGACCAATCGAAATGCGCTTGTGGTCCATCTGTCCATCGCGAACAAACGACCCAGTTAAAGGGAATTCTCGGTGACGTGTTTCTGTATCTGGGTCGCTTTTCGGAAACCCAGAAGTAATTTGAAAATGTGGGAAATACCTATTTCCAGAAAGCTTCGGATCAGCACCTTGTGGTTGTTTTTGTTCAGTAAAAGGTAAAATTTCCGCGAAACCAGTGGGGTTTCAACGCTGTGTTTGAGTGTTTCTGTTTTGGCGACGGTTGATGTGCCAGATCTCGATTTGTTTGTGCTGTGCGCGCTCGTGTGTGAAAGTCCAGACTGTAAACAACGCTGTCAACAACGCAGATTGTCATCAAGAAACTGACCGCGCACGATCTGTAAAAATCATCTGCTTGACATATCTGTCACTGCGTGATTCCAGTGCAAGGGAAAACTTGGATTCATCTGGATCTTGGAACTAGAGTCTGTCTCTCGAGAAAATGACGAGGTGGCAGGACATCAAGGAGTTGACCAAGAAGGACGAGTCGGTCTGGCAGCGCGTGTCTCTCATCTTCTCACAGCACAACTTTCCGGTGGAAATTCGCGAACTTTTCAGCGAATGGTTTGAGGAGCAAGTATGGTGAGTTTTGATCCGCCGTTCAGATCGCTAAGTGATTCTGGTTTTGGCATTGAATCTGTTTCGCGTGCACCTGTAGATGTTTCTACAATTCTCCAGACTGAACCGCACTGTTTTGCAGGGATGTGGAGATTGATGAAAGTCAAGACGCGGAGCCAGAAGTCCACAAACATGCGGAGAGTTTGCTGGGAGACCTGCTGGAACGCATCAGCACCATGTCCAAGTCGAGCAGGGAATTGGTTTCCAAAATCAACCTCAACACCTATCACAGTCAGCTGAGTGTATGAAAGTTTCCACTCAACCGTTTTGTTTGTGCAAATCGATGATTCAAAAACAAAAGCGACAAAATGTTGTTGCTGGAGCCTGACGGATATTTCCTTTGTAGGAAAGATTCAACTCGAGTCCCTTGGACTTCGTGATCACAGTTGGCAGGTGCATGGACGCGGAAATCACGCTTCTCGGGTCAATGGAAGAGGTACTTGTTGCAGCACATGTGGTGCTCATCCTGTCGTATCGTGTCCTTGCGTTTTCTTCGTGGCGTGTGACCGAGACACCCCATGTTTATTTGGGATACATTCGCAGGACAACTCAGACCTAAGACGAACAGAAAAGTCGTCAGCCGAAGTGGAGCAGAAGAAGCAGTTTCAGAAAACAATTGACGAATTGTTGGTGTCTGTTGACCAGCAACTGAAGCCAATGGTTCAGGTGACCGTCACATTTTTTGCAGTCAAAACGTTCGCTGAGTGTTCCATGCCAGTTATCCTGCTCGTTCTGTTGATTGAACGCTTTGCTTCATTTGTTTGCAACAGAAAGTGGAGAGATTGCTTGAGCAGATGAAGCAGAAGCACAATCGGTTCACGATAGACAAGCGCGACAGAGAAAGTGAGGATATTCCCTGGTCCATACCAAGCTTTTCAAAGACATTTTTGCTGTGTTTTCTCCCTTATGCTGTGGAAGAGTGGGCAGTGAAATGGAAAGTGTTTTTCAGACCCAACCTTCTGTTTTTCAGTCCGAATCGGGCAGCTGCGACACATAATCTCTTGTGATGGAGCGAACAGTGAAACATTTCGGAAAGACATCGAGACCCTTGAAAAGACACAAGTACTGGACGAGCAGAGCATCGTTGAGACGCAGAAGGTGGGTGGGTGTCGAGAGGGAAAAACCGACACCACTGAGCTCTGCATGCCTGGCCAGGGAATTGGCAAAGGAGGTGGATGCCACCTCCATTTTGCTCTTCTGTCTGTCGAGAATTACCAAATAGATCCAGACAACAGCACAGGAACGAATTTTTACAGCCGCTCCTCCCTCCGTCAAAGAAAGGCGTGTGTGCAGACACAGTTGAGCCTGTTTCCTGGTGGTGGACCAAATATAATTCTGAAATTATGTCTTGACTTGACCGATTGGCCTTTCCTGTCAATGGTATGTTCGTGTCAGATTTGTTGTGACGAAACGGGTGAACGTCCACAGGCGAACAGCCTTGTACTCACAGCTGTCCTTCGCTGACTGTGTTTTTATTGCAATGGAATGGGATTCGAATTTTGAGGTGAGGTAACAATGCAGCATATTGGAATATAGCGGTGCATCTGCAAGCAACTTTTATCTTCAGCAAATTAAAAGCAGCAGCCACAACACAGCTGAGAGTTTAGCTGGCGTCGTGCAGAAAGCGTGGGATCTTCTCGACTTGTGGCTGAATGATCAGAAGCTGGAGATCACGTGTCTGACTCCGCCTCCCGATATGGGTCAGCTGGACGCCCTGGATAACATGTGAGTTCGTCCGCAAGTTCGTTGGTGCACAGGCCCCAGGGTTTTATTTTTTGCGTCCTCCATCGACTTTGTGCGACATTTGATCACGTTCACTCACGTTTCTGCAGCTTCAAAGCAACAAACGAACAGTTTCAACGCGTCATTCTTCTGCAAGAGGGGATCCAGAAGGAGTTCGATCGTGTCAAAGTTCCTCCCTTCCCAACGGAAAACGAAGAATTGACGAACAACTTGAAGATAATTTTGGAGAAACACATTGACCGGTAGCTGAGTAGATGAATTCATTGCACAAATAAATCAAATGCGCAATTTTTCGTGACCGAAAGTGAAGTCAAAAAAACTGAACTACGTTGTGCATACATGTATTTTCAGAATGTTCGTCGTGGAGAGGCAGCCGAATCGAATCAAAAAGATAACACAGCGGAAGAGTCTGTCTAACAACATGATTGTTAGGTTTGTGATGCAAACAAAAAACTCATCTGAACAACAGAATAACAACACGACATATGTTTCCGACAAGCCTTCATGATGCCATTGCTTTGATTTCGTACAGAATGCTTGGAGGAGTCTCGTTTGGTATTGGCGAAATGAACCAACCCAGGGTCACAGCTCGAATCTTTCCAGAGAAGGACGGCGCATTGAGAGCAGCGCTCGAGGTACCCACGTGTCTCGACAGGAACTGAAGATGAACTTCCGAGAAGTGCCTTGGATCATTCTGACCTGTGTCTTTGTTCCCTCAGTACCAAGGTCCGCACGACGATCCGACGCAAATACCTGGAGGAATCGCTGAAGTGGGTAACGGGCACTCGGTGCTCGAGAAGCAGCGAGCGACGCTCAACGTGATCGCCGTCTTCAACAGCTATCAGCTTCGTAAAGTCAAGAGGATCTGCAACGAACGCATTGGCAAGGAGGAGCGGGTGACGGACCAGAAGTACGCGCTCGTGTACTACACCTGTGTCCGCGTCATGGACAGAGACTACCAGCTGAAGGTCAGTTTCCCAAGAGACCAAATCTGATCTTGCGTGGGTCCTGTTCGATGAGCCGCACTGCGCACCGGCGGCGCAAAGTGCGAATGTGTCATTTTCATCTGTGGGCCAACAGAAAACAGAAAACCTCAACCCAAATCGAGCACAACTTTTTTTCCCAACCTCAACCGAGAGGTCACAAGAACTCAGGTTTCTGGTAACAAAAAGCCTCAATCAGACTTTGCCAACCGTTTGACTTGCAGGCGATGTCACTGCCGATTTGCTTGAACACAAGCAACTCCCAAGAAGGTCCATCGAAAGGAACCCTGATTTGGGAAGCTGCTTTTCCAGTTGAGGTGGGTGCAGATTTGCGTGGTTGCTTCACACACCTCGCCGTGCACGGGTGCTGAAGTGTTTTCCTCTTATCAGAACACAACAAGGAAACTCGCAAGTTTTGCTGATTTCAGAATCGCGAGCCGTGGTCCTTTGCGGACAAAGATCAGGCGAAATGGCCGGACGTGGTGACGCTGATCAACGCGCTGTTCCAGCGGCACACGGACCGCCCCCTCACTCCGGAGCAGCTCGGCTACCTCGCCGAGAGGCTCATGGGTACGATTCGAACAAATGCACGCGCCTGGTTCTCTTTTGTAGTTGCTACGAGGGAGGTCCACGAATTGGCGGTTTCTGTCCAGTATTTCTGGAGTTTCCGGCACTCTCAAAAAGATCGCTACTTTTTGGTCAGAAACCGCCAATTCGTGGACCTCCCTCGTATGAACACTTCAGTGTCAT
>JAAUXT010042197.1_pt1 | contig 15526 bp, 19 predicted proteins | sample 7278171 | NCBI WGS metagenome assembly JAAUXT01 (sample SAMN14350112, study PRJNA611818) | marine sediment metagenome | isolation source: surface marine sediment (1.8m) | place: French Polynesia: Moorea | collected 2018-08 | reverse complement strand
ATTTAAAATGCAACAAGTCACAAAAAGTGCCATGAATCCAATATGTTACTGCCTGTTGATCTTCCCTACAAAGGAAGGCCATTGACACAAACTTACTTTGCTTTCTTCAGTCGTAGTATGTCCAGTGTCAGGGTCCAATACTCTGCGGCATGTTGCGCTTCCTCCCATTTCGTTGTCAGCTCCTGTAAAGAAGGTGCACTGTCATGTAAATAAATGAGAACAAGATGAGTTGCAGCACTGCTTCCTTGTCCTTCTGTCCACGGAACATGTGTCACACCTGCTCCAGAATCTTTGCCTCTAATTCCATCTTCTTCTTCCTGTGAAACTCGCAGTCCACATCTAGCTTGTCTTTTTTTGCAGCGATCTCGAAATATGCTTCCTGCTGGTTCTTGCGTCTCGTAGCTGCAAGTAACTCATACACTTTCAGCAAGCAAGGTTATCAGCATTAAAAAAAATACAAGTATCAATACTTGTAAAAACCTGACCCCCACCTTGAGCTGCCAGATCAACAGCATCGCGACAGACAGTTACATTGCATGGTTTCATGGGACTCTTGCATGGCATTGCTCGACCAGAAGCTAAACCCCCTTCACATTGACCATCAACTTGCTTGGCCCGTTCAGCAGCTCCCACAAAATCAAACTTTGGACGTGCAGCATCCTTCTTTGTGCTGCATAATGACATGGCTGTTGACGTTGCAAATGACTGGTTCGCACTGATGGAGTTATCACCATTGCCTCCTCCTGCATAGATACAAAGCCTGTCACATCCCCCCCAACACACACCAATGTCCAAGCAACACATTAACACCATGTGCAGTCTTCCCAAATGACCAATCGCCAATCTCACAAACCTGATAACTCTTCCGCAAAATCTTGGTATGTAGTCGTGCACACCTCTGCCGAAGTGACAGTTGCAGTTGCAGCTGCTTTCCTCACACTTGCAGTTGGGGGTTTAAAAGTGAACAACTTCTTCCTCGCATCAGAAGGCACTTTTGACGGCGTTGCACTTGTACTGGATGAACTAGTATCGGCAACTGCTGCACTGGTATCCTGCACATGGAAAGTGAACCTCCTACAGCACACCTCACATGCAGTACCACATTTACAAGCACAACAACTACAAGCACAACCAAACAAAAACACTGTTTTCAATACCATACTCTCACAGCCTCTGGGAATGCCATCGAGCGTCCTGCTTTCCTTTTCATGAAGCACTGTTAAAATCGCAATTTGCATCGATGTGTACATTGGAGGCAAGCCACCACCCATGTGTCATTTTGCCCTGTCTCGCGCAGCTTTGGTTTTTGTCTTCAAGTGTTGCCACTTGGTTCTCACTTGATCATACGTACGCACTGCCACTCCAACCCTGTGGAAACTGGTCGTCTCAATAATGAAGCCACACACACTTTTGAAGCCACTTGATCAGTGGATTCCCCACAAAAAAGAAAGTTTTATACTCACGCGTTGACCTTCTGAGCAATGTCTTGCCAACAGCATATTTTCTTCCTGTTTGTAACTTGATCTGTTTCTGACATGTTTGCATGAATGACATCCCACTGGGCAATTGCTTCTTCAACGATGACAAATACTTCTTCATTGCTAAAATTTGGCACCCTCCGTTCGTCAGGATCAACATCTGCTTGTTTCTTTCTTTTCTTTTTATCCAGACTGGGTCCAATGATGGACTGGCTCAACGTGATCTCGCCTGCTGTAACTTCATCTCTGTTCACACCATTCTCAGTTGATTCATTTTGAGATAGATCCAACGTAATTTCGACCACAGTTTCATCAACCAGCTCTTCACTCACTGGCGATGCCATGTTTTCCTGCGAAATGTGTCATGTGACCCGAATCCTGCTTTCTCATTGGTTCCTGCAATTAGGTCATACATATCACCGACACCAAAACACTGACAGCCATCAGTGAAAATTGTCAGTGAAGTCGCAATGGAAAAACGCTGACATTTTTGCTGGCAGCTAAAAGCAAAAATTATCAGTGTCATCTGAAAAGGTGAGATATCACTGACAGAGATATCAGCACAATGGAAAAACACCCCCCTGAGGTGCCAGGTCGTATGTCAGGAAATCGCTTCTGTGCAGCACGGGAGCAAGAGCGGATCCAGTGGGGAGTTCCAGCACCAAGAACGCAAACGTAAACGTAGACATAGCCTCATTCTGCAAGACTTTTTCACCTTTATTTTTCACTCTCTGTGAAGTTAATTATACTCATATCAGAAAGCTTTTTGCTCAACCTGGTGTGTGAAGAAGACAGACAACACCACAAAATTTGACTTTCAAACAAGAACAAAAATTGAGGAGGAAGGAGTTAAGTTGTAGTGTGACATGAAAATTGCAAAGTTATGTTTTTCTCACACATAGGACCTCACAAAACGTAGAATTTACCATTGCGGAGATATATGTACGTCTACGTGTACGTTGGCGAATTCTGCTGAAACTCTCTAGTGGGGGCTTCAAGCCAGGTCCCCACCTTACCCGTCTCCGGTTTAAAACACGACAAATGTCGGCGTTGCAAATGCAAAATTGTTTTCTTTCAGACATCACGTTTTGGTCAATTTGGGATCGAACCCCCTTTGCTCTCAACCACTCGAGGACACGTGTTCACGATTCGAAGTGGAAGGTGGCGTGTCGCAGAATTTTGTGTTGAGTGACATGAGGCAGGGAAGTTGACGCCTTTTGTCCTGATAGAGAGACTTTGATGCTGGGATCGCGTGAGAAGTGAACACAGCCATCAACAGGGCTGACTTTCTCCAAAAACAGTTTCTGTGGGCCCCAGGAAGTTTGGATCGCAGGTTGAAATACTTTCATTTGTAGATGTTTCTTTTGCTTTGCCAAATTCGTATTGTACCCACCGGAGGTGGATGACCCATGACCTGAACCCAAGATCCACCTCAAGGGCCACTGTTGTGACGTCCTCTTGATCTTTCCGTCTCCTTACACGAGTACAGTTCTGCAGTTCTACAGCCTGCACACCACGCGCGGCGGATTTTTGCAACACGAATCTGCCGGGATCCTTGTGAAAAGATGCGATGCAAACTGGAAGAAATGCCTGTCAAGTATGGGACCCTGACTGGACTTTGTTCCCAACCGGTGCGCTTCCATGTGAGGTGTCCCAAACCAGGGGTTACGAGTCCAGAATTTGGACATAAAGACTGGTATTGATCTTGCTTGGTCTAAAACCCAGAACAGAAGGGTTCCGCTGTGGGCGTGTTGTTTTGGGGTTTCAGGGTGCTCATGTCATCTTCCGCAATTTGACAGGGCAAAAGTCGCGTGTGAAGGAATTTTGTTGCCCATGCGGCGCAAACCTAGAGGCTGAATGAATCTTTTCCTTTCTGGTGTTCAGGGATACCAACCCCTGGATCCGCTGGCACATTGCGGAGTCCCTCTCGTGCTGTTTTGATCGCGGTTCTACTCGAGTTGGTCCCAGCACTTGGCGTAGCGTTTTACACCCGTTTCGTTTCCTTCCCTCGTTCAATGGTTCTCACCACCGCAGCGACCGAGGAGTATCACAGCCTCAGTCTCAGTCTCTGACTCAGTTCTGTCGTCGCGTTTGACAGTTTGCAAAGCGTGTTGCGTCCGCCTTCTGCAATGTGGAGATGGGAACAGGACTGCGGTTGAGCCCGAGTCAAAACCTCTGCCTTGGTCTGAGTCTGAGTCCTGCGCCCAAGCCTGAGCCTTGGCCTGGGAGCTATTCGTTTTTCGCTCTGTGTCGCGTTTCTGCGCTTTTCTGCACCCAAAAGCTGTTCTTTTTTCCTTTACATTTCATACTCTGCAGAGCATTGCAGCAAAATGCAGAATTCTGCGTTTTCTGTGGATAGAAGAATACGCCCCTGGTCTGGGTTTGGGCCTGGGTTTGGGCCTGTGTCTGGGCCTGAGACTGGATCCGAACCTGAGATTTGAGGTCTCAGCCTTCGCCTGAACCTGAGTTTGAGACTGGGTTTGGGTCTGGGTCTGAGTCTGGGCCTGAGCCTAAGCCCAAGCTGAAGTCTTGAGCCTAGGTCTGGACCTGGGCCTGGACCTGGGTCTGGGCCTGGGCCTGGACCTGGATCTGGACCTGGACCTGGACCTGGACCTGGACCTGGACCTGGACCTGGACCTGGACCTGGACCTGGACCTGGACCTGGACTTGGACCTGGACCTGGACCTGGGCCTGGGCTGGGTCTGGGTCTGGGTCTGGGTCTGGGTTCGGGTCTGAGCTTGTCAAGCCAAAGACTGAGCCCGAGCCGAAGTCTTGAGACTGAGACTGAGACTGAGGCTGAGCCTGCACCTGAGCCTTTGGTTCCCTTTGCGCGGTCGCGCATCGCTGCCCCAGTTAAATGCCCGGTGTTTACATTCTGACAGAGTTGTTTGATGCTCCTCGGCTAATTTCACAGGCCCTGGCAAAGCACCGAACGTGTGCAGGAAACGCTGTAGGAAAGTTCACGTGGTGGTTCAAACTGATGTTCATGAGCTTTTACCGACATCAACGTGAGACAGAAGGCTGGTCAGCCGCAAGTTGACACGAGACCATCATGTCACAGTTCGCTGACTTGTCCAGCTGACTTCCTTTGTGCAAGAACTCCCCCAACACATTCATACTAGTACAGACACACACACACACACACACACACACACACACACACACACACACACACAACACGCTGTTTTGCGACTGTCTGCAGAGCACGATCCTGGAATCCAGGGTGGTTCAGACATAATTATGTAACAGATATTGAACGAATCTGAACACACTATTCTGGATGGACTGAATCCCCATTAAGGGGTGAGTTAAATATGATGAGTTAAATAGGATGAGTTAAATATCTGTCATACAGCACAAGTGTGATAGTTAAGTAGTTTTCAAGTAATCAACGAGAAACGCCCCTCAAATATCGCACTAGTGCTGTATCATTCTTCAACTGGTCTTGGCGGTGCAAATCTGGACAATAAAACCTTTGATTCGTGTGGAGTGAGAAGAGCTGAGGGTCTGGGGCCGGGTCCTCGCACAATGTATGTCAAATTCATCCTGGCCGCATCGCAAACCGCACAGTGAGAATTGATCAGATCAAGTTCTCACATTCAAACTCAGAGCACAGCATCTCTGCGTCCAGTGCATTCAATTTACTTTGTAAAATTTCACGCTCCAGAAACCTTCTTTGACACAAGAGAAAAAAGGCGACGTGTTTTGGCTTGCTATTCATCTTCGTTATTCTCGTATAAATAGAGACTGACACTGGGGGACACACGGTCGGGACACCGGTGCTTCAACTCTCACCACATCAAGCCAAATGAGTCAAGGATTTGGATGCTGGGTGCACTGAAGTTGGAACAGCTAAATTTAATGTTTTTTGTACCTGGTGCGGAATCGGAGAAGCCCCACATCAGTAGCGTGAGAGGTCCGCGGCAGTTTCCACAGGTGAGAGTCATGTCGGGCGAAGCGATTGAAGCTGCAGGCGAACAAAAGGATACCTCTTCCCGACCACGCCACACGTCAAGTCGTCTCCAGTGTCCAAAGCCCATATTCTAGACTTGCAAGAAATGCATTGCTTTCCGTGAGGCAAAACACAACTCACAATTTTCAGTGTGAAGCAGGCTTGAACAGAAAAGCACCACAGATGCTTTGCCAGGGGGTGGGGCCTTCACCTGGACGAGGTGCTACCAACTGGTGGGGCCAGGGCCATGTGTCGTTTACAAATACATAATTTCCACCAATGGATGAAAAATACGCTCGTACAACCACCGCTATGTGTGTCGTCTGGACATGTCAATATTTAACAAATTTGTGGGTTTTTTTCGTTGTATTGCCCTCAATCAGACATCCATTTTTTCTGTTAAAATCCCGCCATGACACCCTTTCCCTGCAAATCTTTTTTTCTTGTCTGCCACAACAACAGTTTGGTTTCAACAAGAATGTACACCAAAGAATTGTGTGTGGATAAGGCAAAAGAATATTTTCGCCTTTTTTACGAGATCGCTTTTGAAAGAAGCGGTGACCCGATGTGCCCTGAAAACCGACGGGAAAGACTCGGGGCCGATTGGAACGTGACGATCTTTGTCCCCAGCGTCGGGGCAACACAGCAATCAATGGAAGGGGAGGATCCAGAGAGGTGGGGTTCCCTCGGACTGACCCAAATTTTACACCTTTATTGTTGTGCCCTGCATTGTGTCCTCTGCGTGCAGGAACCCAGGAAAACCAGGGGAACGCTCGTGGACCAAAGTTGGGTCCGCCCCCGCAACATGATCTTTATCCTTGTGAGCACGACATGTGTTGGAAGACCTTGTCAAATTCCTGTGTTCCCCATCAGTGTGCTCCTTGCTCTGTTGAAAGTTTGGACCCTCGCCATGGGGTACGATCCAGGTTGGACACCGGACGCGACATCTGTCTCTGACGTCCACAGGGACGTACACGCACACACACACACACACACACATACACTCATACGGAGTATCGCACATGGCCGCTCCACCACGCCCCCACTTGCACCCTTACACACACACACACACACACACACAACACGCGTGCACACACACACACACAATACTTGCACACACGCACAGCAGCACACACACACACACACACACACACACACACACACACACACACACACAGTTGAGTTCAAACAACAGTTCAGATAGCGGCGGAGCGAGGCTCCCGTAAATCCGCCCCCCTCACCTCGCGACAACTCGTGTGACAGTGAATCGTAAGAACTGCCCGAAAACACAGCAAACATCTTTCCGTGCATCTTTGTGGCATTTGACCACGCGATTGCAGCGTTCGGCACGCAGAATGAAGCCTGAGTTCTGAGTCTTTTTACACCGGTGTGTCACGCATGTCGTCCCCCTGTGAAAAGTTCGAAGTGCGTTGAATCCATTTCTTGGCTGATGTATGGCAGGGAAGCAACGCTTCATTCGCATCCGGGATCAACACTGGCTCTTGGTCAGTCAGTCAGCGTCTGATCCACGCGGCCGTTTCTGGTTCAGAAAACTCTGTTGTGCTTTCTCGAACCGAGGCTCTTCACTCGCATTCAGACAGTCACTTCTCAATTTTGGCAAAGGTAACTGCTCAAGCCTGGAAGAACCGTGTTTGCTGCACTCCACGTTGTGTTGTTCTCAGCCCGTGCTGCACATTTTCTCTGCAAACACTCTGAACGTTTGGCAGTTCGTCTCACATGTGGACGCACAGCCCTACTCACATTCTCGTGCCGCAACCTCAATTGGCGGTTGGGAAGGGGGAGGTCCATGCTGACCTTGTGAAGCAGAACTACAGACAGCTTCTGTAGTAGGATTCACATCAGCTCCTGCAGTCACGTGTGATGCTGCAGCAGCTGCAGGCATTCCGCCCTGCTGGTAGATTGCAGGCAGAATTTGTGCTGAAACAAAGCAGACAAAATGATTTTGTGTAAGTGTGTCGTGTTGTCGCTTAAGCCTTTGAGAACAGACGGTTGATTGGTTCCTTGGATATGGACTCTGCGTCAACACAGTGCGCAGCGCACGCAACGTGAAACGTGCCTTTTGACGCAAAAATAACCTGTTGACAAAGTTGTTGCTCGCAACGCACAATGCAAAGAATGTCAGGTTGGGAAAGAACATGACTCGCTCCGGCGGTGATGCGTGAAGTAGAGCAGGACAGGTGAATGTAGGGATGCCGGGGTGGATCCAGGGACCCGATGGAGAGGGGGAAGGGCTTTCTCAACTGTGTACCATTTTGCGTGAAAATTGAACGGGGAAATTGTTTTTCTGGGGTTGCCCACTGGATCGACTCTCAGGGACCACCCTAGAACCATAGCCCTCCAGAGCCAAGTCGATTGTCCTACTCCACGTCAAAATTTGCGACCTGTGTTTGAATCGTTCTCCTTGGGATGAGGGTTTCCCCTCACCAGGTTGTGGATGTGCCTCTGCTATTGGCCAAGTTCGTGTAAAAACAGGTTGGCGGAAATTTACGAGCCTCTCCAGGGGCAATAGCAACAGTGATCTATCTCTGAATGTCTATTTGAAGACGCAGTTTAGACAGAGAATAGCACGAGGAGAAACCTGGGAAAAAATTGAATCCAAAAATATTTCATGACACTTGGAATGCTCCGTTTGATGATTCTCAATTTCTGGGTGCACACATGTTTTCACAAGTTAAAGATGTTGTGACCGTGTTACGTCCCCACAAGCATACTGGAGGACATGTCAGGTCGTATCCTGAAGGACACCAAGTACTGTCCCCCCTTTCAGGGTTGTTGTCAAAGTGGTCAGTGCAAAATGGCATGATCAGGAACGCAACGCAACGCTTGACGCACAGTGTACGAGTGGAGTCAGTGGCAGCGATCTTCCGGCGCACGCACAGGCTGCGGGCTGCATCGAAGAAGATGCTGTGTGACTCGATGCGTGAAGTTCAGCAATCGGGACACGGTCGCAAAAAGCCAAGATTCAATCCAAAAACACCCTCTCCATCAGTGGGCTGCCAAATAGCAACAAAATGCTCGCACGACGCAGATGTCCCAGGGCAACTTGCTCCGCTGTTGTGACTTTTCAAGCTTGGTCTCTTTCACCTTTCTCAAGCGTAACACCGATGCCTCATCGGCATGGTGATGTGTCTGTCCAGTGGATGATTTCTTTTGGTGAATCCAAGAGTACCAAGCGTTGGTCTTCTTCAATTTTGAGCCTCAGACGCGCAATGAAAAGCGACCCTGCTTCCAAACCTGGATCTGTCACAACAAAACATCCTTGGGGACCAAGGTGAAAACTGAGAGATGTCTCAAGAGAGTTTCGAATTTCTAACTGAAAGATTCAAATCACGACGTTCTGGCTCAATTATTTCTGCTTCATCTTTTCAACCGAAATTTGGACAAACACCAACGGTGAGCAACAGGGTGACGAGATGCGAGCGGGTCTTGACACGAATCTCCTCACCCAACCTCGCACCGTAGGATGGTCCGAACAGTACGGAAGTGACACTGAATTCGTGGACAAAAAAGTCCACTTCAACCAATCCCGTTGCTTGGCGTATTTTCAGGTGTGTGGATGCGGATCTCAGCTGCTTGACTCACTGGGCGCAGATTCCACGTCGCGATGATGCGGGGTTCACCGCCCGCGCGGCTCATCGCCACTTTTCTCACCGTTATCTTCGCTATCACAAAAGGTCAGATTTGGTTGCTTTGGCAGTTTCAAATGTTTCAATTGGCCCTGCGTGAAGGGGAAACTGTTCCTGACTTTTCAGCCCAAAATAACTCCTTGACATTGTGCCGCAGTCACATTCAGGGATTGGGGAGGAGGGACGAGGGAGAGGGAAGGTCGTGCCATCGGGATGCCACCGGCCCCTGGATCTGCTGGAGATCGGCCTCTGGGAAGAGGATCCGACAGATTCCAAAAGTCTTGTGATGGGACCAACATAAATTGGGCTTCTGAATCAGCTTTCAATCCAAAAAGCCCCTGAATTTCTGTTTTGTACGTCAAACCGCACCACAACAGGGACCAGGCGGGCCGAATCGAATTTGGCGCCAAAGCGATTTACGATTGTGCAAACACGACGTTGCGTCGCGGTGACGTCACGGCGACGCGATTCTCGCGACGTTACTTCCGCCGCCGCCATTTTGTAGCAGACGACAGCGATGAAAATGGGACAATCACTGGATTTGTCTCCGTTCTGTGAAGTGCTGGCGGTTCTGTTTGACAGTGGGAGGGCAGTACACGTACATGACCGTGCCGGGCCAGAGTCTCCTGCCGGACCTGATCCCCAGGGGCGCCGCGCAAACCGATTCCTACAGACTGGTGAGAAAATTGGGTCAACCGCACAATCTCGCATTTGTTGCTTTCAGGTTCCTTTCAAATTGTGAGTTTGTCAGCAAGATTTCAACTCAGTTTCAAGCTTTCAAGGTGTAGACGTCTAGATCTAGGTCCGACTTTCACCCCTGCGTCGTGACGCAAAAAGAGTCCGCCTTGACCCTTGGGCGGGGACCTGGTGTGTGTGTGTGTGTGTGTGTGTGTGTGTGTGTGTGTTGTGTATGTGTGTGTGTGTGGTTTGGGGGTTGGGGTGGGCAGAAAAGGGCTGGACCTCTGGAGGCCAACTGCAGCTTCAAACTGGAACATTTTAGATCCAGATCTGCACCTGCTGCCCCAAGTGCGGTGGGGGCTGGACACTTGCTGCCCCCTCCCCTTTCTCTGCATGCATGTGTTGCGTCTCTGGTTGCAGTTCGACTTGACGACCGGACCCACCCTCGCGGAGCAGCTCTATCTGGAGGCGCGCGGCGGCCGCGTCTCCGTCGACGACATCAAGGTGAATTCAACGCTCAACGTGACGTAAGCTGCCAGACCGTCGCGCTCCCATCGGGCGAAGCGGTGGGGTGAAATGGCCAGACACACCTCACCAGGAAACCTGGCTGTCTGGTCGTTTCAGGCTCAACCTGAAACAGTCAAGGCGTTCGTGTTGCCTAAGAAGAATCCGTGTCTTTGTTTCATGCCAGCGGTCCCTTCTTCAAACAGCACCACAAAGGCACAAACAACCAGCGTGAAAACCGCTTTAGTGCAAACGAGTGTGTGCACGCATTGAATTGTTTGAAGGTGTTCGGCGGACCTTGCAACCAGCAGAACCTGAATGCGAACAACATAGTGCAGCGCCCGGCGCCCGTCAGCTGCGACTTCAACACCAGGATCTGCGCGGGCTTCGCCAATGAGCCGTGCAAGGACACGGCTGACTTCATTCTCTCACGGGGCATGGGTGAGTCAATTAAGGACGCTGGAAAACCTTGTCATTGCCCCCAGTGCCCTCGGTGACCCTGGCTTTGCAGGGTCCGGGGCAAAAAGGCAGCGTGGCGTGGTTTCTGATCGTGGTCCCGAGTGTCTGTGAGCCTTGGCCGCCGTCTGGCCTTGCTCTCTGAAGTCCCTCGCCCGCTGGGCGCTGTGTCCCGCTGGACCACTAACGTGTCCGTGTTTGCAGGCGCGCTGCAGGTGGACGTCCCGAGCAGCACGAGCGTGGCGTGGCTGCTGATCGACGTGCCGCGGGCCCCGGGCACCGGGCCGCAGATCTGCGTCGTCGTCCGCTCCAACAGCGCCTTCAATGACGCGAACGCCGTGTACAACGTTTTCAGCTACAACCCAGGTCTGTGCAGCGCAAACGAGGGCAAGTTCCGAGGCACGCCACACAATGCCCCGAAATATGTTTGTTTCGTCCGCGTCGGGTTTATTGTTCACGCCGACGTGTTCACGCCGACGTGTTCACGTTAACGAGTGGACGCGTCTACGTGTTCGCGCTCACGTATTTTCGTCCACGTCTGTCTTCACGCTCACGTTGTATTGCCCCTCAAGTGTTCACGCCCGTGTTGACCCTGACATGTTGACCTTGACGCGCTGACCTTCACGTGTTGCAGCGATTGACCTGAGATCGCCCTTGGCGCTGACCAACCCCGACCATTACTTCTGCGGCTTCGACAACGGAGACGGGCTCGGCTACTGCACCGTCCTGCGTGAGTACACTCGCGATGCCGGCGGCCGGTCCGGGGCACCCATTGGCCGTGTTCGATTTACGAATCAGAAGCAACCAGAACCAGAAAATCTCAATCTATTGTTGCAACATGCCACAACCAATCAAGAGACAGGATTTTCTGGTTCTGGTTTGCAAATCGAACAAGGCCAGTCTCTTCCACAATCAAAATACTAATTGTGGGTGACTTTCAGAGAAAGGGGGTGGGGCTGGAGAAGTCATCAAAAATTGCGATACTTTGCTGCAGACACACAAAATCCTGCCTTTCCTGTTGGATATCTCAGTGTTGGACTTGGCCCGAAGCAGAGGGGGTTGGGGGAGAGCCCAACGCCCACACGTGACTGTGATGGAGATCGCGTGTTGCGCCGCCCCAAGGTTCCAACAATCCGAGCTGAGTGGATGAGGAAAGAAATGAAAATTGCTCAGCGTTTGTGAGGAGTTTCAACGGCAACAAACATGTCAACGTGTTGGGGAAAAAGGAGCTGCAGCGCCAGTCCACTCGTGTTCACACGGCTGTCCGTCTTTGCAGCGACCGGAGAGCGCCAGTCGTGGGTGTGCGATTCCGCCGTGGTCGATAAAACGCTCGGAAACGGTGAGTGGGCTGTGTGTGTGTGTGTATGTGTGTGTGTGTGTGTGTGTGTGTGTGTGTGTGTGTGTGTGTGCGCGCAAATGAGTGTTGCACGCGTGCAAAATCTTGCTGACTTCTTGCAATGTATGTGCGTGTTGTACGTGTGCAGTTTATGAGAGGTGTTTGCTTTGTGCGTTGGTGCGGTGAGCGTACCACGTGTGTGTGTCATGTTCGAAGCCATTCACCTCATCTGAGACGTTGAGCAGTGCCCGATCACAAGGCAAAGTGATTTTGATGTGTGTCCTTGTCTCTTTGCAAAACAACTTGTTGCCTGAGCCACGCAACCTCGTTGAAGGGTGGCAGAACGTGAGAGAGATTTGGTGTATTCTGCGCATATTTGTTGCAGGGAACTACCTGCGGCTGAGGAGGATGAACACGAACCTGCCTCTTACCCCAGGGAACAACGCTTTTATCTACACCCCGGCCGTGCCCTTCAGTGCAGCAGGAGTGTGAGTACATCACTGCATCACACACACACGCACACAGACACAGACAGACAGACAGACAGACAGACAGACACACACACACACACACACACACACACACAACGCGTTCGCCTGCACCCTGTTCGTACTGTTTAGTGCAGGAGTGTGCGTGGGTGCATCACACTCACTCACCACTCAACCACACACACACACTCACATATGCACACACATACTCACACACGCACACACATACTCACACACACACACACACACACACACACACACACCACGTTCCCTTCCCACAGCTGCGTGACGGTGTTCTACCGCTTCGTGAACTCGGACGCCGGGGAGCAGATCGTCGTCTTCTACGGCCCGGCGCGCTTCGCCGTCGCCAGGGCGACGCCCATGACGACCATTTCCGGTGCGCTGGTGGCGCCGGGTCCGCAGTGGCGCGTCGTGCACGTGAGCGTCGTGGAGCCGCTGGGCAGGGAGTTCTCCGTCGCCGTGGAAGGTGAGGCTGTGGTGGATCCAGACTGAACGTTGGGTCTGGTTTCAGGGCCAAAGTGCAGTGGGGAAATGAATCCTCATTGCAAGACACAGGAGGCAATCTGCCGCCAAGGGACCAAACTTTCACGTCTCAGAAGTGCAGGGAAGAGAGTGTCAGCAGGGATGTCACGGCGTCTGATCCAGCGAAATTTGCTGCTCCGTTTACGTCACACGAACACCTGGAAGACCAAGAGTGATCCAAGGCCACGCACATGCCTGTGTCTGAACTGGGTGTTTGAGCAAAATGTGTGAACAAAGCAAACGTTCATCTCGCTTTGCTTGGCGAACGTGTACCTATTTGCCACAAAAAGATCTGAGACCTTTGCTTGGGCGTGAAAATGGTTCTTTCATGCGAGCGAAATCAGTTCGGACACAGAATAATCCTTTCGGTGGATGTGCAGAGACCGCAATGTTTTCGCAGGCACGACTGACGGCGTGGGCGAGGTGAACATCGACAGCGTCCAGGTCTGGGCTGGACTCAACCTGCCGGGGGTTCCGAGCACTCTGCCGTGCGGTACGTCGCCTGTCTCAGCTGTGTGTTACCGCACTGACTTATCAGTGTGGGCGGTCAGTGTGGAGGGTATTCGATTCCAGTGTGAACAGGTCGCACCCAACCGAATATTGAAAACTAAGCTTCGCCCTCAGGACTCTGTGTGTATGTGTGTGTGTGTGTGTGTGTGCGTGTGTGTGCGTGTGTGTGTGTACGTGCGTGCGTCTGTGTGAATGGCGAGTTTGTGCAAACAGCCTGCAACCTGCAAACGCAGACGGAAACATAACTTTTGACTATCACAGGAAGCCAAAAGTTTCGTTTCCATTTGCGTTTTGCGTCTGCGTAGCGCGGTGCACAAACTCCCCAATATATCGGGCTGAGACCCTCCTGGACCAGCTGTGGTGATCTCTCCCTCTGTGTGCAGGGAACGACGCCGAGTTGTCGCGGCTCTACCTGGTCGGCCTGACGTGCCACTTCAACACGGTCACCGGCACGTGCCTCTGGTTCAACGAACTCGTCGATTCCGGCCAGGACTGGATCATCGACGGAGGTCAGTCTCGGGCCGTCGTCACGCGGGATGCGTCTTGCGCTGCACCCGTTTGAGTCTGTCAGTGTCGCTTGCGATGCATCGTCACTTGACGCAGACGTTGGCATTTCTTGTCCCGGTCCCTTTGTGAACCAACCACTCGTGAATCAGGATGTCAAGGCTTACCAAAAAAAAAAAAAATGCTCCTGAAAGTACCAGCTGCCATTTTCTCAAGTTCCACAACGAGGCAACTCGCACGGCGTCGTTTTCAGTGAGCTCGGTGACGACGCAGGGCGCGCCGGGGCTGCTGACGGAGCTGCGGTCGTCCGGCTTCCCCGTGGCGCCGGCGGCGGGGCTCGTGGACCCCGCCCCGGGCTGCCGCTGCCTCACCCTCAACTACACCGCCTTCTCCCCCAACACCATCTTCACTCGCTTCGAGGTCCTCGTGCAAGGGGCAAAACGTGAGTGTTCGTGCGTGTGCGTGTGTATGTGTGTACGTGTGTGTTTGCGCACGTATGTGCGTGTGCGCTTGTGTGCAGCAAATAAATACCGGTACTCGTTTCGTCTGCGGTTGCGGAAGTCCTTCACTTGATTGAGACAGAGACAGACAGACCCTGTTGCTCTGCGTGTGTGTGCTTGTGCTTGTGTGCGTGTGTCTGTGTGCGCTCGTGTGAAGCAGAAAAAAATCCTCTTCAGTCGGAGTTGCGGAGATGACCATCTGTTTTTGGTTCGTTGCAACTGATTCTTTGTGCGGATTGCTCTTTTCAGTTGTGTATGTGGACACCGGGACAGTGAGGGTCAACAAGCTCGTGGATTTGGGGCTGGTGAGTCTTTCGTTCTCTTTCGAAATTGTGTTGAGATGATGGAACCTTGAGCGCTGAGGTTCCACACACGACGTCTCGGTGGAATCTTTGGGACACCGCGTGTGGATCTACCAACGCCCAATTGGGACCTCGCCCAGAGCAATCTGGTCGGGGACCGAGTATTTTGATTTGAATAGGAGAAACATGACTGCAACCATAATGTCTCAGGCGCAAATATTCGGGGTGACTGCGGGTTTGGGGTTTTCGGGGACAAGGTCCCAAGAGTCTGTCAGGGTGCGCCCCTGCATGGCACATGATGGCTCTGGTGTTCTGTCCTTCGTAGTGTGAAACCGGCAAGTAAATACGTCGCTAATCGCGCTCGGATTGTCCTTCTCTCGAACTGTCCGGCTGTCACACGTCTGTGACAGTCTACCGAGTCAGGTGCAGCGGTCCGATAACCAACACAGATGTTTTTGTGCCATGCTGTTAGGTCCACCAGAGGAGATCACACTCTGTGCCTTGAGTACTCACTACACGCTTGCAGCTGCTTCCTTCAATCCGGGCACTTGCACTCTACTACCACACTATGCATATGCATTAACTGAGTTATTATTACACAGTATAGTCTTCTTCTGTCATACACATT
>JAAUXT010118997.1_pt1 | contig 15529 bp, 19 predicted proteins | sample 7278171 | NCBI WGS metagenome assembly JAAUXT01 (sample SAMN14350112, study PRJNA611818) | marine sediment metagenome | isolation source: surface marine sediment (1.8m) | place: French Polynesia: Moorea | collected 2018-08 | reverse complement strand
TTTTAAAATGACCCTTGAACAAGGTTCTTTTGGACAAAGTATGACTTAACACTTTAAGGCAGAATCTTCCCCTTGACTTTGTTCTTGGCTAACCTTCCAAATATTCACAAAAGAAACCCAACTACTTTCCTTACTTTGCAAAAAAGTTTATAATTATACCTTTATGAAAGAATCTCTGGCATAGAAAAGGACAAAATAAAAGTAGTCTATTTCATACAACTTGTTTTTGGGCAGCAGAACGCAACTTGCAAACCATTTAACGGATACTTATGAGATCGACCTCGTACCAGTGCTTGCTCTGAAGGACACTTCTGTGGAAGATGAAACGATTTTTGACTCCAGGACCTGTGTGAACGCACCTCAAGCGGGTTCATCTGCCCGCCCTTCACGTCGAGCAAGTATTTGTGGTCCTCGGCGGTCGGGTATAAAATGGCGACGTCAATCTTGGTCGGGAGGGTCCGCGCGCCGAAGTTGTCCGGGTCCAGGGTCCGTGTGCCCACGTCAAATTCATCTGGAACAGCGTCAAGGAAACAAGGTAACTTACGGGTGTGAAGTCGCGCGACCGCAATCTTGTTACAAAACCAAAGGGACACACCTCCTCTGCAGTAGAACATGAAGAAGACTTTGGGCTTTCCTTCCAGGGTTGGGTTCTGGCACGCCGCCAAAACCGGCTCCTTTGAGTGGATCGCGATTTGTCTGGAAAATTATTTCTTGTTGAATTATTTTGCCAGTAAATGGCGTCAACGGGACAGAAGCTCGTACGTACACCAAGCTTTCAGAGCTGAAAATGAGGACCAACCAGTGTGCGTGTTAAGTCGCAGATGACCTGCCTCAAATCCAAGCGATGTGCCTCACGAATCAGGGACCCCTTCGGAAGACTCCGCCCCGAACCCCAACCCCTACTTCTTCCATTCGGTGCTGGACACCAGGCGCAAGACTCTGGGCACAGAACCTTTGAGGCCGGAACCTTTGAAAAGCGTTGTAGGTTGGAACTAGACCCTGTGTATTGGACCTTGAGAAATGTTTTCCACGTGTTGGACCCTGAGCGCACTCACCCGTCTTTGCGGTCAAACAGATACTCCTCCTTGTTTCCATGGCAGATGACGACGCACAGGAAAACGTTGCACTGCCTGAAGTCTCTCGCGCGAATACTGTCAACCCACTCACGCATTCTCTGCAAAACGCAACAAGAACACAGGTCAGCGGAGACACTTTCCCCTGCGACGCCTGCTGAGAGACACGTTCCGTTGTTTTGGCAGCCACCGCTGAATGTGGGCGTCGGGGTGGGTCAGGTGAGATTGCCTCCGTTGGAATACACGCGCCCACTCATCAGCCCAAAGGACGTGAAGCAGGATGACAGACTCAAGATGAGTACTCGCACCCAGCACAAAACTATGGATGACTGTTTTCCCCGCCGTCCCTCTCTCCACCGAACTCACCTGGGGGTTCAGGTCTTTGTGCGTCGGCTCCACGTGGTACCCGTTGAACCGACACGTGGTCTCCAGCTGCTCGGTGGCCATCTCGTACCGACCAGGATACACCTGCCGTCCTAATTTTGAGGACAACAGTTTTCCGTTTCAAGACGCGCTGATTCAAGGGGCGTTGCCGGGAGATGCAGATCCGAAAGGACCCCACCCCGAAAGGAATGCCAACTTCGAAATGTCATTTGTGCATAAACAATTGTGTGTGTGTGTGTGTGTGTGCGCGTGTGTGTGTGTGTGTGTGTGTGTGCGTGTGTGTGCGCGTGTGTGTGCGTGTGTGTGTACGCGTGTGTGTGTGTGTATATATGACAGCCCGAATATCCTCACATGCGCTTTTTGGCATGTCCTGTCGTTCCCCCCTCCTACTTTTGGATCTCAGCTCAATCTCAGAGCCGCTGCATTCTATCGCTATATTTTTCTCCAAACAAAACAGACTCGAAATGTGGACAATTACGTGCGTCCAGTTGAGATCTGTTCTTGGTCTTGTGCGGCGTGACCACTGTCGTCCCGCAGCAGACGCACCACGTCCATCCCACTAGGTTTCGGGACCAGATGACAAGCACTCGATGGATCCCAAATCCGACTCCACACAACCCATCAGGCGCGGAACAACACTGACAAGCATTCTCGTTTGTTTGTGCTCACCGTCGTTGCTTTTCAGTTTGTCTTCTTGGCAGATGTTATTGAGGATTTCCAGATGGACTTGGTACTGGCCGTTCATCGGGTAGCGCGTCGCGTACTGAATCACAAACAAGAACACTCAGTAACATTGACACGCGTGGCTGGTTCACAGTGCTATGTTTTAATGGCAAACTACCCTGGCAGATCTGGCAGTCAGAGTGGGGTTATACTTGATTGCTACATCCTCAACAAGTCTCAAAGCGTTTCTACAAGAGGAGAAGCAAAGGCCAAGCTCGGTATTCCTTGGACGGTTGGCGAGAAATCCACAAATCACGGGTCTCCAACGATATCACGTGATTGATATCGCTGTGTCCACCCACGCACCTGCTGGACTCTGTGTTGGGTCTGCCCGCCCAGCATAAGGCTCGCAGGCTGAGGCGCGTTCGCCTGGGCCCCCTGACCCTGTCCTCCGAGCTGCAGGTTGTTCCCTCTGAAACATAGGGGAAAGTGCGTCAGGGAAATGTTCCTTTTTCACAGTCAAATTGTTCCAATTTGAAATAAGAGAAGAGACTTGCAAAAATCACCGTCCTGTGTTTGTGGTTGGCGAGACAAGGGACAACCAAGGTTTTGTGACACTTGTGAACACGGCTCCGTCTCTCTGACCCCGGTTGAAAGAAATGGGGGAGACACCCCAAATTTCTGACACAGTGCTTGCTCATTTCAACACACGCGTTGATATCAGTTGACACTGCCACTTGGACATTGTTCACTCGTGTCTGGCCACTGACCTGAAATGAGGCACATGCCCAGCAATTTCACGGGGGTTATTGGCCATTTCACCCGCGAACTGAAATGGCCAGGCACCCGGCTGTCTGTGTCTGGCCATTTCAGTCACATTGGGACCAAGTTCTCCCCTTCGCTCTTTGGCAGGTGCACAATGTTTCACTTTTCTGTGAAGTTGGACAAAAGGGAGCGACTCAGAAGTAAGACTCACTCAGGCCTGAAGCCACTGACGGCGTCGACCTCCATCTGCTCCAGGTGAAACCCGTGCCCCCCGCCAGGAGCCGCGTTGCGGTTTCCGCCGGGAGGGGGCGCGCCGCTGCCACCAGGCGACGCGCCGGTGCTGCCACCTGGGATCGCGCCAATGTTGCCACTACCGATCGCGCCGGTGCTGCCACCAGGTGTCAGGTCGATGCTGCCACTAGGCGGCGCCCCCATGCCACCACCTGGGTTCGCGCCAGTGCTGCCACCAGCGGTCGCGCCGGTGCCTCCTGCAGGTGGGTCAACGGCCTGACAAGCAGAAGTGTATTTTGTCATACACAGCAATAATTCTCATTTGCAAAGATTGGTGAGTGTTGCGTGTTCGTCACGTGTTTGTAAAGGCAGTCGGTCTGTTGGATGTTTCGCGCAGAACGCGCCGTGCGTTGTCCCCGTTGTGCTGCAAGTCAACGGACACTGAGACGCAAAGATGACGCAGCGCTGTTCGGCTTACAGACAACGCAACTCGCGGCGCGTCCAGTGTCCATGGAGCCAAACAGTGGAGACCTCACCTGTGGTATAACCTCTGGCATAAGATCTGCGGGGGACAACGAGCCACCGGAATTTCTGTGCAGCGGAACTGCGCCCCCTGTAGGAAACGTCTTGCTGGGTCGCGAGCCCGTCTCTTGGTGCGGGAATCTAGGCGTCGAGGGCCCGGGTACCGGGGCACCGGGTGCCTGGGCACTGGGAATGAGGCCTGTTGCGGAGACGTCTTGCCGCCCCGGTAAAGACAGCTCGCCTTCGGGATGGGCGATGGGCTGCACACCCTGGGTACCCGTCAAATTGTACTTCTGTTTCACTGCAAAACACCGAAAAAAAACTTTTTTCAACGAGTCTGCTGAAATTTTCGTGGTGTTTCGTGGCCCATACCATGCACTTCGTTTTGACCGTGCTTGGCGGGAGAAATCATTCAAGTCAGCAACATAGAGTTGCATTTCACACCAATGAACAGCTCAATTTGAGGATCAGAAAGCAAGGAAAACAAGAACGCCACACATTGACGACAGGCGGGTCTGCAAGAGCAGCCATCGGGATCATGACCACAGCAGGCCATGGTCGGGAGGAGGGGGCGGCGCCACCATTCCAAGCTCAAGCCACACCTGGTCATAAAACTCCTGCCCTAAAGACGGCTCTTGGTTTATGGTTTACCATCCACTTGTGGTCATTAGGGGGATGACCACTGCCTCAGCGGTGCATGGCACAGGCTCGCCCCTCGCCAAGCAACGCGTGCTCCCCAAGCAACGCGCCTCTGTGAACGTGAAATACGGTGCAATCGCCCCTACCTCGATAAAATGTGCCCAGCTTCTCGACGTGCTTGAACCCGGTCTCCAGAGCCTTCAGTTTCTGTTCGGGGCTGGTGCCGTAATCGCTCCACCATGTGAAGAACACCTTCATAGCTGCCTGAAACCCAAACGCGTTCCACATGCAGTGCAGTCAGAGCCAAAAAAATAGCTCTTCAGAGCTTGTGTGATTTGCAGCTGATGTCATTTTGTTTGAGGTCAACAGCACCAGACAAGAGCAAATTGGAACACTGCCAACTTTTCACCACTGCATTCTGATAAAAACGGACTTTGGCACATCATCTTGCTTTTTGAAGAAATTGACACCATCTTGAAATGACAAACCAAATTTGAACAAAATTGCATTGTTGCCATGGTGAAAGTGTTGTTCACAGAAAAACTCCCTGGATGCCTACAGCGCTGCACAAATCACCAAAACCCAGTTTGCCGACTTGACAAAAACGAACACGCCCCAAAATGACCGATGAAGAACGTCACGTGATAACAACGTTCGTGGTTCTGGACCAAAGGCTGGACGGCAAAGGCAAGCGTCCAAGGACACGTCAATGGGCGCTGCGTTGGCTCCTTTACCCGTCAATCAGTGGGTACACGTGTACGTGAGCCATGTCCACACGTACCCAGATATTTCAGTCAACGGGTGCCTGTACACCGGGACAAGAACACAACGTAATACCGGGTTCTGACGTCAACGTGACGTCTGAACGTCAGTCCCGAGTTTTCCTGTGGATTCACGCGTCTACGTGAGGCACAAAACGTGACGTCATGTGCTGCACGCCAGTGCTTCTGACACGGTCCCCTGTTGGGGAATCACCTACCATGTTGATGTCGGTCGGGTAGTTGGTGAGGGCGGCGTCCACTTTTTCAAAGCTGATGTTGCACCGGATGGCGATACCGTTGAGGTCACTGCTCGTCGCGATGTGCGCGCACAGATCACCAAGAAACACGTTCGGCCGCAACGTCTCACTGCAAGTGACAAATTCGTCCACGTGACAGAACGAACAGCAGAACGGCAACCGCGGAATGTGGTTTCTGCTACGCAAGCGCGTGCAAAGTTACGCAACAAGCGCTTGTGCGAAGCTGGATCCAAACTGCGCGCGCGCGCGCGTGTGTGTGTGTGTGTGTGTGTGTGTGTGTGTGTGCGTGTGTGTGTGTGTGTGTGCCGTTCTGGTTGCGTCAGAAGAAAACAGGCGCAACACGTATCCGCTTTTTGTTGCTGCGTGACCAGCGCTTCAGCTGTACTTGATTCCTGACCTGATGACTGGTTGCGCCGCCTGGTCCCCTGCCGGCGTCGCCAATGCGATTTGTGCCCCCCTGAACTGGGCCAACGAATCCTTGTAGTTCTCGCAGACTGCAGAGTGCAAGAGAATTCTCGCGCATCAGTGACCACAGACCCAAAGTTAATACCATCGGAACTTCTTGTGAGATTCACTCAGTCCCAGCGCCACCCGCCGCTGGACCTTGCAACTCAAACTCACCTTCTTCAAATACGCCCAGCTTGTCCACGGCTTCGTACGTGGCCCTCAGGTACGCCAGTTTGTAACTATCTGACGCTGACGCCATAGCCTCGAACCACCAGGACCGCAGAATCTCAGTTCCAACGTACACAGTGTCTTTTGGATGACTGGCATACAAGCGTTCCACCTTTGGGAAGGGCTTTTCCCAGAGATAGACGCTCAGACGCAGGACGTCTCTTGGACACGTCATGCTCAGTTTGATCAGGTCCTGAATGAACGCTCTCAACAGCTCGGAAGCCATGATGATTCTTTGTTGCACCTGAAAACACAAGATGACAGTCGTTGCGCCGAGAACAAACAAGATGTCACCGGGGTCAAGCGTTGGGTCGGACCCGTTGGCACCTGTCAACGTAGTGGCACACTCTCAGACACCACAACGCTCCACGGGGGAAGGGTGACACGACGCAGCGGAAAACGAGGTTGTGACGTGTGTGTGTGTGTGTGTGTGTGTGTGTGTGTGTGAGTTAGATCTGCTGGAGATTGGTCCACACCACTGATTGTGGTGTGACACACCAGCTGTGAATTTGAACCACCGCGGTACAGGTGGCAGCACTGTTCATTCAATAAACACGGAGATTCGCGCCACCATGGTCAGTCTCACCTGAGATACCCAACTGATCGTTTGTGATATCACTACATGTGTGTGTGTGTGTGTGAAAGCAAACCAAACCCATTTTGGAAAAGGTCGAGTTGGATGTAAAAATTGGTGTGTCGCTGACGTGAGTTCTTCTCGCCAGGTTCGTTGCTGTTGGTGGCCTTGCTGGGCGTGACGTCAGCGCTGTACTCTGCGTCGGATGACGTCGTCGAGTTGACGCCCAACAACTGGGATCGTGACGTCATCCAGGACGAGGCGCTGTGGATCGTCGAGTTTTACGCCCCCTGGTGAGTGGCGACAATTGAGGCGGCGTCGTGCGGGTCGGTTCTCTTTCACTCGAAACCGTAGGGAACATTAGGGCAGGGCTGTGTTCGATTTGGGTGCCTGGAAACCACCCGTGGTTGTCCAACAGAACGCGGTGCCAGCTGCTCCACTGTGCCGTATCGAACACAGCCTTAGATCAACGAATCAACCGACGCGTTCAATCAAATTTGCCTGTCAGGCTCCCGCATCAGTTGGCCCAAATGTGTGAATGAACTGGCTCGTTACACAAATGTGTGAATTGAACCGAGTCCAACTTCGAAAAGACACGTCAGCATCAAAGCCACGTGACCCAGCTGGAAAGTTGGGTCTGGTATTTTCTGGTTGATAACCTGCTCGCCACAGGTGTTGACGTGTGTGGGTCTTCGCTGCAGGTGCGGTCACTGTCAGCAACTGGCGCCAGAGTGGAAGAAAGCTGCCACTGCGCTCAAGGTGAGTGGCTTTGAGGCCCATTCCGCGCAGAAACTGGATCGGCCACAAACTAATCCTGCACCCACAGCCTGCCTGTCCTGAACCCTGGATTGGGCTTTGTCACGTGTTCGTCACGTGTTCGTGTGTCTGCAGGGCGTGGTGAAGGTCGGGGCGGTGGACGCCAACTCGCATCAGCAGCTCGGGAGTCAGTACGGAGTGCAGGGCTTCCCCACCATCAAGATGTTCGGCTCCAACAAGTACAAACCCGAGGACTACCGGGGTGAGGTCAAACACACACATACACACACACACACACACACACACACACACACACACACACACACACACACACACCAGGGGTGAAGGCGCTATTTCCCGACTCAATCCCATGGACTTTGACCTTGGTGCACTGACTGACCTTTCTGTGCAGGTGGGCGTGACGCGCGTAGCATCGTGGACCACTGTATGTCAGAGCTGCGTAGTCTCGTCAACGACCGGCTGTCGGGCAAGAAGAGCGGCGGCGGCGGCAAGAAGAGTGGGGGCGGGGGAGGAAAGGTGAGTCACGTGGGGTGAGGGAGGGGACTGAAGAAACGAAGGAGGCACTTGCAGGCCCATCCACGCGATGGAGGTGGTGACAGGAGAGTGGTGGAGATGAGCTGAGGGGTGGTGGGTGGGATGGAAGGGTCAGAGGCCACAACTTTTCGTACAATTTCAAGTGCCTGACGAGTAGTGACCAATCAAGCTGCACCTGCACTCTTGCTGAATGAGAGTTGAAAAAGTTTTCATTTTGACAACTTCATTTCATTGCGATGCCACGGTCAAATTTCTTTTCTGTTGATTTCAGTTTGAACATTTTTTGATTTTCGCTTGTTACTTTTTCGATTGCACACGCACAGCACAATGCTTACTTTTCATTCCCGCTTTGATTTGAAGAAAAAGCCCAAGTACAAACCGAGTGGAAAGGTATGACGTCTGCGTCCGTGTGTCGTGTTGTCTCAGTGTCGTGTCGCACTTGTTTTCCAGAAAGTCCTCTGGGGTTGTTGGGGGGGGGGGGGCGTTTAAAGATATGCCGATTGGCGTGTTCGGAATATGTTCTGATTTTGTCGTGTTGTCTGTGGCGCATGTCTCCTTGTGTGCGCGTGTGCAAGACTGAAGAAAAGACGGTTGAAATGAGATTGTGACGTAGGTGTTTCCACGGCAACGAACCCTTGATGTTTTGAATCATTGCGTGAAGTTCCATTGCACTGAATTACACAAAGTCGGGTGTTGCACGTTCTTGCGTTCACGCTGGTCACCCATCACGACGGCAAACGGTACTGACACGTTTCTATGGTTACCCCCTGCAGAAGGCGAACCCTGCTGACGTCATCGAGGTGACCGACTCGAACTTCGAGGAGGAGGTGCTGGACACGGAGATGCCTGTGCTGGTCGAGTTCTTCGCCCCGTGGTGCGGACACTGCAAGGTGCGGTCACAACCCAGCACAGTCACTGTAATGTGCGGTCACTACCAGCAATGTACCGCAGGCTCTGTAATAAGGTTCAGTCGAGTCAGCGGCCACTGCAAGGAACGTTCATTCTCCAATGTGGTCTCAGTCGTGCGGCCAGAAGGTCACAGATGGCGCCCCTGTCTTCCAGTGACGTGGACGGGGCGAGCACAGTAACCTTTCGTGCAGTCGTTTGTGTTGGCTGCACGCGCAACTCGACGTCCGTTGTGTTGGCACAGCTTCGAGAAAAACACGCCAAAGTGCAGGGTTAAAACAACTTTCAATGGGAAGACGTGGTTTGCCTGCAAACGTTCACGCTTCAGGGTTTTCCGTGTGTTTCAGAACCTGGCCCCGCACTGGCAGCAGGCAGCTACCGACCTCAAGGGCAAGGTCAAGGTGTGCGCCGTGGACGCCACCGTTCACAGCGTGACTGCCAACAAGTACGGGGTACGTAGTGACGACGCGCTGTCAGACACCAGTTGTCAAGGCAACGCGCACTTGGCACGTCGTGTTTCCCTGGGCAACCCAGCGAAGCAACTTCCATGTTTGGTGATGATGTGCCTTCAAGGATCTTCTGTCGTTTCATTCTGTCGAAAGCCTAATTTTGAGTTGACGGTAGAGTGCGCAGATCCGTGCGCAGCTCGTCTGGTTCTCAATTTGAGTGTTCCATTTTCGCGCCGAACGCACTCCAACACTGTCGCTGCTATTGGTAAAAATCACGGACATATACTGTGGCTCTGTCGGAGCCTTCACTCAACCCGTTCGCGCGAAGTTGAAAGACTGCTTCACCCTTTGACTGCACGACGCTGTTTTGACGCGTTCACTCCAACTTGTCCAGGTGAAGGGCTACCCGACGATCAAGTTTTTCCCGGGGGGTAAGAAGGACGGCGACGCTCAGGACTACGACGGAGGGAGGACGGCCGGAGACATCGTCAACTGGGCCCTGGACAAGTACGCTGAGAACGTGCCTCCGCCCGAGGTCAGACAGGTAATTATCGCCCAGCTGGCCACGTGTCTGGTGCTGCCCTTGCCCTCCTGTTGGTACGTGCAGTGCACAGTTTCACGACTTCTGCGAAGGTTCAAGATTGCTTTTTCGATTCGGGATTGTGTGGCGGAAGATGTGCAAAGAGATACAAGCACGTCTTCTGATTCGGTCATTCAGGACCTCTCCCGTACCGCTTCTGTTTGTAGCTGGTGACGCTCTGAAACCTACGTCTCTGTTTGCAGCTTGTGACGCTCTGAAACCTGCGTCTATGTTTGCAGCTCGTGACGCTCTGAATCCTGCGTCTCTGTGTGCAGCTCGTGACGCTCTGAATCCTGCGTCTCTGTTTGCAGCTGGTGACGCTCTGAAACCTGCGTCTATGTTTGCAGCTCGTGAACGCAGATCTGCTGAAGGAAACATGCGAGGAGAACCAGCTGTGTGTCGTGTCCATCCTGCCGCACATCCTCGACTGCCAGGCCAAGTGCCGCAACGAATACATAGACGTGCTCAAGAAAATGGCTGACAAGTACAAGAAGCGGCAGTGGGGGTGAGTGACCAGTGCGCACTGCCCAGTCCTGTACAATTCAGACCTATTCTGTTCTGGTTCCTGCGCTGACGTTGGTGGTGCACAACGTACGTTTGTACTTGCAGTTGGCTGTGGGCTGAAGCCGGCTCCCAGCTCGAAGTGGAGGACTCGTTCGGTATCGGTGGCTTCGGGTACCCGGTGAGTATCCGCGCATACTGACGCGCATTCTCGTGAGGTTTGGTCACACGAAGCGCGTAGAATTGGGGATGTTGAAACATTGAGGCGTGGTGTGCCAACCTTGCTTTGTGATGACGAAGCTAATTGTGCGTTGCAGGCGATGGCAGCGATGAACGCGCGCAAGATGAAGTTCGCGCTCATGAAGGGCTCGTTCAGCGAGACCGGCATCAACGAATTCCTCAGGTAAAAAGCAACTTCCGGTCAGCGTACTTCCGGTCAGGGCAACCTTTCATCTGCCGCAGCCAAAAGAGCGATCGCTCGATTCTGTCGCTGGTCTACAACCAGACACATACCCGCGCGCCAGCGCAGAGATGACGTCATATCTTGATCAAAGACACTCTGAACCTATCTGTTTGGCGCATTGACGCGCACATGGACTCTCATTCAGTGTGGTAAGGCGTGTGGTTATCTTTGCAGGGCGCTGGCGGTGGGACGCGGCTCCACGGCGCCCGTGAAAAACGCCAAACTTCCTGACGTCGTCAAGACTGAGCCGTGGGACGGCAAGGACGGCGAGGTGCGCACACACGCGCGCGCACACACACACACACACACAATCTCTCTCTCTCTCTCTCTCTCTCTCTCTCTCTCTCTCCCTCTCTCTCTCGCTCTCCTCTCATACGCACGATGCAGCTCTTGCTCTCACTCGTCTCTCTCTTGTCTCTCTTGTCTGTCTGTCTGTCTGTCTGTCTGGCAGTCTCTCTCTCTCTCTCTCTCTCTCTCTCTCTCTCTCTCTCACACACACACACACACACACACACACAGAGCCGCGCACGTAGTTTTGCTCGCTGACTGAACTCGTAATCTCAGTGGTGTATTTGCGTTGGTTTCAGCTGCCGGTGGAGGAAGACATTGATCTCAGTGATGTGGAGCTGGATGACCTGGATGAGAAGGACACCGGCAAGAAGACGGAGCTGTAGGCCTGCTGACCTCGTGACCCAGATCCTGACCCGCGCTGACCCACTTTCTGCTCATTAGCCCAAGCAGACTCTTGGCCCTGCACAACCCGTGCTTCTTGTCACTTGTGCAAAATTGAGAAGAGCGAAACGTGAAGATCGCGTCTGCAGTTGCGCGTTGCCAGGACTACGTGTGGTCACGTGGCGTGGTGGCTTCAGAAGCGGTCGTCAGTGACTTGAACGTTTTAACATTCCAATCAAATCTTCAGAACAACGTGCGCAGGGTGGGGGGCAGTACGAGGGGAAATCTCGTGAACAAACGTGTTTCGTCCACAGCTTTGCGCGGCGGTCAGGTCAAGGGTCAGGCGTTAACTTATGAGAACCACTGTGATCTTTGTTACATGTATGTTGTGCGGAAACAAACGCTTCGAGGACGTGCGTTGCCAGGCAGCGGAAGCGGGTCCAGGGTTCGGCGTGGACGCGTCCGCCATATTGGTTCCGTACCCCTGGATCCGTTTCTGCCCAAACTCTTTTGAATTATTTTTTTGCTTCGATATGTGTGCAAGGGGTTGTCGAAGAGGAGTGCTTGAGATTGGTGAGATCGAAAATGCCAGTGTCCATGGAAATGCAGAATTTTGACACGTGTGGAAACTTGCGCGTTGTTTGTTGCAAGCACGTTGTGTTCTGCTTGGAAATCTCGAAACTGCAAACAAACTGAGAGACTGAGTGAAGTCAGATGAATTTCTTGACGTTCTATCCAGTATGATGGACTTTGTTGTGTGTGACAAACCTGACTAATTGATCAAAAACTGGGAAAATCCATTCAGAGATGGCTCTTCGAGTTACTGTGTAAATATTTTTGTACATACTGGATGGAATATTTGGATGGACGCTCAGCCCCATTTCAGCAATAGTATTCACTCAACTTTTTGTTGGCGACGTAATGACGTCATATTCGTAGTTCATTGTGACGTCATCAGTTTCGTATCATTGCAGCAGCATTTTTGTCACCTCATCACTCACAACTCATGGTTTCTTCATCCGCGCATTTCGTTCATTCGAAAAAAATAAACCATTCGAAAATGACAAGAAGACTTGCCAGTGTTGAGACGCGTTTGTAACTTGCGAAAAGCAATGCTAAATTTCGGGAATATATTTATTCAAATATCGCTTTAGAAATTCGTACATGGAGGGACAAAACCGACAACCAGTGACACCTTTGATACAATCATACTGATAAAGATGACGCGACACGCAGACTTTCGCACGGGGAGGGAAAGGCTCGAGCCTCTCTCAAGTCACAATAATCCTCGTTCAGTGTCGTCGCACGAGACCTGTATCCTGACTTCCGGGGGAAAAAAAATGGACAAGAGTTCCTGTTGCATTCTGCAGCCGCCAACAAAAGGTTGCCACAGCTGGCCACTTACGTCCAGCCACTGAACATTGCAAGGTTTGTTTGACAACACGACTGACTGGCGTCTCTACACTACGTGCGCGGGTCAGGTGACCACTGCAGTACCGGTTCGACTTTCGCACTTGGATTTGACATGACCAGACCAAGATTGCTGGACGCAGGCCGTTGCCATGGCAACTGGAAACAGACCAGAACACCAAAATCAAACAAAACCCACCCATTTCTTCACGAAACAGACACTGAGATGAAATGATGAAGATGGGAAATTTACAATGAGCGGTGAAAAGCAGGAGAGAAACAACATTCAACTCGCGCCACACAAAATGGCGGGAAAAATGTTTGCTCATCTTGAATCGTCGCAACTCCGTAGACCAAAGTGAAAAGTTCAAGTCAACATCTGTACAAATTTCACACGGTGGAAAATGCGAAAAACGCGCAGTGGACAATCAACCCGTCACAACTTACACGCCACACGAAACCTAAGGCAGAGCAGAATAAACCCATGAAAACACGATTCGTTCCCAAAGAACCCGTTCACAGTACGTAAATTCTGAGGCAAAATTTTGCGTTCGGATCGCTTGCAAAACAAGATTCTCCAAATGGATTGGTGGTGAAGACCGGCCCTTTGCGACTGGTTGCCGAGCAACGCGTCCACTTGTGTCCTTCACCTTGACACTGAATACAAAGCTGTGCAACAACGTTGGAGGTGCATCCAGGGTCAGCCGGGCCAGGACCTCCCCATTGGCGGGAGGGACACGACTTCGAATAGAAGGGAAGCAGAAACAACTTGATTTCGAGGGCCAAAAGCAGACAACAGTTGTCTTGCAACAACAAGAGTCCAGGAAAGCTTACGAAAGATAAAACTCCCCCCTCCCCCACTCAAAAGATCATTCACGAATAGAATATTTCGAGACTCAACGGACCGTGGAAAAGGCTTTTTCATTTTTTGTGCTCGTTTCAAACGCAAACTGCGTTTTATGTGCCAGTTGCAAGTCAGGAAGGTGGTTCACGGGTGTGTTCGATTTCTGCACCCAACGCACCCCGGCAAACTTCGCGCTGCATCGCTACTACAAGCCGCGGTGCGTTCCGTATGAAAATCGAACACGCCTGTCACGACCCTTTGATTCAGCCCGCAGGACGCGGTCTGAGCAACGGAAAACTTGGAACGTCTTCAGTTTGCACATTTCAAACCTTGATATCAACTTTGAACACCTGGTCAAATAAGTTTACAGGCTCTACAGTTCCCCCCTTCACTCAAAGCGGCAGAAGCCACTTGTGGAATCGCGGCCCGTGCAGTAGCCGCTGCTTTCCGTCGCGGTCGGACGTCGGTGGCTGCGTTCGAGTCCTGGAGCTCGAGGTGACCAGGTGATGGGTCTGTTCGATATTTCGGTCGGGTGCCGTTTGGTCCGAGAGGTGGAATTAGATCTACCTGAGCAAAAAGAAGAAGGTTCAGCTGAGAATTTGCCGTTTTCAAATTCGTGGGGTTATTCCGATTCTCTTGACGAATTGTTGTTCCTGCACATTTCTGACATCACGCACAAGTTGCTTCTCCCCCCTGGGCTACACCGCATGCGCCAGCGCACACGCACACAAAGGTCACAGTGCACCACATTGGGTCTCACCCAAGCAAAGGGGATTTGGCAACAGGGTGTGTGGATGTGTTCACACTGATGTTCTTGTTTGCTCACAGTGCGCCACTACGATTGCAGAGTGGTCCCAACCCCAACTATGTGCTGGCGCAGGGTGCAGAATGTCAAAAGCTGTGGGTGATGCGCTGGCGCACGCGGTGTGAACTTGGGTGTCAACACACTGACGATTCTGTCGTGCAAACCGACACGTTTGCACCGCTTACTCAACGCAGCAGAAAAGTTGCGAAAAGAACACAGGAACTCGTACGCGGAGTGCACTCACCAGGTGGCGCTTTACGCGTCCTGCAGCTCGGGCGGCAGCGCCACCTTCGGGTGTTTGCTCTCGAAGTGCTGCTTGTACGTCTTCGGGTCGGGCATGCACGACTGAAAGCGAAGGAATGCGACATTTCATTTGAGCGTTAAACGCCATGTTTGGTTTCTGGCTGCGTGGCACTCGTCAAGATTCTGTGTCATGTTCTCTCAAACATGAGAGGCATCTGTGCGAGACGCACGACAACTTTTTGACAAAACGCCCATGTTCAAGACATACGTGTTCATTTCATGCCCTTTTAGGAAAAACTGGACTTTCAGCCGCCCGAGAAGTACGAGGTAATTCGTGCTTGAAAGCATTTCCAAAGCAAAGTTCAAGTGAAAATCTGCAAAACTGACACAGTCCAAAAGTTTTGGGTGGTTGTGGTATGGGGCGCGGGGAGAAACCAAGAAACTCAGAAGTTCGGTCAAAACTGACCAAGTCCATTTTTTAGGTGGTGGTGATGGAGGGGGGGTGGGGGTGGGCGGGGGAGGAACCTGGAAAGCCCACCAAAAACAACAAAGTTCAAAAATTTTTCTTGTGGTGGTACGGAACATGTCCAACCAGCCCAAACATTTTCGGATGGTGGCACGAAGTGTGTGTGTGTATGTATGTGTGTGTGTGAGTGACCCAAGGTGCTGTTCATGAACAGATACGCGGTCAAAAACAAGAATGCTACGCATAAAAAGCGTGTGGTCCATACAAACGTTCGCAGTTCATCACTGATCATTTAAAAAAAAAAAAAAAATTTCGAAGTGGGTCTGAGATCAGTG
>JAAUXT010061376.1_pt1 | contig 15529 bp, 12 predicted proteins | sample 7278171 | NCBI WGS metagenome assembly JAAUXT01 (sample SAMN14350112, study PRJNA611818) | marine sediment metagenome | isolation source: surface marine sediment (1.8m) | place: French Polynesia: Moorea | collected 2018-08 | reverse complement strand
GAGGTCTGACCCCCCCCCCCTGCGCACAAGACACAAAGGAAAGTGCCAAAACTTACTGTTTCTGCTGTATAACTGTGGCCAAAATCTCTGAACATGAACAAGATTCACTCGAATTCTGGTTTCCGTGAAATCGGAGCATCAATGAAACGACACATGCAGAGGTCAGCCAAGTGCTGACCTACATATGCGGTCCGTCGTCTCAATCCGTCAAACATATTCTTGGTGCTTTTGCGTGACTTTCTCCCGGCTTTAATTTCCACAAAATTTCACAAATAAAATATTTGAAGAAGATTCACGTGTGTCATGCACCTGACTGGTTTGTGTGACGGTGTGTCCAAAATCTCGCCACGTGAGACGCGCGTCTGGTCACAACATTTTTGGCGCCAAAAAATCCTCACAAAGAGGAACCCTGTGTCCGAAACATTCTCTGTCCAAGACAAAATCACAACAGGCTCGTTTGTTTTTCCATCAAAAAACCTCACATTTTTCTTTCCGATAAAGACATAGAACTTTCATAATAAAACTGAAACTTTGCTTACCGTAGTTTTCCATAGTGACCGTTGGCGACGACAGCTAGATTCGAAGAAAACGACCGGTGTTGGTTTCCTGGCGACAGCGAGATCCGAGGATGACGTTCGAGGAGAAGGTCCAAGTGGCGATGGCAAGATCGTGGCGATGATCGTGATGTGCGCACGCTACGACTTTTAAAGCGTCCTGCTGAGGCGATGGCAAGATCGTGGCGATGATCGTGATGTGCGCACGCTACGACTTTTAAAGCGTCCTGCTGAGCGTCCGCGCTGCGCGTCTGTGACGTCACACGCAGGCGCGGCGAGGCGCGGGAACGCGCAGTTGCAACACTTGGAGTTTCGCGTTAACTTTCAACGCCTTCACACTGAAGAGAGTTGTCAACAGCAATGTTAACGCCGCCTTGATTGTAATGCAAACATTCCAGGCCAGGGACGGACAAGGGACACGAAACCCTCTGAATCCACCACAAACATCAATTGTTTTTGAACAAACTTTTTGCGTGAAATTCCACCCCGCCCCCCTGAAGGCGAGGGCGCTCCTGCCTACCCACCCACTCAAGTCCTGGATCTGCCCCTGATATAGACAGATCAACTGTGCAATATGGTGCGACATGTATCACTGCCACACAGAGTGATCAGAAGAGGAGTGCAAAATCTTCAATCTTCAAACGTGACCAGATGAGACGAGAGACGCACTGTGTGCGTTGGTTGTCTGGTCACCTTGGTCTGAGAGCCCAGTTTCAGGTGTTCGGAACATCGTTCATTCCACCGCAAGCACAATGACTTTCCCACTGTTTTTGCCTGAACTTTTCAAAATTTGAGGTTAGCCCCTCTTCCAAGGGATTCGGCCTCCCTGACCAAATTCTGGATCGGACCCCAGATCAGGGAGGGAGTTGACCCGAGAGAGGGCGACCTCAATCAGATCCGACCCGGACACCAGGGGGCAGGTCCGGCGCTTCAGCGTTCGCGTGTGTTGGGGGATCCGCCCCATTATCGCTCAAAGGACAACTGATTATCAACTGCGATGAGATGAGAAGGTGAAGGTCACGCGTCTCACGTAGTTTGTGCCAAAATACTGCGTTTATTCGTGTCGCTCAGAGCAAAACAAGACGTCAACAGAGGGCGCGGCGCTCCACGTGGTTTGAGCTGCAGGGGAACGAGGGTTCAGGTCAAACTTTCAAGTTTCATGAATGATGTCTGTCTCTGGTGAAGCGGATCTTGTTTTCAAAAGTCTGGTGCCAGTTTTCTCTCGCAGGGAGCTGCGTCTCACTTCCGGTTCGCTCACTTCCGGTTCGCTCACTTCCGGTTCGCTCACTTCCGGTTCGCTCACTTCCGGTTCGCAAGTCTGACCCGCGTTCAAGCTGCCTCGATCGTCCTAGCAAGAATGGACGACGCAACCAGGGAACCACACGGACGTAACGGGGGCGCCACACTCGCTGCAGGTAGACGATCCCCCTCCCCCTGAGCTTCTCGCCCCAGGGCTCGAGGGCGATGTGCCCAGACCCCTGCTCTCCATCCAGCCCTGCGCCGCCCTCCGCTCGCGCTCTATCCGCTCATTCAGCTCCCGTGCCGTCAACTGCGCCTTCTCCTGCTTCCCCGCTTTCTGCAGTGCTCCCGCACCCTGCTTTTGCTTGACTTTGGTCTTCTTGGAAGCTCCTGCACCCTGCTTCTGTCTGACTTTTCTCTTCACAGATGCTGCTGCCGCCTCTTTGGCTGTGGGCTCCATGTCCTCAGAAGCTGCCTCACCCTGCTGCTCTGCACCTTTTGTCTTCTCAGCTGCTCCTGCACCCTGCTTTTGTTTGGCTTTGGTCTTCTTGAAAGCTCCTACACCCTGCATTAGTTTGGCTTTGATCTTCTTGAAAACTCTTGCACCCTGCTTTTGTGTAGTTTTTGTCTCCACAGATGCCGCTGCCCCCTCTTCGTCTTCGTGTTCTATCTCCTCACAAGCTGCCTCACCCAGTGTGGTTTTTGCCTTCTTGGATCCTGCACCCTGCTTCTGTGTGGCTTTTGTCTTCTCGGATCCTGCACCTTGCTTCTGTGTAGCTTTTGTCTTCTGGGATCCTGCACCCTGCTTCTGTGTAGCTTTTGTCTTCTGGGATCCTGCACCCTGCTTCTGTGTGGCTTTTGTCTTCTCGGATCCTGTGCCCTGCTTTTGTGTAGCTTTTGTCTTCTCGGATCCTGCACCCTGCTTTTGTGTGGCTTTTGTCTTCTCGGATCCTGCACCCTGCTTTTGTGTGGCTTTTGTCTTCTCGGATCCTGCGCCCTGCTTCTGTGTAGCTTTTGTCTTCTCGGATCCTGCACCTTGCCTCTGTGTGGCTTTTGTCTTCTCGGATCCTGCACCCTGCTTCTGTGTGGTTTTTGTCTTCTCGGATCCTGTACCCTGCTTTTCGTCTGTGGCTTTTGTCTCACTGTTCTTGGACGCTTCTGAGTCGTCTTCTGATGTCGAGCTTGGTTCACTTTCCTCCGACGCGGCCGGCTCGTCCAGCGGCGCCGCAGCTTGCTGCTCCCTCGCCAACGTCTCTGCTTCCCTCTCGGCCCGCTGCTTCTCCTCCTGCTCCTCCCGGAAGTGCTGCACCATCGCCTCCCACGCCCCCGCCCACTCCCGCCGGAAGAGCCTCTTCAGTTCCTGCTCCTCCTCCTCCTCCTCGTCTCTCCGCTGCGCATGCGTCGCCATCGCTTCCTGTTCTCGTGACTGACCGTCGTCTTCGCGCGTTCGCTTCACTCGCTCGTCTCCGGAAGTAGCCAGAGTCGTGCGATGATCGAACGCGCCCGACGCACGCGTCTCCTCGAAACTCGCGTCCATTTTTCTGACGTCATCCGCGCGTTGCATGAACTCCTCCATTTTCTGCCGACCTGTTTGCACTTGACTCTCGCTGAGCTTGCCTTCAGACACTGCTTCTCTGATTTTCGATATCTCGCTCAGTGTTTCTATCCCTTTCTCAATACATTCCTGAATTTTCTTTCCCTTCTCGTTCTCTGTGTCTGCTTCATCTTCAACGTTCTCTCTGAGTCTTTCAGCATCTTCGATGATATCACCCAGCATCTGATCCGTGTTTTTGCGGACGACTTCTATGTCATCTGTCGTCGTTGTCTTCTTGTTCACTCTGAAACTTGGAATCCAAAATTCCAGCTCTTCTTGACCTTTGCGCTCTCGTGTGTCCCCCTGGGGGAAGCTTCCGGTGTCGGTGGCGCGAGCTGGTGGTGGCGGCGGCTCGGACGCTCTTTTCCTCTCTTTCATCTGGTAGACGCTGTCTGAAACCTTCCAGATGAACCTACACATGTCTAGGAAGTATGCCTCGCTCGTCACTTCCGGTTTGCGCGGGACTTCCGGTGGTGCGTCACTGGTGGCGCCAGCTGGTGGCGGCGGCGTTTCTGGCTTCGCTTCCTTCTGCTTCACCTTCTTGATCATGTCCACCATCTCCAGCACGCGCCTGAATAAGAGAGAGAAATATTTTGAGACACAGAGGAGCGAAGTATACTGCAGTCAGACACGGGAGCGACTCCAGGGTTGGTCAGGACCCCAGAATCTGCCCCCCCCCCGCCACCGTGGTGCCGCATTTGATCTCCGAAAGACAGACACAGGTCTCAGTTCTTCCCAAAATTCACAGCTTTGCACATCTCATTTCAAGAATGTTCGCTTCAAAGCAAACGTGTCAAGCATGAAGTTTGATCACGGATTCAACAACTCTTCAGATAGACACCTTGGCAACACACACTTCTGCGTTGGAGTGCTTACTGATAGGCTGAGAGGCCCTGAGGGCCTGGCCAGCATCAAAAACAACTTTTATGGCCCTCGACTTGTTTCAAGCCAAAGTCCCCCAACAGGGTGTCCCTTCCTCTCACCTGTGGGGGGAGAGGTAGGGGTGAAGACAAACAGGCACACCCTCACACACATGCACACACAGAGCAAACACACACACACACACACAATCACAGACAAACATGGGCACACGCACACACAAAAGAGTCGGTAAATTTTTGGCCAGACCTCACAGAAATGCACACAGGCACGTACACACACACACACACCATCACACGTACACACACGCACAAAACACACACTCTCACACACGCACACAGGCACACACGCACACACACACGCACACACACACATACATACACGCACACTCACACACACACACACTCACACACACGCACACAGCTCACCTGTCGGTCGGGAGCCGGTCGGCGCCACCTGGCGGAACCGGATGTTGTTCGCCACACACGGGGCACGTCATCATCGTCGTCCCCTTCGCCAGTCGCTTGACGCACCCGAGACACAGGGTGTGTCCGCAGGGCAGCCGCTTCGGCACCCTGTCCCCGCGTCCAGAGAATCGCTCCAGACACACAGGACACTCCATCGCTGGCGACGACGACGACATTCTTCAAGCGATCAGCAACAATACTCCTATTCTGTTGTGAGTTGGGTGTGTCTGCTGACCAAACTGTTTTTCACTGCCGCGCCTGCTGTCCAGTTGAACAAGTAGCGACAGGCAAACTCCAAAAGAAAATGGGACCAGTAGTTATAAAGATAGTGCGAAACGCTGCGGCTCTTGGATCGAACGGAGACTGATAAATACCGTATTCCCTCGAGGAAACAGCATCAGCCTCGTTTCTCTAACTCGTGGGAATCGGTGCAACAGGCAACGACCAGAGATTCGTGACGACCAGAGTCAGAGGTGGTCAAAATGTCCCTGCAGGATGAAAATTCCAGGTATTTTTCACCACCTTGTGGGTGATAATTCAGGGTTGTCAAAATGGCCTGAATATATACAAATTGGGAAATAATGACAACCAGCGGTCCTGCCTGGTGGACAAATTGCCTGAAACTACATTGATAAGTATTGAGACCAACAGTTGTTCAGAGGTCCTGAGGGGTAGTCAAAAATACCTGGGCAATTTTGGGTACTTTTGACTCTGGCGGTCAAAACTACAAAAAATGTTGGGTACTGTATTTTTGACGACATTGTCTAAAAATTGCGGTTGTCAACAATACCTGAGACACCGGACCCACCTGCTGAGAGGCGGATCCCACTACACCGGTGCGGCCTCAGGGAGCCGACCCTTTGAGCAACAGTTTCAGCTCACGAGACGAGACAAGCCTTTTCATTCAAAATGTCAATTCTATGTGAAAGTGCGCATTTTCAGAGCGTACGTGGGGGAATATGGTAGACGCTCCTGTTTTGGAGTTCGACGCTTCAGACGGTACTCGTAACGAGAGTCAGACACGTGGTGAAGGAGGAGTTTATCAACAAACAAGTATTTCTTACGTGATAAGCTGCAAGTACGAACAACATTTCTCATAACATAAAGTAACACCTTCAAACACTGGCACACAACAGACACGGTTGATATATTTTTCACCTGGCGAATCACGTGACGGTTCACTGCACAGAAATGGCGTCGCTGCCAACTCAAGCGGATGTAGGATACGTCAGGCGGGGACCAAAAGGGACACATTCCAACCTTGAAAAGTCTTCTTGCGCCTGCAGTCCAAACACAGCCGCCGGGAGGTGTTTTGTGATCGGGGGGGGGGGCTCTTCAGCGCCCCCCCCCCCGGCCGGCTGATCAGGGGGCGTCTCTCCGGTGGATCCAGGATCGGGCAGGGTGGGCGGCCTCGGTCTCCAGCGGATCCAGGGTCAGGATCGGGGACGCCTGGTTCCGCTGGGGGAGTCGCAGCGACACAACAGAGCTGAAGCATCTTTGGCGCTGCGAATGATTCAGACGTTGCGTTATTTTTACAAAATAGAGAGGTTCAGCAGAATTTTTCACCGAGGATGTAAACGGAGATATCAATGCTAAAGTCTACGTTTTGTCTGGTGCTACGTTTGCACAGAATGTAACTTTTGCAAACTCTGCATCTTCTCCCAATGCATAGCTTACTCCTCACAAGTTTTGGGGCAATGTGAAATCAGCTCATGTTTGCAGAAACACATGAAGAACTTTGCTCATAAAAATACAACAACAATATGCCTTGTGAGATGGGAAAAAAGCTCGATACATCTACCTCCGTGTGTGCTTCACGCTGAAGCTCCCCAATGCGTGCACACGCCGTTGTGAAACAGACTGAGCTGCGTCTGTGATTCAGTGTCCGTGACATGCAGAAGACACGGGACGACCGTGTCAAGTTCGTTTGCTGGAGGGGTGACGTCGGGGGGGGGCCTCTCCAGCCCCCCTGGATCCGCTGGAGGTCTGGCGACTCCGATGCATCCCGTGTGAAAAAGCCCAACGTTTTTGTTCAAGCACAAAGTGTGTGGGGTGATGCTCTCTCGTCTCTCTCTCTCGCTCTCTCGTCTATCTCTCTCTCTCCCCTCTCTCTCTCTCTCTCTCTCTCTCTCTCGCTCTCTCGTCTATCTCTCTCTCTCCCCTCTCTCTCTCTCTCTCTCTCTCTCTCTCTCTCTCTCTCTGTCAGTTCTGCCAGCTCGATTTACTTGGCGAACTTTTCCCCCAAAAAACTGAAGACCGAGTTGGATACATCTTGCCACCGCCAGGTGCGAGCTGCCCTCCGCTGCTCCGCCCGCTCCCACTCTTCCCGCACTCGTTCCTCCTGCAATCGTTTCTGCTCCGCCAGGTCTGGCTCATCAAAGTATCCCGATCCCCACCTCATCGCGCGCATCTCAGCCACTCCTCGCTGCAACACCGCGTTCGCTTCGCGCTCGTATTCCATCGCGCACTCCTCCCGCTCTGCTGCTGACGCAAGCTGTTCTTCCCGTGCGGCCATCCGCCAATATTTCAGTGCCCTGTCCAATTTGTTCACCACGATGTTCCACTGCTGCACGACCCGCTGCTGTGTCGCCTCAGTCTGTTTGCGCTTCTCCTCCGCCTCCTTCTCTTTCTCGTCCAGCTCACGTATCAGTCTCGCCTCCTCATCTGCCACCGCCGTGTTCGGGTACATCACGCTCCCTGCAGACTATGGGTTTGAATTCTGCCAACGGTGGCTTTGTGCTCTGCGCGTAGGATCGGAACCTCGATTCTTTTGTTCAAACTGTAGACCTGCATCGCGAACATCATAAACTCCTCAAACGTGCATTGCATTCTCTGCATCTGAACTGCACCAATGTTTCCAGCAGAAGCTTCTCTGTATTTTTTCATCTCTTTCAAAGTTTCTCTTCCTTTCTCAAGACACTCCTTAACTTTCTCTTGCTTCTCGTCTATTTGCTGACTCTGTGTCTCCACACAACTTTTCACTTGATCCTTGAGTGCCTTGCCCTCACGAATGATGTCCTCTACTGTCTTATGAATGGTTTTTGAGGTGAAATTCTCACATATGTCTGACAGCATCACTTTGTTGATTTCAAAACCTGTCAACAGAACTTCCAGTTCTTCCTGAACTTCTTCAACTTCTTTCTCCTTCTCATCGAAGTATTCACTGTTCTCTAGTTTTTCACTGATACCCATCCTTCTGTGGCCGGAGTGCCGTTGCATCGGGCAGGAGAGGCACAGTATCTTGTTACAGCCATTTTCATAGCAAAACATGATACAGTGTCGGCCATGTTTGGTGCACGTGACTTCCGGTGGTGCATCACCCGTGGCGCCAGCTGGTGGTGGCGGCGGCTCCACTGCTGTTTTCGTCATCTCCATTTTCTGAGTGACGTCCAATATCTCCAAGACGTACCTGACACAAACAGAATATCCAGTCTGAGCACAGGAGAAAGGTTGACCATTTATTTTTCACACCAGCGCTTCTTTCTTCACCGTTCAAGTCAGGACCTCCAGGGGGTGTAAGTGCCCCTCAACTAGATCCTGAGTCGACAGGGTTCTCACACTGTACAAAAATGGTTCCTGTGAAATCACACAATGACTTTTCGAGACCTTTGGTCGAGAAAGGAGTTGTGTGATTGAACAGGAATCATTTTTGTGAGGTGAGAACCCTTTTCCACCACGATGTGAGCACTTACGACTGGGTTTGTGATCGCAGGGTTGTAGAACCTCACTTTACTCACCTGTTGGTGGGGAGGGAGTTGACTCCTCCCTGAGGAAGCCGGTGCTTCTGGCGACACTCGGGGCACGTCACGCTCGCTTTGTTGCTCCACATCCACGCCAGCTGAACCACGCAATCGACGCACAGGGTGTGCGAGCAGGGCAGCAGCTTCGGCACCCTGTCTCCATCCTTACAGTAGGACTCGAAGCAGACGGGGCATTCCGTCGTCATTTTGTGTCAGAACTCGAGTGAAAACCAATGCACTTGTGTTGAGAAGTATAGCTGGAATCGTTCATGCAAGGAACCGAGCTTGTATGCACTGTCACAGGATAGTGTCTCCGCTGGGTTCGTTCTACCGTGTCATTGCGCTGATGCTGACACACCCACTTTGTGAGAACATGTGCTTCTCGAGTTTCCTGGGACCACCGATCGCGCAGGGGCGGATCCAGGGTCAAGGTCAGTGAAGAAAACGCCTACAGGTTGTCGACGCTGTTGACGTGAATGACCTTTTTGACCTTCTTGACCGCACCACATTGGGATCTGCCACGCCCACACCCAGTTCAGCACAAGAGTCAGGTCTTTCTCCACTGTCGAGTTGAACATGTAGCACGCAGAGCGAATTCCAAAAGAAACTGGGACGAGACATTGTAAAGGGGTTTTCATATTGGGTGACGCGCGGTGGTTTTTTTTTTTTTTTTTTTTTTGCGCTGACGTCAAAAAGTTCACCATTGGGTTCAATGTGAAATTTTGACGCCGATGTCAAAAGAATGACTGCGCGACACCAATGTGAGAACCGCCTGAGAAAGCGCGAGTTTCTACAGAGAAACTGTGGCTCGTGGACCGACTGATAAACACGCATTCACTTGAAGTGCTCCTTTGAAGCAACGAGACAACAACCAGAGCCAGAAGCATGATAAAGGCCGAGGAGTTTATTTACAATAAATATTTCTTACGTGGCACACAACAGACACTGTTGCTGTATTTTTCACCTGGCGAATCACGTGACGGTTGACTGCACAGAAATGGCGTCGCTGCCAACTCAAGCGGATCCAGGGTGTGATCAGAGGGTTCAGACCATCAGGGGTTTTCACATTGCTGACGTGCGGTCGTTTTCTGGACTGACGTCAAAAATTCCACCATTGGGTTTGATGTTAAAATTTGACGCCGACGTCAAAAAAGCGACCGCGCGTCACCGCTTCACGAGCTAAGTTCCACGCCAGGCAGGGACTCAAGCTCACGTCGCGTCACGTCACGTCACGTTGCGTCATGTCACGTTACGCCACGTCGCGTTTCTAGCAGCGGAGCCGGAGCCACTCCCACGCGTTTTATCGATCGTCTCTCAGCAGCACCGCGCCACAGGAATGTTCATCGCCTCGAGTGATCGTGTCTCTGTTTTCGCAGCCGACGTCACAACGTCCCCTGATCATCGTGGTCCGTCTTTGCCTCCTCATTATCGTTCACTTGTGCCAATACCCCTCGTCTTTTCGCTGTCGTGTCGACCCGTCTCCCGACCCGGCGTCGTCATCACGCTTCCGCCAGAAGCGGCGCCACCAACCCTCGTTCTCCCGCGCATGCGCCGCGCGTTCCTGCGTCCCTGTCGCGTCCCCGGAGCGGAGGTCAAGGTCAAGGTCGGGCTGCAGCGTGCGCGTCGTGAGTCGCCCGACGGTCGTGTCGTGCTCCGCGCTCACCACCGGAACCTCGAAACTCGTGTCCAACTTCCGGGCGTCCTCCGTGAACTTTGTGAACTCTTCCAACTTCCGCTGCGCAACGTGCATCTGGAAGGCTCCGAGGTAGCCTGCTCTGTTTTTCTTCATGTCAGTCATTGTTTTAATTCCTTCCTTTCTGCAGTTGTACGCTTGTTCCTCTTTGTCAGTGATTTCATCCATTTCTTTCTTCACCTTTTCTTTCACCATCTTCTTCAGTTTTTCAGCTTCTTGGAGGACACTGTCGACTCTTTCATCTATAGTTTTCATAATATCTTCTTCACTTTCAGTCAGCTTATCTTTGCTTTTCATGAAAGTGTGAATCAAAGTATCCAACTCTTCTTGAACTTTTCTGACTTCTTCCTCCTTCTCATCAAAGTATTCAGAGTTCTCCAGTTTTTCATTGACACCAATCCGTTTCTGATCAGAATGATCCTTGATGGGGCAAGAGACACAGAGCATTTTGTTGCAGCCTTTCTGGTAGCAGAACATGATGCAGAGTCGGCCATGAGTGTTACATATGACTTCCGGTTGTGCGCCGCCTGTGGCGCCAGCTGGTGCCGATCTCGATTCCAACGACTCCAGGACATACCTGCAAAAAACCACAGGCGAACCTGAACGTGTGGAGTTCAGATTCAGGATCAGAAGTAGGAGGCGCATCTCCTGGGTACGAGATTGTCATTGTTTCACTGGGATCTTGACACCAGAAGATCAAGACAAAAGCTGCAGGATGCATCTTTTGTCTTGGGTGCGACTCCCACATGGGTGTACGAGGATGTATCAGCAATTTGTGGGACTTTTCATGATCAGCGGCAAAGTCAATTGACCAGTCTGCACCCAAAAGGACAACAGAATCGGCTCGTCTGGTTTTGTCTGGAAGCGAGCACCCATCCTTTCAGGTCTAGGTGAAGATGCAAATTCCCACCATTTGCTGATAGATCCTCCTTTCACGGAACTGTCTAGGATTTTGGTCAGCACCAACACAGCTGAGGAACATTAAGCAGTTCGTGCCTCATTCGCGCAGAAAACGCCTCAATCTGGGTGGATCCAGGGGCCCAAACTCCCGACTTGGAAACTCTCCTGGCACGTACAAGACGTGAAAGATTCCGTGTCTCCGACTCCTGATTCGGAGATCAAAACGATTCTGCTCAGGGATCCCGAGAATTACCAGAGATTTCAGCACCAAAGCAGAAGAATGTTGACACAAGCCACACACACAAACACACACACACACACATACACACACACTTAGACTGCACGCACAACACCTCACACAGACTCAGCTGCACGCACACAACCTCACACACACGCACGCAGCCTCTCCTGCACGCACACCTCCACACACACGCACACACCGTACCTGTTGCTTGGGAATGAGCCTGCTGCGCCGTGAGAAAGCCTGTGTTCCTGGCGACACTCCGGACAGTCCACCTTGGGCCCCTTGACCAGCTCCATCAGACACCCGAGACACAGGGTGTGGGAGCAGGGCAGCAGCTTCGGCACCCTGTCCCCGTCCTGGCTGAACGTCTCCAAGCAAACACTGCACTCTGTGATCGAGCCAACATCCATGCAGTCGCAGTGGCAACTGAGTAAACTTTCGAAACCTGCAGCCAAATAAACGCAGGCTGCGAGTTGTGAATGTTCGCACGGTTGATCTCGCCTGGGATCACTCTACCGTGTCATTGCGTCTGTTCACACGATAAAGTGTCTCGGCTGAGATGGTTCTTCGGTGTCATTGCGCTGGTGCTGACACGCCCATCTTGTGAGAACAGATCCTTCTCGAGTTTCCTGGGATCACCGATCGCGCAGGGGGCGGATCCAGGGTCAAGTAAAAAAAAAACAACCCCGGCGCGAGGGGGGGGGGGCAATTTCAATTCAATTCAATAAAATAGAAACGTGTTTCGCGAGAGAGAAAACAGATTTGCGCGAACGTTTTTCGGGGACAGGGTATAGGGCGGACCCCACCCCCTGGACCCGCCCCTACACCGTGTGAATTCCACACCTCCCAGTGCACATTGCCAAAACTGGTCCGAGTGCGTTGTTTCGATTCTTTCCTCGCTGAATTGTTATTGCTCGTGATACGAGAGCGTGAAGTGTTCGCGTTCGGTTTGTTTCAGTCCGTTCGAGTTTGTGTTCCCGTCAAAGCCTGTCGTTCACCCAACCCCCAACCCCACCCACCCCCTTCCAGATAATTTTGTGCCTCAGGCACTTTCTAAAACAGAAGGGGGCGTCACTGTCTGCCCCCCTCTCCAGACCCTGGATCCACCTGTGGAGTGAGGTGGCCCTGATCGTCTTTGATCCAAAACGTATTGAGTGCGCACTGCATGTGCGACATCGATACCGCAGACACAGCAACACGAGAACGAAGCATGATAAATCTCACACGTATGTATTTCTCAAACGATGATACAGTGACACCACCACCAAACGTTTTATCTCTCGATCCATTCGGATCAAACGCTCACGGAACGACCGTCTGCTTGGAGCCATAAGCGGTTTTCACATTTGGTGACGCGCGATCGTCTGTTTGACGTCGGCGAATTTTTGACGTCGACCCAGAAAACGACTGCGCCTCACCCAATGTGAAAACCCCTTGACATCTGCTCTTGATCTGCCTGTGTGTCCGTCGCTGTCTTTCGGTCTGATCCAGTGGGCGCCTCTGCATGTCTGACACTATTGCCATGGGGTAATAATGGGGGTGATCCCGCTGGGTCCGCTGGAGGAGGAAGAGCAGGAGTGTCTCAGTGACTCGTTCCTTCTGTTTCTTTGACGTCAGCGACTGACTCCAGTGGTACGAGCCTCTCATTCGTCAACTTCACTTCTGCTTAGCGTGAAAAAACAGTCCATTTATCATTGATCTTCCCAATCACTGGACCTGGACCTCCATGTCCAAGGCTGAGCAATGGGACTGCAAATTTTGTGGCCTCTTCGCTGGACTCTTCTGCAGTGAATTCTCTGAATTCATGCAGTGTCTGCTGAGCTCTTTGCATCTGAAATGCATTGATGTATCCAGCACAGGCTTTCTGCTGTTCCTCTATCGCACTCACTGTTTCAATCCCTTTCTCAATGCAGTGCTTCACTTTCTCCTCCTTGGCTGTGATTTTGTCTGTCTCTTTCTTCACGATATCTTGTGTTTTTTTCTTCAGTTCTGTAGCTTCTTTTAGGATACTGTCTACCTTTCTATCAATGTTATTCCAGATATCTTCTTTTGTTTTGGTTAGCAGGTCTATATTCCTCTTGAAACCTTCAAGCAGATGTTCCAAATCTCTTTTTTCTAACCCCAACACCTCCTTCAATGTTTTGAAGTACTCACTGTTCTCTTGTTTTTCACTTATTCCAATTAGCTTGTGATCATAATGATCTAGGATGGGGCAGTAGGCACACAGCATCTGGAGGCAGTCTTCCTCACAGCAGAACACAACACAGGGTCGGCCATGCTCACGGCACATGACTTTCGGTGTGTCACTGGTGGCGCCAGCTGGTGGTGGTTCTGCTGGTGTCACTTCCATTAGCTTCAGCTTCTCGATCATGTCCAGCATCTCTAACACGTATCTGCAGAAGAGAGAGGGAAATTGGAGAGAAAATAGAATTTGAACACTGCTGAACTTGACCGCACAGGGAAGCTGCCGCAGTGCGGCAAGTCCTGCTTGTTGCGTCCAGTGTCGAACGCAACGTCCGGTTGTCTGTTTGCGATTGTCAGTCAACCTGTGCTGAAAAAAGGTCGTTTCAAACACAAGAGATTACGTTCACCTGTTGGTCGGGAATCCCTGCGCCCCTCCCTCGGGCAGAGCGTGGTCCTCACGGCATTCTGGGCACGTCAGCATCGTCCCGTTCACCAGCTGCCCCACGCACCACAAACACAAGGTATGCGTGCAGGGCAGCAGCTTTGGCTGCTTCTCCCCGTCTCGGGCGAACGGCTCAAAACACACGCTGCATTCCACCATTCTACTCATTCTCAGACCAACACAAAATAACAAGCAACTTTTCCTTCAAAATGTGCAACTGAAACCTTGTGAGCCTGTTATGAATTGAGTGCATCGCCTGAAGGGAGAGAATAATGTGTTGGCGCCGACGCAGGACGGTGCGGACAGAACCAGAGCCAAGTCAGCGTGATCGAGCAAACACGAAATGACCCGAGCTCATTATGGAAGCAGCACGGACAACATCAAATGCGGACACCGCCCAACAGTGTCTCAGTCGAGTGAAATCCCGTCAGTGACGCATACCTGATAGACCAAGCATCTGTCTCTCACATTCAGGGAACGGGGCCTCTAATCCCGCGAAAATTTTGGTCCCATCCCCCCCAAATCTTTCTGCGTGGAGAAAGAAACACTTTTTTTCACACAATTTCCAAAAATTGGCTGCACAACTGTGGGACTTTTGACTTGAATGCTGGACCCGCCCCACCCTTCCCGAGTCTCATCAGTTGGTTTGTCAGAGATAACGCGCAATGACAAGATCAAATCTGAAGCGGAACTTTTTGCCACTTTATTATTCTTGATACATGTAACTTGATCATCAGTTTGCGCTGGGACAGATTCCCAGCAGTTCCTGCCCTTAGTACGCCCCCCACCCAAGTAAATCTCCTGTTCCCCCCCCCCCCCCGCGTTTGCACCTTTTTTTGCCAGGATTGAAGTCAAGGGTTGGATACTCATGACCAGGTTCAAGCACACCCATTTTCGACACGGACCAATTCTGTCAAAATAAGATGCCAATTTTTTTGGACAAAAAAATGCGCCTTTTCATGGCTAAGACGGGAGTAGTATTAGGGCCCGTTACTTGGGGCACACTTCGTGTTTCTTTTTCATTTTTTATCAGAAATTCGGATTAGATTGTGCGAGTGCGCTTTACCAATGATTTACAGAGTCAAACTGGGTAGATGTATTTCTTTTGCTTTTTAACTTGAGTTTGAGTGAGGGGATACTCGAGTTCCATAAATTCAGGAGTGACGCTGATGGTACTGCGTTCTGCCTGAGTTGCTTGTTGTTCGAAACGTTTTGGAAAAAAGATAAATTAGATCTCTTCATGTCGAATTTCTGGTGTCTTTGATTCGCGGTTTTCGGTTTTCAATCTTTCGTAAAGCATAGTTACTTGGTGCACACTTGGCGTTTCTTTTTCATTTTTTGTCAGAAATACGGATCAGATTGTGCGAGTGCGCTTTACCAATGATTTACAGAGTCAAACTGGATAGATGTATTTCTTTTGCTTTTTTAATTCCAGAGTGAGGGGATGCTCGAGTTTTCTAAAATTAGTTTGCAATGATGCAATGCTCGCTGGTGTTATTGCGATCTGCCTCGAGTTGTTTGAAATGTTTTGGAAAAAGATACAAATTAGATTGCTTCAAGTCAGATTTTTGGTGTTTTTCATTCGCGGTTTCG
>JAAUXT010044146.1_pt1 | contig 15532 bp, 12 predicted proteins | sample 7278171 | NCBI WGS metagenome assembly JAAUXT01 (sample SAMN14350112, study PRJNA611818) | marine sediment metagenome | isolation source: surface marine sediment (1.8m) | place: French Polynesia: Moorea | collected 2018-08 | reverse complement strand
ATATTCACAACTTGGGAACTCATTTAGCACACATCCAAATGGAACAAATTTCACCAAATGGAACTTTTATACATTGTTTCACAATAATATCCACAATCAACCAAAAGAATTGCCTGGTATCCATTTTTAAATTTTCTATTAAAAATGACTTTTTAACCCAAACTTTAGCCCCACCTAAAAACCATTTAAAAGTTTTCAAAAATCAAAAATTGAATGCTACCACTCAAACCCCCATATAATATACTACATTTCATCAATATACTTCTTTCACCAAATATTTGTGCCTTCTGAGATATGGAAACATTTCTACATCCACACCTCATTTTTCCTACACTTCCAAATTTGACCTTTTTGACCTCAGAAACCTAAAAATTCAAATTTGACAAATTCCTTCCTTGCGCATTATCCCCAACCTAAAATGAACCCAAAGAGCCCAAAAGGTCCTAAATCAATTCTCATCTTGACCATGAAAGTGCTGCTAACATACTTTTGGAAGACGCTGCCTATAGGTGCTTCGATTTGGCTCGCACCGATTTGGCTCAAATCGTGCAGCCCATCTCAAATCACCTAAAAACCCTTTGTCTTTTGATCTTGAAATTGTTCGTGTGTTCCAAAAAAAGTTTGGTAGAACATTACGAGTATTGACGTGGTCCATCCCTGGAGAAGAAATGGTCGGCTTCACTGCAAATGGATACCCAACACGAACATTTCTCGAGTCAAAAGTCTAGATTTATTGCAAGGAAGACCGTGATTGTCAAAAAGAAGTCTTCTCTATTTCTTGATTGACTGCCGAATGTGAGGGGAAAAGAAGTTAAGCTGCTTGCCCCGAGGCCCAGGCTTTGCTTTATTCTGCAGGAAATATCTAAATCATCCGGCCGTGGGACTGTCTTCCATTGTTAAACCCAGTTTTTCCTGAGGCCTCAGAAGCGGTACACGAAGGCAACAACACTGCAACAAACTTGCACGGAGAACTTGTTTCGTGGCCCCGTGATTTCTTGGCATCGCGCGCCTGTTTCATCTCCCCAGTACAGTGGCGTCCGTGTGTTCGGAGTTCGGTCCAACAGACTCTAGGGACCGTCCATCTGAGTTGAGGCACAGGTTTGTCCGCTAGTGAAGACTGCAGAACACTTTGCAGTCAAGCTTTCTCAAGACCAAACTCAATAGTGAGCACGGGCGCGCAGCACACTCATTGTGGTGAGGTGATCGAATCGGAGCCGAGGAAGGCAACATCGCTGTCTCATGTCGGTGGGATGAGTTTGAAGAAAATGCTCTTCGTGGGATGTGCAAAGCAAGTGCACACTTCCTCTTTCTTGTGCGAATCAACCCAAAGCTCCCCACTGGTCTGATGTACGCTCGTAAGTGAGGACTTGCACCGCCCAGGGCTCAGTTGGCAGAAGGAAGAAACAATCTGGCGTCATTGTGACCAACACGAGATCTTCACGGTGTTTGGGGTGAACCACCTCCGTCAGAACAAAGCTGCACTCCATTCGTTTTGATGATGGAAGATAATCCCAAAGAATATCCGCAAAACACAGGTAATTGCAATGTTTGTCACAATCCGGAGACCATTGTCATTGTTCGTGCTTCCTGCGCAGGGCTCCATCCGTCAAGCGTAAACCTTCCATACGAGGCTCAGAGATGTGCGTGCATTCGCAACTGTGACTGTTGAAGAAAGGTGGGTGGAGTCTATCACGACGAGTGCAGTCGCGATGGTGTTCTGTGTGTGCCTTTTGACCATTAGCTTACTAAGGGGGAGCGGTTGAACCAATGGTTGGTTTTCTGTTTTACAATAAGGGCTTCTGTTCGAGACAAGAACTTGCTGCTGGCATCTCTCACTCGAATACGTCGAAGGAACTTTGGTACGCGGTAAAAGTCCTCAAGTGCACTCCCAATGTCACTTTTGAGGCTTTGCTTGAAAGTCAAGATGACTTCCAGAAGGAGTCTTTGGAGCCTGCTTTCTCTTTTCTGTTCTTTTGAGATTTCGATTCGGGCGGCGCCTCTCACGGAGTGGGTGGCACTCTCGAGGCTTCAAAGACGTGACGAGCGTCGCTCGATTTTGAGGATGAAACGTGAAACGGAGGAGTGTGCAGAGTCTCACGTGGTCGGGTTGTGTTATTTGTGGTCATTTTGAAAGGAGCGTGTGCGACACTTTGAATTGTGCAGAAAGTCACGGTCAAGCTGTCATTGTTTCCCAGGTGTTCGATTCAAGGCCGTCTTTTGTTTTTTTTTCACTTGGCTTGAGGACTTTGCGGAAACTTGATCTGTTTCCACACAATGCAGTCTTGTCTCGTGTTTCCATCACTGGGAGGCAGCGTCGTAGTTTCCGATTCAGTAACGCGCACCCTGCACAGCAGTGGGACTCCTAAATCAAAGCCTCTAATATCACGTAATGGCATCAGTGCGAAGACAGACTCTATCCCCTGCTCGTAATTGCACGTGCGCTCCAAGTCTCGTTTCATTGCCGTGCAAAGCAGCTATAAAGTGAAGTATTAGCTCGTATCAATCCGGTGCTCAGGGGAGTCCCGCTGCTGCGGGGTGCGGTCGCCTCACGCCTCCGCCACGTACTCTCGGCGCGTCTTTCCGCTGGGCTCAGGGCGCGTCTCTGAGCCAGAGCTGCAGCCATGGGGCTGCTGTGACTGATGCATGGGTGGTGTGTGTTGGCAGCATGGTGCGGTTGATGTTGACAGCCTAAAATTACGCGAAGGCAAAAAAATGCGTTGTCTGGGACTGAGTTCTTTGTTGGCTGCTGCTCGCTGTGAGAGTCTGAGACGCAGAAAGTGAGGATTGGCGGACCTGATCGGGATTAGTCCCTTGACTCGTACCCTGCTATGTACGACGCAGCTCTATGTCACCATCAGATAGCATTACGAGCACCAACTTTTTATGGACTTTTCAGAGTAAATAGAAGGAGATAAGCACTGGAGTTTGGTGGATGCTAAATCTACTCCGAGTCCCATCTGTCTCTCTCAGCCGGACAGGTTTACATCCGTTCATTGCCATCGAAAGAATTGAGTCGTGCTTCGCTGTGCTAATGTGACCAACAAGTGGGATGTGCTCAGCGTGCTGTAACACTCTCCAATTCCGTCCCTCCAGTGTCCTGAATGATGGCCGCTCGTGGTCGTTCACCATTCGTTTGAATGCGTGCACCTTGAGTCCCACGATGTTTGTCATTCGCTCCAGTGTGGATGACACAAGGACGGCAGAAGAGAAACAGGACAGATCAGGAAACCTTGAAAGGATGGCGCTAAATTTATTGCAGGAACAGAAAGAGATGTGGCTCAAAGGAGATCAAGTCGCAATGATCATAAAGCACGTTCTCCCTGAGAAAGTAACGAGCTTGTCCAAAGAGAATGTGCCCGATTTTGAGCGCGATCAGCAGACGTTTTGCGTGGGATGTTGTCCAGCGGATTCTGTGAGTGCAGGACGAGTGCGGAAAGGCTGGAGTCCAACTGGCAGTTTCCAGTTGTGTGTTGAACTCAACTTTGTTTCCTCGCGTGTTGTCTTCGCTGTGTTGCTGCCTTGTCGATGGACTCTGCTGGAACATTGACGATGATTTGTCCCAAACGGACCTTGGATGCCAAGCAACAACTTCATTTCTCAAATGATGAGGAAAGCAGAGAAAGTCGTGTGCAGGTAAAGTTGGTGAGACGATGTGCGGAACAGAAATGCGCCACGAACCGGCGCAGACTTTGGAGACGACAGAGACAAAAGAAGGTGCACTCTTGTTTCAGAATCTTTGTTAAATTCTTCAGTGTTGTGAAAACGCAAACAAAAACATTTGCTTGCCTTAAAAACTGAATGTTTATGAATGGAGAGAGAACCAGTTCACCTCGTACACTTGCAGGTTTTTCTGAAACACCGAGTTTGCGACGACAGCGTTGTTCCCGGCTGTTTTCAAGTGTGGAGCCTCAGAAATGGAAGATTCAGGTTGCTCTTGTGTGCGACACAGCGTCTGCCTTTGTTCCTTGGTGCGAGCAGTGTGAGTTCTCGTGATCTAACGCCTGTGGTTGGATGACACAGTGTTATGCGTTGCGCCCCGAAGAGTTTCGGCCCAAGTTCACCTGATCCACGTGACCACGACACCTGTAGCCACGTGATCACAAAACTCACACTTCGCAGTTTCCGTTTCCTGAAGTGTCTTAGAAAGAAGAGGGCGTCAACAAGACTTCCGAGTTGAAAGCTTGTTGGGATTTTCTTGGGAGACCAGATCGAAAGAGTAGAAATTCGTGGCTTTCCTGGAAAGCGATTTCCCTGTGGAAGGCGAGGAAGGCGAGGCATTTTCCTGTCTGTCCTCCTGGAGTGGCAGGTTCCTGATGGTCCAGGAAATCCGCTGCTTTTCTCACAGAGAAACAGGTCTTGCAACAAAACTCCGTGACAAGGAAGAACCTGGGATCGGACGTTTTGCGAAGTCACAACGGATGTCACTTATCCCTACAGCTCCTATCCCTTCAGTCTCTTCCTGTTTTTGTGCGCAACTGCCATCAAAACTTCGTTTTGTGGGGAAATGTCTTTGAAAGGACTGAACCCCCACATCGAGTCCAGACCAAAGTAATTCTGAGGGCTGGCTTTCACTTGTACCAATTGTCAAGAACACAAAGCAAAGGGACCGGCTGGTGCAGCAGATGAAGCCAGTGGCAAGCGTACACCGGTGAGACAGGGAACAAAATGGACACGGAAAGGCAGCAACAGCTGCAGCATGATGACTGTGGAGGTGAAACACAAGATGCTGGAGGAAACACGACTCAAGGTCGGAACAATCTGGCTGTCCAAACCTGCCCTGTGAAGGCCCAAGGCATGTCGCAAAGTACCTTTGAGAACTAAGAGATTCTCAATGCATTCCGTGTGTCTTTGAGCTTCGTGTCCGCGCCTCTTTTCGAGAGGCTTCGGTGTCCTGTGCACCTGATTCACATGGCTTCAAAGTACGGAAGGTAAAGTGGAACGGAAGGTAAAGTGGAACGGGAAAGAAGTAAAGTCAATTTTCGTTCGCTTGTGGCAAAATCCTCGAGCGGAAACCTGTTGCGTTGTTCAGAATCAGACTCGTCGAGTCTGTTTCCGGCGCTGCGTGTGCTCACAGCACAGCCGCGGAGGTCTCGAGTTCACAGCGTTTTCACGACAGTCGTGTAATCACGGAATTAGCACTTCGATGATTACAGGGAGGTTCTTCTGAGTTCCGACTTCCAACGAAGACACGCGTCAGAGAAAACCAGCCGTGAATAGTAAAGCTTCAGCACCAAATGATGAGACAGTCGTTGCAAAGGACCAAGACACGTTGTGTTCGTCGCGCAGATTGGTCCAATGAGCGTCAGAAGCTCCACGTGTTTTCGATGCTCTTTCCGAGTTGGATCCTATCTGCCCCGGGCGGACATGGACCAGTGAACAGAACAAACGAATCTGTGGTTCTTTGATCAGGTTGCAATGAATGCAGCTGTGGTCGGTAAGTTTTGCCAACCTCCCAACAAAACAGAGACAACAACACGGTAATTGGGACTCTGCCTAATTAACGACTGACGTGCAGCATCATCAGTGTGAGAACAGAGAACTCCGCATCCGTCCTGTCGAAATTGGTGCCGAATGCAGAGTCCGGGCGCAACAGCGTCGTTTTGTGTTTCAACTGTGAAGTTTTCGATGAGGACACTTTCCGTTGTGCGAACAAAACAAACGACAAATTGCAACGCTTTTCTGGTCTTGCTTCGACGGCGAAAAAATAACCCATTTGTGTTGTTTTTGTGCCAGATTCGTTTTTTTTCCTCGTGATTTTTCGCCTCCGTCGATTGACGTATGTTGGTGCACTGAAAACCACCTCACATTGAGGAAAAAAACTTGGTGGATTTATAGCCACCTGTTAAACGGTTGGAAGGTTGGAGATGACAGGTTTGTGAGTTTCGCTGCATTCAGTTGTTGTGAGTCGTGACGCGCTTGAGCCATTCTGCAGTGAGCAGAAGATGGACGATGATGAAGCGAGCTGGAACCCAATGTATCTTTGAAAACCTGATCCTAATTTATGTCTTCTGTCTCAGTCGTACACTGATCGAATCAGGTTTCTTGCGTTAATTCACGTTTGTCAGCAAACGCTTTTTACGGCTTTGGGAACATGATTTATCTTCATTGTCTGGGGCAGGCATTTTGTTGGAACAGGTCGCCCGCCCTGCACACCGGAAAGTGTCTTTCTGTGTAAGATACCCCGATCCATAGACAAGGGTCTCCGGGTCGGCGTGTATGTTCGAGGAAACGCTCTTCCGACAGCAGCTCAAAAGCACCAGCGACGGGACCCGACAGAGATTTTGAGGAGAGACTCGATCGAGTACGCTGCCCAAGTGCACCAAACGATAGTTGCCAGGATGCTTTGATTGCCAGGCAGGTTTTTGTTCTTCCACGGTGGTGGTCTCGCCCAATGTGTGGTTGGGTCAGGTCTTGTGTTCCAGAGACAGGAACAAGTGAAATCCACGCACGGTTCGTGAAGCCCGTGTCCTCCACAGAGCTGGTGCCCTGCACAGTGTCCCACAACATTTCAAAGTGAGACGTTGATGACAACTCCTCTCAGGCAGGAGGCGCGGCTCGAACCGTCTCAATCTAAAACACGTTGAGACAGGCGCAGTTCCTACACTTTGCTCATGGACAAATGAAAACTTGTTGTCCTTCATTGTCCGGCTGTCCACAGCGTTGCCGGAGCTTTCAGAACCGGAAGCAAAAACAGCCGATTTATGCCAACTGTGAAAAAGCCTTTCTCTTGCTGAACCAGTTGCAGGTTTTTCGTGCAGAGATCCAGAATAGACACAGTGAAGGACTGTGCGTCCGGTGCAAGTCGCAGACGAGAGGATGAGTGTTGAAGAAGCAGCAGAAACACCTGCACACGAACCGCACAAATTGACTCGTCTCTTCCGATTGTTTGTCAGCTTGTAATTTGGGCGAAGTTCCGCCGCCAGAGATTAGCAGTGCGTGCCTGGAGAAGCACCAGTAACTCAAATTGCAACTCAGCCTCTGTGGCTTGGTGCTTGGTGAATCCAGACAAGTGTCGATCTGTTTCTTCTCTCGCCGTGCTTTTCACCCATCCGTCGGGCGGCATGTGTGTAGAGTCAGTACCTCATATTTTGCTGCAGCTTGGCAAGTTCAGGAGGACTTCAAATTGAGCTCAGGGAAACACTGCACTTGTGCCTCATCACCGTCAGGGAAAACCCTGGTAACTGCCACAATTTGCTTTGGCAACGTGAATAACCTGTTTTCGGACGGCCTTCCAGCCAAATCAATCGCTTCATTTCACCTCTGCCAAAACTGGCCATTTCAGGTCCTCGAATTTCCTTCAGCGTGGTGGTGGTCAATTGAAGAATGCTTCGAAACTCTTTGAAAACGCTTTCGAGACTTTCCTGCAAAAAATTGCAAAAAAGCTGGAAATCATTGTGTGTGTGTGTGTGTGTGTGTGTGTGTGTGTGTGTGTGTGTGTGTGTGTGTGTGTGTATGTGTGTGTGTGTGTGTGTGTCGCGCAAAGCAAGTGGACAAAGATAGTTTTTTGCGCGGAGGGGGGCGCTCGAAAGAACACTTTCAGACATTGGCCCCTGAGGCGCGTGTCGACATCAATCAATGTTCTTGTTTGAGTCAATCCCCATGAATTCGTTTTCAGAACGTATTGGAGCTTTGTGTGTTGGATTTGCTGATGTTGGCGTGCAACAGCGCTTGAAGGGTTTCCTCCCAAAATAGTAACAAGCAAAATCGATCATGTACCCCAAGTGTTAAGCACAAGTTGAAATTGATCACTTCAGGATCACATCTGCTGACTGATAAGCAGATGCGAAGTGCGAGTATCAACAACAAGGTGGACGAGCGACAGAAAAGTGATGGTCAAAAGTGGGAGAAGGTGTGATGAAATGGCAACAGAGAGTCAGTTTTCAAGACTCCTTTCTGAAGTTTTCTCGTCATAGTGAGTCCGCAGTTCTGCAGGGAGCAAAATGAAAACATTGCACCCGATGCAACACAAATATTCGCTCGTGGTTCTGCGCAAAACCGTTTCATCGAGAGTGGCGCACTTCGCCACCGTTGTGGAGTTCCACTCTGGCATTTGAAGCGCGTGTCTGCAGACAGATTCAATAAGTCGGGGCTACAAAGCCGGGCAAAAGTCAAACCGTTCATTCAGAGCTTTTCTCAATGCGTCTCCCACGGAGTAATGCCGTATGAAAGGCCTCAATTTGCCGAAATATCTCTGGTGATATATTCACACACTGCAGCCACCATGCAGCTGGAGGGACAGACTTGAGTCTCTCCTCATGAAGATCAAGCTGCGCCGGATGAGTCAAGTGAATGAGACTTCCTGTTCACCTCCGATCCAAGACCGTCGCGCAATTTTGCATGGCGTGTGTTTCAGATTCAGGTGAACTGCTGACCACACGTGACGAGAAAACAGCAGTGTCTTTGGCCCGAAGCAAGGTGGATCATTTTGGAAAGGAAAAGCTAAGCTTGCACTCAGTTTGGCTTGCAGTCAATCAGAAAAGAAACACGAGTTCTGGGTGAGTCTCATGCACTTGCAGTGATGTCGTACGAACTTTGGGACAATTTGTTGCAGGCCAATCTCTAGTTTCTCCCACACCAGAAAGGTTCGTGTGTTTTGCTGTCAGCTCTGATATCTTTCTCCAGGCGAGCTGTATTGCCCTTTTTGATTCTCAGGGTATGACAGACAAACTGACACAATAAGTGCTTACTTACGGCTGTTTTTAGACGCACGTCCACTGCTGTCGTGGATACCGTGCAATCTATCGACCGGGTAAAGCCCCCTGCCCTGAATGACAATGTTCTTCCTCTTCGGCTGCAGCTGGAAAATGTGAACGTGACTGTGACAAGCAGGAGATCGGAGACCAGAAGCGCGCGATTCCTTGTTCACTGTGCTGGTTTCCAACCCTGACCTTCCCTGAAATTTGCTGGTCCGTGGAGAGGGAGGGGGGGGGGGTAACCCAGCATACTTTGCAGACAGGACCAAGGTAGCTAGGTGTGAGAACTTCTTCAAACAACATCAAAGGACGCCTCCTGTGCGAACTGCTGGTTACTCTGTCCATCTCGTGCATTTGCAAGGCCCATGCAGAGCGCGCGTCTTCGACACGTCATGTGCTTGTTGTGTTTCTTTGTGGCAAAAGAACTCCGGGGCAGGAACGTGAAAAGAGCTTTTGATAAAAGCATGAAAGAATCCGCTTTCTTTTGCTGAGCTATTCCACCTTATCCCCTTGCAACGAACCTTGTGATGCTTGGAGATCTACGTGTTGGGTCGATGATGTCGCCGCCACATGTTGACTTCACCAAGCTGCTGTGATGCCATTTCGCGTTGCGCTTGTCGGGTCTGACTGAGGCACAGACGCCTGGAAGGAAAACTCGTGTACTTCAGCAGGGATTCTGGAGTTGAAATAGGATCCTGAACTTGATGAGTTCGGGGCCTGCTGCAGTAAAGCGCAGGCTCTGCAGACTCCTGGACTCCGACCCTCGAGCGTCCAGGGACATACCGACCTCAGATCACTTGTGCAGAAAGAAGCCAGAAAGGGTGTATCGCTGACCCAGAACTGCCTGGAGCTCCGCGATTCCGCTACAGTTGCTTCGGTGCGCCTGACGTGAAGCCATAGGAAAACGTTCGAGGTGCAAAGACGAAGGGAGAATAGCAAATGACATTAGTAGTGATGGAAAAACGTACACAAAGTTCACACCTTCCTTTTTTCCCAGAAGCGTGCTCTTGACATCTGAAGCCGATTCTCCGCTTCTCTTTTCAACAGACTTCTTTTGCGTTTGCACACCACAATTGCTCTCCCTCGACTGAATTGTGTTTGCAGGTTGTGTCTCTGAACATGTGCCTGCGGCATCGGAGCATGTGCCTGCGGTATCGCAGAAGTGTTTTTGTCGGTGGGGTGTGACCCGCTTGTTGGACGATTTCAGGAAACTGCGCCCCGAGTTGGGCCAACTCCGGTTACCCTTGACCCGATCGGGCTTGCGGAACTGCGAGTTGAGTGTTTGTCTCAGTTCAGTCACAATTCCAAACAGTTTTCGGTTTGAGAGAAGACTCCTAGATCAGGCAGTCGCACAAAGCTCTCTCTCACTGGCGAACGACCCGTGTCCTGAAGGGTGCAGGCCTCACAAAGCATTTCGTGTGTTCAAACAACGCTTCACGCCAGTCCAGGGGATGGGGATTACAAACCCAGGCTCCGACGCAGAGGCACCACCCGTATGGGCTTCTGATACAGAGGAAGTATGGGCTTCTGATAGCAGCACGAACGAGGGAAGTTTTGTCGAGACTGGCGGAGAGTTTTGCGCACAGTTTTCTCATTTCGAAAACCGCAGTTTCGATCACCGCAGTCTGGCGGAAGTTCTGTGGGCGCCCACTGTCGTCTGGATGAGCTCTGTTGGCAGGATCAGTTCCGTCGAAGGGCCAGCCGTGCGGCACACGATACGCTTGATGTTGAGACGAATCTTCGCGAGGTCTGACGCTGTGTCGAGACACGCGTTGTGAAGAGGCTTCAGCTCCTCGAACATTTCAGTCCGCAGCTGACCACCAGTCGAAGCTTGTCCCTGGAATTATTCCGAACTCTGGTGTCCCAAAAGTGGGTGAAATGCCGAAACGAGGGACATTCTCTGTGGACGACAAATTAACCAGACCCTGTTTCGTGAGTGTCTCACTGTGCCCACCAATCAGGTGCGAGACTTGTGACACATTTATTTCACACCTGGCTCACATCAAGCCCCTTTGTTGCTTTGAGCTGGCTCCGTTCGGTGAGTATCAACGCGATGAGACTTATTTTTGCGAAAGCTCTCTGCATAAAGGCAGCTCAGAAGGAAGCGGAGAGAAACAACACAGAGAATTGGTCAGCGCGTGGGCGCCACAAAGCGGCTTGGACACTGAAGCAACGAGCGGATTGTTGTCGTGTCTGATGCGTTGTTCGCGCACGCGCTGACGCAGCACTGTGTCTCGAGGACGGGCGGGGGCCATGGTGGTGGGGATGGGTGGTTGTCGGTGGTGGTGGGGTACTTACTTCCACCCACCTTTTCTCTCTCTGCCTTTGTTTCTTTGTCCATTCATCCCATTCTCTCATTCACTTTCTCTTTCTTTGGCAAAACAGCGTTTCAATGGTGCGTGACGAGCTGAGTGGCACGAAGAACACGCAGTTTTGAAAAACACAAACGACCAAGAATTCAAACAGTGAAACCTGGAGTTCCTATTTGCGGCCGTGATCACAACCAAAGTTTTCAACCGCTGCGCATTGAGTCTCAACCAGACGAAAGCACCTCAACCAAAATCGCGTCGAATCTGTTCCAGTTTGTGAACGTTGATCAGCGAAGCATCTCGAACTCTCCGTGAACTGCGTGGTGCAAGAGGTGGAAAACCAGGTTCAGTGTGATCAACAAGACTGTTGAGCACAAGAGAGACGACATGCTGTTGAAGCGAACGACTCACAACCATACATTCGAAGCTGTCTGTTGCAAATTGAAGATTTCACTGGCTCGTGCTCCGCAAAATATTGCAAGTCGTGATTGCAATCCGAGGTTGTTGCTGTAACAATCAGTGAAATCGTGAGTGAGTCCTGGAGGCGACGATCACAGTGAAAACTGCGGCACAGACGGAGTCAAAGTTGCGTTCCATGATGGGGACGAATCTGGTCGCGTCTGTTCTTCAAGTGACGGACGGTTGTTCTCCAAATAAGCTCCGTGTTTTTCTCGCACGATTTTGGCTGATTTCATGACCTAGACTCAGACAAGGAAGAGACGAGGTAGACACATCTCTACTGACGGCGCAATTCCAGTGCACACCTGCGGAGGCAAATTCCTTTTCCTCTCTTCTCCAGATCAAAACAATTGCTGACACAAAGGGAAATTGAGTTTTGAAGGATGTTTTTCGAATTGCCACGAAAAAGTTGCACGCAGAGTCTGGCTGATTAGTTTTGAAATCAAAGACGGCTGCATTACGTCTCAAGAGCCGATGCCAATCAAGAAATGATTTTTTGTTTTCTTTGGCTGAAGCAACTTTAAAATTTGCCAAGGGGAAGGAATCTCAATCTTTTGTGAAAAGAGGAAGTCAGAACTGTGGTGCGTTGGAAAACTTATTGCCACTTTTCTTTGCAGCAAGTGTTTCGAAGTGAAAGATGATCAAGAGCACAGTGCGGTGAAAAAGTTTGATGGTACCTGCTTTTTGAGGAATTGTTCTGCACTTGAGTCGAGGTTCTCCAGGCATCTGATGATTGCCACGCTCTAATGTGCACAACGGGGAGAAACATCAGCAGCTCGATCAAAATTTAAGATTGACAAAAGCAACATCCATCAAGTCGGGCCTCAGGCAGTTCCGAACCGGTGTTCGGGCGCTGAGCTGTTCAATTGCTGCTCTGTCATCATCAAGGTGTTTGTTGCTTTTCTTGTGATGTGCGAACTGATTACTCAGGCATTAATTTCGTGACGTGCTTGGGGTTATTGTCCTGATTCTTCTGAGGTTTGCTCTTGAAATCAAGTTGAAGTTTGTTGAGATTGTACCAAGAGCTGCTCGTAAATGTCCAACGGAAACAGTCCGAGGTGGAGCGTTGCAACCCCCGAAGCTTTGCCAATGTGTGTGTGTGTGTGTGTGTGTGTGTGTGTGTGTGTGTGTGTGTGTGTGTGTGTGTGTGTGCTATGACAAGTTTGTCACAGGACCCCGTAGAACTTCGAGTTTGGAGGAAGGGAGATTTGCTTGTGCTTGGGCGATTGCAGCGCTCCAGTTCGGGACGGTTCTGTCGGGTACAACGTCTGGTTGGCCATTTTGTCTGTGTGTGTCTCACGCTCATCCACACGGAAATGAGTGTTGTCGAGACGGGATTGACCTTGTCGATTTGGAACCCACTGATGTCTGTTCCTCCGGCATGGGAAAACAACATGTGGCGTCTCATCGTCTTGTTGGTGAGAACACAAAGCGAGGAAGATGGTGGTCCATTTGCTGCGATGCCTCTGTGAAATGGTTCCTCCGCTGCAGATTGCACCCGTCAGAAAAATTGAGATTTGTTCAACTTCCCCGCGGCACGAAATGAAGCGCTGATTGAGGAGGAGAGCGAGACGTCTGCGCTGCGGCGAGAGACATCCCGCGGTTACAAGGTCCTGAAATGAGCGCCGCCGGGGGATCGGTGACAATTGGGCCTCAAAACTGGCCAGACTGCTGGAGAAAAGTGGCCCGCACGGTCAAGTTGTCAAGAACTCTTTGGAGAATTGGGTTCTTGTCGTTTGGCTACATTGACAGTTTGTCTCGAAGTTCACTGTGGTGTGAGCGAGTCTGGACCGAGTGAACCACAGTTTGCATGGCCCCCGGTGCTGGAGGCAGTTTGGACGTGTGGTGCGCCCCGCGTCCGCTCTGCACTCGCCGTGATGGATCCCGGCTGCACCCGCTCCACCCGCCACTGTTTTTCCGCGTCGTTTGACCGCCGGTAAATATCGCACCTTTTTGTTGCTCCTCAGATTGTGGTTTTATCATTATCGCTACTCGGTTGGGCGGCCACGCGCTGAGACTGAGAACTTGAGGCAGGTCCAGAATGTCACTGATTTGGGGAGTGTCAGAAAATGTTTTTGTTTGAGGTTTCTCGTTGCAGCACCACCTGAGGCATTGAGCTGAACACCAGCGGAGAGAGCAGCCTTGTGCGGAAGGTTTTCTGCGCTGGTCTCAGTCTCAGTCTCGCGCTGTGCGGTCCCTATTCCCAGCTGCTCATTGAGATTGGTTACATTGTGAACACAGGGGCCTCCACACTGTGGCGATTTAGCGGACGGGTTGAGAGGTGCGGCCTACGAGGTGTAAATGATTGTTATGAAGAGATGAATCTTTTATTGTTGCAAAAATCCCAACAAATAGCGACAGGTTCGCCTTGCTGAAAACAGCGGTGTGCAGCAGCGTGGATTCCTGGGTCTTCCGACCAGTGGAAGCTGAGAACGTTGAAGGCGGAAAAGCAAGCGTCTCCGGGTTCTGCACTCGTACGAACGCCCCGCCGCCTGTTTGAATGCACGCAGACAGTGGTCGATTGATTTGGCAGGGAGAAGTGCGAAATATCAATACACCTTGATTTGAGTCAAGGAACAAGTAAATACGTGAAGGGGTTTTGTCAATATTGCTTTTGTTGTGTTTAAAACGCACGATCGATGCGAATTCCCCGAAAGTTAATCGGATGTGATGATTATAGGAGTCGTAATACGGTATACTGAGCTGTTAACTTTGCTTAACGTGAGGTTAAGGCCCTCTTTATCACGTGGCGGTGCACCTTTGTCAAGTCCGAGACCCAGTTGTAGATGTGCTGGATTCTTCAGCTCTGGATTGTGCAACAAACCAACAAACCGAAAGATTCTTTCTCACCAACGCACATTTTTTTCTTGCGAAACTGAAGCTTCTGTAACAACTTTATCCTTGCCTCCATCTCTGAAAGAAGTGTGATTGGTACTCGTACGCACGGCTCGTAGCGCGGAGCGTTGTGTCATTGGGTTGAAGAAAGCCGCTAAAATCTGACCGACATCAATCTGCTTCCTGACTTCATATCGTTTTCAGCGCCGAGTTCCGATTTCTGGTGCAAACCCGGTTTCCACACTGACTCAAGCTGAGATCATTCAGCTCAAGTTGTTCCAGCGATCTTCTTGTCGGCTTTGACTCGTATTTTGAATCTCAGTTTCAACCAACACAAAGGGGAAATCGTGTCAGCACACACTTTGTCCGCTTTGAATGTCCGAAATCCAAGGCAAGCTTCAGGGGTTCTGAGGTTTTGACATCACGCAAAAGGCATCGAGTTGGGAACGTTGTAGCTTTGGAGCACATCCGTCCGCGTGCTGGATGGTCGAAACCCGATGTGGAGTCTCACGGACCTGGATGTCCCTGTCAACACCAAAGTCTTGCCAAGCATGTGGTACTTGCAGATTGTTCGTTTTTGCGTTGAAACTAAAGCAGCAGATTCACGTTTGAGCAGAAGCAAAATCGGACAGCGCTGGGGAAGTTTGAACGGATTTTTGTTCTTCTAAATTGAGCACGTCACACGCACAAATGCAGTCATTTCGCCGTCTTACTTGCTGCTGGAATTGTGTGCAACACAAGCATGCCAGGAAAGATGGGGGTTGACAATCGGGGAAATCGCTCCGCAGCGAAAACGAACACAATTGTCAACCCTCGCACTGGGCTGTTTCATGCAAAAACTAAGAATTGGGGACAACAACGGTACAGAGAGGCGTTTGCGAATACGCTGATTGGCAAATGCCACCTGGCACCACTTCAGTGAATCCACGCGCTTCCTTTCCGGTCCAGACTGAGGAACGTTCATTCGAAGCGAATGAAACTGAAGAAGCCATTCACCAAGATGTGACAGAGCTTGATGCCTTTGTTGTGACAGTCTATCAGTCCTGAAACCCTTGTTTGTGCGAGCGATAACATCCCTGTCTGGTGGATTTTTGAGCAATGCACGAAGCTTGACACTCGTTCAGAAGCGTCTGTCTGTCTGTCTGTCTGTCTGTCTGTCTGTCTGTCTGTCTGTCTGTCTGTCTGTCTGTCTGTCTGTCTGTCTGTCTGTCTGTCTGTCTGTCTGTCTGTCTGTCT
>JAAUXT010150218.1_pt1 | contig 15533 bp, 18 predicted proteins | sample 7278171 | NCBI WGS metagenome assembly JAAUXT01 (sample SAMN14350112, study PRJNA611818) | marine sediment metagenome | isolation source: surface marine sediment (1.8m) | place: French Polynesia: Moorea | collected 2018-08 | reverse complement strand
TCAAATTGGTTGATGCATGAATGTTATAGAATATTCTGGATTGATATAGAACAATGCAGTTGTATACGGATATTTCTAGAATATGACAGAAGTTTACCGAATATACTACAGTTGTCAACGTTTCAACGCGTTAATTTCTTGCTGAACAGGACGCAGTCATGTCCGTGTGCTTTTCTCCTTCCGGTCACCTGGTTGCATCGGCTTCCAGAGACAAGACTGTTCGTCTTTGGATCCCCAGTGTGTAAGTGGAGCCAGTTCATTCCCAATGACCAGTGTCACTCGCAACTGACAACAGAACTTACTCGTACGTGCACTTGTGCGCCGCTTGGCTCTGTGGTGAAAAGCTTCGAAGTAGACTCTCGTTCTTCTTGCAGGAAAGGTGAAAGCACCGTTTTCAAAGCGCACACAGCCACAGTTCGAAGTGTAAATTTCGCGCAGGATGGGCAGTTGCTCTGCACAGCATCCGACGACAAGACAGTGAAGGTGAGAAAAGCAAGTAGTCCTCAGGCACAAACCAGCATGGGGCTGATAACCAGCATGGGGCTGATTTGCGTGGAGACGCGTAAATCTCCACAAAATTGAAGGGTTTTTGGCATGTTGTCTCGCTTTGACAACTCGTGAAGCGGCTATCAACCTGCTTTGTGTGTAGGTTGTGTGTTCCCCTTTGTCGGGTCTCGTCAGGCAAGTCAACGCGATCCGTGTGACAGACAGGGAATTTTCGTTTCACTTCAGGTTTGGACGGTGCACAGACAAAAGTTCTTGTTTTCTTTGACGCAGCACATGAATTGGGTCCGGTGTGCGAGGTGAGTTTCCTCGAATTTCGAGAATTTGCCCGCAGCATGTCAGATAGCCGTTTCAAAAGCATTTCAAATGAGGACATGTGGTTCACGCAGAGTCGTCTTTGCAGGTTTTCTCCCGATGGTCGCTTGATTGTTTCTGGCAGCGATGACAAAACGGTGAAGTTGTGGGACAAACAGAGCAAGGAATGTGTCCACACCTTCTTTGAACACGGCGGGTTGGTGCACATCAGAAATCGGAGCCTCTTTGGTCGCTTTTGAGTCTGTTCAGCTCAGGCGTTTGCTCTGATTCAGATGAGAAATGGGATTTTTTTCTTGTTGCGTCAGGTTTGTGAATCACGTGGACTTTCATCCCAGCGGCACATGCATTGCAGCAGCGAGCACTGATTCCACAGTCAAAGTTTGGGACATACGAATGAACAAACTACTCCAACACTACACTGGTAAGAAGTAAAGAAAATTGACATGAACGTTTGTTTTGAAGGTTTGCACTGCGCATCAATTCTGTCCTCGTTACCCTCGTGACACTTTTCCCGCAGCACACACTGGAGCGGTCAACAGTCTGTCCTTCCACGCAAGCGGCAACTACCTCATCTCATCGTCTGACGATTCCACATTGAAGGTGCTGGACTTATTGGAAGGACGACTGTTCTACACTTTGCATGGGCATCAGGTGAATGCGTTGTCGTTTCCGCAATGGACAGGTGTATTTCGAACGAAATTGTGCATGAATTTGTTCACAAGACGCCAGCGAATTTGTATTCTGTTGACAGGGCCCCGCCACTGCGGTTGCTTTCTCAAAGTCCGGGGAATATTTCGCTTCTGGAGGGTCGGATGAACAGGTACAACATACACAAGCAACATTGTGCAGATTTTCCACAGCAAAACGTGAAGCATGAATGACCATTTGGTACAAGTCTCGCAACCGTTTTGTGTTTCAATCTCTCAAGGTGCTGGTGTGGAAGACAAATTTTGATCAAATCGACTACAATGAAGTGTTACAATCGCACCACGCGAGGCAGCGGGGAGAAGCACCACCTCCGACAGTGAGAGACATCCCGCCGAGATCGCCCCAATCATCCAGGTCGCCGGGAAGGGTATGTGGATCACGGTGGATTTGCACATGACCACAATTGTCTGTGGTTGCACAAAAGAGACGGCGTGATGACGATCTCTGTTTTTCAGCTGGAAGCGAGAACTGAACTGCGCAGCATGGCAGATCGCACTCCGGCTGTGACCGATGTTGGGCCCGCGCTTTTCTCACAAACCAAGGTGCTTTGTGATTTGCGTTGATTCAGTTTGTGGTCAAAAAGTGATAAAAAAACTTGTGAAGTGCGAACAAATGTTAAATGTCCAATTCGTTTGGTGGCGGCGAAGGAGTTTGGTGTTTTTCCTGCACTGGTTGTCGACACTGGGAGTTTGTTTCAGTTTGGCAGTGGTGTTGATGACTTCACAGAAGTTCAGGATGTTGGAGGTGGAAATGACAGTTCATTTACACTGCAGGTACCCAAACCTGAGACATTTTCAGTGTGGTGCTCTTGAAGTAATCTTTGCACGTACCATGTCACACGGACAGACAAGAAAGGATGATATTGCTACATTGAGAGGGAAGTTCACGGATGCCAGAAGCCGCTTGAAAATACTTTGGTCTGCAACATGAGATGTCTCTCGCTCTCTGTACTTACAGCTGAATGGCAGTGGAAGTCTGAAGGGACTGGGTCTGACTTCGGACAGTCAAACGCAGGGTGTCCACCACTCGGCGGCTTCAGGCCTGACCAACGGCGTCGCTGCGGCGGCGTCGCCGACAGCAGCTCCCGTACGCACCGCCGCCGTCTCTTCAGGGCGACCGTCAGCGTCTCTGACGCAGCCTCTTGAAACAAAGCCGTTCCCGCCCGAACTGAACAACACGCTGGAGCACATCGTTGGACAGCTGGACGTGCTCACTCAGGTGCTTTGACTCAATTCTTATCAGACTTATGTTTTGATACTGGCGAATCCCGAAGGGCCAGCCCGTGCTGTGCAGTGGCAAGAGCTGGTTGAAGCATGGCCAGGAAGGGTGAACATCACCGTGTCCAACTCAATTTGAACTGTTTTTCAACCAGAGCAGGTACGGGGCCAGTGCCTCTTGCGATATTGTTGATGTCAAGTCACCACGATGTTCAAAAGAGACGTGGTCATTCACCCCGGACAAGCGCTTTCGAGTCGCACCTGTGTGAGCGTTGTTTCCATTCGTGTGGGGAACTCGGTTGTGTGTGCCTGATTGAAGACTCACCGAGAAGTCCCAACATGAACGGAACGTGTTCTTGTTCTGAGCGTTCAGTAACACATCGTTGTTTTGCAATTCAGACGGTGTCCATCATTGAGCAGAGGTTGACGATGACTGAGAACAAGCTGCGAGAATGTCTGGAAAACCAACAGAAGATCACACTGCAAGTGCGGCCACTGACATGAAGAGCCAAGTGAACCAAGTGACGTTCATGTTGAGATGTGGACTTGACAATGGATCTTGACGTGAACTTGTGAACGTTCACGGACTGTAAAAATATGATTTGTGTCGGTCAACGAGTGGAATGGATTCCTTGAAGATCGCCTTTCGTGACCTATCCGTCCAAAGAACAAAACTCCGCGGGTACCTACGCTCAAGATTGGGGAAATTTCGGTTGTCCCTTTGAACTGTGGAGAAAAGAGTTGCGTTTTTGACGCCGTGTGCAAGTTCCTTTGAATTGAGCGTTTGTGGTGTGTGAGAGACACACTGTCAAAGAGTTCACTCTCTTGCTGCCTTGGTGGCTCGGGGACAAGTGTGACCTTGAACTTCGGTTGATCAATGAATATTTAGTTCTGAGCAAATTTGCATTTGAAGGTCCAGTCTTCCAGGAGCAAGTTGCCTGTCTTTGAAAAAATCCATGTTGAGTAGATCTCTTCTGTTTCTGTGAATAAATAGTTTTTATGTCACACATGCCTGAAGTTGGAAACTACACCGTACGTTTGTTCAGAACGGAACGAACGCCAGGTTTTGGCTGACACTCCACCGCCAACAGGACAAAATCCAGAAATTGGGGGGGGGGGGGGATACATCTCAAAGGGATGCGCACCAGGCTTGTCCGTCTTCCTCACCAACGTGCTTGCTTGTGTGCGTTTCAATATTTTGGCACTTTTTATTGACAATGTTGGAACATCTGACATTCTACAGCAGGATCTCTTCGTCCATTTGTAGACATCACTTGAAAATATGAAACAAATTGACAACTCGTTTTCTTGAAAACGGAATGTGTTTCAAGGGCCCACAGACTTTATCACAGATTGTTCAAATCAACTGCAGTGAAGAACATAGCAAAAACGAACAAGAACGTTCATCGGTGTGGACACGCGCCAGTCTGAGTGGCAACCGTCAGGTCCTTTTTACGGCCGGACAATAGACGCGCCGAACCTTTCGGCAGTCGGAGCGAGTAACAAAATAATTGTTCGGTTCGAAACAATTTGGTTTCGGTGGCACAAAAAATCATCGTAGCACAGAGCTTGACTTGGCCTGTTCTGATGATTCTTGACATGTTTTCAGTTGGTCACCATGTCAACAGATCACGATGTTTCAGTGTGAATTGAGCGAACACATTCCGACCAGATTTGTCGCAGGTTCAAACAAAGTCGAGATCTTCGACTGCTTCACACAGAACGAGATCTGTGATGTTGGGTTGTAGTTGAGGAAGAAGGCCACAGAAGTCAACACCCGAAACACAACAGGTTGCAATTGGCGGCAGAGAATTAGGTCGGAGAATTTTCAGAGGTGGGCGTCTGGATCAAATGGGATGGGGGGTTGCACTCGAAGTGTTCTCACACGTTTTCTGCTTTGCGTACCACCAAATTGGAACAAGCCAGCATGGCGACCCTGTATTCCTGCTTCCTCGCTCCACTCCCCTCGAAAAGTTGTAACTTGGTTGTTTATGTCGTCCAACGCAAATGTTCGTTTTTGTTTTCACCCTTTCCTTTCTTTGGGATCGGACAAACAGTGGATCTTACTTTACAACGTTGCGATTATTTCTTGCAGTCACACATCTGCACAAGCTTTTGCACATATTTTATCCAATCCCGATCGGTTTGACGTTGCTCAGACAAGCTTGACTCAAATAAACTTTGGCTTGATTATCGAAGATTTGTACAACAAACAAAATGGCAACATTCTGCAAAAAGCACCAATGGAAGAAGAATATTATGCACCAGGGGATCCAAATGTCCGGTGTTCCCGTGGCAACAAAACTATCACGTTCGTCACTTGGTTTACATCATCCTGATCAACTGAACGCTGCGTTGCATTTTCCTCACTGTCATGTCGAATGTTGATGTGAAGATCTCACTCAGCAAAAGGACGCAAAGTGCATCGAAGAGCCGCTTTTCAGTCACAGAGAGGTGGAATGGTTGGCACGCTGTAAGCTGACGAGCTCGCGTCAGTCGAGCGTGAGAGAGAAGCTGCAGCCCACGATGAGTCCCGCGAGTCCCGCGTCCGGCGCCGCGTCCGCGCAGTCGTCCTCCTGTCACATGTTGGTCGTTTCGCGATCCTTGTCTCGCTCTCGTTCCTTCTTCTCTTTCCTCCTTCTGGTCGCGATAAAATATGTCGGGAGGTCAACAAAAAAGTCAAACGGAATTTAGCTCACAGTTTGCAAGCGTGTGCGCAGCCACACATGGCGTACCTGGAGCTCTTGCTTTCAGGTGGAGCTGCTGCTTCCTTGATCTTTTCTTGTTCGTGAATACTTCTCAGCTGGGGCTCTACGACTCCCAGCAGAGGTCGCTTTGCGGGTTCTCCGTGCCAGCACGCCTTCATGAGCAGCCAACTCTCTTCTGTGAACTGCGAGAGTCTTTCTGGTCGCACCCCTGAAAGAAATCGTGCAAAAGATTTGCGTTACTGGTGGAATTGTGGCATTTTGCAAGAAAATACTCGTGGCTGTCTGTTCTGAACTTGTGCAGGTGATCTGCTGTTGCTCACTGACCTCGTTTCACAGACGTCCACAACATGTCCTTGCTCGTGCATTGCTCAAAGGTGTACGGCAGTTTTACGTGGCCTGCGCACACGTACCACAGCAGAATGCCAAACGCGTAAGTGTCGACGCTGTTGTCATAGCATCCTGAAAGACGCGACAAAATCATCGCATCTCATACACGAAGTTCAGACTGGAACACTGGAAGGTAAAGACAGGCGCCGCACCCAACAAAAATGGTCCAAACAACGTGGTCAACAATTTGCCCAGATTGGAAGCCATTCAGCTGGTATGGCAGATGGCCCCGCCCGAGGACACCGTTTTCACCTAGAACTTGCGATTCTGCACGCGGCGATGCATTGGCAGTCGGTGAGCGATAACAAACCTGTCCAGATTCGGCAGTCATTCTGAGATTGTTGTTTCACACAGGAACAAATCTACATACCGGAGAAGAGTTCGGGCGCCATGTGGATGGGCGTGCCCACAATGCTGCCAGACATCATTGCTTCCGGTTTACAGAACCCCAAGTCAGTGATCCTGCCTCTGTTCTTCTTATCCAACTGGAAGAAAGTCTTGAACTGAAATTGGTGTCAACTGGATTCAGTGACACAGGAAATGCGACCGAACAACCGCTGGCTTACCAGGACGTTTTTGAGTTTTATGTCGCGGTGGACGAGCCCCTGACTGTGCAGAAATCTGATGCCTTCAACCACATCAATCGCCACTTGCAGCCTGAAGCACAACGACACCCAATTCAGCAATATCCAACCCAACCACGTCGAACACGTTTCAATTCAACTCCACTTTGGCCATCCTGTCCTCTGGCTCACCTGCCCAGCCAGTCGAGTCCGGTTTTGATGGCTGAGTAGAGATCGCGCTGCAGCCGGTCCATGACGAGCAGCACGGCGGGAGACGAGCCTCCCCCGTACGTGTAGTCGATCACGGAGCCGCGCAGCGCCACGATACGCTCGTGCTCCGGCACGTTCCTGAACACAAGGCGGATTACACTGACAATCCTGACACTTTGACAACGGTGTGAATACTGCTCGTGACACTGACGATGATTTTGTTTGTTGTGCGAAGTCCCTTTAGGGCGAAACACCATGTGGTAGTGCAGTACATAGCAGGGTGGATGAAATGTCCCCTACCCCCTTACCCCCCCCCACCTCCCCCCGCTGGACCCCCCGCAGAGAGGACAAGGAAGAATTGATGATATTACCGGCAAGGGACTTCGTACTGCAGTTGCCTTGAGCACTGCTTGTTTTGTTAGCACTGATCTGGAAAGCTTTTTGATCTTGAAAGAATTATTTGCCACTGCATAACACGCAGGGGACTCTGATGAACGAGTACAGACTCCACGACTGAAAAACGAACAACTCACTTTGTGTAGTAGAACTCGAGCGCCAGGTCATTCCAGTGTTTGTCGTCCGGTGGCACCACCGACTTGATGGCAACGGGCGAATACCCGGCCCAAGTATCGCATGAGTACACCACGCCATATTGCCCTCGCCCCACTTCTCTGCCCATGTTCGGCATTCCTACAGAATCGGCAAATGTTTTGCTCGTGTTAGTGGTCGGTTGAATCGCTCTCATCAGTGCGAAGTCACTTGAAAAGGTTTGTTTACATAAATTAATTGCTTTCATAACTTACCGTAAAGGATGTAGTCTCTGAGGGAGGTGCTCTCCAGCGCGAGTCGTGCCACCTTCGGCGCATGCACCTTGCGCACCTTGAGTCGCTGCTCCTCGGTTCGCTCCAGCCGCCCCGAGTGTCGGATCTCGAGCTGCTTCAGAGCCGCGGCAAACGTCTCGTGCGAGTGCTTCAGCCGGTCCTTGATCTGAGCGCAAATGCTCTTTGCCAGTCTGCAACACGAACGACACTGACAAACTCTGACGCAAGGCAAGGCTGCAAGATTTGTACGAAGAACCGAAATGAAGTGGATCTGTCATTGCAACACACAGATTCGTTGCAAATTGGGATGATGGACAGACCTGGACTCGCTGAGGCTGTCGAGCATGTCGGCCGCGACGCTTCTCTTCCATTCCTCGTTGATGATGGGCGGAGAGTTCCAGGGCATCGTGTGCATCAACTACAGAGAGAAGACCTGCGTGATGCGACGCCAGATTCAGCGGACATTCGGATTTGGAAGCAGAACGATACGCGTCTCAAGTCGTCCAAGTTTTTTTGTGGCTTACTTGTCTCATTTTTTCGACGAAGATCCTGATGATGGAGGAACCGGCTCGGACTGTGATCTCCACCTGGTACGCCGAGTTCAAAATCTGAAAACAATTCACTTGTCAGAAATTCGTTTCTCAACATACATTTCTGGAAGGTCCATCATTGTTCACACATATCACCAGACTTCAGACATCTACCTCTTTGAATGCCAGGGACGTCCTTGAGTAGCCACTGTCAGAACTGTCCTTGTCGTACGAGTCTGACTTCTCCAAGCTTTCCAAACATCTTGCCAGAACACCTGTCAAGGGAAATTTGCTTAGATTCTTCACAGCTTTTCATGTTTCAAAGAAGGTCAATCGTGAATGACACGATGATTCCAGTTAAGAGTGCAAACAAATTGCTGATGAACCCTGACAAACCTCACCAGTGTAACTGTCCTTCAGAATGTCGACTGACCCGATCAGCTTCCCGGCAATGGCTGAGTTGAGCGCACTGAGAATGAGCTCCTGGATCTGACCGGTGCACGTCTTGAGGTCGCGCGGGGACATGATCTCACCGCTCTCCGGAATGTTCACACCTGCAAGCGTCTCCAGATGTGCAGTCACAAGGCAGCTAGATGTGTGTCAACACCAAGCACAGTGTGTGTGTGTGTGTGTGTGTGTGTGTGTGTGTGTGTGTGTGTGTGAACGTGCGCTGCATATTCCTATTGAGGGTTGAGCGCTGGTGTTGTTCCACAGGTCATGTTGAACCTGCCCAGCACGGCGTACCTATGAAGTCATACTCGGTGGCCTTGTCGAGCAGGTCTTGGCGCATGTCGTTGAGGGTGGTGGCGATGAGCTTCTTGATCTCGTCCTGCTTCTTCAGCGCCAGCTCCATCAGCGAGTTGTACAGCTCCGTCTCGCGCGCCTTCGCGAACTCGATCCTGCGCGACACGGAAGGATTCTCAATCAGAATCGCAGCACAAAAGCCACGTGAGTCAACATGTCATCCACACCCAACAGTCACAGTCGAAAAAGGACAGGTGAACCCGGTGAATTTCAACAATTTCAGACCTTGCCTCTTTGAAATCTCCATTTTCTGAACGAACACACCCGAATTCATTGCTTTTCTTGCGGAAGATGACAGCCCAGCAACATGGGATAGCAAGAAAGTAGAGCGTAGAAACACCGCGGTTTCATGGGGTGTGGGACAACCCCAAGTCAGATGACACATGTTGGTTGCCATCTCCAACCCGGGAGGGGGATTGATGACAGCAAGCATCAGGCCATGTCCCAGGCAGGACAAAGCCTGATGATATCATCCCCACCCCACCCATCATTGCACACACACACACACACACACACACACACACACACACACACACACACACACACACAATTGTGATTGGACTACGCCAGCGGACCGCTGAAAGCCGCGGGATAAACAACTCACAGGACACGACTGCCTGCACATACCTCTGACATGCAAAAACTTCGCGAGTTTGTTTTGTCGTCGTGGGTTCACTCACTGGTCTGGGAGACACCATCAGCTCTCTGGTTGAAGCTTTTGTTTCTCCATTCCAGTCAAGGACACTGACGGTTGGGTTTCGATTCGTAAAGAACATCCAACGCCATGCACCACTCTTGTTTGGTGATTGTTTTACCGTTACTTCTGGTTGTACTCGTACACAACTCAGAACTGTTGACAATGTTTCCGTTTTTGTCCCACCTTCACACCACGCAAGACACGTACAAAATCTTGCCTGCCTGAAAAGGACCTCGTTCTCAATGACCACACACCCACTGGGCAGCACACTACCCTCCCGCTTGAGCTCCAACGATCAATGTGTGACTTCTATAGATCTGCGCGTGTGGCGCAGAGACTTGGAAGTTGAGACAGAACAACGACGGTTTAACAAGATGGTTTGAACAAAATTGTAACCAGGAACTGGGCCATCACAGAGGAACTGACCCGAACGGAACTTTCTTTTGTGAACATTGGGCGTGGCCCAGCCACAAAGCAGTCCCTTTGGGCATAAACTTGCAAATACATGTACTCAGATCTGTGTGGCGTGAGACTTTGAACTGGAGACGGAGGTTTCACCCACTGAATGTGGCCACATTATCGAAACATTGTCCTTGCCTTCGCACGCACTGCCATGGAATGAAACGAGTCTGCTGAGAAATGCTTGTGGAACCAGACAGACTCAGGCCTCCTGACCCTCACAACGGCACAAATTCTGACATCCACTGAATGCGAAACTTTGCAATCACGAGGCACCGTATTCAGCGGATCTGGCCCCCAACCTCAATGGGGTCCTTTCCACTGAGGAAATGTTTTCGTTCGGTTCCAAATTGACACAAAACTCAGTGTCACCCGTTTCGTATCTGATGCAACGGACAGTGTTTCGTGGTGAGGGCGTGCCACCTCAGCCTTTGAGCCGTTCTAAACACCAGTGTTCGGTGCAAAGGGGTTGAGTTCACGGGGTTCTGCTGGACATCGTGTCAACGAGGTTTGAACTGTTCTGTCGTGAAACTCGCACTCTGTTCACGGAATTGGATATGAAATTTGTGCTGTGAACAGCACTGTCCTTGCACCGATTTTCATGTCAGTTGGTCCCATGTGACGGGATCATGTTACAACAAAGAGCGCGCCTTACCTTTTCGGAGTGATGATCATATCCCTGGCCATGTCAAACGCTGACATGATGAACATTTGCAGGCAGCGAGTATGGATCACGTTCAACAAACTGGTCGTTCTGACGAGGTAATTCTGCAGAGTCCTGCGCACAAACAGCGCCAATTGCGAGAAGTTCTCAAAGTCATAGATCAGTTCACTCTCCGTTGTGTAGTTGCGCACGTAGTCACTTTCACCCTCAGAATCCGACTGCTCCGACAAGACATCGTTGGGCAGTGGACTCAGGTATCCCAGGTCCAGTAACTGATTGAACAGAGTCATGCAGGCACTGAATGTCCGCGCGGTCACGCGACTCTTGCGTATTTTGTGCGGGGAGGAAGAGAGCGCGTCTCGAGGTCTCCGTTTGAGGGAGGACTTGTCGTCCGACACGCGGTGTCGCTCCAGCGCGTTCTGAATGGCGCTCATCGGAGGCGCGTTCCTGTTGTTCTCCACCTGCCGAACCAAGTCCTTCGCTGGAACCTTCACAAAGAAAATGGCGATGTCCGGCACATCCGTTTTCAGTCTCTCCAGGTCTTCCATTTCCTGCAAACAAGAAAGCAGAATTTTGAACACAGGCGCGTCGCAAACGCATGGCTTTCCAGCCAGGTACGTAGGTCCTGGAGGGGGGATGACCTTCCCAAAATATGGGTGGGCACAAACCCACTGAGACCGGTCTCAAAACCAAAATTTGGGAAGGTCCCACCTGGACCGACCTTGACTGAGGCAGTTTGAGAGGTAAAGGGCATCAGTTGGTCCCACGCCCACCTCACACGGTGGGCCAAAAAGCCTTCGGCTGTTGCCAGAGCACATGCTCGTTCCGAAGGACGCGGCTATGTGAATATGCAACCACAAGTATCTGCAGTAGTTTCTCGCAGATGATCAGAAGAGAAGTGGACCGTGCAGGTACAGAAAAACACGCACTTTTTCTGTGAATTGCTCCCGAGATATTGCGTAGATGACGACAGGCACGACGTTGATGGAACACTTCTGGTAGACCTTCTCCAGGGTGCTGTAGTTCCAGGGCGACACGATCACCTGGCCTCCGTCTTTCAGCAGAGAGTGGCACAATCGGACCTGCAATGCACCCAGTGGAAATTGTGATTATGAATGAAGTGTTCCCCTAGTTTGGTGCCACCAGCGATTTCGTTGGGGGCCACCGAAACGGAACTTGTCAGGACAGTGTGGCGAAGGCAACCCTGGTGGACGCAAGTGAAGATGAGAATTCCCCACTCTCTCAAAACAAACAAGAACAGGAATCAATGTTGACGCACGCCTCGGTTGGGACAATTTTGGCAACTCTGACATGACTATTAACGCGGTCTGACTGCAAGTTGTGTCCATTTGAAGGTAGTTGGTCATTTGCACGAATTTGGAGCCTCCCAACATCACAACCCAGGAATCAAATGTCTATCCGTGCAGGGTTGGGTATTTTGAGCCCCACAAAACTGTTCGCCCTGCAAAGAAATGTTTGGCCCCAAATTTGAATATCCATCCTTCTGACCAGTTCAGTTCGAAATCGAGACGCTGAGGGGTGAGGTTGGGGGGAGGGGGTCTGATGCGAGTTTTTGCTCCACCCTGTGCTGCAGGCAAATACATGTGGGCGACTGCTCAGCAGATGGCGTTTTTCACAATTGTTCTTGTTTTCTTGGCTGCTTTTTTGTTTTTTTTGGGGGGGGGGGTTCAAAAAGTTTCGCTCCTGTACTCTGGGCCGAGCACACTTGAAAACTGTCACACAAGTTTGCCAGTCTGGACAAGACTCGTCAAATTCAGGACGACCGATTGCCAGCCTGGTGCACAGTTTGCTTCTTGACAAACAGGACGGTCATGAACAGGTCCATGTCGGCATGCGGTACACAGCACAGAATTTACAAAACTAATTTGTGTTTGTCCACCACCCGAAAATTACTCTGTGAACACACTTCGTGTGGTGATCATCACAACCCACACACTTGAAAGTAAATGAACCACTCAGACTGGCAAGTTTATCAGTGTGGAAAAACACTCGGGACACGCTTTGAACTGAATCTCGTGTTTCCAGTCTGACCCCACACACTCTGGCTGTGTTTTATCAACACGCTGTTGCAACAAAATCAATCATCTTGGAATACAGAAACTAGACCATGACATGGAGTACGAGTACGATGTCAGGTGATAATCTCCCCTTAGGTCACCTTGTTTTGGCTGTCCAAACCTTGGAGTTGATAAACATGAAGCTTTTGCCTGAAGAATTTCGTTCACGATTCTCAAAGCAAACTGAATATGTTGCTCCAGGGAAGGTTGTGATCGTTGCTTTCCGAACGCTGACTTCACTTTGAAACCAAGCCAGATCGTTCCCAGCCAGAATTTTCGATTTCGAGTTTTCTTGCTTTGTTTCGATAATTCCAAGCGAGAACGAAATGCCACAAATGTTTCTGACTGGGCAGCATACGTGTCATCAAGCTTTGTTTTCAGAACGGGAAATTTGGATTCCTTTTCATCTTGGGGCAGCGGAGCGAGGGGGGGCAGGCTCGTCTTGAAAATTTGAAGGAAAGAAATACACCACCAAATGTTGGAAACAGACAGACTACAAATGCGATCGGAAATCAGACTATTTTCAAGGCGAACATTTGCAGGCACAGCCATTTCCCCCAAATTTTGAACTGGTCTCTCTTTCTCAAGGCGAGGCAGGGATGATCGTACCTTTTCGTGGGGTTCAGGTTGGCGTGTCAAAACAGACACTGGCCACACATTTCGGACGTCAATGTGTGATTTCAACAGACACGTCGGTGTTTCCACAAATTAGTGCGTCTGGTTTTCTGCAGTCGTACTCGTCACAAAGATTAGAAACAAATTTATCAGAAATCCGAATGAGCACGAAGATAACCCCAGTTCAACCGATACGCTTTTTTTGCGATAAAGATCTTTGGAGAGCTGCTCACGCACATGCAGTGCGTGACGAAAACGTCTCCTGACATGCACCGAATCGTGGTTTACGTCAGGAAGAGGGAACCCGAACTTACGTCCAGCAAAGCAACATCCTTTGCACTGCCTTCTTCTTCGGTGTTTTGTCCAACCTCCAAGTCTTCTTCTGGAATCGTGTGCCATGGCTGTTTGTAGGCAACCAAAGAGTCCAACAGCTCAAAACTAGTGCCAGGAATTCCGAGGCCAATGTTGTTCTTGTCACCATATTTGAACCGCACCATTCGCCATTTCACACTGGGCGTGTTGTCGTTCGGGGATTCGTCGTCATAATCAATCACTGGCAGAATGTTCTTGTTGAAAATCTGGTTCACGATGAACGCTTTGGCATAGCACGTCTGACCGAGGACGAGAAGACACGGGTACTTCTTGATGACGGACTCGATTTGTTCTTCTTCAGCCGGTGACAACTCAGCGTAGAAGTTTTGACCTGCAGAGAACAAATCACACAAAACTGATCAGGGACAGAACTTTGCAGCATCAAGTGACATCTCACGTCTGGGCACTTTGCATGTGCCATTGGCCGGTCATTCACAGCTGTGATGAGGAAGTTATCCAGACATGAAGGTTGAGAACATGCAAGTTCGAAGTTCGCAGGCCTCGGGGTCAGGGAAACCCAAGATCGACGCACATGTACGTATTTCCCAATTATCTACATGACTTCGCAAATCAATTCAATCGACGAGCAAGATAACCCATCATAAATATACACAAAAACAAGTGTTGATCTCAATCTGAAGTGTTCGTTCACTGTTCTTACGAGCAACACTTTTCTCGCAAATTCTTCGGTGTTCCACATTCACTGCAGATCACAAAGTCTGTGAAATTTTGAAAAGTGGGCAACATTTGCTTTCCGTACAGAGATGCTCAGCAGATGTCATTTTGCAGGTCACGAGAAATTTTGTCAGACAGTTTGCGGTCCAAGTTTCTGTCACATCACAATGCAATGCAATCCTTCGCCGAGATCGACAACAAACTCACCCAGCTCGAAGTTGCCAACAGTGTTTATGTCGCGGAAACATTTTTGTGTGTCCCTGTGAATCTGGCGTAGCTGTTTCGTCAGTCTGCAGAACTTGTTGAACTCAGATGGAAGAGAGGATGCCATCCTGAATGTTTTGATCTTTGCATATCAGTTCCCAAAAGTTTCTCCACAAGGCCCTAAATCCTATCCGATGTGCGCTATTTAGGTGTTCTCTAGAAGACCTTCAAAAGCGTGTGATTCGAAGAGAGAGACAAGTAATATCTTACACACATTCTAGAAAGAGTAAGGTCGCAAAGTATAGAAGAAGATTGAACATTTTCCTTTGCAAAATGTTGTAGGTTCTAAATGTGTGTTTTCTAGAACGAAAAAACACTCCAAGCGATACAGATTTGCGAAGCGGTTCTGGATTGGTTGAACGGCTAACATGGATGATCGAGAGTTTTGATGTGTTGGATCAAAGCAATTTTCCGTTGATTTTCAGCACACATACGCAAAAACGATTCTGGAACGGCATAGACTCTATTGGAGAGGTGTCCATTTCATTCTGGAGAACATTTTGCAGTTCAGCTGCCTCAAGAAAAATGGAGTCCTAGATCCAGCTTCAGCTGTCGAATCGGTGAGTTGGCGACAGGGTGAAACGCAGGTCCTCAAGCAACGAATTTGGAAGGCTTCTCGGGGAGGAACTGGAAAGAGCGGGATTCATTGGAGATTCTGCCTCGTAGAGAGTTTGAGAGGTTCTCATTGATGACTTCAACGATTGGGGGTGTGGGACACCTTTGAATTGTCAAAGGTTCACCCCTGTAGACCTGGGCACAGTGTTGTGTGGCGTGACTTGAGAACCACTCACCTTAAGACTGGTACGGTGCGATGTGGATACTAAAGGCGAGCCGGACAACCATGGTCCGCAGGCAGGCATTCCACACGGGTGAACCAGCACAAAAATAGGTCACAACATTGTCTATGACTGGTCTTGAAAGGGGCTGCATCCCCATTTGCGC
>JAAUXT010038933.1_pt1 | contig 15534 bp, 14 predicted proteins | sample 7278171 | NCBI WGS metagenome assembly JAAUXT01 (sample SAMN14350112, study PRJNA611818) | marine sediment metagenome | isolation source: surface marine sediment (1.8m) | place: French Polynesia: Moorea | collected 2018-08 | reverse complement strand
CTGAGGATAGGAGTACACACAGGTCTGTGTGCACGCACACATGTATGACACACACGCACACATAACACACACGCACATCCTCATTGCAACAGGAGACTCCTCAGGACAAGGCTTCTGACTGTGATGTGTGCACGTACACACACAACACACACACACACACACACATTGCGAAAGTCACCCAGGCTGCAGGGGGGGGGACAAAACACATTCATGTGCACGAGAACTAAATGATACCATTTTGTTCCCTTTGTACGCAACAAGGTTCTGATGTGCACCATCTGACTCACACTCGTGACAAATTCCTTTCTACTCAACCCCCTTTCTCTCACACGTGTGTCCTCTGCAGGTCCGTGTGTGGCGGGAATCATCGGACACAAGGCTCCGAGGTACTGTCTGTTCGGAGACACGGTCAACACCGCATCCAGGATGCAGAGCAACGGCACCCGTGAGTTCCATTCTCTGCTCATGAGTTCCGTTCTCCACCCGTGAGTTCCGTTCTCCAAGCGAGCCGTGCATGCGTTCTTGAAACAGAACATGACAAATATCCTTTGACCAGGTGGTCGGAGGAATAAATTTTTTTTAGACTCCGCAGGTGTTTCCCATGTTTTCAGCGAGAAAAATCCACATCAGTGACGCGACTCACGCCGCCCTCGAGCAAATCGGAAATTTTGCGATGGAGAGCAGGGGAGTCGTGACCATCAAGGTGCGTGAAGTTCCACTCGCACATGCACGGTGTCGCAAATTGGGTCAAATAGCGAGACAGCACGTTCTCGCCTGCAGGGGAAGGGAGAGATGAAGACGTTCTGGCTCAAGTCGAGGATCGGGAGCGAGGCGACGTTCATCAGCAGCGCGCGCTCCTCCGTCGGGCTCCTCCAGGGGGCGTCTCGATCGGCGTCGCGCTGCAGCTCCGCGGGCGACGGGAGCCGGAAGCTGAGCTTCTCCGGGATCGACGGCGCCGATGACGACTCCCTCACCGACATCTTCCTCCCGACCCCAGGGCAGAAATAGTGGAATGAAATAGGGAGACACCCCAAATTTTTGACACAGGTGCCTCCTCATTTCAACTCACATGTGATACCAGTTAGCACAAGGCACTCAGAGCATTGATAAGTGCCTGGCTATTTTAGGTGAGAATTGAAATGAGGCACTGAGCAAGAGGGCCAAGGAGCCTGCCAGTGCCTTATCTTGGGCAGAGGCTTGGGACCCTCACCCTGTGCCTCCTGATTTTGGGTGTCTGGCCATTTCATTACACCGGGAACTGATGATGATTCCGATCGCTGAACGAGGTGATCAGGTCGTTTTTGGTGTTCCAATTCTGCACATGACACTGATTTTATTCTATGTCGGCACAGTATGACACAGCACAGGAGTTAGTCACAGCGACACTGGTTTGGAGCATTGTAAATACGGCTGTAAAGTGCAGAACCGCCACACAAAACTGTCCGAGTGCAGTACGGACTGGGCATGCGCAACACGAAATCCACCTTCACTTCAAGGCCACAATGCGGAAAGCTCAAGGGCGCTGTTTGCCTCGTAAACGCCAGTGCAAAACATCCAACGCACGACCCCAACTTTCTCGGGCAGAAGATGCATCGAAGTGCTGACTTCCTTCAAGATGTCAAAAGTCAGTTTCCTTGAAACCAAACTCAGTCCAGGTTCCTCAGGTTCGAACATTACGTGGGCAATTTTGCACTTTGAGTGTCCTTGTATTCCGGCAATACCTCCAAGACTTTTGACGCCAACTGTCTGTACGCTTTCGCTTCTGCACTGTCGGGTCGGGACACAACGATGGGTTTCCCCGAGTCCGAACCTTCTCTTATCGACAGTTCGATTGGTATGTCACCTGCAAGACAAAGAAACCCAGAATAGTTCGGCTGAAAAGCAGCAGTGAATAGCTTTTCTTCTGAGCGAATGCCAGTTCAGGCGGAAAAACAATCTGAGGAAGTTCAGTGTTGAGACACGAGGGTCAATCACTGTGGGCGATAAAACAAGAGGAAATCAGTTGCGTCCGAAGAGACCAACCTAAAATCTGCAGGTTCGTTTCGGCCGCTAATTTCTCCACTCCATCTCTCCCGAAGATGTGCTCCTGATGTCCACACTTGGGACAGGTGAACGAACTCATGTTCTGCACCAGTCCGAGAACGGGCACGTCAACTTTGCGAAACATTTCTGCTCCTTTCCGTGCGTCCAACAAGGCGATGTCCTGGGGCGTGGAAACAATGATGGCGCCTGAAAAACAAGAACACTTAGCAGAGTAGACACGTCCCGAGCCAGCAACATAGACAATTTTTGTTCCCGAGAAGAGAATAATAAACTCACTGACACACACTCACTGACATCCAAGAATAAAACTACAGCAATCGTTGTTGGAAGGTGGAGTGGCACAGCACTGAATTGTGTGAAATTTTTCATTTGGTCTGGCGTTTGGACTTCACGATTTCCTGACACACTCTGAATTCTGAAGGGGGCGTCTGGCCTCTGAACATTTTGCATTTTGGTTTGCAAATTTTCCCTCGAAGTCGTCCTGAACTGAAATCCACTCACCATCAACAGGAATGTTTTGCGACAGAGAAAGCTGCGTGTCGCCTGTTCCCGGAGGCATGTCAACCACCAGGTAATCAAGAGGTCCCCACGATATCTGAAATACACGCAACACCGTGTTGGCTTCCCGTTGTGAACAATTCTCTCGATGTTCAAACAAAAAAATGTGCACACACACATACACACACACACACACACACACACACACACACACACACACACACAAGCGCAACCACACTCGAGCACACACACACGCACGAACACACACACACACACACAGAGGCGCAACCACACTCAAGCACACACACACACACACACACACACACACACATTTTCGGTGAGATTGCACGGCTACAAAAGCATTGACGATCAGCACACCTGTCTCAGCAGTTTCTCCATGGCCGACATGACCATGAGACCTCGCCACACGATCGGTGAGTCCTGATCCACCAGAAAACCCATTGACATGCTGAAAAAAAATCTACCAGTGCAAAAATCGCTGTTGCTGTGCAAACACAGAAACCAATTGGTAGGAATGCACCTGCCAGTCAGTTGGTAGCTTTTGCTGCGTACCATTTTATCCCGAAATTCTGCAAAGGCTCCATCAGGTTCTCTGAAACGACACCAAATCAAGGGATGATGACTTCTTCCCCTCGAGTTCAAGCACAACAAGAACGCACAGCGCTGAGAGGCTGCTGCTTCTCAGCATGCAAAGCGCTGACCGCACGTTTCCCTGAGGTCAGTGACCGTCCACAGTGGAGCACACCTTCGGACACTTTTGGGCTTGAGGACAACACCGTGTGTTGACCACATCGATGGAATATGAACGCGATGTTACAAGATAGCCCTTCTTTGCAGGGGAGCAGCACGCAGAAAAGAGATGACGGTTTCACAATTTTGCACCAGAAAGAAACAAATGACACACGTTTCGTGAGATGAATAGGTCCACTGAGATTCATCATTTTCGGCAGCGACGGACCGTAAACGTCGGCGTCCAGGAGACCGACCGTTGTGTCCTGAAGTCAAAACGGAAGACACAACGTCACTGTCTCGGTGGTCAAAGCGTCATCACAACGCAATGTCGTGTTGAAAGGACGTGCGTGTGTGTGTGTGTGTGTGTGTGTGTGTGTGTGTGTGTGTGTGTTCCTTACCTTTTTCACAAGTGAAATTCCCAATGCAAGATTCACTGAAAACAGAGACACTGAATCAAAGCTTTTGACAGACAAATCAGAAGAACGGACGGCAGGACAAACGGAACGACCATGCTGACAACAGATTTCCTCTTTGATTCTTTACCTGCGGTGGTGGATTTCCCAACCCCTCCTTTTCCAGATGCCACAACTACGACTTGCTTCACTCCTCCAATGGGAAGTTTCTTTGGCAAACCCTTTGCCCTCCGTTGAACATCTCCCTGAAAAATGGCCAGAAACCACAAGGTGTTTCAAAGTGACCTCAGTTCCAGGATAGATCTGCGAAATGACGGAGGTGGAACTGAACACACACACACACACACACTCGTACACACGTACACACCACACACACACACACTCGTACACACACACACACACACACACAACCCCATTGATTGAATCAAATGAGTTGTGACAAACTGATGCAGGGCGAAGGACACGCAAAAACGCACTCACACACCTAAACCAAACAATGTGATGTTGACAGCGGATCTTCACACGCTCTCACACGAACAAATGCTTTTTTGACAGATTTAGACACTGAGCTGCACGCAATGTCGTCTGCTGCGAACTAGAGAAATAGTGTTGAGTGATCGAGCAAAGAGGGGATCAGTTGTTTTTGTTGCCCATAACGAGCTAACTCACCTCAGGAAAACATGACGAAGATACTAAAGTGAAAAATCTCGCATGTTGATGAACACAATCACGTTTTACTCCCCGCAGCAGTGCTCTGAACATCTTGTTTGTGGTGCACATTCTCTCCAGGGTGTTTCGGGAGTTTTTTGCGCAAAGTTCGCGGGTTTGAACGGAACGAATTCAACAATTTGAGGATTAAACGAGAATCTTGGATCAGATTAGGAGAAATGGAAGCCAGAATCTTGGGAGTATTGGTGACCAGCGTGAAGAGTGACCTTCTTGTACCAGTTGGTGAGTCCATGTTTTGTTTTTGAGGTGTGTCGTTGAGCGATAATAGAGATCTACGCAGCTGCTGAAGAGTTGTGCGCAGCTTCAGACACCATTCATTTTTGCGCGCGTGGATGACTCATGTGTGTGCGTGCGTGCGTGCGTGCGTGTGTGTGTCTGCATGTCTGTTGGTTCCCATCAGTTGTGGACGCTTGAACGACGTCAAACGCGACATGCGGATTTGTCGAAATTCGCAACAAACACGGAAACGAGGATTTTAAAATAATTTCAAAACAAGCCCACTTTATTGCGCTGTTCCTGGAGGAACATTGATGATGGTACATTTTCCGCTTCAATTTCGACATGCATGAAGTGTGCAATGGGGGAAACCAAAGACTGGACGTTTTGAATTCTCGTATGTTCGGCCTTCTGCGATCAGCGCTTCACCATCAGGTTGAAACGAACGAAAGATGCCTTCAACAAGGCATCATGGAAACAACCGTCTCTCTCAGTGAAAATAACACTTTCCAGTATCAACACAAACGTTTGCCATCTGTCTCATCGCTTTGCAATAAAGGAGCATGTTCTCTTTCGATATTCCAGTTTGAAACTCACGCTTATCTTAGGCATTCCAAAATAACTGGATGTTCCTTTCAAAAAATATTTTTCACCTGCTTTTTTTCGTTCTTTAAATCTATTTCAAGCACTTGGAAGAATGTACAACGCGGATTACAAATCAGAAAGATGTGAAGAGCGCTGCAGACGAAACACAAGGATTTCTCGTGAAACCCAACTATTCTGTTTGTTAACGCTAAAACAAATGTTCAGACACAGCAATTGTTCAAGGTGACACATATTATCACAATAAGCGACTACAGCCGCGGAATAGTAATACAAAAAGTTGTAATATCCGGTAAAAATTTTAGCGTGTTTTAACTTTCAAAGGTTTTCGAAGTAGAAAACTGTGGCTGAATGCCACCAACCACACACACTGTGAGAGTATGCCTTCCTCAAAATTCAGCTGATTTTAAATCAAACAGAAACAAAAACACGGAAAAATGAACAGACGTTCCAGTCAACGAAACAGCTTGACAACTTTCACTACGTCTTTCTAAAAACAAAAAACGTCTACGGTTGGATAACTTCACAAAGCTACAGTAACATAAAACTGACTTTTTATCAGGAGAAATTTCCCTCCACCATTTTAGTATGTGCCATGTCCGTATGTTTCGTGAGAAAAATAATTGACTTTAAATCCAACGTAAGCACTAGCAACAAATCTCTTTCTCAATGGAAAAATTACATCTTCGTCGTCATGGGGACCCACATGTACAGATATTTCAGACCATTCCTTGGGTGTACAAAAAACCTCATGAAAAATAACCGTAGTTGCAATGTACAAAAGGTACTCGAGTGCTACTGTGGAATATTTTACAGTTGCTGACGGAAGGAAATGGTACATCGGTTGCAGGAATTATGCTGGGAGTGGCACCAGTCTTGCACAGATTTTACTGCACTAACCAACAAGAAACATCGTTTCAAAAGCACATGACGTGTTTTCAACAACATGGATATTTCAACAAGCAAATTAATTAAAAACGTTCATCCTACATCAAGCACTCGGCAAACACATATTCAGTTTTTATGTTTCGAGATGATATGCAGACTACGAAGTCCCATCCGAAAGTTTGCTAATCAGACAGCCAATCTGCGCGAAAGGTTTTGTGATATTTATGCAACGATGACAGCAATTGCAAAATACAAAACATTTTTCGGTTCTTCATTCGTGTGTCACTACACATTCAACGAATCCAAACACAACAGCATTTTCAATATCAGGTTCTCCATTTAAACAATGAAGCGAGGGATATTTGATTCTGTCGGATGAACCATTCGCAATTCGAATAATGCTGCGGGGACAATAGGTTTTGCGTTTTTCAAAAGAAATTTCCATCCAGTGTTCATCTTTCTGGGTCCAGTGTCAACAAAGAACTGTCGAAACTTCAGTGCTGCCTGCTTGTTGAAATTTGATAGAAACCGTGCTTATAATACTTCAAAACGTCAAAGCCTAATGTCCTCAGTGAGTACAATGTTAGCTTCCATGCCTACGATATCTAGGGTTCACGTTTGTTTTCTCTCTCCTGTATGAATGTAGTTTACTCATGTTTCTTCTCTTTCACGTGATTTTTGCACCTCTGGATCTTAGTTCATCTCGACGGTTCTCCTGGTGGTGGTCTTCTTTACGATCGATACGTTGTCCGCTGAATGTGGGTGGCCCGGTCCTACAAAAGGTACCAAACTCTAGTTACTATCGGTGGCCACGAGGCTCTTCATTCTCTGCCAAGTGCTGCAACGAAAAACACATTTGTCATTCAAAGATTAAAGCAACAATAACTTGAAAATGTTTCTTACTTTGCTAGAAAGTGAAATTTTCGATTCAATTGTTCGCTTTCGAAAAGAAATTGATTCGTTGTGTTGAGATTTCCAAAACAAAATTGACCGCATGCATAATTTCGGTGCTCAGGAACATTTTTGGGTGACAACTACCCACCCACCCACCCACCCTCGCATGCCCAGGATAAATGAACAACATAAAATCACACCATGCACTTCGTTTGTGACTGATCTTAACGTTATTCAATCGATCAGTCAGTCAAATTTTTACACCCTGGATGACACAAAAAATACAAAAGATGAAAAAGAGTCAAGAAGAGGTCTACGAAAAATAACGAGAAATGTGGAGAAGGTGAGCCGTAGACTCATGGTCGTACGTGCAGTCAGAAAGATGATGTCTACACGAGGCATACATCGGTGCATGTACACTTGGTGGATGAAGGTTTAGGTTTGGACAACGGGACGGTTATGTTTTCGAACAGGTGATGGAATTTCCCCGAGGTGGGGTGGGGAGGAATACATCACTGGGATCACGTGAACGAAAACTAGTTCCTCTGTGAGGGGCCACACCCCATCTCAAAAGCTGTTATCCTCCACTGTTGAGGTGGCGCGTGACCCCCAAAGCGACAGAGTCTCTGGCTATTCGCAGTGCGCTTCAAATGTGAAAAGCAACGAAGAAAAACTGCGGTCAGGATCCAGCTTCCGTTCAATGCGAACCAGTGATAGATACTGTGATGTCACAGTTACATTTTCGGTTCTTCACGGGGAGAAAAAACAAGTCACACACGAGGCGTAGGCAAATAATGCAGCTGCGCAATGCGTAACTCGTGGTCACCATGGAGACACGGAGTCTCCATAGCAACTGATCACTGCGGATCTTCTGGCAAATGGTCGATGAGTGAGTTGAGACAACATGATTCCCTATTATATTGACGATAATAATACTAGCCCATAGTCCACATAATTTTAGGAGAGAGCAATGTGATTATAACTAAAAAAAAAGCTGCAAATATTGATTGGATCTGGCAAGGCCCGTGGCACACATCACAATGTTGATTCCAGAGACAATGATTATTTGTCAGTACATAACAAAGCTTCACCAAAATAGTTGACCCTGTTAGGGAGATGTACCTTTGTTAAGAAACAGTCCCAGAGTGTCACCATTGTTCACGAAAGCAGAGATGAAAGGGCTCTTTTGTTCTAAGAATTTAGAATTTGGAAAATGGACGAAAATGCAACCATGAGCGCCTGCCTTGCCGCGACCCACCATATACAAAATCATTTTTTTCAACCGTTTTGTAAAGAATGCCTAATTGTCACCTAAGACGCATATAAAATATTTTTATGGTCTTTGTCTTCCTGAGGAACAAATATACAGAGTAACAATTATGGGTTTCAACCTATACAATTTCATAGAGTACAATGATGTCATGTAGAGCTAGCTTGGTGGCGCCGGCCGTGACTTTTCTCATATGCGAAACAAAATCAGGGTTTTGAGTTAATCTGTACATTATTGCATGAGGTGGGCCAGCGGTAGGGACAGTAAGGCGGTACATTTCGAACACGGGGGACGGATCCATTTTTTGTACGTTTGGCTTGCGGGTGACTAGCGGACCATCGCCCCCTGGTGTCGGAGATGCGCTCCGCCCGACCGACCGACGACTCTCACGATTGCACGGGACTCATGGCAGTGTGTGCTGGCGGGCCCGTGCCAGGTTTATGGTGGTGGTTGAGCGTGTTTTAGGCAGCTCAGCCAACGCCCGGGCCAACTATACCTCTCCTGATGGGGTACAAAACTTGGTCGTGATGTTTGCGCCGATTCCCCAATTGTTGATCTTGGCAACAATATCATCGGGTCCTGCTTTGGAGCGGTCCATTTGACCAGCCCAGATCTGAAAACAGAAACAACTTGTCACTTGAACACGTGACCTGACGCTGCACCTCGTGGATGGAAACAGCAGAATCTCAGCTTGTTTGTTTGTTGGTGCTGATTTTTGACGGTGTTGTTCTCACCTTAATTCTTCCGCCAGGTCGGAGCTCCACGTCCCTGGGCAGAGTGTAATCGGGCTTGTTCTGACCGTCACAGACCCTGGTGATCACCCAGCCTCCCAGCATCTCGTCCTGCAAGAACAGAAGCGCGCACACCCGGTGTCAGTGCACCGCCTCACCCAGACACAAGCGAAGCTCAACTACATACGGTAAAAATCTATTTACAATTGGTTGTTTTGTCAAAAATTGCAGAAAAATGAGAAAAATTTGATGCACAATGCCAGCGACTTCAGAGTTTGTACACACAAATGTCAACGCAGATCAACTTTTGCTTGATACGTCAAAAATCACAGATTCATCCATTTGTTTTTGCACACAGGAGGTCGACTTGGCGTGCAACATGACAAAAACGTAAGCGATAATGGGGAGCACGTGCCGGACGTACCTTCTTGCCGGTGTTCTCGAGCATGATGTATTTGCCGCCTGCGTCGCACTCGGAGATGGAGACGGGTCCCTTGGCGGAGCGCTGGTAAGTGGTCTTTGCGGACATCTCTCCTTTGACCACCTGGCTAACTTTGAGGGAGGAATCTGTGGGGGCATGGATCCGTTTTATTGGTATTTTGCCAGATGACAAGCCATTTCCGAGAGACAGGGACATGGACCACAGGGTTGGTTGCTAGATAACTCTACACGGGGAGGGTGAGGAGGGGCTGACACTCGGGAGCCTATCTACAGTGTCGGTTTTAGTGGAGACTGCGCGCGTTGGATGTAAAACCTACTCCGGCCGGTGTGTGCGTGTGTGTATGTGTGTGTGCATAAAAACCTCAACGACAAGGAAGCCCCGTGCAATTCGGGACTATGGGCTCAGTACTCGTACATTCGATCTGTTCACTCGTCGCTCATTTTCCCCGCTCTTGCGATTTTGCGTTGCCTGTCTGACCACTTGCAGTGATAGCTTTTTCCCCTTTCATGCTATCACAGAATCAATATTGAATGAACAATAACGATACAACTAGAGTGAAACGGTGAAAAAAAAACAAAAAAAACTGGACAAACGGAAACACCATGCAAGCGGTTACCGAAATTGAGTACATTGCACAATAGCTGTTCTACGTGAGCCGTTTCGCAGCTCATCGCCTTACCGCTTGTGTATATTTTTCATTTTGGGCTTTCTCAATTGGATGACATCATTGTAGTAGTGGTTCTAGTAACTGTACTACTCTCTGTAAATTTACCATAAAATTCTTTCAGTGTCTTGAAAGAAACAGGTAGAATAGTGTCAATGTGCGAAGAATTAGTTAAACATGAGGAGCACCACTGTTCGTGGTTTTTCGGACATACAGAGGGTGGCTGATGAAAATCGTTCACTTGGGGTTGAAAATGTACAAAAGTTGATTGTTCTTTTCATAACTGGTATGTGATTAAAAATATGTACAAAAAAGCTCATTGCTTAACTAATTCTTGCCCAGATTTGGAATGACCATCACCACAGAAACAGACATTACTGATTGAAAGAAACTTGAGATGATCTATGTTGGTTTGAACAGAATCAGGTCTGTTTTCAAACTGCGAGATTTTTTAACGGATCGAGCTGAATATTGGACGTTAATACGTATTTCAATGACCATAGTTTGACTGTTGAAAATGTAAAAGTTTTGAAACTGCATAAGCAGGACAAGTTGGGGGAACAAAAGAGGCTTCGGGAGGAGCGGGGGCAGGAAGCTGTTTATCTAGCAACAAACTACGCGTGTGATCGAACACAACAACGGACAACACTGACAAAAACGGCTGTTTGCTGCTCTGAACGTCAGCTTTCCAAGCAGTTGTCAAACTTCATAAAAAGCGCCTTTTGAAACATTGTACGTTGTAAGCCTTGCTGATGTCTTTTAGCCATGTTGATAGCATACCTGATAGCAAAGAGAACAGAGGGACAAAGTGAAAGCGAAAATCAAAGTTCGCAAACAAAGCGAAAAAAGACAGATCGTCTAAAGAAGGAAAGTGCTCAAAACAGACTGTGCAAACTCTGAACAGAAAGAACAGAATTGTAAAGGTCAGGATGCTTTGTTAGAGGAATCAGCCAGTAGTAGTTGATGTTTTTTGCTGCACTCCACTCATGCCGTCAGTCGGGGTACCCACCATTGACTTGTCCACTTTGCTGGGTCATACCACCTCCCATGCCCATGCCTCCTGCTCCGCCCATTCCACCGCCCATTCCGCCGCCCGCGCTGCTGCTGCTCATGGACGAGCTGTGCTGCTGCATGGACATGCTGCCGCCTCCCGCCGTCATGGACATGCCGCCGGCGCCGCCACCGCCCATACCGCCGTGCATCCCCATGCCGGCGCCACCGGCACCGCCAGCGCCGCCAGCGCCACCGGCGCTGGTCGCACTCGTGCTCGAGCGCTGAATGGTCGAGACGAGTTCGTGGTGGACGCTCGAGCTCTGCTGGCCTCGGGAGAGCATGCTGTCTACTACTTGGCGAAGCCCGATTCTGTCGGTTGTTCAGGTCAATGTGTTTGTTTACAGTAGGCGGGCGGGTGGTCAGATTTTGATGCCGATGGTTGATTGATTTGGTGGTCAGCAGCACCAGAGATGCAGAAGAAACAGTGAAAAAGAGAAAAATACCGTGGCTGTAGACTTATAAATTAATATTAATGTCAATTAAAGTAATTGTTAGTCTCACAAAACCAAGTCAACTGGAAAATCAGATGCGAAGAGGAAAGTGCAGGTGAGAGATAAGGTTCTGTCAGCATCATCAGCTGCGGAGGAGTGTAGCAGCATGCTGATCAGGAGCAGAACACTTCCAAGTGTGGTAGTGGAGGCGTTTGGCAAAAATGTAGCAACTGAATCGATACTTCACGCGCTTGAAACAAAAACTGAGAGTTTTGTCCACAGATATCAGGCTCTGAGTGTGGCTGTTGTGCATGATGACCAATCAGCCTGGTGATCCAGGAGCTGGAGCTGCTCTCACAAGCTCCGCAGAGAGACAGCTAAACATGGACACCTAGAGAAGCCGAAGGCGGACCACTTCCCTCCGTGGGTTTCCCTGCGTGGAACCAGTGAATCCGATGATGACGACACTGAAGCAACTCGGAGAGTGTGTCTCAACTCAGAAATGTGTGGCACTAGACATGACACGAAAAGCTAACACACGTACGTACACCCAGTGTCACAGCACTAACAATGAACTGCTAGCCCTTTGTACTGCAAAATTCCAGAAAAGGAACCCAGTCGTAAAGGGCACTTGATTCCCCAAAGAAGGGTTCAGCCACAAAACTAAAGCACAAGACGACTGCCACTGTAAAACTTAGTACCGTCATCGCCTCCGCCTCCTCGGCCGTATCCAGATTCATAGCTGGAGAAGCCGGATCTTCCACCTCCCGTGGAATAGCTAGATCCACCTCCGCTCGAAAAGCCAGCTCCACCTCCAGTGGAATAGCTGGATCCTCCCCCGGATCCTCCGCCTCCTCCCCTGGCGGCGGAGCCGCCTCCTCCGCCTCCGCCTCCGCCGCCACCACCTCCTGCCTGTCCGCTCACTTTGCCCTCTGACCAAACTTGATACCTGTGTTAAGTACATTGATGCCATACGCGTTCAGAGCATGTTGGTTAGATCTCTATGTACAGGTCGGTCAAGGGCTGCATGGCATGATGCAGGAAACTTGAGCTACGCAGTAAGTCAGTAAGGAAGCCAGGAAGGACTTGGTGGGGAGGGGCAGGTCTTGTTGTTGTGCCGAAAACCCCCAGTTGTTTTTGTGCGGATTTGGCTGTCTAGGTGCAGAAGCCACAGAGTGTCTGTGTCTATGTCCTTCCTGGCTGGTTTTGATGTGAGGAGGAGAGGTTAAAATGCAAGACACCAGGCGCCCTCAGGTATGCATCACATTTCGGTTCGCGTCTCCGACCGACCCTCCGCACGGTGCACTTCCGCTTCCGGTGCGGACCCGTTGCAACGGTGAAGACATACCATCATCGTCTCCGTGATCAAGTACTCCTCCGGATTTAGAGATTAAAGTGTCGACTACTCCTCGCAGTCCAATCCTGTCATGCAAGAGAAATCACGAAAAAGGGCATGCGTAAGCTGAAACCGAAGGTTCCCCAGAAAGTCGTAAAAAGAATCGGGACTCGGCAGACCCGAAGGATGAGGTCACGTGGGCGACCACCGCCCCTCGAGAGTCTGCGTGTCAGGACAGCATCAGGACAGCACAAACACAGAACGGTCAGCACGCACTCACTCACGCACACCAGATTCCAGTCTTCGTCCCAATCCAGTGTTTCAAGCGACTTCAACTGAAGTGTCTAGTTAGGTGAGAGGTTGTTGTGTGCGTGGTAATAGATCTGTTTGAAGTCTGCCTCAAGTCAGTTGTGACAGTTTTGAGTTACACCTCGCAAGTTGTCAAGGGAAGCTGCCTGAAGACCTTCACCGTCTAAGCATGTTCAGCAGATCATGACTGTGTCCAGAATAATGTGCCTTATCTATTCATTGGCTCGATCCGTTGCAGAGTGATGTTCAAAGCGAAGATGTGACAAAGATAACGGAGGTGAAAAAAAATGAAGATGGGTGCAACACGTTTGGTGACCTGTTTCACGTCAGTGCATGGCGCAGTTCTATGCGAACCTCGGTGGCAAAAGACGTTGCCGTTCAGTTCAGAGATCTGTGAGGTTCACCCAGTTTTGAGAAACGCCAGGCCAGAGCCGTGGTTAGAGCGGCCTGGAGATGATCCCCGTGGAAAGTTTGGTGTGAGTTAGTGATTTACATACCCTCACGGCTTTCCATGCTAGAACCGCTTGTAATCCAGCTATCAACCACTTGTTTTAGGCCAATCCTGTTAAAATTGTGTTCGAACGTAAAGTGCAAGAAATCAAACGAAACAAAACAAATATTCAAAACGGTCTTCCAACTTCTGCAAATTGGTGTGGTGTGTGGTGTTTGTTGTGTGTTGTTCCCAAAAAATTCTAAAATTTCAAGCTGGCAGTGAAGTCTGTCAAAAGGACTGTGGTACCACGTCTACAAAAAAGCAATTATTTGTGGCTGATGCTGCTCCACTGGATGGTAGCTTCGCTAAAAATCTAATCGGACGTCTGTTCTGGTCTGACTGTCGCTGTCGTGAATTGAGTGCAGCGTTGTGCTGGACACTACGAGCCCTAAAGGTGCGGTTGGGTTAGATACTGGCGTGTTCCATCGTCAGTCGTCTGCCAGTCGGGTTGTTTCTTTGGTCAGTCACATCAGTCCAAAAAACAAAATTTGCACCAAATGGATTCCAAAAAACAAAAACTAAAGTATGATACATAAATTGCCAATGCACCACTTGTGTTGTGAAGAACACGTCTAATTCGAGAGCCAAAGTTTGGACTGCACTCACTCTCTCACTCAACGAACATGAATGTGCACGTCCGGCACCGGTACTGTACAGAGCTTCCGGAGAGGGAAGGGTACCAGTGCACTGGACGTGCGCCACGGACGCCATGATACTGTACAACTTTCTGGGATCAAAATTATTGGTACAAAAACGGCCTTTCCCTGAGTTTTCTCAAAATTGATTTTTTTTCTGACAGAAAACACAAAAAACTGCTCTTCATGTTTTTTACCAAATATGCTGTGCTGGTTGCCATGGCAATTAATCACGATACAACAGCTGGTTTCGAAGTGTTGTGTCTTGCATGACGTGTTAAGTCGTCTGTTAACGGGGGGCACACGTTTCCATCGTCACAAATAAATGCAGACCAAGTCAAAACACCAAACCATGCAGCATCATGGTAAATTCTGGGCTGTTTCAATGCGAAAACACAGTCAGCACGAATTCAGGGCCTTTAGATGCCTTCAACCACCAAATTTCATTTTGTCTGTGCAATAGATTTGAAGACAACAACACAAAAATGGCAGCTTGTAATCCTCTTAAATGGAAGAGATTAATTTTCAGGAAAACACATTTTGCTTATTGCGAAAATACCTGCTGTTGCATTTATGTCTCTTTCTCTTGACCTACTTTTGTCACTCTTACAAAGGGAAAAATGATGCGTTATGACATGAAGAATAATGACTGTGTGCGGCGTTGGAATAGCTGCTTTCATTGGCTGTCATTTACGATCGTATTTGGAGATACGCAGCTGTTTTTACTGTCCGTCAGAGATTCGGAAGTTTTGAGTGCGAACGTTGTGATTCAGCTGTGAATGCAGTGGAGAAGCGAGTTTGTGCGTACCTGTTCTCTTCACCCTCGAGCAGCTTCCTGTAGGCGGCGATCTCGAGCTCGAGCCCCAGCTTGGTGTCCATCAGGTCCTGCAGCTCCTTGAGGATCGCCTCCATCTCCGCGCGAAGCTTGGCCACCTCGTTCTTGAGGTCGTTGTTCTCCGTCTCCCACTCGCGCTCCTTCTCCTCGTACTCGCGGCGGAGGAGCTCCAGCTCCTTCTCGAGCTGCGCGTTCTGTGGGACGCGAGATGTGAGAGGGGCGTCAGAACGAGCGCGTTCTGTGGGACGCGAGATGTGAGAGGGGCGTCAGAACGAGCGCGTTCTGTGGGACGCGAGAT